>Ga0315286_10007398_pt1 | contig 10747 bp, 9 predicted proteins | sample YL17G10_0_MG_FD_205038 | JGI IMG/M metagenome (GOLD analysis project Ga0315286, IMG submission 205038) | Sediment microbial communities from Yellowstone Lake, YNP, Wyoming, USA - YL17G10_0 | ecosystem: Environmental > Aquatic > Freshwater > Lake > Sediment | place: USA: Wyoming | collected...
GAACTGCGGATGCTGGAGTTCCGCGATGAACATCGTCGGGACGCCGTGCAGCGCAGTGCAATGCTCGGACTCAACCGCCGACAGCACGGCCAGCGGATCAAACCCGGCCGACGGATAAACGATCGTTGCGCCATGCACGACACAGGCAAGATTCGACATCACCATGCCAAAGCAGTGATAAAGGGGAACCGGGACACACAGCCGGTCGCCCGCACGAAGTCCCATGCTGGCGCCGACGAAGAACGCGTTGTTCACGATGTTCCGATGCGACAGCGTTGCCCCTTTGGGCAAGCCGGTTGTGCCGCTGGTGAACTGGATGTTGATGGGTTGGCGACACGCGACCCCGGCGGCGGCCTTGTGCAGCAGGTTCCCATCCTCAGACGAGATGGCGGAGAAATCGAGCCAGCCGGGGCGCGAAGCGCCGCTGAGCTTCGCGACGATCCTGAGTTGCGGGAGCCGCGCGGCGTGCAGGTCGCCGGGCGCGCTGACCGGTATCTCGGGCGCAAGCGCCTCGACCATGGCGATGTAGTCGCTCGTCTTGAAGGATTCCGCCACGATCAGCGCCTTCACGCCGACTTTCGTCAGTGTGTACTCCAGTTCTGCCAGTTTGTACGCCGGATTCACGTTGACCTGGATCAGGCCCACGCGGGCGGTGGCGAACTGCGTCAACGTCCACTCGACGCAGTTGGGAGCCCAGATGCCGACCCGGTCCCCGGGTACCAGGCCAAGAGCCAGAAGACCGGCCGCCACTTCGTCGACGCGCCGGCGCAGCTGTGCAAAGCTCCACCGGATGCCCTGTTCGATCGACACCAGCGCTTCGGTGTCCGGCCAGCGCGCCGCGGCGCGGCCGAGCATTGCGCCGATGGAGTCTTCGATCAGCGGCGGCGTGGTGTCGCCAATCACGTGGCTGCTCGGCGGTTGCACGGCAGACGACCCGGCTGCAGTCATGAAGCCGCGCCCCGCGGATTCCGGGCGACCCGGTTCACGAGCGTCCCGATCGCCTCAATCGTCATCTCGATCAAATCACCGGCGGCAAGGGTGAAATCGCTCCCCGGCACGATGCCGGTACCGGTGAGCAGATAACAGCCATTGGGAAATGAGTTGTCCCGGAACAGGAAGCCGACCAGTTCCTCGGGGCTGCGCTTCATCCTCGCAAACTGGGTCGTGCCCCGAAACACTTCGCCGTCTCCCCGCCGGATGCAGAGTGAGATTTCGGTCGACGGCGGAAGATCGCCTTCCAGCAGCAGAAGGCACGGCCCGAGCGCACAACTCCCGTCGTAGATTTTCGCCTGCGGCAGGTAGAGCGGGTTCTCTCCCTCGATGCTTCGCGAGCTCATGTCGTTGCCGATCGTGTAGCCAAAAATGCGGCCTTCGCGATTCACGGCGAGCGCGAGCTCCGCTTCAGGCACGTTCCACGAGGAGTCCGAGCGGATTCGCACTTCGCCGCCGTGGCCGACGACACGGTGCCGGGTCGCCTTGAAGAAGAGCTCAGGCCGTTTCGCCTGATAGACGCGATCGTAAATGTCGGCTTCCCGCCCGGATTCCTCCATGCGGGCATCGCGGCTGCGGAGATAGGTCACGCCCGCAGCCCAGACTTCCTGCGCTTCGAGCGGCGGATCCAGACGCTCCAAAACAGCGCTGCTGCCGCCTGCTTTCAGACGCGAGCGCAGCCATTCGATCGGCTCGCTCGCGCGAAACAGCGCATCGAAGGAGAAATCCACTGCGCGATACCAGCGACGCTCCACGAAGACCGAAACCTCGCCACGCGTGCAATAGACCTTCACTGAAACTTGTACGCGACCGCCATCGCGGCGACGCCGATGACATAGAGCAGCAATGCCACCGCGATCAGCGCGTTGGCACTCGCCTGCCCCTTCGCGAATTCGCGCCAGACGAAAACGCCCCAGAGCGCGCCGACCATGGGCGCGCCGCTGCCGATGCCGACGCTGATCGCGATGCCGACCATCCCGGCCGAAATGAAATTGAACACGGTTCCGCTGCACCAGACCGCTCCGGCCAGGAGGCCGAGCACATGCCAGCTTGTTCGGCCCTGGAGATATCCCCCAAGCCGGCCGGCGTCGCCGATTAACGGGCGCCTGATCATAATGGGTATGGCAACAAAGGTCGCAACGAATGCGCCAACCGTAAACAGCGTGGACACAGTGTAGGCATCGAGCGCCCGCTCGCCGGTGATGGCAGCCGTCACGAAGGGCGGGAAGAATCCTATCAGCAGGCCGGAAATGAGCGCCGTCGCAATGCCCCTGCCCTTGTTCGGCGCAATGACATCGCCAAGGCGCCGATACGCCGCGGCGGTCGTCTGCGCGGCCACGAGCAGGATCACGGCACTGGTTGCAAGGATCATCGGATTGCCGACCGGCTGCAGCCAGTAGCTCGCACCGATGCCGAGGACAATGGCCGGAATCGCGGCGATCGGAAAGGCCACGGCGAGGCCGGCGATCATGATGCTGTTCAGCAGCAGGATATTCCCGGTGTTCCAGATGAATCCGCCCACCACCGCGAACGTGATCTCGCGCTGCCCGGACTGGAGCAGGCGCGCGAGGTGATCGGGCTCTCCCGCGCCTGAGCCGAGTGTCTGGCCGAGCAGCACTGCCGTCAGCAGGAAGCCGATCGTGAAATCGATGTAGAAGTATTCGAGCCGCCACCCGGCAAGCTTCTTGAGGAAATTCGGCCACGATCCCCAGAACACCATGGAGGTGAGCATCAGCACGAGGGCCAACGGGTAGGTTTCCGGGGCAAACATGGTGCGGGCTCCTCAGAAGATTGCGATGGGATTCACCGGCGAACCGGTGCCGCCCTTGATCCGCAATGGCGCCATCGTCACCAGGAAATCGCTGCGGCCCAGTTCGCCGCACAGGGCCACAAGCGGCTCGAGCGCCGGGATGTCGAGCAGGATCAGGCCCATGGCTGCCAGCGTGATGGCATGGAAGTAGATCACGTAGCGGAGGCCGTACGGATTCGGGAAAGCGTCCACGCAGTCACCCGAGTACACGGCCACACCGCGCTGGTGCATCCACCGGATCGCGTCCGGCATGATGCCGACGCGCTGGCCGAGGTTTTCGGGCCCCTCCTTCGCCTCGCGCTTCTGCAGCCCGGTATAGACAAAAATACAATCACCGGACTCGACGCGGATCTTCTGTTTCTTCTCGGCGGCATCAAGGTCGGCGGCATAGACACCATCGTCCGGCGTGAGCCAGCCGACTCCCCGCGCGGCAGCGACATTCAACAGCACGCCACGCGTGAATATTCCATCCTTCTGCGCAAGCATGTCGCCGAAACTGAGCCCGCTCGGCAGCGCGACCTCGGCGGCCTTGCGGCGGTTGTAGATGTCCTGATCACGATAGACATGGGCGACCGCATCGAGATGCGTCAACGCAAAGCCGTGCATGTCGAGACACAGCGCGTCGACCGCGCCGATCGGGTAGTGAGCCTGGTAGCACATCGTGTGCCGCACCGGGGAGGGATTGTTCGGCGACTGCAGCGTATTGAGGTCGCGCGCCAGCGACAGCGCCCTGCCGGTGCGAACCAATGACGCTGCAGCGATGCGCTTCGTGTCCGTGATCAGGTTCAGCGTACCGAGCTCATCGTCCTTTCCCCAACGCCCGGCATTGTTGACCTCATCGAACAGCGCATCGAGCTCGCCTTCCGACGGAAACTTTCTTTTCTCAGTCATCGATGTCTCCTGAATGACGGGCTACCGCAACTTGACCACGACGTGACCTTCTCCGGACCGGTAGAGCGCCTGGACAATCCGCAGGGTGTTCAGGTTGTCCCTGCCATTCGTCAGCGGAACGCCGCCCGTGGCCACGGCCTGCAGCAGCGACGCCATCGGGCCAATGAAGGCGGTCGGTATCCACCGGGACGTCACCGGATAGTGCAGCCACCCGTCGGTCGGCAATACGCGCGAATTGAGTTCGAGCGTATCGGCGCGCCCACGCGGGTAGTCGTACATCAGGCCGATGGTGCCGCGGATGCTGCCCTCCGTGCCGTCGATGCGGAATTCCGCGCGCGGATCGCCGGCGCGGTTCTTGTGGAAGCTCTTCAGCACCGCGCGGGTCTCGCCCTCGAATTCCAGCACGCTGATCGTGCGTGTTTCACCCTGTTCCGGCTGCCCCGGCTCGCGTGCCTGGGTGCCGTAGGCATAGAGCGGATCCCCGATCAGGTAACGCACCGCATCGATGAAGTGGATCGTGAACTGGTTGAGATCGAGCCGCGGCTGCTTCGCGACCCAGGGCCAGTTCTCCCAGGGCGTGTAGACATGGAAATCCCAGCTCATCTCGAAAGGCTTGCCGATCCAGCCGGCCTTCACCATCGCCCGCGCGGCGGCGACGCTCTCCGAGTAGCGCAATTGCTGGTTCACGGCCAGCAGCCGCTTGCGTTTCTCCGCATGGTCGACCAGCCGCACGGCCTCGTCGAAGTCATAGGACAGCGGCTTCTGGCACAGCAGGTGCTTGCCCGCATCCAGCAACGGCAACGCGATCCCGCACTGGACCCACGGAAAAACCGCGATGTCCACCACGACCACGTCCTTGTCCTTCGCGATCTCTTCCGTGGAATCATAGACCCTGGGAATGCCGTGCCGCGCGGCCACTGTCCTGGCCCGTTCCTGGTCGAGGTCCATGATCCCGATGACCTTGAGGCCATGTTCCTTGTAGGCAGGCAGATGCGCGAGATCGGCGATCTCGCCGGCGCCGATGATCGCGATCGGAAGCCGGTGCTCGTCACGAACGCGGATCGCGATCGCCTCCCTGATCGGGGCGAAAAAGTCAGGCATTTGCTGGCACTCCTCTACAAATCCGCATGACCTCAATCCTTCCAGATTTCACGCGCCTGGAATTCCGGCGTGTGCTGGCCGGCGCGCGGTGCGCCGCGGCGCACCGTGACCGGGCTCTCCGAGAAACTGAAGGGCGAGCCGACGGTGCGGTAGGTCTTGCCCGAGTCCGCGTAGGGCACGTCCCAGAACGACCCCTTGTGTACGATCTGCGGATCATCTTCCAGGTCGGCATAGCTGCGGATCGGTGCGCACCAGACATCGCTTGCGGACAGCAGGTCGATCCAGTACTTGGTCGGCTGCGTCGAAAAGTGCGCCTCCAGCAGGCGGTGCACGGTGTCGCGCCCCTCGTACATTTTCTCGAGCGTGTCGTAGGTCGCGAGCCAGTCAACGCCGAGAATCCCGCCCAGCTTCGGACACGGATACATTGCCAGCAGCATGTAGCCATCCTGCGTGGCGTAGATGCCGGACGGCGCGGTGATGCCAGGATGCCCGATGTTTTCCTGCGCGCGCTCGAAGGAATTGTGGTGATTCAGGTAGACCGTGAGCTCCTGCTGCTGCAGCGCCAGCATGCAGGACAGCAGGTCCACGTCCATGCGCTGGCCCTTGCCGGTGCGATTCAGGTGCTGCAGCGCCGCGAGGATTCCGACCACGAGGTGCAGTGCGGTGTACTGATCGGTAATGGCAAGCGCCATCAGGAAGGGCGGATCGCTGCGCCGCCCGGTCAGCCAGGTGGCGCCGGTCAGCGCCTGCACGAGGTAGTCCTGGCCCGGGCGTGACACATAGGGGCCCGTGCGGCCATAGCCCGATGAGGCAGCGTAGATCAGGCGCGGATTGCGTTTCCTGAGCGCTTCGTAACCGAGACCGAGACGGTCCATCACGCCGGGCCGGAAGTTCTCGACGATCACGTCCGCGATGTCGGCGAGTTCGAAGACACGCTCGAGGTCACCGGGATTGCGCAGATCGATCGTGACGCTGCGCTTGTTGCGGTTGAAGGCGAGAAAGGCGTCGGTTTCACCGTGCGTGCGTGACGCGAAGATGCCCCACTGTCGCATCCATTCGCCTTCCAGCTTCTCGAGCTTGACGACATCGGCGCCAAGGTCGGCGAGGACCTGCGTCGCGAGCGGGCCCTGCAGCAGCGCCGTGAAGTCCAGCACGCGGATTCCGTCGAGCGGCCCGCTGCACCGTGATTGCTCGGTCATCTTGATTTCCCCTGGCTTTGCATCAGCGCCGGGCTGTGCGGCGCTGTGTGGCCCCAATCCGGAAGCAGCGATTCGACCAGTTTTCCAAACTCGGCCAGGCATTCGCGCACGGGCATCCTGTCCGTCCATAGGCAGGCATGGACCAGCGCGCCCGCCAGGGGCTGGAAGCGGCGGTGCCCCATGACGCGCGGGCGCATGAATGCCTGATTCATCGTCGCGCGCGTGGACTTGAAGAATCCGCCTGTCAGGGTATTGACCTCCGCCGATTCCCAGGCGGTTCCATGACCAGGCTGCCCTCCCGCGCGCGCGTAAGCACCGCATTGCACGGCCGGCGATCCGATTTCGCGGGCCAGCGCAGCAGCGGCATCGCGATTGCCCGATCGCGACGACAGGGCCATGCCGACTCCACCGAGGACGGATCCGATGGCGCCGCTGCGACCGCGCGGCGCGTTCCCGAAGCGCAATTCCTTCGCCCTGAACGCCGGCCGCGCGTAATTCGAGTAACCGAACATCAGCGGCACATAGAGGATTTCATCCGTGCCGGCCATCCGGTCGGAAATGCCGATCGGATCATCGCTTTGCGATGAAGGATGCAGATCGCGGGCGAGGCGCCGCAGGAATTCGAGTGCTTCGACTCCGGCTGCCTGCTCCGGGTGCTCGCCTGCAGGCCAGAAATTCGCTCCCACAAGGCTGACGCCCACGGACAGGAATGTGCAGTAAGCGTGATTCGGATTCAGCGGGATCGCAATGCTGCCTGGCGTGTTGCGGCAGTCCGCGGCGAGCGCGGCGACCTCGTCCCAGGTCTGGGGCAACGGTCCGCGGCCTGCGGCACGCCAGAGATCCTCGCGCAGGGCGCTGACCTGGCACGCGGCGTCGATTGCGAGTGCCCACTGCCTGCCCGTCCAGGTGTATGAGGCGTAGCTGGATCCCACACTGTGTGCAGCCTGATCCGCAAGATAGGCAGCATCGACCCAATCATCGACGGGCACGATCAGGCCCGACTCGGCTGCCACTCCCATGAATGGATAGTCGATCAGCACGAGGTCATAGGTCGTTGCCAGTTCCTCGAGCGGCTGATCCTCGAAGTCCTTCAGAGGCCTTGCGTCCCATTTCACCGGAACGCCGGAGGTTCTCGTCCAGCTCGCAGAGATGGCCTCGAGCGGATCGCGCGCGCGTGGGTGATCCCAAGCCATGCCGCGCAACGCAATTGTCGCGCCCGGCATTTACCTGCCCTTGCGCGCGGTCTTCGGATCCCGGTAGAGGACGGTCTGGATGTGCTCGCAGTACAGGACGAGCTCGCCCTCCTCCTTGAACACCTCGTACTTCGCCCGCGTCAGGCCGCGTTCCTCATACTTCGGCTCCTTGGCGAGATTCGTGCGAATCGTATAGATCGTATCGCCGATAAAGACCGGCTTGATGAAGCGCAGGCGGTCGTATCCATATGAGAAAGCCTGCAGCCAGTTGGTGGCCACCAGTCCGATGCCCGCGCTGAATACGAAGGCGCCGGCCACCAGCCTGCGGCCGAATAGCCCCTCCTCCCTGGCGAATATTTCATCGGCAACGTAGGGGTGGATGTCGACGACCAGCGTATTGAAGGTCATGCTCTCGCCTTCGGAGAGCGTGCGGCGGATGGTGCGGATCTGATGCCCGATCTCGAAGTCTTCCCAATAGAAGTCCTCGCAGCTCCACAGCGGGATCGCCCGGTGTGCAACCGGAATCTTTGCCTCGTACACGGTCCTGCCCCTCACCGTTTCTGACTTGTCGATTCGACAAGTGACATGTTAGCCTACGGCTCTCGCGCCCATCAATGCAACATTTCTGGCCAAAAGCGGCCTACTAACATGTCAGAAAGACCAGCCCAGGGCACCTCGGAGGCCGGGGAGCCATTGCGCGACCGTGTCGTCCTGATCACCGGAGGGGCCGGTGGCATCGGTCTTGCCGTTGCGCACCGCTTTGCGCGTGCCGGTGCCCGGATCGCTATTGCCGACATCAGGATCGATGCCGCGCGGCAGGTGGCGAAGGAACTGACAAAGCTCGGTCGCCACGCCATCGGGCTCGGTGGTGATGTGAGTTGCTCAAAGGATGCCGACGCCCTCGCGAGCGCCACCCTTGCACAGTTCGGCCGCATCGACATTCTCGTGAACAACGCCGGCCTGATGGGACGCGTGGCGCCGCTGTGGGAATTGAAGGACGAAGATTGGGACCAGGTGATCGGCGTCGATCTCAGCAGTGTCTTCTTCGTCAGCCGCGCAGTCATTCCGCACATGCGCACGCGAAAGAGCGGCTGCATCGTCAGCGTGTCGTCGATTGCCGGCAAAGAAGGAACGCCGAGGTTGATTCCTTATTCCGTCGCGAAGGCCGGCATCATCGCCTTCACGAAAGCTCTCGGCAAAGAGGTCGTCGGCGACGGCATCCGCGTCAATTGCGTGGCGCCCGGCGTGGTCGAGACGCCGCTGCTCGATCAGCTGCCGCCTGAGGCGACCCAAACGATGCTCAGCAAGATCCCGATGGGCCGTCTCGGAACTGCGGACGAAGTCGCGGCAGTCGTCTATTTCCTTGCATCGGACGACGCAAGCTTCATCACCGCGCAATGTTTCGACGCCAGCGGCGGGCGCGCCACTTACTGAAGGATACGGGAGCGAGAATCATGAAACGAAGCGTCGAGCGCATCCTGACCACGCATACTGGCAGCCTGCCGCGCCCTGAAAAACTGGTGGAACTGATGTTCCAGAAAGAGGAAGGCCGCGCGGTCGACGCGAAACTGCTCGCCGAGCGGGTACGCGACTCGGTGCGCGAAATCGTCGAGCGCCAGCATGCAATCGGCGTGGACGTCGTCAGCGACGGCGAGATGAGCAAGCTGAGCTATGCCACCTACGTGACCGAGCGCCTGACCGGCTTTGGCGGAATATCAAACCCTCCGAAGCTCTCCGACATCCTCGAGCATCCGAATGTCGCCAGCCATTACTTCAATGACCCCGGCGTCAAGCTGCTGAACAAGAATCGCCCGGCGTGCAACGGTCCGGTGGCGCCAACGGGCGGGTCGGATGCTGCGACTGACATCGCCAACTTCAGGCAGGCGCTCGCCGGCGTGCGGGTCGAGGATGCGTTCCTGACGGCCGCCTCCCCCGGCGTCGTCTCGATGTTCCTCGGCAATTCCTTTTACAAGACCGAGGAGGAATTCCTGTGGGCGGTGGCGGAGGCGATGAAACCGGAGTACGAGGCCATCGTGCGCGCCGGCTTCGTGCTGCAGCTCGACTGCCCGGATCTCGCGATGACCCGGCACCGCGAATTCGCCGACCGGCCGGTCGAGGAATTCAGGGACTACGCGCGCCGGCATATCGAGGTGCTGAATGCCGCGACCGCCAGCATTCCTCCCGATCGCATGCGCGTGCACCTGTGCTGGGGCAATTACCCGGGCCCGCATCATCGCGACGTGCCGCTCGAACAGATCATCGACCTGATCCTGACGCTGCGCCCCCAGGGCCTGTCCTTCGAGGCCTCCAACTCGCGTCATGCGCATGAGTGGAAGGTTTTCGAGAAGGTTCGCCTGCCGGAGGGAAAGGTCCTGATCCCCGGCGTCATCGAGTCCATGTCGAACCGCATCGAACATCCGGAGCTTGTCGCCCAGCGTCTCGTCAGGTTCGCAAAGATCGTCGGCCGGGAGAACGTCATCGGCGGCAGCGACTGCGGTTTCGGCACGTTTGTCGGCGTTGCGCTGGTCGAGCCCGAGATTGCCTGGGCCAAACTCGGATCGCTCGTGGAAGGCGCTCGCCTTGCATCCGCGGAGCTGTGGTAGGCGCGCGCGAAATCGAAGGCTGCGCTAGGGATTGATGCGCGTGCGCAGCAGCACCACGCGATAGGGATCCCAGGTCGACAGGTTCCAGATCAGGTCGGCGCCCGAACCCGCGGGCCTGGTCCATTGTTCGATGATGTTGACGCCATAAAGGATGCCGTATTCGCGCGGGTTGACATCTGCCCAGTCGGTGGATCCGGCGCAGCTCTCCTGCACGCAATCCGGATGACGCAGTATTCCGCCGGGAGCGTACAGCAACTCGGGAGGACTCTTGTTCGGGTCACCCGGGATGAGGACGTCCTGTGGCGGCGTCCAGGGACCCCAGGGATCGTTTGCGCTGCGCATGCGGATGGCGCCATTGCCGATGGCCACGTCTTTGCATTCAGAACGCGTGAAGAACTCAAGCAGGCCGCAGGTCGGCAGGTACGGGCCCGGCAGATTGATCATGCCGCCGCCGTACAGCATCACCCACTTCTTCAGCGGATCCACCCAGGTGACGCTCATCTGATCGACGATGTCGTAGACCTCGACGGGCTGGATGCCTTTCAGTGTGGAATCCAGGTCCACGGCAATGGCGTCCCGTTCGTTCTTGCTGAAGAGCGGCATGCCATTAGCATCCGAACCACTGTAGTAGTACAGGTCCCAGCTGAAACCTGGACCGGCGGGCATGTCGGCGTATGCGAAATAAAGCCCCAGGGATCGTCCCCCGGTATTCACCCCGATGAAACCAGGACGCCCCCATAGAAAAACGCGTTGATTACCGCCGGCGCCGTCTGCACTGCCGTAATTCTGGTTGATGTGACCTGGCCCCCGGGCCGGGACAAAATCCCTGACCGTGCGCGGAGTGACATTGGAAAACTTGCTGGTCAGCCATTCCTTTATGTCGGTGTAGCGCCTGGGATCCTCCCTGCTACGCGCGCCGATCAGATTCCTGACCCCCACACCGCTGATCCGGCCCACTTC
>Ga0315286_10007400_pt1 | contig 10746 bp, 10 predicted proteins | sample YL17G10_0_MG_FD_205038 | JGI IMG/M metagenome (GOLD analysis project Ga0315286, IMG submission 205038) | Sediment microbial communities from Yellowstone Lake, YNP, Wyoming, USA - YL17G10_0 | ecosystem: Environmental > Aquatic > Freshwater > Lake > Sediment | place: USA: Wyoming | collected...
GGCTGGGGATGGGCAACTCGATCGGGTACATGCCAAATGGGGCGTATCGGCTGTACCTGGCCAATGGTCTGTTCCTGCAGATTGGCGTGGCGGCGACCGCATGGGCGCTCCTCTGCAACTGGAGAAGACCGTGGTTGTGGGGCCTGATGGGCCTCCTGCTTGTCGACCTCGTGGCGACCTATACGCGCGGGTACTGGCTCGGTGCGGCGCTTTCGTTCGGGATGGTGGTCCTCGTCGGGTGGCGAGGCTTCGGGACGACGCGCCTTCGAGGTTTGGGTCGTCGACAACGCATCGGCCGGCTTCGAGCCGGAGAAGTGGTCACTGACCTATCCGACGGTCCACTTCCTGCGGAACGAAGTCAACGCCGGGTTCGCCGGAGCATCGAACCGCGCGCTGCGACTGGCTCGCGGTCGATATCTGCTCCTGCTGAACCCGGACACCACGGTCGCCCCGGACACGCTGAGCATCATGACGGCGTACATGGATGATCACCCCGACATCGGCTGCGCGACCTGCCGGCTGGAGCTGGAAGATGGATCCCTGGATCTCGCCTGTCGCCGGCTGTTCCCGACACCGATGCGATCCCTGTACCGGATAACCCTGCTGTCGCGCATGTTTCCGAGATCGCGCAGGTTCGGTCAGTACAACTTGACCTATCTTGATGATCGCTGCGAGGCCGAGATCGACACCCCATGCGGGGCGTTCATGATGGTGCGAGACCAGGTTGCGGAGGAAGTCGGCCTCCTTGACGAGCGCTACTTCATGTACGGGGAGGACGTGGACTGGGCGTTCCGCATCAAGAAGGCCGGCTGGCGCATCGTGTACACGCCGATCACGACCGTCAAACACCTGAAGCGCGGCAGTTCGCGCAAGTACCGTCGCCAGACAGTCAGATACTTCCACGACGGAATGCGCCGCTTCTACAGAGATCACTATGCCTCGGAGTACCCCCGGCTGTTGACGGTAACTGTGCTGTTCGCGATCACGGCACGAGAGCAATTCGAGTTGGCGGCGGTGGCGGTGAGGGGCGCCTTCCCACGCCGACGAAGCTGAGCCGGCAGTCGGTCGGAATCCCGGACAGATCTGTTCGAAGTGGCCACCCGAGTTTCCGAACCGGTTCGGTGACGGCGTCGTAGCCGGCCCGAGCACTCTCGGTCGGCAGGCCTCTGCCGCTACCTACCCTACCGCGACGGACGGAAACCGCAGTGGAGCGCCACGTGCCGGATGCGCAGAAGGCTGCAGCCCGCCGAGCGGCGGTTGCCGTGCTCACGTGGTGTTGGCGAGGAGACGCTCCGGCGCAGTCTCGATGCACTGCACGACACCTTGGGTTGGGGGTCGACGCATGAACCCGCGTCATACGTCTGGGCCGCAGAGGACGATGCGCCGAGACGGCCCTCCACATCGGCCGGATCGCCGACCGGTTCGAGGATATCCTGCACGCTGCGGGGACGCGACTCGACGACTTCACGAACTGGCGGCCGGCTGACCTGCTACACGAGGAGATGATCGTGAACGGCGACCGTACGCGGGTTCTGGTGGCTGGCGGTGGTGGCTTCATCGGTGGATGGCTCGCCCGTGATCTCATTGCGCGGGGCCACGAGGTGCGGTGCGCAGACATCAAGCCACTCGACGAGTGGTTCCAAGTCCATGCCGAGGTCGAGAACCTGGTTCTGGATCTGCGGGACATTGCTTGCAGCCGGCAGGCCGTCGCCGGGATGTCGCAGGCCTACAACTTGGCCGCAGACATGGGGGGGATGGGCTTCATCGAGACGCACAAGGCCGATTGCATGCTCTCGGTGCTCATCAACACGCACCTCCTTCTCGCTGCACGTGACGCGGGTGTTGCGCGGTACTTCTATGCAAGCTCAGCATGTGTCTATGCCGCCGACAAGCAGACCTCTGCAGACGTCACTGCACTTCGCGAGCAGGATGCATACCCGGCGATGCCAGAGGACGGGTATGGGTGGGAGAAGCTCTTCTCCGAGCGCATGTGTCGCCACTTCCGCGAGGATTACGGCCTGGAGACGCGTGTCGCTCGCTTCCACAACGTCTACGGCCCGCACGGCACCTACGATGGCGGCCGCGAGAAGGCGCCGGCAGCGATCTGCCGCAAGGTGATCCAGGCAAAGCTCTCGGGGACGCGCGACATCGAGATCTGGGGGGATGGACTCCAGACACGGTCGTTCATGTACATCGACGATTGCATCGGGGGCATCAACCGGATCATGAACAGCGACATCCGGGATCCGATCAACCTCGGCTCGAGCGAGCTGGTTTCGATCAACCACCTCGTGAATATCGTCGAGGAGATCGCTGGTGTGCGCCTCGTGCGTCGGTACAATCCTGATGCGCCCAAGGGAGTCCGGGGAAGGAACTCGGACAACGCCCTGATCCGTCGCCTTCTTGGCTGGGAGCCGTCGACTCCGCTCTTGGTCGGGATGCGGAAGACCCACGACTGGATCGCCATGATGATGACCGGCAGGGGCACGCCCCCGACGCCAGCCGCGTCATGAAAGCCCGTGCTCATGATCACTAGGTTGCAGCCGGCACCCCACCACGACGCGAGCGGCGGTACGCTGACAGGCCACGCCCTGATCACCACGATCACCGGGCAGGGCGGCTCGTATCTCGCGGAGCTGCTGAGGCGATCCGGCTGATGCTCCGGCAGGACGCCCCCGGCGACCACGTCATGGCGACCGGCGAGATGCATACCGCCCGCGAGCTCTGCGCGGTCGCCTTCAGCTTCGTCGGCCTCGACCCAGAGCGCCACCTCCGGGTCGACGAGCTCCGCCGCGACGCCTCGAAGGCAGCGGCGGTTCTGGGCTTGACGGCGACGACCTGCTTCAAGGGCTTCGTTCGCATGATGCTCGAGCGCGACCTGCGCGAGGCGGGCGTGGACCGTGCCGCGCGGATGGTCGGCCCGTGACATCCTGGAAGGCGATGGTGGCCGCCTGTGCGCGGGTCGCCGGAGTCGACTTGATACGATTTCGCAGCGTCCGGCATGGGACCGGGCGCCGCGCCCTACTGATGACAACCCTCGGGATCGATCTTGTCGTCGATGTCGGGGCAAATGGAGGTCAGTTCGCCCTCGAGATCAGACACGCGGGATACGGCGGCCGGATCATCAGCGTCGAGCCGCTGGCCGCGCCATTTCGCGAGCTCAGTCGATTGGCTGCAGCGGATCAACGGTGGACCGCGATCCAGGCGGCAGTCGGGCCTCGAGCGGGCGCGGCAACGATCCACGTCGCCGGGAATGCCGGGGCATCAAGCTCGTTCCTTCCGATGCTGGAGCTGCACGCTCGCGCAGCCCCGGGAGCCCGATACGTCGGCGAAGAGCTCGTGGACGTGACGACCCTCGACGAACTCACCCAGGCGCACATCGGCGGGAGGGACACCATACTCACGAAGATCGACGTTCAAGGCTACGAGTTGCAGGTCCTCGCGGGTGGCCCGGTGACCCTCGGTCGCTCGTCCCTCGTCCAGCTCGAGATGTCGTTGCTGGCGCTCTACGAGGGGGGCCCGCCCTTCCAGGAAGTCCTCACCTTCATGGGGCAGCACGGCTTTCAGCTCATTGGGATCGAGCCTGGGTTCGCCGATCGCACCGGGATCCTGCTGCAGGCCGATGGCATCTTCGCCACCGACGAGACGGTCCGTTCGCTTCAGGGTGCTGGGCTGTGACGGAAACCTCCTTCTGGCCCGGCCGCCTGGTGATGGTGACCGGCGGCGGGTTCCTCCGACACGCCGTCGTGACGCATGCGCGACCTCGTCGAGATGGTCGTCTGCTTCACCCGGTTCGGGGGCGAGCTCCGCTGGGACGCCTCCAAGCCCGACGGCCAGCCCCGGCGGGCGCTCGACGCGAGCCGCGCCCTCGAGCGCGCCGGGGTCACCGCACCGTGTCCTTCGAGCGACGGCCTCCGGGCCACGATCGGGCAGAACAAAGGGGCGCGCTCAGCTTGGCCTGCGATACGAGCTTGCTCGGATATGTCGCGGGGTGCACCGATCCCCCGAACTTGGGTCGGCCGTGGCGCCCTTGGAAACAGGCCTGATCGCATGGAGTACCTGACGCCGTGACCCAGCCCGGCGTTCAGCCCACCGGCGCAGCCGCTCACGATGAGGTGCGGGCCGGCGGTGCGGCGGGAGGGATCGCACGGGGGCTCGCGGCAAACGGGGCTGGGAACGCGATTACTGCGCTCATCCAGCTTGTCAGCGTGCCGCTGCTTCTCGCCCACTGGGGCGTAGCGACGTATGGGGAATGGCTGGTCCTGAGCGCCATACCGACGTACCTCGGCTTGAGCGATCTGGGCTTTGCCAGCGCAGCCGGGAACTCCATGACGATGCTCGCGGCGAACGGGAGGAGATCGGAGGCAGTCGCGGTCGGTCGCCAGGTGTGGTCCTTCACCTCCGTGACGAGCGGGGTTGTGGTCGTCGTGGCGATCGTGATCGGGTGGGCCGTGGCCGCCGGCTTCGGCTCGGAGGCCGCGATGTCCGCTCCTGAGGCGAGGACCGTGATCGCAGCGCTGTTCCTGCAGGTCGCCGTCAGCATCCAGTACGGGATGTTGGATGCGTGGTACCGAGCCGGCGGACGCTACCCGCTGGGCGTGGCCATGCGCCAGCTCGGTCGGCTGACGGAGTTCGGCGTGATGATGGTGGTCGTGCTGCGCGGCGGCGGCCCCAACGAAGCCGCGGTCGCGTTCCTCGTCGCAAGTGCCGCGGGGTTCGGGTTGTCTTCGTGGGTACTGCTCAGGACCGTGCCGTGGTCCAGCTTCCGTCCCGAGTGGCCCGCCAGCAAGACGGTGCGACAGATGCTCGGCCCGGGGCTAGCGTTCATGACCTTTCCGCTCGGCAACGCGATCTCGGTCCAGGGCTTCATGATCGTCATCGGCGCGACGCTGGGATCGACTGAACTCGTCGTCTGGTCGACAACGCGTACGCTGACGCGCATGGCGCTCCAGCTGATGTCTTCGATCAACCTGTCGATCTGGCCCGAACTGTCTCGGGCCATCGGCAGTGGCAATCACGAGTTGGCTCGGGCAATTCTGCGGAGGGCTGTCCAGCTCTCGATCGTTGCCTCGTTGTCTCTCTCCGCCTTGCTGGCCCTCGTGGGGCCGGCGTTCATCAACTGGTGGACGAACGGACTCGTCGTGCCTCCGTTCGGACTGCTCGGCATCCTGCTCCTGGTGATGGTCGCCAACTCGGTCTGGTTCACCATCGCGATCGCCTTGGTGGCGACCAATCGTCATTCGCGGATGGCGATCGTCTACCTAACCGGAACCACCGTCGCTCTTGTAATGGCCGTCCCTCTAACCGCCGGCCATGGGCTCGTCGGCGCAGCGCTTGCCCTCTTCGTGGTCGATGCTGGCATGGCGGTCTATGTGATCCCAGCATCGCTCGCCGTCGTCCATGATTCACCGGCGCCATTCCTGCGCGCTCTCCTGGACGTTCGCGGGGCCAAGGACGAGATCGCGAGCAGGTTCCGACATCGATGAAGGTGCCGCCGGGCCGCGTCCCCTGAGTTCGCGCAAGAGCGGAGCTGGCCAGGGTAATGGCCACAGCGTCACGCGCAAGCGGTCCGGATGGGTGCGCAGGTGATCATGTACGGTAGTCGTGCCCATCTCGCCGTCGCCTCCTCGAGGGGAGGACCACGAGCTCAATAGGGCGTCACTCGTACCCTCGCTCGTGGAGAAGCTCGAGCATCGTCCCAACCCGCGTGTCCCACGTTCCGACCTCCCGCAGGCGCTGAAGATTGCGGTCGAGCAGCGGCTCGAACGACGGGAGGCTCTGGAGAATCTGATCGATCTGCCCGACCGGGTCACCCAGGTCCGCTTCGACCACGGGGTTGTACCCGAAAAGGTCCCTCATTTCCGCCGGACAGCGGCCGACGATGACGCACCCGGAGGCGACCGATTCGAGGTATCGCAGCGTCATCGTCTCGACGTCGCCGGACCGCTCCGGGTGTGTCAAGGACGACGGGAAGCACACGGAGATCTTCGAATCGCCCAGCCCGCGAAGAAAGTCCTCGCGGGTCTCGAACACCAATTGCCCGCGCGTCTTCTCATACCTGTGCACATACCCTCGTGCCGCGCAATGGTCGCGGATCTTGTCGTGGTACGTGGCCCAGCGGCGGCCGAGCTCGATAACGTCAATCGATCGCTCGGCCAGCGGTCTGTCCGGTGAGTACAGCGTCGGCTCGATCGCCTCAGGCATCCAAACCACATCGAGACCGGGCACCCGCTCGCGCATGCGCGCGGCCGACTGACGAGCGGAGATGAACGCCACACGCATGCGCTGCCGGCGGAAGAGCGCAGCCCAGGCGTCGTACTGCGGCGGCCAACAGTCGAAGCAGTAGACAATCGTCTCCGCCCAGTAGCACTGGGGAAACAGCCGCCCTTCGGCCGGCTGCATGATCGGAACCAGGTAGGCGTGTGGCGAAACTGCGGCTACGTTGCGTAGCAGGTGAAGCTTGCGCAAGGCTCGACCGGTGAAGTTGGCGAGATCGCTGTCGTTGTTGACGCCCCGGACGCCGAGTGCAAGCAAGGATCTCTCGATCGCCTCGATGGGGTAGTCATTGACGGTTCTGCCGCGGTTGGCGCCGAGGAACCGAAGCGACTTGCGCCTCGTGGTCATTTCTGCCGCCGCCTCACCGCTTGGTGCTGCCCGACCCGCCGACCTGCGGCTCGTCGTCCAGCATGCCACGGCCGGAAGCGCTGCCGATCCAGCGCGGAGGAGGGCGCCCCACTATGAGCTCAGGGCCGCAGCGTAGGCGGCGAAGCGATCCTCGAACGCCGTGGAGGGTGAGAATTCGGCCTTGTAGCGGTTCCTGCCAGCCGTGCCGAGCCGCCTGCGAGCCGCCGGGTCGCCCGCGAGCTGCGCGATCGCGGCGGCCATCGCCCGCGGGTCGCCCCTCGGGACCAGGAGCCCCGTCTTCCCGTGTATCACGATCTCGGCAATGCCTCCCACATCCGTGGCGATGACGGGAAGGCCGAGGGCCATAGCCTCGAGGACCGTCGTCGTCGTACCCTCGCGATGGGAACTGATTACGAAGATGTCCATGGCTGCCACGGTCCCGGCCACGTCCGCCTGGTGACCTGCGAACGTGAACCTCGTCTCCAGACCGCACTCCGCGACCTGCCGGCGGAGGCCGTGAGCGTACTCGCGATGCGTCTCGTGCTCGGAACCAACCACGACGTAGGCGATCGAGAGGTCCCGCCTCAGAAGGCAGGCCGCTTCTACGAGAACCTCGAGCCCCTTGTCGGGGTTCAGATTGGCCACCGTTCCCACTGTCGTGACCCCTCCGGGGGGACCGCCTGGTCGGTCGCCGTGAAAGAGCGTCGGATCCGGCGCTGGGTAGTAGACGCGGAGGGCGGGGCGATCGGCGAGGCCCGGGTACGCGCGGATGGTTGCGACGCCATTGACCAGGATCACGTGAGCCAGGCGCGGGAGGATGATGCCGATCATATGCCGCACGGCGGCAGGTGCCAGCACGTCGGCGAGCCTCCAGACCACCTTGGCGCCCGTGAATCGTGCGGCGATCGCCGGTTGGAGGTTGACGCTCGAGCCTTCGACGATCGCCGGCCTGAGCCGCCGCATCAGCAGGGACAACCGAAAGACATCGATCACGAACAGCGCAGGGAAGGTGAGCCAGAAGCGCGGGCTTCGCGTCCTCCGAAGCCGGTGCTGCGCGAGGCGCGAGACGCCGATGCCGCTCTCCGTGAAGCGGGTGGAGTCCGGCGCCTGCGGGGGAAGCAGCACGCGAACGGTCCAGCCCCGACGCCGCGCCTCGGACCCGTAGACCACGGCCTCGTTATGCGGGCCACCGAAGACGGGCCAGGGCACCACGTGCAGCACGGAGTTGCGCCGCTTCATGCCTGACCCTGGCTCATCCGACCCGGCCCTGCAGCCCTACAGCGTCTTGCGGGGCCGGCGTGCCAGCCAGAAGGAGCTATGGCGAAGGGGTTGCGTCGCCAGCGCAACCGCGTCGCGCCCCGCGGCCAGCACCGCGGTGAGCATGAGCCGGGGTGAACCGCGCGCCGCGCGGCGTCGCACCCTGAAGCTCTCCACGAGGAATATCCGTCGGATCGTGCTCGACTTGCCGGCGCCACTGATCCTGAACGCCGCGGTGGGCGTCGCGAGACGAATCGCCTTCACGGGTCCCAGGCGAAGGAGAAAGTCCAGGTCCATGCACGCACGCAGTGCGGGATCGAACGGGCCGACGCGGTCGATTAGAGACCTGCTGAGGAACATGGATCCGGAGAAGATGTAGCAGCCGTGCGTGAAGATCCTTCCGGGGTCGTAGGGGCTCGAGTCATATTCCTTCATGACGCGTCCGTTTCCATCGACCAGGAGGAACCCGCCGTATACCAGATCGGCGGCGGGGTCGGCCTCGAACGCGCGAGCGGCCTGCTCGAAGGCTCCGGGGAGCAACAGGTCGTCGGCGTTCAGCCAGACGATGACGTCGCCACTGGTGCGGGCGATGGCCTTGTTCAGGGCGTCGGCCTGGCCGCCATCCGGTGCGGACACCCACGCCACGGCGGAGCCGAACTCCCCCAGGACGTCCAGGGTCTCGTCCGACGACCCGCCGTCCTGGACGACGACCTCCCAGGGGGCCGGGTCCTGCTCGAGGGCACTCCGCAGCGCATCCCGCAGGTAACGGCCGAAGTTGTACGAGGGAACGACAACCGAGATGCGGACCGGGCCCGTGCTCATCATGCCTATTCTGCCTGCTGCAGCGGCGGTTCGGGTCTCGTGGGTTCGTGGGTGGCAGCCATCCGCAGGACGAGCAGGCACAACACGATGGCGAACGGAGCCGAGATCCGTTCGACATTCGAGTACGGTGAGAAGGGGATGCTCCAGAGCAGCAGGAACACGCTGAACGCGGCCAGGGGTGCCAGCACGAGGCGCCGTCCGAGCAGCCGCAGCAGCGCGCGAACGGCCAGGATCGCGACGGCGAGCCAGAAGACGGCCCCTAGCAGGCCGGCCTCCACCCACGCTTGGAACACGTATGAGTGGGACGGGATCAGGCCATCGTCGGCGAGCGGGACCGGCGGATAGCCGAGCGCAACGAGGCGCTCGTTCATCAGGATGCCGTACCGCGAATCCTTGGCCCAGGACCCGTGGCCGAGAAGCGGCGAATCGACGATCGCCTGCGACGAGCCGAGGATCTCCGTCCGGCCACCGAGGAGAAGGCCGAACGCGCCGAGCTGCGACAGGTACTTGGCCTGCGCCTCCTTGCCGAGAAGGCCCTGCGATGCCGCCGCGCTGTAGCCAACCAGGATCGCGCAGGTGGTGGCCGCCACGAGCGCAGCAAGCACGATCATGCGCTGTACCGAACGAGCTCCTCGTTCCCGCCCCGCCCACCACGTCGCGGTCACGAGGAAGGCGGAGGCCACCAGGGAAACGCCGCCGAGGGCCCGGAAGCCATACACCACGTTGAGGACCCCGAAGGCGGCGAAGGCGGCCGGGCCTATCCAGGCACGCCGCCCAAGACGAGGGTCCGACAGGCCCGCCGCAAGCCCAAACGCAAGCGCGACGCCAACCCCGTACTTCCAGGGATCGGCGGCCTGCAACGGGGTTGGATCGATGAACGTCCCGACGACGCCTCCGACCGCGAAGCCGAGGCCGAAGAGGCGCGCCCGGGACTCCGTTGATGCCAGCACGGCGATCGCCAGCAGGTTCGACAGGGTAAACGCGATCTTTGCCCAGCCTCGCGACAGGTCGGCGAACTGGCTGTCAACGACAAGGTCGGTCACGACCTGGGAGATGGCCCAACCCGCCCAGGCGATCAGGAGCCATCTCGGGAGGGCGACCCGATCTCGGTCGTTCCAGAGCCACGGCAGCAGGACGAGCATCACGAGCTCTGTCGCGATCAGCCGCCCGCCTAGCTGGATCTCGACGAACGACAGGGCGGGGACCACGAAGGCGAGGACGTCGATTGCGCGAGGACGAATCGCCGGAATGCGGTTCGCAGAGTGCACCGAGGACACCGGGTGAGATGCGCCGCGTGTCAACGGATGGCCTCGCGATCGGTCCATGATCGCGCGGACGCCGATCCGACGCGCTCATGTCAGTCCTGGTGGGGGCGCCATTCTAGCTGGTCAGCGAGGCGGCCTCCTCGCCCACGCCTCCCGCCCCCCCTCACATCATCGCGAGGCCGCCGTCGACGCCCAGCACCTGGCCCGTGATGTAGCCCGCCTCGTCGCTGGCGAGGAAGGCCACCGCTGCGGCGATCTCGTCGACCGTGGCGAAGCGGCCCAGCGGCGTGGCCGCCTTGATCGCGTCCTTGACCGCGTCCGGCAGCCCCTCCGTGAGCTCGGTGACGACGAACCCGGGAGCCACCGCGTTGACCGTGATCCCGCGCGACGCGACCTCGCGCGCGAGCGCCTTCGTCAGCCCGATGAGCCCCGCCTTCGAGGCCGAGTAGTTGGCCTGGCCGGCGTTGCCCATCTGGCCGGAGACGCTGGACATGTTGACGATCCGCCCCGAGCGCTGCTTGAGCATGGGGCGGAGCACGGCCCGGGCCATGTAGAAGGCGCCGGTCAGGTTCACGTTGAGGACGTCGGCCCAGGCCTGGTCGCTCATCCGCATGGCCAGGTCGTCGCGGGTGATGCCGGCGTTGTTGACGAGGATGTCGATCCTGCCGAACGCCTTGAGGGTCTCCTCCACCGTCTCGGCGCAGGAGGCCGGGTCGGTCACGTCGCCCCCGACGCAGACCGAGCGCCGGCCCAGGGCCTCCACGTCGCCCTTCGTGTG
>Ga0315286_10007401_pt1 | contig 10746 bp, 8 predicted proteins | sample YL17G10_0_MG_FD_205038 | JGI IMG/M metagenome (GOLD analysis project Ga0315286, IMG submission 205038) | Sediment microbial communities from Yellowstone Lake, YNP, Wyoming, USA - YL17G10_0 | ecosystem: Environmental > Aquatic > Freshwater > Lake > Sediment | place: USA: Wyoming | collected...
GGACCAGCTCCACCGACCCGGCGGTGGAGAGGTGGCAGACGTGCACGCGCGCGCCGACCGACTCGGCCAGGCGCAGGTCGCGGTAGACGGCGATCTCCTCGGCGGAGGCCGGCCGGCCGGCCAGCCCCAGCCGGACGCTCTGGAAGCCCTCGTTGGCCACCCCGCCGGCGACCAGATCGCTCTCCTCGCAGTGGCAGAGGATGGGGCGGCCCAGGCCCCGGGCGTACTCGAAGGCCCGGCGCATCAGGCGGCCCGAGACGATCCAGTCGCCGTCGTCGGAGAAGGCCACCGCGCCGGCGCGGTCCATCTCGGCCATCTCGGCGAGCTCCCGGCCGGAGCGGCCCCGGGTGACGCAACCGGCCGGGAAGACGTTGGCCAGGTCGGCGCGCGCGGCTTGCAGGTAAATGTAGGACACCGCCGCGGCGCTGTCGATGGGCGGGTCGGTGTTGGGCATGGCCAGCACGGTGCTGAAGCCGCCGGCGACCGCGGCGGCCGAGCCGGTGGCGATGGTCTCCTCGCTCCAGGCGCCCGGCTCGCGCAGGTGGGCGTGCAGGTCGATCAGGCCGGGGACGACCAGCAGCCCGCGGGCGTCGAGCTCCTCGGCGCCGGCCAGGCCGTCGCCCAGCTCGGCGACCACGCCGCCGGCCAGGCGCAGGTCGCAGATGCGGTCGAGCTGCTGGGCCGGGTCCAGCACCCGCCCGCCGCGGATGATCAGCTCGGTCATGGGCGGGCCTCCCGGCCGGCCGCGACCAGCAGCTTCAGGACCGCCATGCGCACGGCGACGCCGTTGGTCACCTGCGCCAGGATCGCCGAGCGCTCGCCGTCGGCGACCTCCGGGGTGATTTCCACGCCGCGGTTGGTGGGGCCGGGGTGCAGGACCACGACCTCGGGCTTGGCGCGAGTGAGCCGCGCGGCGTTGAGCCCCCAGACGCGTGCGTACTCCCGGGCGCTGGGCAGGCAGGCCTCCTCCATGCGTTCGAGCTGGAGCCGGAGCACGTTGATGACGTCGAGCTCGGGCAGCACCGCGTCGAGGTCGCCGGCGAGTTCGGCGCCGGCGGCGGCCAGCTCGCGCGGCACCAGCGTCGGCGGGCCGATGAGGATCACCCGCGCGCCGAGGGTCTTCAGGCCCCACAGGTTGGAGCGCGCCACCCGGCTGTGGCGGATGTCGCCGAGGATGCCCACGGCCAGTCCCTCGACCCGGCCGAGCCGCTCGCGGATGGTGAAGAGGTCGAGCAAGCCCTGGGTGGGGTGCTCGTGTTGGCCGTCGCCGGCGTTCACCACCGAGCCGCGGACGGTCTTGGCGACCAGCGCCGCCGCGCCGCTGGCCGCGTGGCGGACCACCCAGACGTCGCCGCCGATGGCCTGGAGGTTGAGGATGGTGTCAGCCAGGCTTTCGCCCTTCATGAGCGAGCTGGTGCCCGGCGAGAAGCTGACCACTTCGGCGCCCAGCCGGCGCGCCGCGGCCCCGAAGGAGTTGGCGGTGCGCGTGGAGGGCTCGAAGAAGCAGTTGACCACGATGCTGCCGGCCAGGTCCTTGAGCGCCGGGGCCTGGCGGGTGGCCACCGGCTTGAGGGCCTTGGCCTCGTCGAGGAGGGTGATGAGCTCCTCGCGCGAGAGGCCCTCCAGGCCCAGCAGGTGCTTGCGGGTCCAGGTCAACCGTGGCTCCTTGCAGCGATGGTCGGTTGCCGGTGGGCTTTTCCGAAACCCGACTACCGATTGCCGACAGCCGCTCTCCGCCATCAGGGCATTTTCCACAGGGAAGCGCCGGGCGCAAGTGCCGCCAGCCTTTCCAGCCAGGCCCACGGAAAAAGGCTTGACTGCAATGTGCGGAGCGGCTAGTAAATAGCATCCGTGGCTCGGACACCAGGAGGCCACATGCTGACTCGCCTGACCATCCGGAATTTCAAACGCTTCACTGCGGCAGACATTCCCTTGGGGAAGGCGGTCGTCTTCATCGGGCCCAACAACTCAGGCAAGACCACCGCGTTGCAGGGCCTTGCGCTTTGGGACGTTGGCCTAAGGGCCTGGAATGCCAGACGTGAAGGAAAATCGTCTCCGGAGAAGCGCCCCGGCGTGACCATAAATCGACGCGACCTGATTTCGATACCCGTCCCCATAGCGAACCTTCTGTGGCACGGCATGCACGTCCGCCAAGGCAAGACTAACGGAGGCACACAGAACATCCGCATAGACGTCAGTGTCTCCGGAGTCACCCATGATACGGCATGGGAGGCCGGCCTGGAATTCGACTATAGCAATGAGGAATCGTTCGTGTGCAGGCCTGCTCGGCTGAAGGGTCACGATGACGTCCCGGTCCAGAAGGCCAAGTTCTCCACGATTCCTCCCCAGGCGGCCAAAGTGAAGATCGCCTACCTGCCCCCCATGTCGGGCCTGACGGCCGAGGAGCCTTTGCTTCAACCGGGCCGGATTAACGTGCTCATGGGGCAGGGGCAGACCGCGCAGGTATTGCGCAACCTCTGCTACCAGATCCACGAGCGTGCTGGCACCGACCGGTCCTGGGAGGCCCTAGTAGAGAACATCCAGTCGCTGTTTGGTGTCAACCTTCGGCCCCCTCAGTACGTCGTTGAGCGCGGCGAAATCACCGTGGAGTACGAAGAGCAGGGCGCGCGCCTCGACTTGTCGTCCTCCGGGCGCGGCCTGCAGCAGACTGTGCTGTTGCTTGCGCATCTGTATGCCAACCCAGACACCATACTCCTGCTTGATGAGCCCGACGCTCATCTCGAAATCCTGCGGCAGCGGGAAACCTTCCGGGTCATAACCGAAATCGCCGAGCAGCAGGGTTGCCAGATCATTGCCGCCAGTCATTCCGAGGTGATCTTGAACGAAGCCGCTTCGCGCGGGACCGTGGTGGCCTTCCTTGGACAACCTCACCTCCTAAACGACCGGGGCTCGCAGCTTCTTAAGGCGCTCTCGGACATTGGCTGGCACGAGTATTATCAAGCTGAACAGGCCGGCTGGGTCTTGTACCTCGAAAGCGCATCGGATCTGGAAATCCTGCGGGCCTTTGCCAAGAAGCGGGGGAATGCCAGGGCGCTGACCGCGCTATCCCGGCCCTTCGTTCACTATGTGGCGACCAACCTTCCGCAGAAGTGCCGCGACCATTTCTATGGCCTGCGGGAGGCCAAACCGGACCTGACCGGCATCGCCATCTTCGACCGCATTGACAAGGAGTTGCAGAAGGACACGCCGCTCGTTGAAACCATGTGGCAGAAGCGGGAGATTGAGAACTACTTCTGCCGTGAGGAGGTGCTCCTGGCCTATGCGCGGCACGATCAGCCTGACGACCTTTTCGGTGAGGCTGAGGCCAAGCACCGCGAGCAGGCCATGCGCGAGTCCATACAAGAGGTGGTGCAGGCCCTGGAAACACTGGGCAAGCCGGACATGAAGCCTTGGTCCTCTGAGATCAAGGCAACCGACGACTTCCTTGATCTGGTTTTCAGAAAATTCTTCGCCAGACTGAACCTCCCGGTGCTGCTGAGAAAGACCGATTACCACATCCTTGCACGGTTGCTTCCCAACAGTCTGATGGATCCGGAAATTGACGAGAAACTCGATTATGTGGTCAAGGTTGCCGAGGCCGCGCGAAATCGCGCATCGCCTCTCCCCACCTGATCGGGCACACCAGCGGAGGTGTGGGCCATCGCCTTTCGGATCATGCAATTGACCTGCGTCCCCTCGTTGTAGAACACGCAGAGCCCGTCCTAGCCGGGGGCGACCATGGGCAGTGCGTGACCGGAAAGGAAGTTGACCACAGGTCCGGCCTGTTGTACATTATGTGCAGGATGTACCGGTTGCCTGGAGGGTGCGGCCATGACCGTCCTTTCCGTTACCGCGGCCCGGAAGAAGCTGCCCGAGCTGATCAACCTGGCCTTCTTCACCGGCGACCGCACCATCATCGAGCGCCGCGGCAAGAAGCTGGCCGCGGTGGTCTCCATCGCCGACCTGGAGCTGCTCCAGGCGCTGGAGAACCGGCTGGACCTGGACGCGGCGAGAGCCGCCCTGACCGAAGCCAGGCGCAAGGGCACGATTTCCTGGAAGAAACTCAAGGCCGAACTGGGACTGTAGGATTCTCCAGGTGGCTTATACCATCGAGTTCGCCCCGCGGGCGGTGCGCGATTTCAAGGCGCTGACCCGCGAGTACCAGCGCCGGATCGCCCCCAAGATCGACGCCCTGGCCCACAACCCCCGACCCCACGGCGTGGAGAAGATCGCCGACGACCTGTACCGCATCCGGGTCGGCGACTATCGGATCCTTTACGAAATCCGGGATCGGGTCCTGCTGGTGGTGGTGGTCGGCCTGGGCCACCGCCGCGAGATCTACCGGCGGCGCTGACCCGCGCCGACCGGTTCGGGCCGGGTCGGTCCGGCTGCCCTAATCCTCAGCAGCGCTCCGGCCGATAGATATTGATGGGGTGCGCTGCGCCCCGGATGGCCTTTGGGGGGAGCCTGGCCAGTGCCCGACCATGCCAGCGAGGTCCGGCTCCGCGTCCGCTACGCGGAGACTGACCAGATGGGTTTTGCCTACTACGGCGCCTATGCCGCGTGGCTGGAGGTCGGCCGCGTCGAGTTCCTCCGCGAGCGCGGCCTGAGTTACCGCGAGGTGGAGGCCGCCGGCCAACTGCTCGCCGTCCGCGAGCTGCACCTCGACTACCTGGCCCCGGCGCGCTACGACGACCTGCTCAGCATCCGCACCCGGGTGGCCGAGCGCACCAAGAGCCGGGTGGCCTTCCAGAGCGAGATTCTCCTGGTGGTCGGTGATCGGTTGCCGGCAGTAGCGGCACGGCATGCCGTGCCCCTACTCCGACCGCCCAAGACCGGCCTGCTGGCCCGCGGCCGGGTGGTCCTGGTGTGCCTGGACCGCTCGGGCCGGCCCCAGCGGCTGAGCGACGAGCTGGTGAAGGCGTGCGCCGCTTCCTGATCTCCGCGGCTCTGGCGGCCGGCCTGGGCTGGCTCCCGGCCTGGGCCCCCGCCCGCGGCGCCGAAGCGGCGGCGCCGGCCCCCGGCCCCGCGCCGGCCAGCCCGGCGGCGGGCTCCGAAGCGCTGGGGTCGCCGGAGGAGGAACTCGGCCTCGCCGAGCTCGCCTTCGAGAAGGGCCTCAGCCAGTTCGCCCAACTGCGCCTGGCCCGGGTGGTCCAGGGCCCGGCCTTCTCCGGAATGGACCGCGCCGAGCTGCTCCTGGCCGAGAGCCTCTACCTCTGCGGCCACCGCGAGGAGGCGGTCAAGCGCCTCAACGGGTTCTCCGCCAGGTTCCCCAAGAGCACCCACCTGCTGGAGTGCCGCCTGTGGCTCGGCCGCGCCAAGGAGGAAGTCGAGCGCGACCACCCGGGCGCGGCCGGGCAGCTCCGCAAGCTGCTGGCCGACCTGGGCGGCCAGGCCGCCCGGAGCCTGGAGGCCGAGCGGCGCGCCCGGCTGGTCGAGGCCTGCCGCTATTTCCTGTCCCTGGCGCTGGTCGAGCAGGGCGGCAGCCAGCGCCTGGACCAGGTCGCTGACCCGGAATCGGCGGGCCGGGGGCTGCTCGACCAGCTCATCAAGGACCGCCCGGAGGGCGGCCGGTTCCTGGCCGAGGCCCAGGTGCTCCGCGGCCGGGCGCTCTGCCTCCGCGGCCGGCCGGAGCAGTGCTTCAGCCGGCTCCAGGAGTTCCTGGACGCGGGAGAAAAGGGGTCAGGAACCTTTTGTGCGCAGCACCCTGAAGGGCCGTTCCGGCAAAAGGTTCCTGACCCCTTTTCTCCCGCGCTTCGCGCCGAGGCGCTTTTCTGGCAGGCCGAGGCCCGCTACGGCCAGGCGCGGTGGGAAGAGGCGGACAAGCTCTACACCCGCGCGGCGGAGGTCGCCCGGGGAGCCGGGCCCGGGACCGCGGCGCTCTGCGCCCGCGCGCTCTACGGCCGCGGCTGGGCCGCCGCCAAGCGTGCCGAGGAACTGCGCCGGAGCGCCCTGGCCGGCGAGCGGGAGAGGCTCGAAGCCGCCCTGGCCAGCTTCACGGAGGCCTCCAGGCAGGCCGGCGAGCTCAAGGACCCCGCCCTGGCCGGCGCCGCCGAGCTCCGCGCCGGGGAGGCGCTGCTGGGCCTGGAGCGCCGCCGGGAGGCGCTCGCGCGGCTCGAGCCGCTCTTCGGCGACGCCGGGCGCGCCGTGGAGGCCCGCTATCTGGCGGCCCTGGCCGAGACCGGCCTGGGCCGGCACGACGCGGCGCGGCAGCTCCTGGCCGAGGCGCTCCAGGCCGCCGGCCAAAAGAGCCCGCTGGCCCCGCGGATCGAGTTCGCGCGCGGCCAGAACGCCTTCCAGCAGGGCCAGTGGGAGGAGGCCGGCCAGGCCTTCGGCCGGGCCGTCAAGCTCTCCGGCAGCGGCTGGGAGCGACCCTGGGAGGCGCAGCTCTGGGCGGCCCGGACGCTGGCCAAGCAGCTCCGGTTCCAGGAGGCGGTCGAGCAGGCCGTGCCGCTCCTGGAGAACGCCCTGGCCAGGGAAGAGCTCGGCCGGGACCGGCTGGACTACCTGCTCGGCGAGATTCTGCTCAGCCAAGCCCGCGCCGGCCGCAAGGCGGTGATCCTGAAGGGCCCCGGCGACGCGGGGCCGGCCGAGCGCGACGCCCGGGCCGAGGCCGCCCGGGCCTTCACCCAGGCCTACCAGACCGGCCCACGCGGGCGGTTCGCGGTCAGCGCGCGGCTGGGCGCGGCCGAGGCCTATCTGCTCATGGAGCCGCCCAGCACCCAGGAGGCCTTCCTGCGCTATGCCGAAGCCGTGCAGGATGCGCAGGCCACCGACCAGCAGCGCGAGGCGGCCCGCCTGGGCACGGCCCAAACCCTGCGGATCAGCGGCAGCTTCCAGAAGGCCGCCGCGTTCCTGCAGGGCGAGCTGCTCGAGGCCCGCACGCCCCCTTCGGCGCCCGCGCGGCGCCAGGCGCTGGTGCTCCGCGCCGAATGCCTGGAGCTGGCCGGCGACGCCGAGGGCGCCGCCGCGGCCTTCGGCCGGCTGGCCGAGGACCTGGGCTCCGGGCCGGAGGCCGCCCGCGCGCGGCTCAAGCGCGCCGAGCAGCTCCGCAAGCTCGGCCGGCACGCCGAGGCCGCCGGGGAGCTGGCCGCGCTGGCCGCCGACGGCCCGCCGGAACTCCGCGCCGAGGCCAGCTTCGCCGCGGCCGAGGCCAACCTGGCCGCCGGCCGGAGCCCGGAGGCCCTGAAGCACTACCAGGAGTGCGCCCGGCTGGGCGGGCCCCGCCGCGCTCAGGCCCGGGTCGGCGCGGCGACCCTGGAACTCGAAGCCGGCCGCGCCGCCGCCGCCGAGCGACTGGCCCGCGAGGCGCTTGACGAGCTCGACCGCGCCGCCCCGGGCGAGCGCCGCGAGCGGATGCTCACCGCCCGGGCCGCGCTGGTGCGGGCCAAGGCGCTCCTGGCCGCCGGGGACGCCTCGGCCGCCGCGGGCCAATATGGCCGCGCGGCCAGCGAGGCGGTGGGCGCCTCCGCCGCGGAAAGCGTCCGGCGGGAGGCGCGCCTCTTGGAGCTGGAAGCCTACCTGGGGCTCGGCCAGGCGCTGCTCGCGGCCGGCCGGGGCGAGGATGCCGCCGCCAGCTTCCTGCGCGCCGGGTGCCTCCCCGAGCGGGAGAGCCACGCGGAGCTTCGCGGCGAGCTGGAGCGCCGGTCAGCCGGGGCCCTGAGCCTGGCCGCCGAGGCGTTGCAGAGCGCGGGGCAGCCTCGCGCCGCCGAGCAACTCCGCGCGCTGGGCGCCGCCAGGCGGAACCAGCCCGGGCCGGCCCCGGCCCCGGCCGCCGCGCCCAAGGGGAAGTGAGCCTTACCTCGCCTCTCCCTCACGCTTTAGGATCTTGGCGAGAATGTCGCTGTGGTAGCGCGGGGAGTTCCAGAGATCCAGGAATTGGCGGATTTCCTTGGCGCGTTTCGGGCTCGGGGCGTAGTTGAAGCCGCCCTCGCCTGCTTCGCGGAGCACGCCCAGGCCGACGAGGTCGGCGATGACCGCGGCGACCTTCTCCTCCGGCTCGCCGGCGGCCTGGCTGAGGGTCGCCGGGCTGATGATCTCCAGGCGCTTGGACTCGAGCAACTGCAGGACGCGCAGGTGCAGGCGGCTCTTGGCCACGCCCTCGATGAACTTCTCGGCCAGTTGCGCGGCGCGGCGCTCGGCCTCGCGGGCGGCCACCGGGCTGGCCCGCTTGACGGCCACCTGGGCGGCGGAGGCCCCGCCCAAGAGCGCCACCGCCGAGCTGAAGCTATCGGCTATCTCGAAGAAGGAGCGCAGGTTGGTGATCTCCAGCATGTAGTTGATCTTGGGTTGAAGTTGGCAGAGGACCAGTTGCGCTCCGTGCTCCTTGCAGGTGTCGTTGATGTTGACCAGGGCGGCGATGTAGGTGGAGGACAGCCGCTCCAAGCCGCGGAGGTTGAGAATGAACTTGCAGTGCCCGCCGTCGCATAAGTTGGTGATGCGCTTGACCAGTGAATCCAGGTCCTCGCTGCGAGGCTGGCTCTCGACATCGATGATGGTCACGTCGCCGTGATGGCCGATGTTGAAGGCCATGCCCCCGTGGAACCGCTCCGGCGCGCCTTCGCCACGGCTTGGCTCGGGGACGGGGGCCTCCTCGGCCTGCTGGTGCTCCTCCATCTCCCGGGCGAAGGTCCAGACCCGCGCGTCCAGCGGGAGCTCACAGGCAATGCCCAGGCGTCCCCCCTGCCCGAGGCTGCTCAGTTTGAACCCCCGCCTGCTCATCAACGCCAGGAAGTGCCAGTGATACTGCTCGTCTCTCAGGATGGCCTCCAGGTTGAAGCTCGGGCCCGCGGGTTGGTCGGTGCTGATCAGCATCCCCTTTTTGGTGAGATCCAGCGTCAGGGCGACCTGGTCCTCCGGCGCGAGCCGTCCGTGTCTGAAGGCGTTGTCCAGCATCTCGCCGGCAATCCATTCCACGGCGATCTTCTGGTGCTGGAAGCCGCCGTGCTCGTCGAGGAACTCGGCGACGTAGTCGCGCACCTCGTCCAGGCCGCCGCGCTCGGCGCCCCGGAGCTCGATGCGCAGCAGCTTCTCCTTGACCCTTTGCCGCCGGATGGCGGCCAGGTCCACCGCCGCCTTGGGCGCGGGGGCCCGCTTGAGGGGCGCCATGTTGTTCAGGAACTGGCACTCCGGGTCAACGTACTGGACGATGGGCACGACCCGGTCGTGCTTGACCACGTAATCGCCCAGGTCGCGCAGGCGGCCCTGGTATTGCTGGTAGTTGCGGAGGTCCACGTAGGTGGCCCGGTGGAGCAGCACCTGGGCGTGGCCGCCCAGGTCCATGACCCGCTGGGCCTCGTTGATCCCCTCCCCGACGATGTTCTCCCGGCCGTTCACGTCGGTGACGATGGCGTCCACGTGGGTGTTGAGCCCGATGCGCAGCTCGACGCGCGGGCCGGCCCCCCGGTTGTGCTCGTCGAGCATCCGGAGCATCTCCAGCGCGGTGCGCACGTGGATGTCCGGCGCGTCGGTCTTGTAGTTGAAGGCCACCCCGTCCCCGGTGGGCAGGGCGATCACGTCGCGGTCCAGCCGGGCCTCCACCCGCTCCAGGGTCTTGTGCGCCAGGTCAACGATCAGCGCGTGGCACTTCTGCTGCTCGAGCGGCTCGCGCTGCGAGTAGCCGATGATGTCGCACAGGAAGATCTTGTTGTGGAAGGGCACCGGCGGCATCCCCGCCCCGGCGCTCCCCGGCCGGGCGCCCTCTGCGGCGGAGCCGGCCCCGGTTGGTGCTGCCATCAAGGCGCTCTCCGGATCTGTCCCCGGGCGATCAGCCCGGCGACGTAGCCGGCGCCGAAGCCGTCGTCAATGTTCACCACCGACACCCCCGGCGAGCAACTGTTGAGCATCGAGAGCAACGCGGCCACGCCGCCGAAGCTCGCCCCGTAGCCTATCGACGTCGGGCAGGCCAGCACCGGGCAGGAGACCAGCCCGCCCACCACGCTGGCCAGCGCCCCCTCCATCCCGGCGACCACCACCACCGCGTCGCACCCGGCCAGCTCCCGGCGCTCGGCCAGCAGCCGGTGCAGCCCGGCCACCCCGGCGTCGTAGACCCGGGTGACCCGCGCGCCCATCAGCTCGGCGGTGACCCGGGCCTCCTCGGCCACCGGGATGTCGCTGGTCCCGGCGGTGACCACCGCGACCCGACCGCCGACGGCCGCCAGCCCCGGGCCGATCACCACCGCGCGCGCCGCGCGCTCGACCCGGGCGCGCTTGAAGCGCCGCCGCAGCGCCCGGACCTGACCGGCGTCCGCCCGGGTGGCCAGCACCGTCGAGCCGGCCCGGGCCAGGCGCCCGGCGATGGTCACCACCTGCGCGGGGGTCTTCCCCGGGCAGAAGATCACCTCCGGGAAGCCGCAGCGCAGCTCGCGGTGGTGGTCGAGCCGGGCGAAGCCCAAGTCCTCGAAGGGCAGCTCGCGCAGGGCCTGCATCGCCTGGGCGACCGAGCGCTTCCCGGCGGCGAGCTCCCCGAGCAACTTTTCGAGTCTGGCGGGCGTCATCGCTTTCTCCGCGCCGGGCGTTCCAGCTCCGGGGCGATGGCCAGCGCCAGCCGTCCGGTGGAGCGCCCCTCGCCGCGGGCCAACTGGTGGAAGCCCAGCGCTGCGACCATCGCCGCATTATCGGTGCAGAGCCCGGCCGGCGCAACCGCCGCGCGGAGCCCTTCGGACTCGGCGCGCTCGGCGAGCATGGCCCGGAGCTTGCGGTTGGCGGCGACGCCCCCCGCGACGGACACGGTCCGGAGCCCGCGCT
>Ga0315286_10007404_pt1 | contig 10741 bp, 9 predicted proteins | sample YL17G10_0_MG_FD_205038 | JGI IMG/M metagenome (GOLD analysis project Ga0315286, IMG submission 205038) | Sediment microbial communities from Yellowstone Lake, YNP, Wyoming, USA - YL17G10_0 | ecosystem: Environmental > Aquatic > Freshwater > Lake > Sediment | place: USA: Wyoming | collected...
CCTACGATCTCAAAGACACCCTCAAGTAAATTGCTGCTCGACCGCACGCTGCCCGCTGATAAGCCACGGTTTAAGGTGGGATTCCTCACTGGATGCATCATGGATGTCGCCTTCGCCGATGTGAACATCGACACAGTGAGACTACTTCTCCATCACGGTTGTGAGGTCGTGATACCCAAGGGACAAGTTTGCTGCGGCTCACTTCAGGCGCACAATGGCGACATCGCCATTGGTAGGAAGATGGCGAGGTCAAACGTTGCCGCATTTGAAGGGGAGGGTCTGGATGCAATCATCATGAATTCGTCGGGCTGCGGAGCATTCATGAAAGAGTACGGCCACATTCTGGCCGATGATCCCGAGTATGCTGATCGTGCGCAACGAATCTCTGAGAAAGTGAAAGACATTACCGAGTTCCTGGTCGAAATTGGCCTTGTCATCGGGACGTCTCCGGACAGACAACTGATGGGAAAAAGAGTCACCTATCACGATGCATGTCATCTCGTTCACACCCAGAAAGTCAGCCAGCAGCCAAGAACCCTGATTCGATCCGTTCCCTTCATTGAATTTGTTGAACTTCCCGAATCGACATGGTGTTGCGGCAGCGCAGGGATCTACAACATCACGCACTATGATGAAGCATGGCAGCTCTTGAAACGGAAAATGGATAATATGAGAAAAATCGATCCGGAAGTTCTTGTCAGCGGTAATCCAGGTTGTTTGATACAAATCCAGCACGGACTTTTGAAAGAGGGATTGAATGTTGAACTCTTGCACACGGCAACGTTCTTGAGGAGGGCCTGCGGTGCGTAAACGACCAAGGGTCTATCTTTCGGGTGGTATGGAATACGCTAAGGACGAAGGATCTGATTGGCGGGGTATGATGCAATCATGGATCCTGGAAGAACTGGGACACACCGTGTTCAACCCCAATGTTGAAAGCGACAGGTTTCTGAAACGAAAGCTGCCGCACGAGGACTTGCGAAGGCTTAAGTACTCCGATATCAACCGCTATCAGACTATTCTGCGAAGTATCGTTCGGCTCGACTCCGAAGAAATCGCGTTACGCTCGGACTACGTCATTTGTTACTGGGATCAAAGTGCACAACGCGGCGCGGGAACAAAGGGGGAGTTGACCATGGCAAGGTTCTTCAAGAAGCCAGTCTACATGGTCACGCGAATGAAGGCAGAGAAAATCCCCGGTTGGATACTCGGATGCACTTCGAAGATCTTTGGTTCATTTGACGAACTAAAAAGGTATCTCAAACGAACTCGTGACCGGCCGGGCATCCGGCGCACATCGTCACGATAGGAGAACTTTCACAAGAAAATCAATCAATCGCCTCAATTTCATCAGATCGGCCGCTACCCTTGGCCTTGAAAGTGACTCTTCAGGAAAAACTAGCCTCGATGGATCACATGCACGCCGAAACGAACCCTATGATAGGACCCGTCGTCGTTTCGAGTGCAGACAGCTTGAAAGCGACGGTGCAGGCGAGGGAGCTCATCCAGAAGGGAAGCGATGGACTTGATGCGGTCATTGCCGGGGTCAATATCGTTGAAGACGATCCGAATGACAACACTGTGGGCTTGCATATACGATGTCCGGAGGAGTCGGAGACTCACCCATTCTTGTCGCCGGCCTTTGCGTGGACAGCCAAATAGGTGCAGCAGGTACGACCGGTCGCGGCGAAGCGAACTTGTTGGTATGCAGCAGCGTTATGATCGTTGAGAACATGCATCAGGGGAAATCGCCCGAGCAGGCATACCTTGCGGCCTGCGAGTGAATGGCACGCATGACAAAGGAATCCGGACTTAGAACGGACAATGGTCGTCCAAAATCTAAGGTGACCTTTTACGCGATCAACAAGAAGAATGAGCTTGGTAGCGCTGCGATATGGAGTGGGTCAAGATTCGCTCTCAATGGCGGGCAATCGGCAAGCCGTTTGGCAGATAGTGCATATCTCTACGAACGTGCAGAGTAACAGAATTGAGACGGGCGGTATAACGTGATGGGAGCATATGTTGATGTCTCTGACCGGACGCTTCTTTCGATGAAAGGAGCCGATGCCCAGGATTTGCTCCAGAGGATCTCGACCAACGATCTTTCGAGACTCCAAACAGGGGATACTGTAGAAACCATCCTGACAAATGAAAAAGGGAGGATCATCGACATATTGCTGGTCCACAAGAGGGAAGGCAATGAACTCCTGCTGGCAGGTCGATCGAAGGCACCAAATGAGATTAGTGGATGGCTAAACAAGTTCATCATCATGGAAGATATCAGCGTCACCAACGTGACAGACAACCACGGGCAGTTCCAGTTATTCGACATTACCTATCAGGAGGTATTGTCTTGTTTTTCAACAATTAATTGCCTGATACTTCAATCGAAACATAGGAAGAATGAATTGGTCCGTTTGGTTGTCGAAGTAGCCAAGAAAGATCATCTCAGCAAGATCATCCATGCGAATGGGAAAGACCAAAAGAGCGACCAGGAATATGAGTCGTTCCGCGTTGACCGTGGAATACCGGACTGGCCGAATGAGATCTGCGACCGGTACAATCCATTGGAATTGGGGTTGGAGCATTGTGTGAGCTTCACGAAAGGATGTTATGTTGGACAAGAAGTTATCGCAAGGCTGGACACATACAAGAAGGTTCAAAAGGGAATCGTGCGTCTTGGACTGGAATCGAATCCACCGAGCCTTCCTTCCTCACTCTTCCTAGGAGACAAGGAAGTGGGGGTAATCACGAGCTGCGCGTCGAGAACCGAGTCCAACTCCGGGTCTGCCGCCATTGGCTTCCTGGACAAGGGCACAGATACCTCCAAGAGGGAAATCTATTACCTCAGTGATACATCAAGAAAATCGGCATATCTTCTTCATGAAGAATAGTCTGAGGCTTTGCAGTTGCATAGAATTCTAAGATATCAGACGACAAACAGAACAGCCAGAAACCTGATTTCATGAAACACCTACCGAAAAAGGCGTACAAAAACCTGGACTTTCTCAGTAGTCCGGATGCGCGAGCAATTCGAATGATGGCAGAATTCATTGAGCCTTCCGGGCGTCTCCGCCGGGCGGGAATCAAAGATACAATCGTGTTTTTTGGGTCGGCGCGACTCAGATCAAAGTCTGACGCGATGAAAGAATTCAAAGAGCTCGAAAAATCTGTGCGCTCCAGGACAAGGACGTCTGCGGGTTTGACGAAGAAGCTACAGAATGCTGAAGTTGACCTTGAAATGTCCAAATACTATGAGGATGCGGTCAGCTTGTCAAAGATGCTCACCCAGTGGTCGAAAAAACTCTTCCATCTTAGCAGATTCGTTGTTTGCTCTGGGGGAGGACCCGGGATCATGGAAGCTGCAAACAAAGGAGCACGTCTGGCAGGGGGGAGGTCCATCGGTCTGAATATCAGCCTTCCATTTGAACAGTATCCGAACAAGTACATTTCGGATGATTTGAACTTTGAATTCCATTATTTCTTCATGAGAAAATTCTGGTTCGTCTATCTCTCAAAAGCATTGATTGTGTTCCCGGGAGGGTTTGGGACATTTGATGAGTTGATGGAAGTCCTGACCTTGCTGCAAACGAACAAGCTCAGGAAGAAGATTACGGTCATCCTCTACGGAAAGGAATTTTGGGACAAGGTCATCAATTTTGACGCCCTTGTTCGTATGAGACTGATTGGTCAAAGTGACCTGGATTTATTCACATATGCGAATACTCCGGAGGAGGCGTACCGATATCTGGTAAAAGAGCTTCGGCGTAACTACCCATCTGAAACAAAGGAAGCCTAAGTCTCTTTCGGATTTGAATTAGACGTGGCGATGTGTTATATTCCTGTGAGCAATGAGGGGGTGAACTGGATTCGACGGGGATGAGGACGCTCTTAACTGCATACCGTGGTCTCCGTGTCCACGCTAAACAAGCGGTAAAACATAAGTGCTGAAAACACCTACGCACTGGCAGCTTAATTAATTAAGCTACCCGTTCTTCCGGTTCCTCTCCCATTGGGAGCCGGACGAACGTCGACTTAGATGGGATAGTCCTGGTACGTTCTCAAGGTAGCAGGATGAATCCACTTCGTGGAAACACTTGAGATAGTGCTTGGTTAATCTTGCTTGCCAGAGTTCCCAGGTGCGAAATCAAACGGCAAGATACGTATGTAGATGTTTTGAGGATCTTCTCTTCGGACCGGGGTTCAACTCCCCGCACCTCCACAGAATCAAGCCTTCGGGGGCAACCGAAGGCTTTTTTTTCTACTCGGTACTTCATGGCTCGAAACCAACGGGCGTGAGGAATCTGAGCGGGTATTTTGCTATTCGAAGATTCACGAGCCAATCCTGAGAAATACACTGAAGCGATCAGAGATGAAACTAAGTTTCACGAAGATGTCTGGTGCCGGCAATGATTTTGTCGTGATCGACAACCGCACGCGATCTATTCAGAATGCGAATGAATTTGCGCGAACGGTGTGTGATCGAAGATGGGGAATCGGAGCGGATGGATTGTTGCTCATCGAAGAATCTCAAATTGCTGTCTACAGGATGATGTACTACAACGCGGACGGCAGTTATGGCGGAATGTGTGGCAATGGCGGCCGCTGCATCTCACTCTACGCGGTGGAGCATGCCATTGCCGGCGAGGACCATTCCTTTGAGGCACTCGACCATATCTACAGGGCTTCCGTCCATGGGACGAATGTCACCTTGACCATGCGTGATCCAAAGGATATTCGAATGAATGTGGTGCTCCGCGGTGGTGCAAATCCCCTGAAGGGTCATTTTGTCAACACCGGTTCACCCCATGTAGTTATTCCCTTAGCCGTTGTCAAGAGACTTTATGGCAAGCTAAGCGAGGTGCCGGTGGCCGAACTGGGAAGAAAAATACGCTATCATCGATTGCTTCAGCCTGAAGGAGCGAATGTGAATTTTATGCAGAAGACGAGCGCTAACTCGTTAGGCCTGAGAACCTATGAGCGTGGTGTTGAAGCAGAGACTTTAGCGTGTGGAACAGGCTCGATTGCCTCCGCAATCGTCGCTTCGAGAATATGGAAGATGACTCCTCCGATCACTGTTGTTCCTCCGAGCGGTGTCAAATTGGTGGTAGATTTCAAAACAAACGGGTCAACGTATTCGAATGTCTGTTTGACTGGCGAGGCAAAGATTACCTTCAAGGGAGAGATTGATGGATAAGAATCGACGATTCAAGTTTGTTATAAATCCTGTTGCTGGAAGAGGAAAGACGCGTGGAGTCGATTCACTACTAGATCGTTTGTTGAGGGAAAAGAATATAAGCTACCATATTGAAATAACTTCAAAGGCATTTGATGCCGTGAGAATCGCACATGAGGCTGCAAAGACATTCGATGTTGTAGTGTCGGTTGGCGGTGACGGGACTGCGAATGAAGTCGCGAATGGAGTGATAGGCACCAAGGCCACGTTGGGTGTCCTGCCGGCTGGATCAGGCAACGATTTTGCGAAAGTGCTGGGTATGAAGGATTCGGTTGAAGATTCGGTACACCAGTTAATAAACGGTCCAACGAAGAGGATCGACTCCGGGACTGTGAAGGTTGAGGATCAGGCATCAAACGGGAGCTCAAGAAGGTTTGTCAATAGCGTCGGCATTGGATTTGATGCCATCGTTGCTTATGAGGCTCAGAGGATCAAGCACCTAAAGGGAATACCTTTGTACTTGTTGTCGATTGTGCGCTCCTTGCAGAAACTGAAGCCCCATCCGTTTCAAGCGTCATTTGACGGCAAGCAGGAAATTGAAGACTACACGCTTGTTTGTGTTGGCAATGGAAATCGTGAAGGCGGGGGTTTTTTCGTCACGCCAGGAGCAGATCCGTCTGACGGCGTATTCCAGGTGTGTACTGTCAAAAGAGTTGCGTTGCTGAGAGCTCTGCGGATATTGCCGACAATTCTTAAAGGTGAGCACAGAAGGTTCGCAGAAGTGAAATTCTTCGACTCCAAGAGCGTGAAACTGGAATCAACGAAGCCATTTGTTGTTCATTGCGACGGGGAGATCCTCGGAGTCGAAAGCTCACGAGTCGAGGTTGAAATCGATCCGGATTCGTTGAGTGTTGTGCATGGTTGAATAGAATTGCCGTGGCTATAATATATGTTATGTAAAGTAAACTATCCCGTCGAACTTGCCTTAGCTCAGCAAATGTGGAATCCCTCCTTCATACTCCCTTTCAAGCAGAACTCTCTCTAAACGAATCGTTTCGCCGATCCTTAACTCCGCTGTCTCCGTGACATGCCCGATCATCGTTGCCTGGATTTCACATTTCTTTGCGCTTGATAGCAACCTGGGGACATTCTCATCGGTGCAACTGACTATGATTCTGGATTGATCTTCACCAAACAACGCAAAATCAGTTCGTCCGCTCGCGATTCCCAGCTCTTTCAGTTCCAATCCGATTCGATCATTGGAGGCTATCATAGATTCTACGGCTGCCACCGCCATTCCACCCTCTGACACGTCATGAGCAGACTCCAGAATCTGCAACTTGGTTAGAAGAATTAGAAGACCCTGCAGCCTCTTCTCGTACTCCAGATCGAGTGTTGGCGCTTCTCCTGTTACCTGACCAGTCTGTGAATACAAATATTCTGACCCTCCAATCTCCCCCCTGGTCTCTCCGAGCAGTATGACGACGTCGCCGGGTTTCTTGAAATCTAAACTAAGAATTCTTGACTGATCCTCGATAATCCCTAGCATTCCTATTACTGGAGTTGGATAGATGGCCCCCGAAGGATCCTCATTGTAGAAACTGACGTTTCCGCCCGTCACAGGTGTCTCGAGCACCCGACAGGCATTCCCAATCCCTGCTATTGCTTCGGCAAATTGCCAATAAATTTCCGGATCATACGGATTTCCAAAGTTAAGGCAATTGGTGATAGCGATGGGCTGTGCTCCCACGCAAACGACATTTCTTGCAGCTTCAGCGACGGCAATTTCAGCCCCCCGACGCGGATTCAAATATACATACCGCGAGTTACAATCTGTTGTGACAGCGAGAGCCTTGTTCGTTCCTTTCAGTCTTATGATGCCCGCATCTCCAGAAGATCCAGCCACAGTGTTCGTTCTTACCATCGAGTCGTATTGCTCATAGACCCAACGCTTGCTGGCGATTGACGGTGTGGAAAGCAATCGTAAGAGAACGCCATTGAGATCCTTCGGCAGCGGAACTGAATTGCTGTCGAACGCGCGCGTATTCGTTAAATATGAAGGCTCTTTTTTTTCTCTTATGTACACCGGCGCTTCTCCTCCAAGGACCAGAGCCTTTGATGGAACCTCGGCCGTCTTCGTCCCCCTCACAAAGACCTTCACGCTCTCAGAATCATCAACATCTCCTATAACCACAGCATGCAAATCCCATTTTTCAAAGATGTTAGCGACATCCTTCTCATGCCCCTTTTTAACGATGAAGAGCATTCGCTCTTGCGACTCTGAAAGCATAATCTCATAGCTCGTCATGTCGGCTTCTCGCAACGGAACACGTTCAAGGTCTATCCGCATTCCGCAATTGCCCTTGGCGCTCATTTCCGTCGTTGAACACGTTATTCCTGCAGCACCCATGTCTTGCACTCCGACCACGTACCCGGAACGAATAACCTCCAGTGTCGCCTCCAGCAGCAGTTTTTCGACAAATGGATCGCCAACCTGGACAGCTGGCCTCTTTGACTCGGATTTGTTCGATATTTCTTCGGAGGCAAACGTCGCTCCGTGGATCCCATCCCTTCCTGTTGATGAGCCAACGATCATGACCGAGTTCCCGATGCCTTTCGAGGTCGCTAGCGCCACTTTCCCATGTTCGACGATACCAACGGCCATGGCATTAACCAAAGGATTTCCTTGGTAGCAGGGGTCAAAGTAGATCTCTCCGGCTATTTCAGGGACTCCAAAACTGTTACCATAGTCCGCAATTCCTTTGACAGCGTTCTTGAACAAATATTGGACTCGTTTGTCGTGCAGTTCTCCAAACCTGAGCGAATTCAGGACCGCGATTGGCCGTGCTCCCATCGAAAAAATATCGCGCAATATCCCCCCAACACCTGTTGCCGCCCCCTGGTAGGGCTCAACCGCCGACGGATGATTATGACTCTCGATCTTGAACGCTACGGCTAAATTGTCTCCGATGTCGACAAGGCCAGCGTTTTCCTCTCCAGCATCCACGAGGAGTCTTCCACCGCTCCGAGGCAGCGTTTTCAGCAGAGCGATAGAGTTCTTGTAACTGCAGTGTTCGCTCCACATAACGCTGAATATCCCCAGCTCGGTGTACGTTGGTGTCCGGCCAAGAAACGAACGCACCTTGTGGTACTCTTCTTCCGTTAGACCGTGCTGAAGAGCCAGGTCAAGAGTAACTTCCGGTTCCTCCTTGAGTATGGGTCTATATTGCATCGTTCCTCTGGCTTCTGTTTAAGATCATCAAGAGCGCTTCTCCTTCACGGGGCGAGTGAGTTTGGGCTAATCGACAACAGCAATTCCCCCTTTTCAACGGCCTTGCCAGCTTCGACATAGATTGAATCGACTGTACCAGGCGCGCTCGCCTTGATCTCATTCTCCATTTTCATCGCTTCGAGTACGATGAGTCCAGCACCTGCCAGCACATGAGCTCCGACTTCGACTTCGATCTTGACGACTTTTCCAGGCATGGGCGCCCGAATAACCTGCCCTTTGGCAGATGTTGCGCCGACCTGCATCAGATTCTTCTTGACCAGCGAACGGCGATCATCGACGATGAGTTCGTACGGCCGGCCATTCACATACAACACTGTTGATTCTCCGGAATTGTTGGCCAGTGAGGCCAGGGCCGATATCTCGAAAACTTTGTCGTCGAGCTTGAGTGAGAGCAACCCTGGGCTAGTTACGGCAAGGTTGTATGTATGAGTCTTTCCGTCAACCCGAACAGTGCTTTCCGGAAGGACCGTTACAATCGATGTTTTCTCACCAATCGTAACTTGATATTGGTTCAGGTTCAACGATGATTGTTGATTCTTTGTGTTTTCCACGATGACTCTTCGCTGGTGGCGGTTTTTGATCCGTTCTTGGACTGGGCCGATCTGAATTCATTCAACAACACCGATGCGACTGTCACAGCCAGTTCTTCTTCAGCCATGACGGGGCGTAGCAGCTCAGGTTTGAATTTCCTTTCGACGAAAGTCGTGTCGAAGTCGCCATCGCAGAACTCTGGATGGTTCAAAACAAACTGGCAAAAAGGAATTGTAGAGCTGACTCCTTCGATGGTGAATTCCTTCAGGGCCCGCTTCATGCACTCGATTGCTTCGGTCCTGGTGTTTCCCCAAGTAATGACTTTTGACATCAACGGATCGTAGTGAATTGTGACGCTGTCACCGGTCCTGAGGCCGTTGTCGACTCGAACGCGTGGACCTTGCGGAGGATTATATCGGACGAGCCTTCCGATTGAGGGGAAAAAGTTATCTGCGGGGTCCTCGGCGCAGATACGGCATTCGATCGCATGGCCGCGTCGTTGGATGTCCGACTGTTTGTATCCGAGTGTCTCCCCGCTCGCAATACGAATCTGTTCGCGCACAAGATCGAGGCCGGTCAGCGATTCGGTCACCGGGTGTTCGACTTGAAGTCGAGTATTGACCTCCAGGAAGTAGAAATTCTTCTTTTTGTCCACAAGGAATTCAATCGTTCCCGCATTGGTGTAACCGGCGCACTGAACAATACGAACGGCTGATTCACCGATTTGCGCCCGCATGACTTCGTCAACGATCGGTGAGGGGGACTCTTCGATCACTTTCTGATGACGGCGCTGAATGGAGCATTCCCGTTCGCCCAAATAGACCGTATTGCCGTGGTGATCTGCAAGTATTTGAATTTCGACGTGTCGGGGCGATTCGATGTATTGTTCAATGTAGATCCGATCGTCGCCAAATGCATTCTTTGCTTCCGATTTGGCTGTCCTGAGAGCACTCGAGAATTCCTTCTCTGATCTGACAATTCTCATTCCTTTCCCTCCACCGCCGGCTGCAGCCTTGAAGAGAATGGGAAAGCCAATTTGTTGAGCAACCGACAAGGCCACCTTCTCGTCCTCGATCGGTGCTTTCGTTCCTGCAACTGTCGCAATCCCCAACTTGTCGGCAACGCTCCGCGCGGCAGTTTTGTCACCCAAAGACCGGATTGATTCTGCCGTCGGGCCAATGAAGACGATACCATGGCTCGAAACAAGATCTGAAAATGCCGGATTCTCTGACAGGAAGCCATAGCCGGGGTGAATCGCGTCTACGCCTGCGTGCCTGGCAATCTCTACGATAAGATCCTTGCGGAGATAGCTTTCGGAGGGTGCATTGCCGCCCAGGCAGTAGGCTTGGTCAGCCATAGCGACATGGAGTGCCTGCCGATCAGCGTCAGAGTAGACAGCGACTGTACGAATACCCATTTCGCGGCACGTGCGCATAACGCGCACAGCGATTTCTCCCCTATTGGCGACAAGAATTTTGGAGATCTTCATAGGCTAGGCAATTTCAACGACTGTAACCCCTGTACCCCCCTCATTCCACTCGCCGAGTCTGAAGGATTTGACATGAGGGTTTGACTTAAGAAAGGCAGTGACACGCTTTCGTAATGCGCCAGTTCCTTTTCCGTGAATAATGTCAACGCGATGCAGTCCCGCAACAAATGCATTGTCGATGAATTGCTGGACCTGGTTAACGGCCTCATCGCCCATCATTCCACGCAGATCAATTTCTGTAGCTGCGACAATC
>Ga0315286_10007405_pt1 | contig 10741 bp, 9 predicted proteins | sample YL17G10_0_MG_FD_205038 | JGI IMG/M metagenome (GOLD analysis project Ga0315286, IMG submission 205038) | Sediment microbial communities from Yellowstone Lake, YNP, Wyoming, USA - YL17G10_0 | ecosystem: Environmental > Aquatic > Freshwater > Lake > Sediment | place: USA: Wyoming | collected...
CAGCGACCGAATCCTGAAAGTGCAGTACTGGACACGTCACAATAGGGTATGACATTTTCGCTGTGTGACAACTATGACATAATCGCTGTGCGCTTACAGATGCGATGATGTCACCAATCGTCGCAGGGACGATGTCCGACGCATGGTATGGGCGACTCAGTCCAGGGAAGACTAGAACCGGGCGGCCGGACTGCGACTTCAGGACGCCCGAACGACTGCGGACACGCCGTCCTCGGCGGCCTTCTGACCGCAGGTCGCCGTTTCCGATGCCGACGGCCGGTGCGGATGGCGACCCCGGGGCATTTGCATTGACGGCGTCCAAACCGTCAACGCAGTCCGAACCACAACATGATGGGTCAGGGTCTTCCGGACCCTGACGAGCCAGTCCATAGCCTGTTTGCCGTGGCCGCGAAGCGAGCACTGCTGTTCGAGCTGCTCAACGAGGAGGTTCCGCGCCTGCCAGATCCGCTGGTGCGAGTCGACTTGCGGCTCGTGGAACAACTGGTCCGGTTTGGGCAGGTCCTGGATCCAGCGCCTGAAGAAATCGCGGTCCGAGCGGTTCAGAGTGAGCGTGTACCTCGGACGACCGTTCGCCTCGTCTACTACGCTGATATACTCCTGCTGGATACGCAGGGCAGTCGTATCGCACCGGCGGAATGCGTAGTCTCGAATCACCGACAGGAGAATGGTCGCAGTGGCGAGTCGGTTCTGTCCGTCCAGTAGAACATACGAGCCCTCGTGCTCGGCAAGCAGTAACGAACCCAGAGAGTACTCGCGCTGGTCCAAGCTCGCCCCCTTGTGGTGGTTCGCGAAGGCAAGCAGGTCAAGCCAGAGGCATTGTACTTCCAGCACTTCCCAGGAGAAGTGACGCTGCCAATCAGGCACCACGATTGGTGATCTCTTGGGGTTGAGTAACTCACCTATCGTCTGCTTTCGACCGACAAACAGCTCGGCTATGTCTCCTCCTGTGTTGACTGGACCCGTTTGCATCGCTCCATCAGAAATCCGGGGACAAGTATCCCGTTGAATAACGTCTTGCATGAACCGTGCCAGAACCAGACAATAAACCGTGGTTGTCACTGGCGCATAACCTTCGATATTTCATATAGTTATCATCTTGGACCGGAACCGGCATCCCGCCGGCGGTGTTCTCCCCCTCTCGGCCTGCCGAATTGTTGCTCGGCAGTGCCGGATTTCTCGGCACGCAGTTGGCGCGGTGCCTCGGGTCAGGTCTCTCCCTGCCGGACCGGACTGTCGTTCTGGAGTCTCTTGGAGTCGTTCCTGCGTCAGCCGGGCCGCCGCCCGAAAGTGCTGGCGACGATCCGGACAAACGCGGCCAGCTCGATGACAAACGCCAGCGGAATGGCCTTTAACCACCACCAGCCGGAGCGATCATGCTTGCGGAAGTAGCGGAACAGGCTGTGATGCGAGGACAGAATCATCGCCCGCCGGCGCTGTTTCGTGCTCCCCCCGACGTGGTGCCAGACTGAGACATCAGGGTAGAACAGCACCTTCCAGCCGGCAACATGCATCCGCTTCAACAGGTCAACATCGTTGAAGAACATCGGGAACTGCTCATCGAATACTCCCACTTCCTCCAACACCTCACTTCGCAGAAGCAGACAGGAAGCCATCGGCTGTTCAACCTCCTGCGGCATAGTGTAGTCTAAACCCGACCGACGATAGTCCCTGCTCCTGCCGAACAAGGCGCTCAGCATGTTACGCCAGGTCGGGAAGGCACGTACTGAAGCCTGCGGATTCCCGTCTGAGTCGACCAGCCGTGGCGCGAGCGCAGCCGCATCAGGACGAGTTTCCAGATACTCGACCATCCGCTCCAGCCCCCCGGATGGGAGAACGGTGTCCGGGTTCAGCAACAGAATGAACCGGGGGGCGGGGGTCGGGGGTCGGGGGTCGGAAGCCGGCGCTGACCCCTGCCCCCTGATCCCTAATCCCAATTCCCTGAGCCCCTGGTTGTTGGCCTGGGCATAGCCGGTGTTCCGCGAATTGACAACGAGCCGGACGCTCGGGAATTCGGCGCGAATGAGCCTGACCGTGCTGTCCGTTGAGTTGTTGTCAATGACAATCACCGTGACATTCGGAATCCTGGGAATCGACGCCAGGCAGCCCATGATGAACCGGGCGCTGTTCCAGGTTACGACTACGACCGCAACCTGCGACGTCATGGTGCCCAAGACAGGATCGCGCGCGTTTCCCATCCGGCCACCGGCCACCGGCCACCGACCACCGGCACGCAATCAGGCGAGGCGCCGCCGTTCATACTCGAGCAGGTCGCGCAGCGTCTGACTGATATCGTACTTCGCCTGCCAGCCGGTGGCGGCGCGGAACCGGGCGCTGGAGCCGGCGAGCAGGATGCTCTCTTGGCGCTGGCGCCCGGCATCTACTCTCACTGCAATCGGCACCCGGGACAGAGCGACCAGCTGGCGGATGCCCTCGCCGATTTTCAGGACCTGCTCGGACGTGATATTGTAGGTCTCGCCCTTGGCCGACTTCTCAAGCGCCAGCGCGTAGGCGACGCAGATGTCGCGGATGTCGGTGTAATCCCGGCTGACGTCGGTATTGCCAACGACGATTTCCGGCTTGCGCCGTCCGACCTCAGCCTCGGCGATCTGCCGGGCGACCGAGGGAAAGACGAAGTTCGTGCTCTGGCCCGGCCCGGTGTGGCTGAATGGACGCAGCGTCACGACATCCATGTCGAAGCGCTCAAAGAAGTACCGGCCGACCTGCTCCATCGCCAGCTTCGTGAATGAGTAGTGATTCAGAGGTCTCACCGCGGCCCGTTCGTCCAGCCTCCCGCCGTTCCCGGCCACCCGGTCATAGACCTCGCATGAGGAGACCAGCAGCAGCCTCGCGCACGGGGCAGAGTCCCGGAGCGCCTCCAGCAGGTTCAGAGACCCGCGCACGTTAATGTCGAATGCGTCGGCCAGGTACTGTTCGGCGATCACGACCGAGCTGATGGCCGCGAGGTGCAACACGACGTCCGGCCGGGCCGCAGCCAACTCCAGCTTCAGCTGTGCGGCATTGCGAACATCACACCGGGCGGTCCGGGCGAAGCTCAGGTCGGCGACCGGCTCGGCGAAGTAGATGCCCGAGACCTCATGACTCCGGTCGGCCAGATGCTGCGCCAAGTGGCTGCCGACAAAACCCTCGATGCCGGTGATGAATACTCTAGACATTGCCTGTCAGGCTGGACGCACGGGCGATTCTCACAACCGAACCGGGAGAACGGCCGCTGGCGGGCATCACGCGTCAAGCGCTGTGCGCCGCTACACCCTCTCCCGCCAGTAGTTGAGCAGGTCTTCCATCGTCTTCTCGAACGGGAAAGTCGGCTTCCAGCCGGTTTGCTTCTCGAACTTGGTTTGGTCGCCTACCAGCAGTCCCACGTCCGACGGCCGCATCCGCTTCTCGTCCTGCCTCGTCGTTATCTTAGCCTTGGAGAACGACAACAGGATATCGAGCACTTCTCGCACCTTGTAGCCCTTGCCGGTACAGATGTTGTAAACCTCGCCGGACACGCCCTTCTCCAGACTCAGGTAGTAGCCGCGTACCGTATCCCGGACATCCGTGAAGTCCCGGACCGCATCCAGGTTGCCGACGTGAATGACCGGTTCTTTCCGGCCCTTTTCGATCTCGGCAATCTGCTTGGCGAAGTTCGATGTGACAAAGACCTCGCCCCGGCGGGGTCCGGTATGGTTGAAGCCCCGGGTGCGGACAATGAACATGTTGTAGCTCATGTGGTACTGGTATCCGAGGAAGTCCTGCGCCACCTTGCTCACGCCGTACGGACTCAATGGCCGGAGCGGATTGGTTTCCTTAATCGGCACTTCGCCGGGCAGCACCAGCCCGTACTCCTCGCTTGAGCAGGCAAGCTGCACCCGGGTCTCGAGCATCGCTTCCTGGCGCAACGCCTCGAAGATGTTCACCTCGCCGATGAGATTCGTGGTCAAGGTCTCGCTCGGCGCAACCCAGGACATCGGCACGTAGCTCTGCGCCGCCAGATGGTAAATCCGCTCCGGCCTGGTCTTGCGCAGGACGTCCCGCACCGAGAATGGGTCACGCAGGTCGCATTCGACGAGCGTGATTTGACCTTTCAGATGGTCGATATTCTCGGTGCGCGAGCGCCAGCGGGTGACACCCGAAACCTGAATATCCTTCAGGGACAACAGGTAGTCGGCCAGGTGGCTCCCGGCAAAACCCGTGATTCCGGTGATAAGTGCGCGCATGGGCCTCAGGGCTTGACGACCTTGCCCGAGCGGATACACCGGGTGCAGACCCAGATCCGCGCCACCGAGTCGCCAACCTTGGCCTTGACGCGCTGCAGGTTGGGCTCCCAGCGCCGCTTGCTGACGTTGTGCGCGTGGCTGATGGTTGAACCGACCATGCCGACTTTGTTGCAAATCTCACAGTGTTTCGCCATATCGACTCCTTTCGGGTTGCTTCACGTGACAACCGTTTGACAAATTCTCACCAGTAAGATACCCGATTTCCCATCACTGTCAAGCCTAACCCGGCGTTCAGAAATACGCCTTCAGGCTCACCGCAATGTTCTGCTCGGCGGCACGGTCCGGTCGCTTGCGGAACGTGTAGTTGCCGGTCAGCACGAGTATCGAACCCAGCGCCCGGTCCAAGCTCAGCGAGAGCTCTTCGGACCAGCCCGTCGGGTCGGTCAGCGCGATTTCGTAGGGCAGCCGGCGGACCGTCGAATTGCGCCGGTCCGCCCGCGCCTCAGCCGTGAGCGCGGTCTTCGACCGGAATTCGAACCGACGCTTCAACCCCAGCGTCAGAACGCGAATCGTGAACTCGCCCAGGTTCGGATAGCTCAAGGGCATGCTGATGACCCGCTCGCCGTAGCCGCCCGTCAGCTCGACGTCCAGACCCGCGCCGATGACCGGGAGTACCCAGCCCTGCCAGCCGGACTCGCTCTGCTTCAGGATGCCGTTGTCGGTCGTGCGGCGACGCTGCGGCAGTTCCAGCCGGACTTTGCCCGTGATGTAGCTGCTCGCGCCGGTGCGCAACTCGAGGCTCGCCTGGTTCCTGAAATCGCGCTCCGGCTGAGAGGCGAACCGTTGGTCGAAGCTCGAGTTCACGTCATCGGAAAGCATTACCGTGAGCTCCCGGCTGTTCGGCAGCAGCTCCAACGACCCGGTCCCGGACCAGTTATCTGTCAGCGTTGCGGTATCCCCGGCTTCCTGTTCGACCCGCCCGGCGAGATTCAGGGTCAGCCACTGCCCGAAGAGCATGCCGCCGGACAGGTCCGCGCTTGTCTGGCGCGCCGGTATCGTCCGGCCCGAGTTCACCAGCACCCGATTGTACCGACCGAGCGTATCCGGGTAGTACTCACCGGTCTCAGGATTCCGACTGTAGGCTCCCTTGCCGCTGTCCGCCGGAACATACAGCTCCTGCTTCGCGGCTTCCTGTTTGTACTTCTGGTCCAGGTTCACGCGGAAACGGACGCCCGCCGGATTGGAGTAGCTGCTCACCAGGCTGCCGAACAACTGGTTGAAGTCGGTGACCCCGATCGAGAATCCGCGGCGCTGCTGATACCCAGCAATTGCCTGAACGTCCAGGTTACGGATTGTCGCCATGCGCCAGTCCCCGCGCCAGGTGTTGAGCCGGCTCTGGTCTGAGAACGGCTGTCCGCCTGAGTCTCGCGCCGCTTCCCGCACCTGCTGCCAGTTCAGCCGCAGCTCGAATCCGTCCCGTGGTTTCCAACCGATTTCCGGCGCCGCCTCGAACCGGCGGCTCAGGGTATCGTCGTCGAATCGCGCCCGAACCGCCGGGTAGAAACTGCCAATCCGGGGCTGCAGTCCGCCTGCGTGCCGGGTCAGGCGGGCCACCCGTTCCACGGTGTAGTCGGCAAAGAAGACCATGGCTCCGAGCGCGCCCCGCTTCCGGTCCAGACCGTCAGCCGCGGAACGCAGCCAGCCCAGACCCAGGTCGAGCCGGACCGGCGCCCAGGGCCGGGCATATGCCGACAACTGGTCCCGGGTATAGACCACCGGAACCTGCGCGATGCCCCACGTGTAGCTGAAGTCGCGCTCATTCGACTGACCCGGGAACGAGTACCCGGTTCCCAGACTCCGGCGTTCGTACCGGATGCCCATAGCCTCACGCAGCCAGCCGAGCGTCCCGTCGTAGCCCAGCCCGTCTCGAGGACCACCCTGGGCAAACAGATTGCGGCTGCGCCGGCTCAGCATCCCGGTGAACGCCGCGTCCAGACCGGGCAAGGGCCGGGCCGTGGCGTCGAAGTGATAGGCTTCGGTGCGCTCCGGCAGGCGAACCTGCTGCCGGGCGACGTACCGGCCCTGGCCGGCGCCGACGTACTGGTACCCGGCAATCGAATTGTCGTACTCGTAGTCACCGGCGCTATCCCCGAGTAGCGTGAACCGGACCGCGAAATGGCCCGAATCCCGGCCCGCGAACTGGAAGTGGTCTCCGCTGCGGACGTAGTCGCCGTTGCCGAACCCGACCGAATCGGCGCCGGAGAGCCAGGCCACGCCGGTGTCGCCGGCTGCGGCCAGCGAGTCGGTCTCGGCGTGGGTGAATGTCCGGCCGAGATGCGCGTTCGGGTCATCGCCCTCGCGGAATGCGCCGCCCGCGACGCGCGCAAACGCGAAATCGTAGCCGATTCCGACGCTCAGCACATCCCGCTCGTACTCGTCGGTAGTGTACTCGAAGTCCGCCTCGATGCGCGAACGGGCGACAATCTGGTGCCGGTTGGTGAAGGTCAGCTCGCCCAGGTCGTAGTCAATTGTGTAGTCCTGGTCCCAGCCCCGGACAAGCTGCGCGCCGTCGAGATAGACCCGCTCGCTGCCCGGCACGACGACAATCCCGGTCATGTCGCCGGCCAGCAGATACGGTCCCTGCCGACCGTCCAGACCCGGCAACTCGTTGTGGCCGAACCGACCCTTGGGACGGGCATAGCTTGCGCCGATCTCGACGCCGGGCTGCCCGGCGTCCGCGGTCGCGTCCGCGAGAGAATTCCAGGCGACGTGCGCGCCGCGCAGGCGCCGCGAGATTATCCCGAGCCGCCCCTGCGGTTGGCTCAGGTCGATATCGCCGAGCGTTCCCCTCATGTGTCTGCCCTGCAGATCGATCAATACACGGTCGAGTTCATCGAGCTCCCGGGTCGATCCTTCGGTGCCGATTCCGGTCCCCTGGTCCGACAACGCGGCGTCCAGCTTCACGCCCGCGATGCTGCCCTTGACGTTCAACCTCAGGGACTGGTCCAGGTCCAGCCCGCCGCTGCCGAAGCTGACCGTGACGGTCTTGGCGCCGTCCAGGGCCAGCGGTTCGGTCGACTCGCTCACGGCAAGCACGTTGCCGGTGTCTCCGGGGACGCGCGAGCCGGTCGTCTCGGATTGACTCGCCACGAAGGTCTCGGCTGGCAACTGCCGAAGAAGGTAGACGCTCTTGAGGTCAGTCAGCGGCAGACGCTCATAACACACCATCACCTGCGCCGGCTTCAAGGGCGGAACCAGGAAGGTCAGGCTCCCGCGCGCCGCGTCGAGCGCATAGCTCTCCCGGCTCTGCAGCATGCTGTCCACGAACACCGAGTCGGTGCCGATGAGAATGAACCGGTCCGCAAGCTGGTACGTACTTACGCCGCTGTCGGCAACAAAGAGAGTCCGGCTGCGGAGCGGATTTTCTGCGGCCGGCAGGATTGTGGCGAATAGGGGAATCAGCAGCAACGCGCGGGTGTTCATCAAGGAGATACGACGCAGGACCGGATTCACCGGTTTGCCCGGCGCGGGCTCAGTCCGCCGCGAGCCGGAAACGCATGATGCACTGGCCGCGGTCCAGCAGATAGAGCCAGCGCTGATGGACCGCGATGTCGAATGCGACGAACCGGAGACTCAGCTCTTCGGCCGAGACCTTCCGGACCTGGTTGCGCCGGTCAACCTGCCAGACCTGGCTGCCGCTGCGCTCCAGCAGGTAGGCATTCAGTGAATCGTCCACCGCAATCCGGCTCACCGCTGCGGGCAGCGGGCAGGCGCGCAGGAAATTGCCGATGCGGTCGAATACCGCCATTTCCTGCATTCCCTGGTTGATGACGAACAGACTCCGGTCCGGCCCCAGCGCCAGCGCTCCGGGCTTGAACTGGGGACGGTGAACGTTGATGTCCGAGACGTTGCCGCTCGGGTCGAAAGTCAGAATCCGGTCGCTGTACCCGTCGCTGAAGACCAGTTCGCCGCTGGCCTGCATCGCGCCGCCCTGAAAGCGGATGTTGCTGCTCAGCGGGCTCAGCAGACCCCGCGACCGGTCGAGCCGGTAGAGCCGGCTGTCGTCGAACAGGTAGATGGCGAACGCATCAGCTTCGATGCCCTGGATGCCTGCAACGCGCTGCGGCAGCGCAATCGCCGGTTCGGCGCGCAGCTCGAAGTCCGCGCTCAGGATGTCGGTCCCGACGCTGGTCGGCAGCAGCAGCCCGTTCGGGTCCAGGCACATGACGCTGGCCGGCGAAGCCAGCGCCAGCGAGTCGACAAACCAGAGGTCAAGCCGGCCGATCGGCGCGCCGGCGGTCGGGCGCTTGGGACAGGCTGAGGACAGCAGCGCGGCAAGGCACAGCGCGGGCAGAATGGCGGCGGAACAGAAGGACTTCAAGTCAGGTTACCCGTCGCCGGGTCAGCTCGCGGCCGGCTCGGGCGCCGGTTCCGCGTGCTCGGGCTCCACTGCGTTGCGGTCCCGGGCCAGCAGTTCCTTGATCTTCTCCAGCAGGGTCGGCGGGTCGTAGGGTTTCTTCATGAAGACATCCGCGCCCATCGCCAGGCCGCGCCGGATGTCCTCTTCATTTGAGCGCGCGCTCAGAATCATCACCGGAATCGTCCGGTATTCTTCATTACACTTCAGCAGCCGGCAGATGGTATAGCCGTCAATCTTGGGCAGCATCAGGTCGAGGATCACCAGGTCGGGCTTGAAGCTCCGAACCTGGGTCAATGCGGTGTAGCCGTCGGCCGCGGTGGCGACTTCGTACTGGTTCTCGACCAGGCGGAACTTCAGCATCTCCATCATGTGCGGCTCGTCTTCGACGAGCAGGATGCGCTTCTTCGCTGCGTCCGCCGCCGGCTGAGCTTCCGCGGCGGGCTGGGGTTCCAGGGCCGTCATCTCAGCGGGCCGCGTTCGGCCGGGAAGGCAGGACGAACGTGAGTTCGCTCCCTTTTCCCTCTTCGCTCCGCGCCCAGATCTTGCCGCCGTGCATCTCCACGATGTTCTTGGCAATCGCCAGGCCCAGCCCGATACCCTTGGGCCCGGGCATGCCGCCCTGGTGCACGCGCTCGAACTTGCGGAAGATGCGCTCCAGGAACTCCGGCGGAATCCCCGGCCCGTTGTCGCTCACCGATATCCGGACGTACGTCTCGCTCGGCGCCAGCCCGTGCGCCGTCAGAATCGGCGCGTCCGACTCGATCCGTTCCGCGGAAATCGTAATCGTGCTCCCATCCGGGCTGAACTTCACGGCGTTGTCAATCAGGTTGGTCAGGACCTGAATCAGCCGGTCCTCGTCGCCGTGAATGGTCGTCAGACCCTCCGGGAACGACTTGATAATCGTGATGCGCTTCTGGCTCACCGGCATCTGCATGCTGTTCAGGACCCGGTTTATCGTGTCGACAATCTTCACCGGCGCAATCCGCAGGCGCATCTCCACCGATTCCATCCGGGAAATCTCGAGCAGGTTGTCAATCATCCGGTTCAGCCGGTTGATTTCGTCCTGGGCGATGGTCAGGAACCGCAGCGGCGGGCCCTCCAGTTTCAGCCCGCTGCCTTCGTTCAGCAGCGATACCGCTTCCTTAATCATCGCCAGCGGAGTGCGCAGTTCGTGCGAAACCATCGCTACGAACTCGGTCTTCATCTTCTCCAGTTCCTTCTTGGAGGTTATGTCGCGCAGGAAGCAGAGCAGCGCCGAGCGCCCTTCGTATTCAATCGGCACCATCCGCAGTTCGACGTCCAGTTCCCGGCTGTCCTTGGTCAGCAGTCGCAGTTCGTGGTGCACCGGCAGCAGGAACTTGCGTTCGCCATCCAGGGTCTCGGCCAGGGTCGCCTGGTCCTGGGGTGCGATCAGGGTCGAGAACGTAATCCGGCGCAGTTCCTCCCGTCCGTAGCCCGACATCTCTTCCAGCCGACGGTTGAACAGCCGCAGGTAGCTGTCCTCGACGATGCAGATGCCGTCGATCGTGTTCTCGATGAAGTCCCGGAACCGGTTCACGCTGCGGCGGACTTCGTTCTCCAGCCGCTTCTTGTCGCGCAGGTCAATCACCGAATACAGTCGACCCAGGTACTCGCCATTGCCCATCAGCGGCGTCATACCCAGCAGCACGACCAGGCTGCTCCCGCTCCGGGCGCGCAGCAGGGTCTCGCAGGTGAACCGGGATTCGACGTTCTCCAGTGATTCGACCAGCCGGTGTTCTTCCAGGGTCGTGAGAAAGTCATGCCGCTTGCCCAGCAACTCGTCCGCGGTGTCATAGCCGCACATGCTCAGCAACCGGGCATTAACGAAAGTAATCTCCCCGGCCGGGCTCTCAATCCAGACCCCTTCGAGGAGGTTATCCAGCAGACTGTACCAGTAAGCGTTTTCGGTAGAACTGTTCAACTTTACTCCTGCATCTCTATCCTTGCTTCGCAGCACGCAGGTCGCCAATGCACTGGCGCCCGTCAGTTAATGTAGCAAAAAGCCGGAGTAAGTCAAGGGATTAGGCGGCTGGAGTTTCCCCAGAATCTCCAGGAGCCC
>Ga0315286_10007406_pt1 | contig 10740 bp, 8 predicted proteins | sample YL17G10_0_MG_FD_205038 | JGI IMG/M metagenome (GOLD analysis project Ga0315286, IMG submission 205038) | Sediment microbial communities from Yellowstone Lake, YNP, Wyoming, USA - YL17G10_0 | ecosystem: Environmental > Aquatic > Freshwater > Lake > Sediment | place: USA: Wyoming | collected...
TCTTGTATCCATAGTTCCGCGGGTCAAAATCCGGGACTTGCTTGGCTATGTTGTTTCCGACGGGTGCGAGATGAGACCATCCGCTCTCGTCCGACGACGCCTCAACAGCGTTCCTTAAGAGATTCACCAGCTTGGTGTCCTGCTTTAACTCGTTGGCAGATTTTCGTATGATGGACAGATTGTCATCTTCTTTGGAGACCAAAACCTCCGTATATATGAATTTATCGCATGCGGAGACAAAAGGCCCGGGTGTTTTTTTCTCGCCGAATCCATAGACTACAAGACCCGCTTCCCTGATTCTCGATGCCAGCTTTGTAAAATCGCTGTCACTCGAAACAATACAGAAGCCGTCGAATTTGTCCGTATACAACAGATCCATTGCATCAATAATCATTGCGGAATCCGTTGCATTTTTGCCCACTGTATAGCGAAACTGCTGAATCGGCTGTATAGAATGGAGAAGCAAAAGGTCTTTCCAGCTCTTCAGTTGCGGTGCGGTCCAGTCCCCGTATATCCTCTTTACATTTGCTGTCCCGTATTTCGCGATCTCTGCAAGAAGTCCCTCGATTATTGAAGGTTGTGCATTGTCTGCATCAATCAGGACAGCCAATTTATCCGTCGGCCCGTTAGTCATTCCCTCTCCTTTATTCTCCTGCCTTTTCTTCGCGCCACTCATTAAATCAATAATATTTTATAGGGATTGTAAATAATTTTCACTACCTTTAACTATGACATTCCGTTTACTTCTTTAGTCGTTCGATCTCTTGCCTTATTTCATCAATTACTTCTTTGTTTCCAATTTCCTTTTTATCACCGACTTTCGACGAGAAAATGTAAAAGACTTTGCCGCCATATTGCCGGGTAAATTTTTCATGGGTCTTGCTTTGTAAATCCTTTTCCTTGAATATTTGAGATAGTTGAATACCTTGATTCACCGGCTTTATCTGTATCCCAATATGATTGTCTTTAATCTTAATAAAAAAATCGACATTGTAAAGCCTGTCCCATTCATCCGGTGCAGGTTCTATTTTGACTCCAAGTTCTTTTTCCAGTTGTCCATAAACAGTTTTGATTTCTGTCATATAGCCGTCAAAAGTCCGATCAATTACAAGTTGTATCATATAATCAATGCAATCTTGTTCTGTGATTTCTTCAACCTCGGATTGAATGACTTCCGTAATTTTGATATAGAGCTTTTTCCCGAGGGATTCAATGTGCTCTATAGATCGTACATTTTTGAGGTAATACTCACGCCATTCATCAAGCGTCCTCGGCGCACATTTCCTGATGCTTTCAGAAGTTGGGCCGACATTCCGTTTAAAATTCAATTGAAAGCGGTTCATTGCACTGTTCAGAATCCACTCTTTAGCCAATTTGTGCTCCGATTTTTAGAAATTTGTCTCTGTATTTATAATTAGAAGAAACATCAATATCCACTAAACCTTCTTTGATTATATGGACATTTATAAAGGTCTTGTTTCTCAGGTAAAGATAGCAAAGAAGGTTGTTCTTTTCATCATATTTCTGATTGTCAAACTTCATAAATACTTTTTGACCCTTTGTTTTTTCAATCAAAAATCTGATTGCCTGTCCATTAGCGGCCTTTTTTTCTTTTACTCCGATAAGACGAACGACCAAATCATTATTCAGCTTCACCAACTCGGGACTGATTACTTCTTTTACAGAATAGTAGACTTCTCTGTCGCCGCTATCTTTATCAATTTTTGAACCGAATTGTAGCTTTTTAGGGTCTATCTTCTTATCGAGTTTATGGGGGTCTTTGAAGATATAGGGCAGTTCTTCAATTTCTTTGTTCAGGTCAGTCTTAACGCTATCATTCAGAAGCACGTATTCAGTAGCTGCACGGTCGGATTGACCCACATTCAGCTTATCTTTAATTGTTGGAATAAAGTCCGAATTGATTTCATAGCCGACTGAACTACGGCCTAAATTACGGGCGGCAAGTGCAGTTGTACCACTGCCGAGGAACGGGTCCAAAACCGTCTCGCCGGAAAAAGAAAACATTTTTATCAGTCGGGCAGGCAATTCTTCCGGAAACATAGCAATGTGGCCGTCCTGCTTTGCTCCTGCGAAGTACCAATGCCCTGAGAAATAATTATTCCAGTCGTCTTTTGTTATTATTGAAAGTTCTTTTTGTTCCTTAGTCGGCGCAGGGGGGATGCCTTGTTTTTTGAAAAGCAGGATAAACTCATAATCAAGCTTCAAAATTCCGTTTCGTGGATATGGAAAACTGCCCATTATCGTAGCTCCGCCGGTTGTATTGCATGTGGTAACTTTCTGCCAGATGACAGCCCCCATATAATCGAAGCCTATAGTTTCACAGAATTTAATTATTTCTGTTCTTATAGGTATCACTTTATACCGCCCATAATAAACTGCCCGGGCGAACTGATCGCCTATATTAATGCAAAGTCGGCATCCCGGATGTAATACCCTATGACATTCTTTCCAGACAAGATTCAGATTATTGATATAACTTTCATAGCTTTCATGAAAGCCGATTTGATCTTCAGTCCCGTAGTCTTTTAATTGCCAGTATGGGGGAGAGGTAATGACCAAATGGACTGAGTTGTCCGCCAAAAGGGTCATTTGCCTGCTGTCGCCGCGTATTATTTTATGGATCGTTTTTAATGGGGTTCTCATAGGATACAGTTTAACATTTTCTGATTGTATCTTGCGCCCAACGTCAGAAATGAGGCGCAGGGGCAACCAGCCTTTGTAAAAAAATAATTAAGGTGCAAAATATTTGTCACGTAAATTTATGGACCACTTATGTTCCTCCAATAATTCAGGAGACAATAAATTTTGGATCGCTTCGGATATTTTCGTTCGTACACCGGACTGTGGAATTAATAGAAAGAACGATTACGAGCGGTTTCAGACATATATGACCCATTTGACACAAGCAAACACTTCTACTGATCAGATGTTATTGTTTGTTTCTTGCTATAAAACAATTATGGAAGTGCCATCTGATTAACCTCTCCACATAGAAAGAAACGCCTTTCAAAATTTCCGGTCTCCGTTTTGTACTTCCTGAAGCACTCATGCCTTAACTATCCCGAAATAATGCACAGTACAAATAGTAATCGATAATAATAATCCCCTACTCAAGTAGGATTGACGACTTCATTAATGATTAAATATAATTGGTTATAAGTTTATTGAGACAAAGGTAGTATGAAAGAGGTATATGATATGGAACAGGTATTGGCAAGAGGTGTAAACTTCCTTTATACGAAACAGTTTATTGTGAATAAATATGGGAATGAAAAATGGGAAGGGATGTTACAGTCACTATCAGACGATAGCCGCAAAATTTGGGGCGGCTGTCTTCTGCCAATAGTCGAATATCCCTTTTCGTCATTTAAGGAACTAACATCGATCCTATCTTCAGAATTAAAGCTGGACCATGAATCTGAGCTTGCCTGCATTTATGAATACATAGCCGATCAGAGCCTCAATAAGTTATATAAAATATTCTTTAGTTTTGCAAACCCTTCATTCGTAATAAAGAACTACCCGAGGCTCTGGAGCAGGTTCTTTAATACCGGAAAGGTAGAAGTGCCTGAGTCAGAAAAGTGTCATGCGTTGCTGAGGTTTTCGCTTCCTGAAATTTTTCTTGACTGGCTGGAACCTGCATGCTTGGGATATTCAAAAAAGGCGGTGGAAATGGCAGGAGGAAGGAATTTGACCATGGAAATGAAAGGTACCTCTAAGATATCCAACGACTTTTGGGAGATAGTTTATGAATTGCATTGGTTTGAGTAATGGCAATCTTCTGACATTCTTTAGATCATAGAAGGTATTAAAACTGAAATGAAAAGGGTGAAATACATCTATCACAATGGAAGACAAATTCTATTCTTAGATTTTTCGGGCTGTAAAGTTGAAGACTTCCAAGCCATTATTAAGGAAGCTGAAAAACTGATAAGAACGGAACCGCCTAACTCGGTCCTGACTTTGACAGATGTGACAGGTGCAAAATATAACCTTGAAGTAACTCAGGCATTAAAAGAATTTGTAAAAGGCAACAAGCCATTCGTAAAAGCAGGTACTGTTGTTGGATTAGATGCATTAAAAAAGATCATTTATAATAGTGTTATGCATTTCTCAGGAAGAAACCTTTTAGCATTTGATGATATTGAAAAAGCAAAGGATTGGTTAGTTGAGGAAGCGCAAAGACATGCACATAGAACAACTTAGAAGATTCCCAGCCTAATTTTTTCTTCCTGCATGAAACAATTTTCAACAACCCTCAGATAGCGTTGACTTTAAATCTTAATTAATGCACTTGAACTGCTTTATCTAACAAGTGTTAATTGAACTATTTTAAATTATAGAATATTATTCATAGATATGAGGGTATATTTCAAAACATGAGCTTTATAGAATCCTTCACAGCTATTCAAATCTTGATCGGAGCTGCAATAATGCTGTTCTCTATAGCAGCAGGACTCAAGATTAAGAAAGATGTTTCAAAAAAACTAAGAGCTAAATGGACGGTTACTTTATCTCTTATGTTTTTCTTTTTCTTTGGATATCTTGTGACTGCGATGATTCTTGTGCTGGACATAGCTTTCCCTTTAGAAATAATAACCGGCACTATTTTCCTTGGAGGTGCTTGCTTTGTTTACTTAGTTATAAGACTTTCGCAAATTACTATTCGTGATATCAATGAAAGAGATAAATATATAAATGGATATGCTAAAAGTCTTGCCGACAGGACCTCAGAGTTGGAAAAAGAAATTTCAGAACGGAAAAAAGTTGAGAAAGCATTAAAGAAAAGTGAAGAACAATATCGTTCCTTAGTGGAGTCAACTGATGATTCAATATGTATAGTAGATAGTAATTATAGATATGTTTTTATTAATAAAAAGCATCTAACAAGATTAGGATTATCAGAAGATGGATATATTGGACGACTATATAATGAATTTCATTCACCTGAAGAAACAAAATTATTTATTGAAAAAGCAGATGTAGTATTCAATAGTGGAGAATCCGTCCACCATGAATATCAAAGCATTCAGGATGGTAGATATTTCCTTCTCACATTAAGCCCAGCTCAAAGGGTAGACGGAACAATAACAGCTATTACAGTTATTTCCAAAGAGATTACAGATTATAAAAAGATGCAGGAACAACTTCGGGAATTATCTTTAACCGATCAACTCACATGTATTTACAATAGAAGAGGTTTATTTACATTAGTTGATCCAGTCTTAAAACAAGCCAAACGGCAGAAAAAGGGAATATTTATGCTGTATGCTGATATAGATAATATGAAAGAGATAAATGATATTTTTGGACATAAAGAGGGTGATGCAGCATTAATTGAGACCGTTAATATCCTTAGAACCAATTACAGGGAATCCGATATTATTGCTCGTATCGGTGGTGATGAGTTTGTTGTTATCCCAGTGGGAACTACCGGTGACAATATAGACAAAATCGTTGATCGTTTGGAGAAAAGCCTTGAAATTTACAACTCTGGGAGAAAGCATGATTACAGACTTTCGTTAAGTATTGGTGTTACATACTATGATCCGGAAAATCCCCGCTCTATTGAGGAGTTATTAATCCAGGCAGATGAATTAATGTATAAACACAAAAGAAATAAAAAGAACTCTTAATGCTAAATAGTCTTCTTTGATTTTTATAGACAAAATGAGCTCACGCAAGGGTTTTTCCCCAAAACGAAATATGCATTTTCAAAGCTTTGATTAATACGCTCTTCCTCCTGTAAATCAGCACTTTTCTTGTCTTATAATTTTTCAACAGTCGTAGGTGTTATGCGCCTCCCGATGAAATCCGCTGCTATGCGTCTTTGATGAAGGAGTTTTGTTGTCGAAATTTCCTTATGGTATCAATAGTTCAAAATGTATTCCTCGTTCTTCATGATATTTCGGTTTTACTGAGATATAGGTACAGCAGAGAATCGCTTGTGACCGGCAGGCTTTTGGTCTATTCTATGATCTTTGGAACGCGGTAGAATTTTTCGGTGTGTGACGGGGCGTTCATGAGGGCTTCTTCTCTCGGGAGGGATTCTGCCGGGATGTCCTCGCGCATGACGTTTTCGAGGGCGAGGACGTGAGAAGTCGGTTCAACTTCCTTTGTGTCGAGTCCGTTCAGTTGTTCCATATAGCCGAGGATGCCGCTCAACTGTGGGCCGAACAGTTCCTTTTCTTCCTCGGTCAGGGAGAGTCTTGCAAGAACCGCGATATGTTCAATCTCTTTTTTTGATATCTTCATATTGCAACTGATAAATGATCATTGCTAATTGATAATTTATTTTTAACTTTATATCTTTTCCAGATTTGCGAACCGCACGGCGAGTCTTTTGATGCCGATGCTCGGGAAGTTGACCATGACCTTTGCATCTTCACCGTCGCCGTAGCAGTCCCGCACAATACCTATACCCCAGGCAGGATGTTTTACCCTGCACCCGGCGGTATATATCGTAAAGGTCTTTGAAAGCTGCACTTTTTTCTTGATGGGAGTAAGCTTAACAGGATGGCTAAAGGTTATTTTCTCCATCCAGTGGCAGAATTCTCTTGGAACGTCTTTCAGAAAGCGGGAAGGTTCCTGGTCCTGTACCTTTGCATATAACTTCCGCTTTTTTGCGCCCGTTAGCCAGAGGACATCTTTTGCGCGTGTCATGCCGACGTAGAATAGTCTGCGCTCTTCGGCGATTTCATCCTCATGGTTCATGGCTTTACAATAGGGAAGCACTCCTTCTTCCAGTCCTGTTATAAAGACTACCGGAAACTCGAGCCCCTTTGCGTTATGGAGCGTCATAAGAGTAACACAATCCCCGCTGCAGTCCTGATCGATATGGGAAACAAGGGATATTCTGTTAACAAAATCCTTGAGTTCTTTATTCTCGGCGGAAGAGATAAGCTCTTCGATATTTTTCTGCCTCTCTTCTTCAAGCATGTCGGCATATCCCGATTTTTCAAAAATGCTTCTCAACAGGTCGGCTGCGGATTTGTATTTTCCTGATGATAACCCTTCAATCATTTTCATGAAATCGGCAAGTTTGTCTTTGACGGCAGGGGCAAAATGTTCACCCCTGAGAGTAGCCTTGAGGGCGTCAAACAAAGGCTGAGACCTTTTCTTGGCCTCATTTTCAATTTTAGAGATCGTAGCCGCCCCGATGCCTCTTTGCGGACTGTTAATTACCCTTCTGAAACTTACATTGTCTCCGTGGTTCAGTGACAGACGCAAGTATGCTAAGATGTCCTTGATCTCTTTCCTCTGGTAAAAACTGATGCTGCCGATGACCCTGTAAGGAAGCCCCTGATCCCGGATTGCGTCTTCTATGACTCTTGACTGCAGGTTTACACGGTAGAATATTGCAAAGTCCCTGTAGGTGTATAACCCTTTAAGATAATATTCTTTAATGGCCTTTGCAATATATTTTGCCTCGTCTTCATAAGTATTAAGCCAGCAGTAGTGTACTTTTTCTCCGTACCCTTTGTCAGTCCATAATTTTTTATCTTTTCTGACGGGGTTCCGTGCAATAACGGCCCCGGAAACATTCAGGATGTGCTGGGTGCACCGGTAGTTCTGCTCAAGTTTGATAATTTTTGCCCCCGGGAAATCCTTCTCAAAATTCAGTATATTACTTACGTTGGCCCCCCTGAACCTGTAAATGCTCTGGTCATCATCTCCGACAACGCAGATCTTCTTGTGGGCTGATGCAAGTATCTTAAGGAGATGGTACTGCGCAAAATTCGTATCCTGAAACTCGTCAACAAGGATATAGGCAAATTTATCCTGGTATCTCTCGAGCAGCTTTGGATTCTTCTCGAAGAGTTTTACCGTCAGCATGATAAGGTCGTCAAAATCGAGGGCATTGCTTCTTTTCAGTTCGTCCCGGTACCTTACATAGACCTTGGCAAGTTTTTCGTCAAAGCCGAACCCGTCGCCGGATGAAAGAAATTCCTCGGGGCTTACGAGCGAAGACTTCAGGAAACTGATGCGCGATACTATGCCTTTATAGAGCGCTTCATATATCTTGAACTCTTTAAGGATATGCCTTATAAGGTTATGCTGATCGTCTTCATCATAAACGGAATAATTATTGTCATAACCGATGGCTTTAATTTCTTTGCGGAGAATCCTGTTGCACTGAGAGTGAAAGGTGCCGATCCATGAGCCGTTCATTTCTTTCTCGGTGAGTTTATTTATCCGTTCCTTCATCTCATCGGCTGCCTTGTTTGTAAAGGTAACGGTGAATATCGAATCCCGGGGTATTTTTTTAGTCCTGTTCAGGTAAGAAAACTTATGAGAAATTACCCTTGTCTTCCCGCTACCTGCTCCTGCAAAAACGAGTAAGGGCCCTTCAGTATAGGTGAGAGCTTCTTTTTGCTGGGGGTTTAGATCATACATGGACATCTCCTTTGATGTATACATCATAACAGATTTCACCATTCTAAATCCAGAATTTATCGCGGTTTTCGCCGGTTACGCGGTTTGTAAAAGTTATCGGGTTGACAGGTTAAACCTTCCGTGAACCGAGTAAACTGTGTAAACCGTTACTATTCAACAGTGACACTTTTTGCAAGGTTCCTCGGCTGGTCGACGTCACAACCCCTTAGAACGCCGATGTGATAGGCAAGCAATTGCACAGGGACCGCCATCAGTATTGTCGTCAGGAATGTGTTCGTAACGGGCACACAGATACACCTGTCCGAAGTCCCGCAGACATCACTTTCAGCGTCGTTCGTAATCGCTATGATTTTTCCCCCTCTGCTCTTTACCTCCTGTATATTTGATAGTATTTTTTCAAGCAGGTCATCATGGGGCGCAAGGACGACGACCGGAAGCTCTTCGTCTATCAAAGCTATGGGTCCGTGTTTCATTTCGCCGGCAGGATACCCTTCCGCATGAATGTATGATATTTCCTTAAGTTTCAACGCGCCTTCAAGGGCGACAGGATAAAACAGGCCCCTCCCGAGATACAGGAAATCCGTTGACTTAAAAAACTCCTTTGCCACCGCCTTTATCTGTTCATCGGTAGATAGCGTTTCTTCAACCTTGCCCGGAAGCAGTAGCAGCTCTCTGAGAAGCTCTCTCGCCCCGTCCTCTGAAATGGTCCCCTTTATCTTTCCCATTGCAATGGTGAAAAGATAAAGGCTCACAAGCTGGGTTGTAAAAGCCTTTGTAGAGGCTACGCCTATCTCGGGACCGGAATGGGTATAAAAAATTGCGTCAGCTTCCCTTGAAGACGTACTGCCGACGACATTGCAGATTGAAAGGACTTTTGCGCCAAGCCGTTTCGCTTCTCTCTGGGCGGCAAGGGTGTCGGCGGTTTCACCCGATTGTGTTATGACAATCATAAGGTCGCCTGATTTGATGACCGGTTTTCTGTATCGGAACTCTGAAGCTATATCAACCTCTACGGATATTCTCACCAATCCTTCAAGGATATATTTGCCGGTCAGTCCTGCGTGATAGGAAGTGCCGCAGGCAACAATAAATATCTTTTGAACGCCCCCCAGTTCTTCCGCTTTAATGTGGAACTCTTCAAGGTTTACTTCCCCTGTTTCGGGATTGAACCTTCCCCGTAACGTGTCGGCAATAGCCCTTGGCTGCTCATATATTTCCTTAAGCATGAAGTGACGGTATCCGCCTTTTTCCGCCATCGATGGGTTCCATGAGATCGTCTGAATTTCCTTACGTATCGCGGCGCCTTCGAGATCGGTTATGACGGCGCCGTTTTCCGTAAGTATGGCCATCTCTCCGTCGTCAAGAAATATGACGTTATTTGAATAGTTGAGGAATGCCGGGATATCGGATGCAAGAAAGAATTCTCCGTCCCCTATGCCCACAACAAGCGGGCTGTCTTTCCTGACCCCGACGATCTTATTTGGTTCGTCCTCCTTAATAACGGCAAGGGCATAGGCCCCTTTTACTTCTTTTAAAGCCTCTCTGACCGCATCTTCGAGCGGGCCTTTCTTTGCATAATCCTGTATAAGGTGGCAGAGGACTTCCGTATCCGTTTGGGAGGTGAACTGATACCCTTTTTCAATCAGCTTCTTTTTGAGGGGCAGATAATTTTCGATAATCCCGTTGTGCACCAGAATGATTCCGTCTGATCTGTGCGGATGGGCATTTTCCTCCGAGGGTCTCCCGTGGGTCGCCCATCTTGTATGTCCGATGGCTGTATGGCTTGCAGGACTTTCCGACTCAAGCATGGATGAGAGGTCCTTGATTTTCCCGATGCATCTTCTCACCTCTATCCCTTTGCCCGTAAAAAACGCAACACCAGCCGAATCGTATCCCCTATATTCGAGACGCTTCAGCCCCTCCAGCGCCACCTGCACCGCATTACGTTTGCCAATATATCCGATTATTCCGCACATATTAAAATAGTGAATAGTAAACAGCGGATAGTGGATAGCCCGATAGAATATGCATATTACCTTTTCACCCTGTTTTTCACTTTTGCCTTTTCACTCCCGCCTTTTAACCGGAGTTTAAGTGCCCAGCCTTCGATATTCCTTTGCTCTACCCTGCTTAATGCAAGCGCATGGGACGGCACGTCTGCCGTTATTGTAGATCCCGCGCCTACGAAGGCTCCCTTGCCGATTTTTACCGGCGCAACAAACTGTGTATCACTGCCGACAAAGACGCCGTCCTCTATCGTAGTTATATGCTTTTTGTGTCCGTCATAGTTACAGGTAATCGTTCCGGCCCCTATGTTTACAT
>Ga0315286_10007407_pt1 | contig 10740 bp, 8 predicted proteins | sample YL17G10_0_MG_FD_205038 | JGI IMG/M metagenome (GOLD analysis project Ga0315286, IMG submission 205038) | Sediment microbial communities from Yellowstone Lake, YNP, Wyoming, USA - YL17G10_0 | ecosystem: Environmental > Aquatic > Freshwater > Lake > Sediment | place: USA: Wyoming | collected...
CTCACAGTCCTGCTTATCTGTGCCGTCTGTGTTTCTGACTGCCTCAGGGACAAGCGGTATCACCTGTCTCATGTCCGGGTGCATTAGCGCTGCCTGTACTATCTGATGCTCGTATCTTATCTTGCCGTTTTTGCTTTCTTTCCTCAGACATCCCGGACAGCAGATCTCTTCAGAACCAAAATATCCTGAGCCGTCCAGACAGACAAGATAATGGTCTCCTAAAAAACGATACTGTTCAAGATGTTTTCCCCTCTGCAGAACAGTAAAAAAATCATCAAAGACTGTTTCCAGTCCACTGCTGTCTACTTTATCCATAACATCTCTCATCTGGCTGTCCTTTGGAATCGATTGAACCTGAAAGATGTTCCTCAGATTGTTCCGGCGAAGACCTTCCTCCAGATTCCTTTGAAATTGAAGCAACGCAGGGTCTTGAAAGTGCATCATCGCAAAGCCCGACATGAAAACATCATGGAGGGAATGTTTTATCTTCTCAGATTGCCGATGCTCAGGCAAGCTCTCAAAGCATGCTGAGAGCTTTTTCCGCAGTGCGCTGAAAGATAAGTCTTTCTTAGTGTGCATGGCGAATTAAACATACCATAACACCTATAGAAAAATCTAGTGTTGCAAAAATGCAACACTTTTTGAGGATTCATCTTTTCCTTGAACCTTCTCGTTAACTCTTCAATCCCCAAACTTTGCGAAATATATTTTACCCCTCCCGTAGAAACCTTCTATCCATAAGCTATCCCTTTTCACCGAGAATTGCTGCAGTTCGCCTGTTGAGGAAAATTAATTGGTTCCGCCTTGGAGGCAAAGCTATCCAGTATGGAGTGAGCGCTGCTGCCACCGGTGGTATTGGTGTATTAACGTCAGCTTTGACTGATCTTCCATCCCTTGCAAAAAAGGCCGGTCAATTATTGGAAGAAGTAGATCCATCCAAAGCTGATGAACTCTTCAAAGAGGAGACGAAGCTCTCTATTAGTCGCAATATCCGCTCATTTAGAAGCGAGTTTCAAGCGATACTCGAAAAATCCGGTTTCTCCACTGTAGTTATTACAATTGATGATCTCGACAGATGTTTGCCAAGCACCATAATCGAAACTTTAGAGGCTATCAGGCTTTTTCTTTATGTTCCTAAAACGGCGTTTATTCTTGGAGCTGATGAGCGGCTGGTAAAATATGCTGTGCGCAGCAGATTTCCTGAATTTCCTGGTGACAGGACAGATGTGGGACGGGACTATTTGGAAAAGCTTGTTCAGTATGCGGTGCGAATTCCTCCGATGACGCGTGGAGATACGGAAAATTATATCGCACTCCTTCTAATACAGGGCAAGATTGATGAGGCAAATTATGATAAATGCATTGAATGGGCGCTTGACTCTGGTAGCATTCAAGAAGGTAGGACATTCAATGCAACTAATGCAGCAGGCCTATTTGGACAACTATCAGATGATTTGCGTGAAGACCTAGCCCTTGCACAGCATATTGGTCCTGTTTTAGGGGTCGGGTTGAACGGCAATCCGCGTCAATGTAAGAGATTTCTTAACACTTTGATGATGCGTATAAAAATGGCTGATTCTAGGAAAATTGAGTTAGAACGCCGGATACTTGCAAAACTAATGCTTCTTGAATACTTCAGACCCCAATTTTTTAGGAGTCTATCTGAATGGCAAAGCACACAGAGTGGTATTTCTAAACAGCTTAAAATACTTGAACAGTCATTACAATTTCAGGAGAATAACGAACCGGAAAAGGATAGCTCAACTAAGGTAGTTGACTTAAAGGAAAGAGAAAACTTCCCTGAAATTGAAGCGTGGTTGCAGGATCAGTGGATTCTCCAATGGGCTGATACAGAGCCTTCATTGGCAGAGATAGATCTAAGGCCGTATTATTATTTCTCAAGAGAAAAGCTGACAGACATTTCTAGTGGGGCAAAGCGGTTAAGTCCGGAAGCTCAAGACATAATACGAAAGCTACTCAGCAGAAGCGAAGCAGTCCGTGGAAATGCGTTTAAGCAAGCAAACACATTGAACCAGGCAGATGCTGCCGCTGTTCTTGATGAGCTATTTGATAAATCGCGTAATTCAGAAAATAATTCAGATGAAAATTCTCCACTTGGTATCGCTATCAATTGGGTTTCTGAACGGAAAGAGTTGGGAGCTGAGCTTGTTGCCTTTATTAACTCACTACCGGATACTGATCTGCCCATTTGGGTTGTGACCCGTCTCGAAAAGGCTCTAAAAGATTCGCAACATATCTCCGCACTAGTTCAGTTTCTTGAGCGAATTTCCAATTCGTCAACAGCGAGTCCTGCTCTTAAAAAAGCCGCAAAAAGTCGGTTTGATAGAATAGTGAAAGAAGGAAAATAGTTTATGGGGACATCAAGTTCTTTTGGAGGACCAAAGGATACATCGCACCTTTTGCCAGCATGGGCTCAACCGGGGAATGATTCCGAAGAAAACACTTCTAACGGAGTCGAACAGCCTGACGAAAATAGCCGCAGACCTGAACAATCCGGCACTGATAAACCAGAATCTCCGATCGCAAAATGTCAGAACGATCAACAACCGCCATCACCATCCTGGCAAACAGCTAAGAATATGATGAGTCGCTATGCCGGAGGCAGTAATGGTCATGGTGGACTGTCGAAAGCTGGTAAAGCATACGTAGGCGCAAAAGGCGGAGCCCGAAAAGCAGGGCAGTCGGTTAGATCAGGAAAAAATATAGCTCGTAATTTAGCCAGCTTCTTATCGACATCTGCACAGGGCGGGTTGAAACAAGCTTTGAACAGTATCGGGCTGAGTAAACTTGTCGGTAAAGATGTTGATACGGTTTTTTCTGGGTTGATTGATGCCATAGCAGAGGAAGGTGAAGATTTTGACAAAAACATTGCCCGCCAGGCAATGGATGATGCCTTAGAGGTCTTTTATAAGGAATGCTATGAGAAGCAGAACCTTGATGCGTTGGACAGTCTTACTTCTGACCAAATAAAAGACGCTATTGAAAACTTTGTGGCTGGTTATATCTACAAGCGTTGGCTCCAGGAGCTTGGGTCCTGTATTGAGCGGAAGGCTGTTTCTGAAACAGAGGCGATAAAATTAGAGTTAGAAGTAAAAACGTATGTTAAAGATGCTGTCAATTTGGAATTGGACAACAAAGACCCTTTAACCATTGATTGGAATGGCACCGAAGGTCAACAGATAATCGACTCCCTTTACGAAGAGGCGTACGGGTTGATTGCGGAGGGTCAAGAATGAACTGGAATGTAATTGCAAGAGTTGGCGAGACTGATACTTACACGCCTTCTGCTATTGGGGAAGAAGCAAGATTTTTTGTTGATTTCCATCGACCGAATAGTCCTTGGAGGATGAGGCAAGACATTTTAGATAAGCTAATAAATAATAAAAAAATTACTGCCTCCGCACATGATCTATTGATTTTGGCAATGGCTGTTTCTGCGGCTGACCGATGTATTGAAAGAAAGTTTGCTGAAGATGCGTGGCAAAGGGAAATAACTATTCATTTGCCTGTGAGTTCCCCTGAGCTGTGGGAGGGCAGTAGTGGCTTGCTGGAGAAGACACTTTCATTTCTGAGTGGCGACAACTGGCATTTTCTATTCCGAAAAAGCCAGTTCCAAATTCACATCCAACAGACGCATATTGAACCGGATGAGATATGCCTGTTCTCTGGTGGGGCAGACTCGCTGGTAGGTGCAATTGACTTACTGTCGGGGGAAAAGAGTGTTTCTTTTATTGGGCATTATGGTGGGGGAGTAACTCATAAGTTCCAAGACGATCTTAAAGCAGAGTTAGAAAAATCGTATCCAGGATTATGTAATTTCAACTTTCATTACATCGAACCTCCAAATATTAATGGATGCACATACGAATCCAGTACCCGAGCCCGTTCATTCTTATTCCTCTCCTTGGCAACGACATATGGGTCAACATCACAAAATGGTGTGAATCTATATGTGCCCGAGAATGGGCTTATTTCTTTAAACGTGCCTTTAACGGAAAGTCGGACGGGGAGTCTTAGTACTAAAACAACACATCCATATTTTATCAGGCTATATAATGAACTTATCAAAAACATAGGCTTGAATGTTAACCTTATTGCCCCCTATAAATTCAAAACCAAGGGGCAAATGTTCTTGGAATGCAAGAATCAAGCTCTGCTTAAAGATATTGCAAAGAAATCAATGTCCTGTTCGCATCCTGAGCAGGCGCGTTGGGAGAAAGAAAGCCCGGGTTCACATTGTGGTCGGTGCCTCCCATGTCTTGTTCGTAGAGCAGCCTTCTTAAAGGCGGGAATTACTGATTCCAATTATATAGTGGATGTTTTGACTGATCTACCAAAAGCCGATACGGATGGTGGCAGTGATTATAGGGTAATAATGATGGGGCTAACCCGTTTTAAATTAAGAACACCCTATAGTGATTTGTTCAACGTGGCAAGCACTGGCCCTATTGCTTCAGAGGAAATATCTAACTTTGTAGATGTATATCGTAGAGGAATGGATGAGATTGCTCAGTTCTTGGCGGATTTAGTCCGAGGATGAATAGGTCTATTGATATTCCACAACTAGTTGATACACATTTGCATTTAGACCTTTATGATACCCCCAGGAGGGTTCTCGAAGAAGCAAAGTGTTTGAGTGTGGGGTTGGTCGCCGTTACAAATGCTCCTTTCCTCTTTGAGCCTTGTAAGAAACTTTGCGATAACTATGATTTCGCTTGGGCTTCTTTGGGTATGCATCCTGAATTGGTTTCTCAATTTGTAGACCAGTTTGCTTTATTTAAAGATCTGCTTGGATTGACTTCATTTGTGGGAGAAATCGGACTCGATTATTCGACACGTGACGACTATGAGCGACGGTTGCAGAAAGATGTTTTTGAAAAAATATTAGCAGCGAGTGCTGATAAAGGAAACAAGGTTTTAAGCATACACTCTCGAAATGCCGCTAAAGATGTTATTGAATCAATAGGATGTAACTATCCAAATATAGCGGTTCTGCACTGGTATTCGGGATCAATTTCTGATTTAGAAATTGCTCTTTCAAACGGGTTATACTTCTCGGTCAATAGTGCAATGATTGCATCTAAGAAAGGAGCAGACATTGTCAAACGCATTCCTGTAGACAAAATGCTTTTAGAATCAGATGGTCCTTTTATCAAATATCAAGGCAATCCTTTTACTCCAAGTTCTCTGCAAAAGACCATAGATGCAGTTGCACAGATTAAGCAAAGTGATTCGGATACAATTGTTAGTCAGATTTGGAATAATACCCGAAGGATATTTGAGGGAATAACTATTTGAGGGAAATTATAACCTTGCCAAACAAGATCATACTGCGGTGTAAAAAAAGGAGGGAGCAGACTTGCTTTCGTGCTTTTATCGTATCTAACGTAGGGGAATTGATTTGATTGAAAAATGCGGAAGACAAGAAACAGGATATGATCCTATATATCTCTCAGATTAAAGGAGGCAGGAGGCATAGTATAACGTTGAGGAATTAGTTGAGTTATCAAAGTTGGGCTATTTCTAAGGACACTCCTCACAATTAGCATTCTCTGCCATTACAAGCCTCATTTCTTGTATAATCAGTAAAACAAATTCCCCGTTATATTGAGGAGTTATTTCACAAATATGCCAAGGCTGGATTGGATAGGACGTAAGGCGGTGGAGAATCACCATCGGCATGTGCCGTTTCATTTGCTGAAGGAAGTCCCGGAATTATCGGTGGGCGATCCCGGCAGCGGCAATCTGCTTGTGGAAGGCGACAATCTTCTCGCCCTTAAAGCCCTTCTCCCTTACTTTGCAGGGCAGGTAAAATGTGCCTGCATTGATCCGCCTTACAATACCGGTATGGACGAAAGAGGGGCTGATGGTAAGCGCACTGGCTGGGTATACAGCGATAACGTTGACAGCCCTGAAATTCGCTCTTGGTTAAACAAGGTCGTCGGTGAAGAGGCTGAGGATCTTTCGCGACATGACAAATGGCTTTGTATGATGTATCCGCGCTTGACGCTGCTTTGGAAGTTTTTGCGCGATGATGGGGTGCTATTCGCAAGCATTGATGAAGTGGAGTATGCGAGTTTGCGATATCTGCTTGATGAGATATTCGGCATCACTAACCGTGTCGGAACAATTATTTGGAAAAATGCGACTGATAACAATCCAACAAACATAGCTGTTGAACATGAGTATGTTTTGTGCTATGCCAAAAACAAGAAAAGACTACCGAAGGAATGGAAGTCTCTGAATCTTGCTGTCAAAGATGAATTGCTGAAAATTGGAGATAAGTTTATTCGTGATTATCCAGATCAAAAGAAGAGAAAGGCAGCCTATACAAAATGGTTTCGTGAAAATAAAGACCATCTCTGGCCCTTTGGAGATTATAAATTCATTGATGATGGAGGTATTTATACGGGAATGCGTTCTGTCCATAACCCAGGCAAAGAGGGCTACCGATACGATGTGCTTCATCCGGCCACAGGTAAGCCCTGTGCACAGCCGATGATGGGTTATAGATTTCCAGAGGAAACAATGAACCAACTAATCGCGCAGAAGAGAATTATCTTTGGCGAAGACGAATCTAAAATCATCGAACTAAAGGTTTACGTGAAAGACTACAGAGCAAAGCTGTCCAGTCTGTTTGAACTGGATGGGCGTATCGGCACAAACGAAATAAAAAAGATATTTCCCGAAAGCAAGCGGCAGTTTGATTTTCCGAAGCCAACGGAACTGATTGAAGAGCTATTAAGCTTCACTACAGGGGCAGATGACATTGTACTTGACTCATTTTCGGGTTCGGGAACTACAGGCCATGCGATTATGAAACTCAACCGTGCGGATAATCAGCGACGGCGTTTTGTTCTGATCGAAATGAAGCCCGCAATAACACGTGAAATCACAGCTGAGAGATTGCGCCGTGTAGCTCAAGGGTATAAAATTTCAAATGGCGAAGAAGTAAGCGGCTTAGGGTTTGGCTTCCGTTTCGCAACTCTCGGAGACCCACTTTTTGACGAGCGTGGAAATATCAGAAAAACGGTCAGGTTCCCTGATCTTGCTCGGCATGTCTATTTCACCGAGACCGGCGAGCCATTGCCGAAGCAGGCGAAAGCGAATAACCCCTTGATCGGTATCTGCAACGGCATTGTGGTCTATCTCCTTTATAATGGTATTTTAAAAGATAAGACTCCGGATGGCGGCAACGTGCTGACAACAGCGGTTCTTTCTCACTTGCCTAAACACGACGGCCCCAAGGTAATATATGGTACGGCCTGCAGGATCGGGCCGGAGCGGTTGAGGCGCGAAAATATCACATTCAAACAATTACCGTATAAAATAAGGGTAATGTGAGGTGAAGCCATGAAGAAACTGACGAGGATAACCTTTAACCCTGAAATAATGGGCGGGAAACCGTGCATCAGGGGAATGCGTGTTACGGTCGGGATGATCGTGGGAATGGTTGCTGCAGGCCATTCCAGGGACGAAATTTTGAAACTCTATCCTTATTTAGAAGCCCCGGATATCGACGAGGCGCTTTCGTACGCCGCGTGGCGTTCTGAAGAAGTTGAGGTTCCTTTTCAGGCGGCATGAAGCTCCTGATCGATATGAATCTATCGCCCGAATGGGTCGAATTACTTGCGACTGAGGGTGTAACTGCCGTTCACTGGTCAAAGATCGGAAACTCTTCGGCGTCTGACAAAGAACTTATGGCCTGGGCCAAAAGCAACGGGCATATTGTGTTAACCCACGATCTCGACTTCGGGGCTATTCTTGCTGCAACAAGCGCCGATGCTCCGAGTGTTGTTCAATTGCGCTTCCAGGATCTGGCGCCTTCGCATGCAAAACAGCTTGTCGTCAAAGTGTTGAATGATTACCGGCATGAACTTGAGCAGGGCGCTCTAATAAGTCTCGACGAAGACAAGGCGCGGGTAAGAATATTGCCCCTATGATACTTAAATCCTATCAAACAGATGCTCTCGACTGGCTGGAAACTTTCTTCAAGCGCTGCAAACTGAGCAACAACCCAGCCGTAGCATATTCAGAGACAACGGAGGAGTGGCGTGGTATTGCTTTGAATTACCGTCCTCTGCCTTCGCTCTCGCATGTGCCTTACGTATGTCTCCGTATCCCCACAGGCGGTGGGAAGACGCTTATCGGTGGTTTGGCAATTGAACGGGCTAACCGTAGTCTGCTCTTTACACAATTCAGCGTAACGCTTTGGCTTGTGCCGTCTGAGCCGATCCGGGAGCAAACCTTGAAGGCGCTTCGTGCCCCTTCGCATCTTCTGCATCAGGCTGTCTTTTCCGCCCTTGGCGACGTGACCGTCCTGGAGATCGAAGAGGCGTTGCGGGTCAAGCCGCATATTCTGAACGGCTCAAATACGATTATCGTTGCGACGATGCAGGCATTCAAGCAGGAAGATATAGACCGCCTGAGTGTCTATAAGCAAAACTCGGATATGCAGCCTCATTTTGAAGGGATAAACGACCCCGAAGTTATCGGCAATCTGTCCTTCGTCGATGCAATGCGGTTGAGGCATCCGTTTGTAATCGTGGACGAGGCTCACAATCAGGGGACTCCGCTTGCCTTTGACACTCTCGCAAGGTTTGAACCGAGTGCAATTCTGGAGCTGACGGCGACGCCAGACCGGATGCGGCAGCCCAGCAATGTCCTTTATAGTGTGGGCGCTTCAGCATTGCAGGCAGAAGATATGATAAAGATGCCGCTTGAGCTTGTGAGGCGGGAGAACTGGCAGGACGCATTGCGCGACGCCATAGCCTGCCTGAATAAGCTACAGAAAAAAGCGGAAGAAGAGCGTTCGGGTCCCGGCGAGTATCTGCGTCCGATCATGCTCTTGCAGGCGGAACGAAAGGACTCGGGGCACGAAACACTTGTGCCTGAAAAGGTGAAAAAATCTCTTATCGAGGACTTCGGCATTCCTGCGGAAGAGATCGCCATAGCCACCGGAGCTACCGACGAAATAGCGGGCGAGGAGATACTTTCTGACAAATCGCGGATCAGGTTCATCATTACAATAGACAAACTCCGGGAGGGATGGGACTGTCCTTTTGCTTATGTTCTCTGTTCGTTCCGCAATACGAATTCCTCAACAGCGGCGGAACAGGTCTTGGGCCGAATTCTACGGATGCCCGGAGCGAAGAAAAAGCATAATCAGGAATTGAACGAGGCATACGCGTTTATCACATCATCTGACTTCCAGGCAACGGTCGAAAGCCTGCGAGACGGACTGGTAAGAAACGGCTTTGAAAGGCAGGAGGCAAAGGACCTTATCCATGCGGTTGAAGAGCTGGACGCGGACACCCTTTTCACGATAGCCTCTGGTATCACCTTTACTGCACCGGAGATGCCCGGACCGGAAACGATCCCGGCGGCGCTCCAAAATAAGGTAGAGATTGCGCCTGAAGCAGGCACGATTACCCTGAAAGGCAAATTTACGGCAACCCAGGCCAAAGCCCTTGAAGGCGCATTTCAGACGCCTGCGGGGAAAGAGACAGTCCGGATAGCCCTCTCAAGGCTGAACACTCCGGCAGTGCCTCCGGTAAAGACGCCTTCGGAACTCGGCGAGCTTTTTCGTATTCCGCTTCTTTCTCTGCGGCAGGGCGATCTCTGGGAGGCCTTCGAGCAGACCCATCTTTTGCAGGGTGATTGGCGGTTACTCGATTACCCCTTTGAGATGGGCGAAGCGGAATTCAAACGGCCTGAACGGACTGCACAGGGCGGGAGATTTCTCGTCCAGGCAGAAAAGGTCCGTTTTGAATACTTCGACAATATAGAAGCCGAATTGGCGTTGTATGACTTCCAACCAGAGTGGGACCAGCTTCAATTGGTTTCATGGCTTGACCACAACATTTCGGATTACACCATTTTGCCGGACGAGAAAGCCGCATTTCTCGACAAGGCGGTCTCATGGCTTATGGAAAAGTGCTCATTTACCCTTTCGGACCTTCTTTACTCTAAAGTCAGACTCCGCGCCGCCCTTGAGACGAAGATCAGGGAAATTAAGCGCCAGGCGATGGGGAAGATACATCAGGCTTTGTTATTCAACTCCGAAAACCTTGCGTCGGACGGCCGCTGCGAAATGATCTTTGAACAGGGCCGCTATGCATACGACCGGCCGTATCGCGGTTTTACCGAATTGCCGAAACATTTCTTTCCGGTGATCGGTAATCTTGGGGAGGACGGCGAAGAATTTGACTGCGCCGTATTCATCGCAACGCGGCTTGACGGTGTAAAATACTGGGTGCGCAATGTCGAGCGGAAGCACACCTCCTTTTCCCTGCAAACAGCCACCGACCGGTTCTATCCCGACTTCATCTGCAAGCTTGAGGACGGGCGCGTCCTGGCAGTAGAATATAAAAACAGCCGAGACTATGATCTGCCGGATAACGAAGAAAAACGGCGGCTCGGAACATTGTGGGAGATGCGAAGCGGCGGCAAGTGCATTTTCGTGATGCCCAGAGGGAAAGACTTTGAGGCGATAAAGGCGAAAGTCGCATAGTGAAGACAAGAATCTGAGATTCGAGAAAGATAACTATTGTTAGTAACCCTCATGCCTTTCATGCCCTTGCAAGGTGAGAACTTCTGTGATTATGTGGAGTTCCCCGTTATGTGAAGTAAACTTTGCAACAATATGAATAACAACGATTCTCTCTCAATCTACTTCACATAACGAGGATGCTTACAACGATTCAAGCCAACATATGA
>Ga0315286_10007408_pt1 | contig 10739 bp, 6 predicted proteins | sample YL17G10_0_MG_FD_205038 | JGI IMG/M metagenome (GOLD analysis project Ga0315286, IMG submission 205038) | Sediment microbial communities from Yellowstone Lake, YNP, Wyoming, USA - YL17G10_0 | ecosystem: Environmental > Aquatic > Freshwater > Lake > Sediment | place: USA: Wyoming | collected...
AGCCAGGAGAACGAATCCTCGATGGTTGTGCTGCCCCGGGTGGGAAGACCACTCATATCGCTCAAAAAATGGAGAACCAGGGAGAAATTTATGCTCTGGACCTCAGCCAGGGGAAATTGGATTTAATTGAGGAGATGTGTCAAAGATCGGGGATAAAGATTGTCAAAATAATCAAGGGCGATGCCGCTCAACCCCTTCCCATTCTCCGGGGATTGAAATTCGATCGAGTCCTGGCGGATGTCCCTTGTTCAGGGTTCGGGACGCTTCGTAGGAATCCGGATTTGAAGTGGAGAAGAGGGGAAGGGGATATCAAAAGACTGAGTGAGCTTCAGTTTTCGATATTGAAAAATCTTTCGGTTTATGTGAAAGAGGGAGGCGTCTTAATTTATAGTACCTGCACGATCTTCCATGAGGAGAATGAGGATGTGGTGGAAAAGTTTTTAGAGGGACATCCGGAATTTCAATTGGATCGAATCGATAAAGTCCTTCCAGAAAAATACCACCCATTTATCCAGAACGGATATTTCAAAACCTTCCCCCCAAAAGATGAGATGGATGGATTTTTTGTTGCGAGAATGATAAAGAGATAAGGGGATGGGGTGAAGCGGGAACATCAGAAGGAATAAGTTCCTCTCTTTGGCAAAGTTCTCCCTTTCTTTCCCCCTCTTGGGCAAAGAGGGGTCACCTGCCTGCGCGAAGCCGCTTCGGCGAAGGCAGGGGGGAGATTTTCAGAACAATACTTCTTCTCAATTATGGACTCCTCAGTAAGTACCGAAAATGAAGAACACCTGTTGATTTTTTTCACCAATCTGATAAACTCTTACCCAAAGAATGTGGTTTTTAGGCCGGTGGATTTAAGAATTTAGATTATGATAACCGAAGCTGATACCTGTAGAAAGTATGTTCTCCCAAAGCTCATCGAGACTGGTTGGGATAACGATCCTCATTCCTTTACAGAACAAAAGACTTTTACAGACGGCCGCATCGTAGTCACAGGCCAAAAGATCAAGCGCCAGAAACAAAAGCGAGCTGATTATCTACTCCGTTACACCCGCGACTTCATGATTGCCGTTATTGAGGCGAAAACTGCGTTTAAAACCCCAAGTGATGGTCTCCAGCAGGCTAAGGATTATGCCGAAATTCTCGGATTAAAATTCGCCTATTCTACAAATGGCCATGGCATCATCGAGTTTGATTACCTTTCTGGCCAAGAAAGAGAGGTTAATTCATTTCCAACTCCAGCCGAACTTTGGACACGTTTGCAAGCTGCTCAGAAATTTGATGACAATTTAGGAAAACGTCTCCTCACACCATCTTTCCTTCAAAGCCAAAAGACCCCTCGTTATTACCAAGAAATTGCAATCAACAGGACCATCCAATCAATACTTCAGGGTAAATCCCGCATTCTATTAACAATGGCAACAGGGACTGGCAAGACTCTCGTTGCCTTCCAAATCTGCTGGAAGCTCTGGAACGCTCGTTGGAATAGGTCGGGAGAATACAGGCGCCCTAAAATTCTCTATTTGGCTGATAGAAACATCCTGGTCGATGATCCCAAAGATAAGACCTTCGCTCCATTTGGGGACGCCCGCTGGAAGATTGAGAATGGATTAGTTAACAAGGGCCGTGAGATTTATTTCGCAACCTATCAGTCTATCGCCAAAGATGAGAGACGCCCTGGTCTCTACAAAGAATATTCTCCAGACTTCTTTGACCTTATTATCGTAGATGAATGCCATAGAGGAAGTGCTCGTGATGAGAGCAATTGGCGAGAAATCCTTGAATATTTTAAACCAGCTTACCAACTTGGTATGACAGCGACACCACTTCGGGAGGACAATCGGGATACCTATCGATATTTTGGAAACCCGATCTATACCTATAGCCTTCGTCAAGGGATTGATGATGGATTCCTTGCTCCCTATCGAGTGCACCGCGTGATCACTACATATGATGCTGCTGGGTGGCGTCCGAGTAAAGGTGAACTCGATCGTTATGGTCAAGAGATTCCAGACGAAGAATATCACACCCCAGATTTTGAACGCATCGTGGCATTACGCGCTCGAACTGAGGCTGTCGCTCGGCACATGACGGAGTTTTTTAAGAAAAATGATCGATTTGCGAAAACAATTGTCTTCTGTGTGGATCAGGAACATGCTGATGAGATGCGCCGTGCTTTCAACAATTTAAACACAGACCTCGTTCAGAAATACCCTGATTATGTTTGCCGTGTGACCTCAGAAGAAGGAGATATTGGCCGGGGACATCTTAGTAAGTTTCAGGAACTTGAGACAGTAGCACCTGTGATTGTTACCACGTCTAAACTACTTACTACGGGTGTGGATGTACCCACCTGCAAAAATATCGCCTTGGTTCGTATTATCAACTCCATGACCGAGTTCAAACAGATCATAGGTCGGGGTACCCGCGTTCGTGATGATTACGACAAATTTTTCTTTAACATCTTGGATTACACAGGAAGTGCCACGCGTCTTTTCGCGGATCCTGAATTTGATGGGGAGCCGGCACTATTAACAGAAGAAGCGATTGATGAAAGAGGCGAATTGGTTCCCAATGCCTACAAGTTGGTTGAAGAGGAGGTACTTGTCCCGACTGATGTAGAACCTATTTGGGAGGTTACGCCTACTATTCCAGATGACTCGGAAGGAAAACGGCGAAAGTATTATGTTGATGGAGGCTATGTTGAAATTGTAGCCCATATCGTCCACGAGCTTGATTCAGAGGGAAGGCAACTCCGGGTTGTTAAACTCACTGATTACACTGCTGAAAAAGTGCGTACACTTTATCCTTCCGCTATAGAATTGCGAAGGCGGTGGTCTAACCCTGAACAACGATCAGAGGTCATTGCCTTACTTGAAGAAAGAGGGATTAATTTTGAAGATCTGGCATCTGCTGCCAACCAGCCCGAGGCTGATCCATTCGATTTGGTCTGCCATATTGCCTTTAATGCACCTCTTCGCACCCGAAGGGAACGTGCTGATCGGCTCCGAAAAGAGAAGAAAGACTTTTTCGACCAATATGGCCCCGAGGCTAAAGTTATACTAAATGAGCTTTTGGATAAATATTCCGATTATGGAACTGCTCAGTTTGTCATCCCTGATATATTGAGAGTTCCTCCAATTTCTCAACATGGAAATGCAATAGAGATTGCAGCCTTCTTTGGCGGGGCAGAAAAGTTAAAAGAAGCGGTAAATCAATTGCAGACACTACTATATGCTGCATAAAATTCTCCCTCCCCCTCTCCCCTGCCAGAAAACAAAGGGGAGAGGGATGGGGTGAGGGGTCACATAAAGGATGAATCGAAAATGAAGAAAAAGAAGGATAACCAACCCCTTACCACTGTCCAACAATTGGGAAGTCTTATTAAATCTGCACGAGATATCATGCGAAAGGATAAGGGGCTAAGTGGTGATCTGGATCGCCTGCCGATGCTGACCTGGATTATGTTCCTTAAGTTCCTGGGTGATTTGGAGCAAATGCATGAGCAAGAAGCCATCATGGCAGGAAAGAGGTTTCGTTCTGCGGTAGAACCGCCATATCGATGGCGTGACTGGGCGGCAAAGGAAGATGGGATCACCGGTGACGAACTTATTGCTTTCATTAACAACGAAGAAGCAATTCGCCCAGATGGGGCCAAAGGTCCGGGCCTCTTTGCTTATTTAAGGAGTCTTCAAAGTTCAAACGGAGGGGATCGCCGTGATGTCATTGCAACTGTTTTTAAGGGTGTTACGAACCGCATGATCAGTGGCTACCTCCTCCGCGATATCATTAACAAGATTAACGGCATCCACTTTAACTCCTCAGAAGAGATTCATACCCTTAGTCATCTTTATGAATCTATGCTTAAGGAGATGCGTGATTCAGCAGGAGACTCAGGAGAATTTTATACGCCCCGATCTGTCGTAAGATTCATGGTTGAGGTTATCGATCCACGCCTTGGTGAGACGGTTCTTGACCCTGCCTGTGGCACAGGAGGTTTTCTTGTAGAAACTTTCAGTCACTTGGAAAAACAATGTAAAACCGTCCAGCATCGAGAGATTCTCCAGACCAAGAGTATTTTGGGAGGCGAAGCCAAACCGCTACCTTACCTGCTTGCCCAGATGAATTTATTGCTTCACGGTCTTGAATATCCGAGGATAGACCCACTCAACAGCTTGCGTTTTCCTCTCAGGGAAATCGGAGATAAGGACCGTGTAGATATCATCCTGACAAATCCACCTTTTGGTGGTGAAGAGGAGAGGGGAATCCTGGGTAATTTCCCAGAAGATAAACAAACCGCAGAAACAGCCCTTCTTTTTCTTCAACTCCTCATGCGAAAATTAAAACGACCTCCTAAGCCAGGGAGAGCAGGTGTTGTTGTGCCTAATGGAACACTATTTGGAGATGGCGTTTGTGCCCGCATCAAGGAAGAACTTCTAAAAGAATTCAATCTGCATACCATTGTGAGATTGCCCAATGGGGTTTTTGCGCCATATACCAGCATACCGACAAACCTTCTCTTTTTCGACCGCTCTGGACCTACAAAGGAGATCTGGTATTACGAGCAACTTTTGCCTGAAGCTCGCAAGCAATATACAAAAACCCAGCCGTTGCAATATGAAGAGTTTGCTGATTGTCTGATATGGTGGAAAGATCGAAAAGAGAACGACCACGCATGGAAAGTTTCTGCCGAAGATATTCTGAAATATGACGAGGCAGGCAACCTCATTTCATCAAATCTTGATATTAAAAATCCAAACAGCAAACAAGAGTTTGAACATATGCCTCCAGAACAGTTGGTGGAGGATATCCTTAATAAAGAGCAAAGGATTATTGAAATAATCACTGAGATCAAACAGGTTCTTGCCCAGGAGCCAAAGGCATGAAGAATCCTTCCATCAAAAAGTCCGAGACTACCCATGGTTCGCTGAAAGGTTACGACTCTGTATTGTCCGGTCTTGGGTGGCCAGCGAGTACGATTTACGCAACAGTGTCGCGTAAATATGACCAAATCCAACAAACACGGTCTGCCGAATCTATTAAACCCCAAATTGTGCTGCCGCCATCTCCTCAATTTATAACTATCAAAGAACAAGAAGATCCTGATATTATTTCAATGATGTTGGGAAAATCCGAGACACTGTCTCGGAAATCTAAGATTATGCAGACAGCGTCTGCAAAATTGAGTCTATGCCTTGGAAGGTCTACCCAACAAAGTTATGGCTGCCGAATATAAGATGAAACTCCCAGACGAAAAGACGCTCGCAGCGGAACTAAAGCGATCTCGTAAACTGCTCGAGAGCCGGATACTTGCTCATACAAAGAAGGAGCCACGGCTATGAGCAAGTCTTGGCCAATGGTTTCGGTAAAAGAAGTACTGACGCCTGTAAGTCGCCCTGAGGCTGTTGATGGTCAAAAGAATTATCATATTCTCGGAGCACACTGGTATGCTAAGGGGCTATATACAAAAGACATCAGGAGTGGTTCTCAAATTCAAGCAAAAAAATTATATCGAGTGGAGCAGGGCGACTTTGTTTACAACCGCCTTTTTGCTTGGAAGGGTTCATTTGCAGTTGCTTCAGAGGAAAACCGTGATTGCTATGTCTCGAATGAATTCCCATGTTTCGTAGTCAATCAAGACCACCTTGATAGTCGCTACCTGTGGAGATACTTCAGCCGAGCTGTAATCTGGGAGGAAGCACTTGGTTTAAGTACCGGAGGAACGCCCACGAGCCGGAACCGGCTCAAAGAAGATAAACTTCTCGCTATGAAAATGCCTTTACCCCTATTGGAGGAGCAGCGGTGGATCGTGGCCAAGATCGAAGAACTGGCCGCCAAGATCAAGGAGGCCTACGCTCTCCGTCAGCGGGCGACTCAAGAGACCGAGGCAGCACTTCCTAGTCTGCTTCATGAACTCTTTGAGGTCCGGCCTGGGGACTGGCGGCAGATGTCAATGGATCAAGCCGTCGAAATAAGTGACAAACAGGTTGATCCTGCTTTGCCAGAATATGCGAGCCTTCCGCATATCAGCGGCGAAAATATGGAGAGCAAGACTTGCCGGCTTTTGCCGTGGCGCAGTGCAAAAGAGGACGGCATCAAGAGCAATAACTATCTTTTCTCACCAGGAACGGTTCTTTATTCGAAGATTCGTCCCTATCTCCGGAAGGCAGTTTTTGTTGATTTCCAAGGGGTTTGCAGCGCCGATGTTTATCCGATCCGAGTGATTAGTCCTCAACTTGATCCACATTTCCTAAAGTGGTCACTGGTGGCTGAAACCTTCACGAAATATGCTAACCATTTATCTGGGCGAACGAGAATGCCAAAGCTAAACCGTAAACAGTTGTTCGGCTTTCCATTTATATATCCCCCCCTCTCTGAACAGCGCCGTATAGTGGGCAAGTTAGACGCGTTGGAGGCGAAGGTGGACGCTCTGAGACGCATCCAAGCCGAAACCAATACCGAACTCGAAACCTTACTGCCATCCATCCTCGACAAAGCCTTCAAAGGAGAATTGTGATTTGGTCAAGAGGAAATATTTGAAAAACTTTCCATGGAAGGAGCTATTAGTAGGATACTCGCCGCTGGCAGGGGTATATATGCCTTAACAATACACAAGTTCTTTAAGATAAAAAGTCACGTTGCTATAAAAGGGTTTTATGTCAGGGAAGAAACAACATATTCTTCCAAAATTCTTGCTCAAAGGTTTTGCAAACCGCGTTGAAGGGAATTCAGTCTATACTTTGGTTCATCGAAAAGACGGAAAGGTATTTGAATCCAATATCAACAATATATGCGCAGAAAGATACTTCTATGGAAAAGAGTCGAATGTTAATGCCGATGCTGATATTACCAAAAAAGAAAACAAATATGCCTCTCTTCTGAATGACTTAATTTCTATCAAACCTGAAACTGAACTTCGTGATTCAAGAATTCCGGAATTCATTACACATATGCTATTTCGAACGAAGCATCTGAGGGATTCTTTGCGCATACCTTCAGAATTCTTTGTTAACAATTTGTCAGAATACCTTTCCAATTTCGAAAACCAAAAACGTTTGATGTTGCGAAATATCACATCACTTCAATCCCAGATCGAATCAACACTTGGAACCCATAATGTCACCTCTTTTCATAGAGAATTCCTTCGTACAATTTTACCCGGCTTAGTTCCATTTATCATGAGTCAGCATGAGAGAGAAATCCAGATAATGTACGATTTATTTTTTTCATACATTAAGAACAACTTGCCGAAATTCTTAAGGGATGCTCACATTAAAGCTTTATTGAATGAAACAATTCCTGATCTTAGATCTCAGCGTTATCAATCTCTGAAGTGGTATGTTTGTAAGGTTGGAAGTCCTTTGATACTTGGCGATGTGGGGGTTCTGATTGAAACTGAGGGTGACAAAAAATTCATCTCGTTAGACTTTCAGAATGATAAAATAATTTGTGTTTATTTACCGATTTGTAGAAATAGATTACTGGTTGGGACGTCGTCACCCAATCCTCCTGCGTTGAATTGTAAACATCTTAATGAGGTTATTTCGAAAAAAAGTAGAGAATTCTTTGTCAGCGCAATTTCTTCTTCAGAACATAAGCGGCTATTGCCGCATATTGGAAAGGATGCAGAAGTACTAAGTGAAGAAGAAATGGAGAAAATATTTGATGAGATTATCACTGAATACGGAAAGGAATAATTTGGGGAAGTCTCCAATTTTTTTACCATCCATTCTCGACAAAGCCTTCAAAGGAGAACTATGATATGTCGAAACGCTCACCTTTAGTCAGTCAGCATTTAGAAAACATTTCCCGGGAAGCGCTCGAAAAATATCAGAGTATTATTCGCTGACATGTTCGGCGCCGGCAGGGTGTTTATGCACTCTATCGGCGAAACAAACTATATTACATAGGATTAGCAAGTAATCTTCGCTCTCGTCTCGCTCATCATCTTCGGGACCATCACCAGGATTCTTGGGATCGGTTTAGTGTTTACCTCACTATTGGCGACAGCCACCTAAAAGAGTTGGAATCTCTTATCCTCCGGGTCGTTAAGCCGAAAGGAAACAAACAGAAGGGAAAGTTTCTGAAATCAGAGGATATTCGGAGAAGATTTGCAAGGGATATCCGCTCACAGCAACATAATGAGCTCCTTTCACTTTTGGGTAAGGAAAAGGTTTTAGAGGTGGAAGAAGGAAAGTTAGCCACAGGAAGGCAACCTGTTCTGGCGAATTACATCGACGGTCCAATGAATTTGCAGGCTCGTTATAAAGGAAAGATTATTAAAGCCCATGTTAGGCGTAATGGATCGATCAGATTTAAAGGAAAGGTTTACTGGTCTCCTTCTCTCGCGGGCGCAACAGCATGTAAACGTCGCACGTGCAACGGGTGGACCTTCTGGAAATATGAGCGCGCCCCCGGCGACTGGGTACAACTAAATGAGTTGCGAAAATAGGAGAGCAAGAACAATCAGAATCAGTGTCGCTTGTTAACTAAATTGCCATTTCAAAGTCTAACACCTTCAGGGGCTGCGATTGATCCTTTTTAGATGGTGTTTATGTGTTTTCCTACTGAACAACAAGCAAAAGTAATCAATCATACTGGTAAACCATTAGTTGTCATAGCGGCCCCAGGTACTGGCAAGACCAGAACCATAGTTACGCGTATGATCAAATTACTTAAAGAAGATCCAAATCGTGAAGTATCCTTTATAACATTTACTAGAACAAGTCGTAAGGACACGGAAAGTAAGGTAAGAAAAGACGTAGGAAAAGAGGCATTTGAAGAAGCGACTTTTATTTTTCCAAGGGTTAGCACCCTCCATACTTATGCTAAAAGTATTGTGCATAGATATGCACAATTGATTAATAGAGAAAATAATTTTTCTATTATGATTTGGGAGAAGGGGGAACACTTACTCTTAGCGTCAGAATTAATAGGTGATCTAAATCTTGTTATTGAACCATCACGTTTATTTGAAGATATTACTCATTATCGTTGCATGAGCCATTTCCCATCGGATAGCTCTATCCCCACCGATAAGCGGGAGGGAGTATTAGAATATTATGAGAAATTACTAAGATTCTATAATACTTTCGATATGGAAGGAATAGTCCAATCTGCTTGTAACATTCTGTCAGGTGGGAAAGCAGACTTCCCTCAGGTGTTTTTGCAAGTCGATGAATATCAAGATCTCAACCCGATGGATCAGACATTAGTTGGATTTGCTAGTTCAACTTGTGGGAGCCAGGTTGTTGTTGTGGGTGATGATGCTCAGAGTATTTATCAATTTCGACATGCGAACCCAAGTGGAATAAGAGCTCTTTGGAAATCTGAAAAGTGGGATAAGGTGCGTTTTGTCGAATGTCATAGATTGCCAGTGCATATATTACGCGCTGCACAAGCTTTGATATCTGGGGAGGATTACCTAGGTGCGGAAGTTGATATACCACCTGATAATGGTGTAAAGATTTGTACTCTACAATGTACCAAAAGTGATATTCAAATCGATGCTGTAGCCACCTTGATCAAGGAAATAATAAAGAAAAAGAAGAATAGCAAAGGTGCCCCCCTTTCCTATAAAAATGTAATGATTCTCTGTCCCAACTTGGCATTTGTTAGCAAGGTTTCTTCAATTTTGGAAAGTAAATACCAGATACCAACTAAACAACGGGAAAAGCCAGTAATCCCTGATGACCATTGGCGACTGTTGTTAGTCCTTCGCCTATTGCATTCTAATGATAGTTTAGCACTCCGACAATGGTTAAGTATCATCGGAATTAAACCTAAGGAGGTCATGCAGCTAAGACATAATGCCATGAAATTTAACAAATCATTGTATGATTATTGTTCGGAACTAGATTCCTTAAAGATTAAGAAAATTTTTGAACATCTCAAAAATATACGTGAGAACATCGATGATCTAGAAGAGTTTAAGAGAGGACTATTGGGTTTTCCTTGGCTTCTAATAAATGAATCATTATTCCCAGAGGTTAACATTACTATAAACGAGGCTACTCAGCAGCCTTATTCTTTGGGGTCGATTATCAAATTTATTCATGAAAAATTTGGGCTTATAGACTCTGGTAAAGAAATTGCAGAGGATATTCCCGGGGATGACAGGGTCCTCGTGACAACAATGTACTCTGCTAAAGGGCTAGAAGCAGAATTTATTTTTATCATGTGGCTTAATGAGGGCTTAATGCCAGTCCAAAATAGGGATATTCAGGAACAACTGCGTGTGCTTTATGTTGGTATAACTAGGGCTAAACAGGATGTAATTTTTACTTTCCACGAAAAATACAATGGGGCAAAGCTTCTTAAAACTGAAGCAATGTCTCCATTCTTAAGGAAAATAATGAGTTTCCTGGATATAAAACGCGTAAAAAAATCTAACTGTAGTTCTTTGTTTGTGGCTGAGTAGTAGAACTGGAAAGGTGTGTGGGGTCGGACCAAGTTAACTGCTTGATTGAATTAATTATTTCTAAAAAAGAGAGACTGATTTTAAGCTTAGAACACCATTTTTAGGGTCAAAATTGAAGAGATTGCAGAGAAGTTTTGTAAGGACTCCGATGGCATCCATAAAAAAGTTGGCGTATTCGAATGCGGATTGCGGAATTCGGAATTTAAAACATTCGAAAAGAAAGATTTTCCTGGCGAAACCTTCCGCGTTCTAAAGGAGAAGGAGGAGAAGCAGTACGGCGAATACCGCACCCGCCGCCTGGTTTTGGAGGCCTGGGATA
>Ga0315286_10007409_pt1 | contig 10739 bp, 9 predicted proteins | sample YL17G10_0_MG_FD_205038 | JGI IMG/M metagenome (GOLD analysis project Ga0315286, IMG submission 205038) | Sediment microbial communities from Yellowstone Lake, YNP, Wyoming, USA - YL17G10_0 | ecosystem: Environmental > Aquatic > Freshwater > Lake > Sediment | place: USA: Wyoming | collected...
CTTTGGTTTAAAAAAAACCCATATTTTCTCTGCGTTCTCCGCGTTCTCTGCGGTGAAAAAGTTTTCACGCCTTGCGGACGCGGCACGGGATATACCGATGCAGCGGCGTTCCCGCAAACCGGTCCCGGTGCTTTGCCGGGGCCAAGCGGTTTACATTGACCCCATAGGCTTTTTCCAGATGAACAAGACCGAACCCGTGCGGGATGACGACCTGGCCGGGATAGGAGGCGTCCGATATTTCCGCTTCCACCTGAAGGGAGCCCGCTCCGGTCTCCACGACGGCCAGATCGTTATCTTTGATCCCCAGAGCTTCGGCATCTTGCGGATGGACCCGCATCGTGCAGGCCCTTCGGCCTTGGTTCCAGGCCGGGTCGCGCATGAGGGTGTTGGCCACCATTTCCATGTGGTTTCCCGCCATGAGGGTCATGGGGAATTCTTTGTTTACCAGGAGGGATTCCTCGGACGCCGGCTGCACTTCCTTCACCCAAGACTCCATTTCTGGAATATGGATGTGAATTTTCTTATCGGGCGTTCGCAGGCGGGAAAAATTGTTATCCCGGTCCGCCACCCCAATCTTCACGCCCCCCGGCGTGGCCAGAATCTTGGAAAAGATTTCTTCTCCGGTAAAGGGCCCAACCGAATAGCCGGCCCGCGCCACATCGTGAGAGTTCATAGTGGGAAAGCGAGCCAACAGTCCCCAGAGAGCGGATAAATTCCGGGAATTCAGTTCTTCCCCCAGCGTCTTGGCAAGAATGAAAGGCAGCCAGGAAACGACTTTCGGGTTGGAACCCACGTATTCCATGAGGGCCGCGCCGTATTTCCTGCGGTCTCCGGCCAAGTCGCGGAGCTCTTGGGGATACGCCGGGACCATTCCCAGACGTTCGGCAAGACCGATATAAATCTCCGCTTCTTCCTTTGCCTCTCCCTCCGCTTCCACCACCGGTCGCCGCATGTCGAAGTAATAATCCGGGAAATTCCATTGGAAGAACGTCCCGTCCCATTTTTCATACCCTGATTTGGCAGGAAGAACATAATGGGAGAGCCTTGCCGTCTCGGTCATCGCCACTTCGACGGTAAGGAGAAGGTCGAGTTTGGCAAAAGCCTTTTCATACGCGGTGGTGTCGGCATAGGAGCGCAGAGGATTGGAGGCGCTAACGATCAAAGCGCGAATGCGCTGCGGATGATCGCTGTCGATTTCCTCGGGAAGAACGTTTGGTGGAAAGACGCCCATGATCTGAGGGATTTTAGTGGTCACGGTTTTCCAGGTCTCGGGATCATCCTCCGGCGTATGGGACCCCAGGGGCATCAGGTGTCCTCCAAAGACATTTCCTCCGGGCGCCCCGATCCTTCCCGTTAGAGCGAGAAGAATCATCTCCAAGTAGGAATTCAGCGTGCTGTGGCGGCCCATCAGAATGCCGAGGTCGCTGCGCAGAGCCGTCCTGCGGGTGGCGAAGAGCCGGGCAAATTTGCGGACCTCTCCTTCATCGAGACGGCAGACGCGGCAGTTGGCTTCGACGTCCACATCGTCAAACCATCCGCGAATGGCTTCCAGGCCCTGGACCCGATCCTTCACAAAGTCTTCAGCCACCAGTCCTTCCTGGAAAAGGATCTTGATCACGCCCTTAAACAGAAGGGTATCGGTGCCGGGGCGAAGACGAAGATGGATATCCGCCAGTTTGGCCGTTTCCGTAAGCCTGGGGTCGACGACGGCGATCCCGACTCCCGGCTCCTTTTTCTTATTTCGTAACGTGAGGGGCGCTTTGGGCAAGTCATGGCTGACCATGGGATTGGCTCCCCAAAAAACCAGAAAGTCCGAATTGGAAACATCGGGGACCGGGTGCAGATACTGACGGCCGAAGGCTTTGCCGTTGACCCAGAAAAAACCGCTCAGCTCCTGGGCCAAGGGACTGTAATGGTTTTTGGATCCCAGTCCATGAAGGAAGCGAAGGCCGAAGGCAGCTTCGAAGTGACAGCCCTGGCCGCCTCCGCCCATATAGGCCAGAGATCGTGGGCCGTGGGTTTGGACGGTTTCTTTGATCTTTCCGGCGATTTCATCGAGGGCCTGGTCCCAAGATATTCGTTCGAAACGGGATCCCACGCGTTTTAGCGGATATTTCAAGCGTTCTGGATTGTTCTGAAAAAAAGCGATGTTGGCGCCCTTGCGGCAGAGATATCCTTGGGAGCGGGGATTATCCTTGTCTCCCCGGACGTTGGTGATCCGGCTCCCTTCGGTGAGGACTTCCAGCCCGCAGTTGCTGTAACAAAGCACGCACGAAGTCTTTTTCCACTCGCTCATGATTTCCTCTGAAACCATCGTCCGGTCGAATTTTTACGAGATCATCAAGGTTAATACTACTCCGACAATTCACAAAATCCCCCTTATTCCCCCTTTGCCAAAGGGGGAAATTGTTATCCCCCTCTTTGGCCGCCGGCCCATAGGGCCTCTGACCCGGAGGGAAAAGAGGGGCGAGGGGAGATTTTCTGATCAAACCGCTCAACATATCCGTCTTGCATCGCGCCATAAACGCTATTTGTCGGAGTAGTATTAATTGTCTTAGAAATATCAGCTAACCCCGGACAATGGCCTGACTTCCTGGTCGAAGGCGACAACTGCTTAGAAATCATATCTTTCAGAGGATTTATGTCAAGGGTTTTGTAGGGGCAGGAAGTGCTCCCGGCCTTCGCATCGAGGCCTATGCCTTTTCGGGAGGCTCCGGCGTGACTTTCTTCTGCACGCCCGTGGTGTAGACGATGATCGCCGATTCCCCCTCCACCGGGCACTTGTTCTCGCAGATCCCGCAGCCGGTGCAGATCTCTTCTTTGACGATGGGGCGCTTCTTGTCGTCCCTCTCGTCCCCGATGATGGCGTGGTAGGAGCATTGCTCGTTGCACACCATGCAAATTTTGTCTTTCTCGAAAGCAATGCAGCGGGTCTTGTCAATGTGGGCCACCCCCATCTGGACAAGGCGTTTTTCCTCAACGGGCAGAGGCCGAATAGCCTCCGTAGGGCACACCCGGCCGCAGAAATTGCAGTACTCCTCGCAGTAACCGATTCGGGGAACCAGACGGGGAGTATAAAAACCCGCCAGCCCCGCTTCCAGAAAAGTCGCTTGCAGGGCATTGTTGGGACACACTTTCAAGCACTCTCCGCAACCCGTACAGGCCGAGACGAATTTTTCTTCCGCCAAAGCTCCGGGGGGACGAATGAGACGATTGTTTTTCCGGCCGCTCCCGGTCTGGAGGGGATTCGTTTTAACGGCCAAGGCGGAGAAGAGGCCAAGACCGATAGAGCCGACAAGGTACCGGCGCGAAAGAGAAACCCCCTGGGCGGTTTGCCAGCGGGGCATTCCCAGGCCGAAAGCAACGGCTTTTGGGGGGCAGGCCGTGCAGCGAAGGCAGGTTAGGCAGTCCTGCTGGCGATACGTCTCCGGCTTCTCCTCGGGGATCGCCCCGACCGGGCATTCTTTGACGCATTTCAGGCAGCGGGTGCATTCCGCACTCACCGACCGCCGGAAGAGGCGGAGACGGGAGGTGAGGGAAAAAAGAGTTCCCAGGGGGCAGAGATAGCGGCACCAGAACCTTCTCCGAATTACGCCAAGGGACAGAATGATTACAAAGAAGAGAAAAATAAGAAAATTGACCTTGTAAACCGGCAGAGGGCTGGTGGAGAGGATGAGCGGGTTCTCGGGCAAAAATTTTTGGAGGAGGGGAATCAGCTGATTAGAAATATAAACCGCCGGCGGGTGGACGGCGATTACCAAGGTCCGGGTGATCAGGCTGATCGGGTCGAGGAGAAACATCAGCTGCCACCCCATCAGCCCCGCCGCCAAGGCGAAGACGAAAACTCCGTACCGGGCTCTTCGCAGAGCTTGGTCATCCAGGGGCTTTTTCCGCTTCTTCTCCCGAAAAAGAACCCGGTCAAAAAAGTCGATCGCCGTCCCCATGGGACAAAACCAGCCGCAGAAAAAGTTCCCCAAAATGATGACGAGGAAAAGCACTCCGAAAGAAGGGAGCATCCGCAGGATGAACTCTTTTTGGGTAAAGAGGGAGATGATCCCGATAAAAGGAGACAAACGGAGATAGAGATCCACCGGGATCTTGATTTCCAACGGAAAGGCTGTCTGGAGAATCAGATAGAGAAGGAATAAAAAGGAGAGGGTCTGGACCAAAACCCGGAGTCTTCGAAACGAAAACTTCATGCGCCCTGGACCTTTTTCATCCGCACCTTCGACAAGTTGATCTCGCCGAGCCCTAAATCGTAGGCGTTTTTGATGAAGCGGACCTCGGCTGGCTTGTAGGGATTTCCGGTCTTCGGGTTCTTAAAAAGGCCGGCGCCGTAAGCGTCCACGGCGACGACATCCGTGGAAATCATCACCTGGTTGGGGTCTTCGGTTTTTCCCGGCCCCTTCGGCCCGTTGGTGGTGAGAATGCGGATGGCGTCTACGACCACTAAATCGGGCTTCCGCAGGGTGTTGAGGTCGGCGATGCACTGGTGAAGGTCGATCTTGTGAAGAAGCTCCATATCCCAAAGGGCGCCCATCATGTTTTTGAGGCCCAGGGTCAGCTCCGTGGCAAAATGCTGCTTGGGGATGGGGAAGTTGATGAGGACATCGGTCTCGAGCACATCCTTGATGAACTCCGCTGTTTTGAGCGCCTTTCCTTTGGGGATCTCCACCACCTTGTACACATTGCGGCCGTGGCCGGAGAAGATGTCTGCCCCCGCATCCTGGGTTACTTTCTTCAACCCGGAGCGGGAAAAGCAAAACTGGTAGTTGTCGCAGGTGTGATCCCAGACCGCCACCCGCTTGGCGCCGGCCTCGTAGCACATTTTGATCAGGGCGTGGAGGAGTTCCGGATTATTGGTGCAGGCCTGATCCGGAGTTCGCGCCCAGGCGATGTTGGCTTTGATCACGACCCTTTGCCCTTTTTTCACGACCCGGCCCATTCCGCCAAAAGCGCTCATGGCCGCCTTCAGAAGCTGGGTCGGGGTTCCTTTTTCCGCAATGATCAATTCGGGTTCGGTGGCCCCGAACGCCTTCGAGGGGCGAAACCAGGAATAGGGGGAAAGAAGATTGGCCGCGACCAAGGACGCCCCGGCTCCCCGGATGAATTTTCTGCGGGTGAGTTTCGATTTGGAAAGATCTTTCATAAGCTTCCCTTCTGCCTTTAAGGATTCAGAATCAGGAGAGACGCGCCTTGATCCGTCCCGAACCAGATGCCGTCTTTATCCTCCGCGGCGAAGAACACGGTGTTGCTCAACAGGCCATCGGAGGTCGTGATGGTTTCCCAGCGCCCGCTGGGAAGATGATGCACGCTGACGCCGTTGTCCCGGCAGATCCACACGGACTCTTTCATGACGTGGATCGAATTTAGTCCTTCGTTCTTCAGCGGGTCAGCGGTCTCCAGCGAACTCCAAACATCCTTGGCGGGATCGTAAATCAAAAGATCCCCGCGGGGAGTCCCGGCCCAGATTCGATCTTTCACCCTGACCAGCGATTTGATCTCCACGCCGGCCACCCCGTCTTTGGCGTCATAGGTTTTTAGGGAGTGGTCTTTGAGATTCATCCGATTGATTCCGGCATTCGTCCCGATCCAAAGGGAATCCTGATCCAAGAGGAGAGAATTCACGAAATTCCCGGCCAGGCCTTCCTCGGCGGAGAAGAATGTCGTCCACTTTTCGGTTTTTTTGTCCAGGACCGAAAGGCCTTTTTCGGAACCGACGTAGAGCCGGTCTTGGTTTGCAGTTAGGGAGACGACCTTCTTGGCCCGCCCCTGATTGGTATTGAAAACCCTCCAGGGATTTTTCCGGCCTGGTTTAAAATAGGAAATTCCTCCGCCTCCGAAGCCATAGAAGTACGTTCCAAACCAGATCCGGTCCTGATCGGGAAGAATGACCCACACGTCGTTGTAGGCCGGGTGGTTTTTCCATTTGATACTGACCCCGTCATCCGTTTCTTTGGGCTCGCCCTTGGTAGTGAAAACCAGAGATGTTTTTTTGGCGCGATTCCACAGGGTCACCCCTCCTCCATAAGTTCCCAACCAAACTTCGTCTCCCTGGACGGCAATGGCATAAACCATCTCGCTCGAAAGACCCTCTTTGGGCGTGAAGTGCTGAAATGAATATGGTTTTTTGAGCTGGCCGGCTTCCGCTGTGGAAAGAATGAGTAACAGGCAAAGAAAGAGGACGCCGCTTAGAGCCCGGAGGTGGAATTTCATTTTCCTCTCTATCTATCAGTATTTGCTCGCTTATTTACAATATTGGCGTATGGATAAGCACAGGGTAGCATAAGATAACGTGTTTAAGTATTATTGGGAATGAACTTGATCATAAATAACACCATCCACATTTGATGATCTCGTAAAAAGTCGCAATTCCATAGAATTCGTCATTCCGGCGAAAGCCGGAATCCAGTTATTTCAAGATGTTCTGGACCCCGGCTTTCGCCGGGGTGACGCTCCAAGAGATTTTTTACGAGATCATACATTTAATGGCTTCGCAAAAAATTGTCACTCCGGTGAAAACCGGAGTCCAGCGGGGTTATAAGATTTTGAAAGGACTGAATTCCGGCTTTTGCCGGAATGCCGGAAAAGCGTGTTCAGATTTTTTTCCGGACCCATCGAATATGCTTCCTATTTTATCATTTAATGCCGGGAAAGAATAACGAAAATCGTAACACGTTGTAACCCTTCAGGGAAGAGGGGCGGGGTGCAAGCTTTGTTGTGGCCTGGGGGTTCGGGCGGTACGCGCCGGAAGCATCGGCCGGAAGGCCTTGGCCCCCGCCCCGTCTACGAAGAAACCAGCGCCTCATGGTTCCAATCCCGCCATGGCGGGACCGGACCCCCAGGCCATGGGGGCCCTTTGCCTTTACGCCGAACCTTCGTCCAGAGCAAGTAACCACCCGTCACTGAAGGTTACAACACGTTAGCTTTTTGAAAAGCCGTCAAATCCCCCGATGTCTTTTTCAAAGGGGGAAAAAGAGGAGTCTTTTATCGGAGGCCTTCAGAAAAGCTCTCCTCTCTTTGAAAAAGACGGGAGGGATTTATGAGGCCCCATTTCAAAAAACTAAATTGATACCGAAAATCGAATTACTTCTTTTCCTATATTTGCCCCGCGGTCCTCTTTTTGCTATAATTAAAACAAAAGAAGCTGCCTTCGACAAGGGATTATAAAACAAATCCTATTATTCGGTTAAGCAGAGGGAGAAGTTTTTGGGATTTGTGACCGCGGGCCATTTCAGATCCAAAATCCCCGGCAACCAGGGGGTTGAAAAAAAGAAGGGAGTCTCATGAGCGGAATCTTCGGGGTCATATCAAAAGGAAACTGCGCTTCCACACTTTTTTATGGGACGGACTATCATTCCCACATGGGCACGGAATATGGAGGAATGGTGGTGTGGGGCGAAAGGCTCTTCCGGGCGATTCACGATATCAGCCAGTCCCAGTTCAAATCCAAATTCGTGGAAGATTACCGCCAGATGACCGGAAACATGGGCATCGGCGTGGTCAGCGACCGCGATCCCCAGCCTTTGATCGTGGGGTCTCGCTTCGGAACTTTTGCAATTGTCTCCGCCGGTTTGATCGATAATTTGGATACCCTCTCGGCGGAGTTGATGAAAGAAGGGCACTCTTTCGGGGAGATGTCGAGCGGAGGGGTCAACTCCGTCGAACTCGTGGCCAAGCTCGTCAATAAAAAAGAAGATGTGATCGAGGGGATCGAATACCTGTTCGATCAGATCAAGGGATCGGCATCCCTGCTCATGCTGACCAAAGATGGGATTTATGCCGGCCGGGACCGGCTGGGGAGGACCCCGCTGGTGGTCGGGGAAAAAGGGGGGGATTTCGTCGTCGCCTCCGAAACCTGCTCTTTCTTGAATTTGGGGTTCAAAATCGTCAAATACTTAGACCCGGGAGAAATCGTTCTCCTCGGGCCGGAGGGCTTGAAGCAGAAAAAGGCCGGCAAACCGGCAAGCCAGATCTGCTCCTTTCTCTGGATCTACACCGGGTACCCGGCATCCAGCTATGAAGGCATCAGCGTTGAAGTGGTCCGGGAAAACTGCGGCCGTTTTTTAGCAAAGAACGACAACATAAAAGCCGATCTGGTGGCAGGGGTTCCTGATTCGGGGGTCGGTCATGCGATCGGCTATGCCATGGAATCCGGGCTGCCCTATCGCCGCCCCCTCACGAAATACACGCCGGGATACGGGAGGAGCTACACGCCTCCTTCCCAGGAGATTCGGGACTTGGTGGCGACGATGAAGCTCATCCCCATCAAGGAAATCATCTGCGGGCAAAAGATCGTGCTCTGCGAGGACTCCATCGTCCGGGGAACGCAGCTCAAAAACTTCACCATGAAGAAACTGTGGGAAAATGGGGCTAAAGAAATCCACGTCCGCCCCGCCTGCCCGCCCCTCATGTTTCCCTGCAAGTTCGCCCTCTCGACCCGCTCGACTTCAGAGCTGGCCGCCCGGCGGGCGATCCGCAGCATTGAAGGGAAGGATATTGACGACGTTTCGGAATACCTGGCCCCCCAATCGCCCAAATATGAAAAGATGGTGGACTGGATCCGACGGGAGATCGGTTCGACGACGCTCCAATATCAGACCATAGAGAACATGATCCAGGCCATCGGCCTTCCCCGGGAGAAGCTCTGCCTGCACTGCTGGGTTGGAGAGAAGGGGACGAAGCAAGCCTAATGATTTCGGAAAAAGACCCCCCCCTCGGGACGGCAGAAATGAAAATCCGGATTGAGATTTCTCCGGAAAGGTTCTGTCGGGCAGATCAAAGATCCGGGTAAATATCGCGAAACAGGGGCTGTAATCCCTTTTCCCGGATGCGAGCCTTGACCCATTTTTCGCGCTCTTCGGCGGTTGGTGGCTTCTTGGACGAAGCGGGCTTGGCATCAAACATCGTGGAGATCTTATCGACCGCCTGGGTGGCTTTGTCGATCTTCTGCGTCGCCTTGTCAATATCCGTGAGAATCTTTAAAATGCTCATTTTTCCCCCGCCTGCTCATAAATGTTGAGAGTGATCAGCACGAGATCCGTTTTCTCCAGGTTCCGGTACCCGTGTTTCTTGCCTGCCGGGACAGTGAGCGCCGCTCCTTTTCTCCAAATGATCCTTTCTCCCTCCACCCATGCTTCTCCCTCTCCCTCGATAATGTAAAAAATATGGGTGTAGGGATCGGTGTGTTCCGGGAATTCCCCGCCGGGTTTGGCCAAGGTAAGACTGGCTTTGAAATTGGAAGGGAAGGACTGTTTCGACAAAGCTTTCCGGTAAATCTCCCGGGTTTTTCCGCCGAAAGGCTCCCAGGGGAGATCCTCTAAATTCAGTTGGAAATTTTTGAGATCCATTTCCCTCTCCTTAGCAGAAGACGAGCCAGAAAAAGCTTACCCCATAAATCTGGCTCAGGCAAGATTCTCTATTTTCCCTCCATCTTCAACACCTTGGCGCCGCGGATCTTTCTTTCCTTGAGCTCCAGGAGGGCCTGATTGGCATCCTCTAAGGGGTATTCCTGGACTTTGGGTTTGATGGAGATGGTTTCTGCAAGCTGCAAAAATTCCTGCACATCGGGGCGAGCAACGTTGGCCACGCTCTTGATTTCTTTTTCGAGCCAGAGATGGCGAGCATAATCCAGCCTTAAGAGGACCTCCTTGTCTGTTTCCTCTTTGCGGATGGCATTGATGACCAGCCGCCCTCCTGGATCGAGGTTTTTCAGGGCTTCCACTACCGGCTGCCAGGCCGGGGTCGTATCGATGGCACAGGAGAGCTTTTCCGGAGGGTCTTCATCGATTCCTCCGGCCCAGAAAACCCCGAGTTCCCTGGCAAAAATTCTTTCCGCCTCGCTCCGGGCAAAGACGAGGATCCGGGAGCCGGGGAATTTATGCTTCGCCATCTGCAGAACCAGGTGGGCGGAAGCCCCGAATCCCACCAGGCCGAGGTTTTGACCGTCTTTCATCCCGGTCAGGCGCAAGGACCGATAACCGACGGCTCCGGCGCAGAGCAGGGGTGCAGCCTCCCCGTCAGTGAAGAGCGGAGGAATGGGATGGGCGAAGTCCTCCGGGACCACGGTGTATTCGGCATAGGCGCCGTTGGCATCCCGGCCGGTGGCTTTAAATTCTGGGCAGAGATTCTCATTTCCATCCCGGCAGAATCGGCACTGCCCGCAGGTCGAATAAATCCAGGCGATCCCGACGCGGTCTCCAATTTTGAAACGGGTCACTTCACTTCCGGCTTGCTCAATCCGCCCAATGCCTTGGTGGCCCAATACGATGGGGAAGCAGGGCGGGGGGGCCCTCCCCTCGATTTCATCGAGTTCGGTATGACAAACCGCGCAGGCGGATATTTTTATCAAGACTTCATGATCCTGAGGGGAAGGGATCGGCAAGTCTACGAGTCTGAGGGGGGTCGGGTTTTCACCGAGATTCCAGATTCGCTCCAAAATCATGGCCTTCATGGCCAATCCGCCTTTCGCATCACAAGAGTTCGTCAAGAATCGCCATCAGCTCCGGGTCGCCTCCTGCCGGGGGGGCCCAGTTCACGGGAAGCACTTCGATCCCCTGGGTTTCCAGGCTGGCCGCAAAATCCTGAAGCCCGAGATTAATGGCCACGGGGCCTTGCTGCAGGAGTCCTTTCAGTTTGCTCTCCATTTCGTTATCCCCTAAATTTGATGATCCCTCAAAAGGTTGATAGAACAATGGTTTCGGTTGTAGGGGCGTCCGGCCGGACGCCCATTTTCGGGC
>Ga0315286_10007410_pt1 | contig 10739 bp, 9 predicted proteins | sample YL17G10_0_MG_FD_205038 | JGI IMG/M metagenome (GOLD analysis project Ga0315286, IMG submission 205038) | Sediment microbial communities from Yellowstone Lake, YNP, Wyoming, USA - YL17G10_0 | ecosystem: Environmental > Aquatic > Freshwater > Lake > Sediment | place: USA: Wyoming | collected...
AAATGAAATCCTTGTGACCGAAATGCGCGTAGTACTTCATCACGTGCCAAAGGATCGGCCGGTACCCGATCGGAACCATCGGCTTGGGAATATCCTCGGAATAATCCCTCAAGCGCATCCCGAGACCGCCGCAGAAAAGGACAACTTTCATGTCACCCTCCCGTTTCCATTTCATGTTGGACGGGCACGTGAGCAAATCGAACGTCCTGTTCCGCCCGAAGCGCATCGCATAACCTTCCTTCGGGAAGTTCCACATCCCCGCGGGTAACCGGGGAGTCCATGGGAATGTCCCTCTGCAGGCGGCATCCCTCCGACAGTCCCATCGGCAACAGATTCTCCGCCCGGAAGATGCCGGAATTCTCGATCAGCCCGTAACACGTGAATCCACCAATCCCGTCGAGGACTTCACCCGCCTTGAGATCCCGCTTCGCCACGGTGACGACATCGCAAACCGGACCGCCTGCCGGAGCCACTGTCGCGTCCCCGAACAACGCCGCCCGGGCCACCGTCACGGGAAGCTCGAGATGCGGGAGGTGGAACGGGGTGTAGAAAACGTAGAACGGCCCGTCTCCCATCTTGAAATATTTCATGTACTGCTGCCGGACCGGGTGCTGGTTGTATGCCACGACAAACGCTCCCATCCCCGGCTCCGCGCCCAGCAGGTAATCCACCAATCCTCCTCCCAACAGCTCCTTTTCCGGGAAGAACTTCAATGCGTCCTTGACGTGACTGCAACGAGGACCGTACATGCCCCGCTTCCCTACGCCGAACCCCGTCGCGTTGGCCAGCACGGTGAGCTCCATGGACAGCTTCGTCCCGTCCACGAAGGACGTGATGAGCCGCGGTTTCTGGTGGTGTTCCTCCGCGAATTTCCGCTGCGTCTCCGGGGTCCGATGCGGGTCGTAGAACCCCTTGAGATTCCCCGCCAGTACGGGCCGGAATCCGATCGTCTTGACGAACCGGAACAGGTTCATCGCGACCCCCGGCTCGTCCCCATCGGTGTTGGTCAGGATCACCCCGTTTTGGTCGGCGTAGGTTTTCAGGATCGGCCCCAGGGTGGCGTCCAGTTCCGCATTCATGAGAACCACGTGCTTCCGGCGCTCCAGTGCCTTCATCACGACGCGGGCGCCGAACTCGATTTCCCCCGTGGCTTCCACGATCACGTCGAGGCCGTCCGCCTCGGAGAGGAGAAGCGCATCTCCGGTCACCGCGGCACGTCCTTCCGCAATGGCAGTCTCCATATGGGCAACGTTCTCCGCGTGCACAAAGTCGGTGATGCCCGCCATCCTGTACGCCCGCTCCGCGCCGGATAGCGTCCTGTTCGAAATGGCGGCCAGGCGCAATCCGGGAAAGGCCATGACGATCTGGAGAGCGATGCCTCTCCCCATGTACCCTGCCCCAACGAGACCGACACGGACCGGATTTCCTGCCCGTGCCCGCCGTTCCAGCGCTTTGTCGACTATGATCATCTTTGCTGTCCCGAATACCAAAATAACCCAATGAGAATTGGCCTTACTCTCTTTGCAGAAGGAGCAAGCATTACGTCAAAATCTTTCAAGGGTCCCATGATTAACCATTTCCTTGAACCAGTTGACAGTGGCAAGGAGACCCTCTTTCAGAGAGACACGAGTTCGCCATCCGATCATCTCAAATGTCGCTCGAAGGTCGGCAACTCGCACCTCCTCGAATTCTCGATCCAGATTCATATCGAAGTGCAGAGCCAAATCTGGACGAACAATGTCAGCAATTTTTTCCACCAGTTCTCGGATTGACACCAAGACACCCGATCCAATGTCCACGGTTTTGCCAATTGCTTAATCAATTTGCGCAAGTAGTAACAAACCATCGATGACATCATCGATATATATCCAGTCTACCTTGCGTCTGCCGCTACTTAAACGGGGCGATTTCCCTCGCAATAGGGAAAGAATCGTATAGGGGACCAGCTCTGGGGTCCCGAAGAGACTATGGAACATTCGAGCATAAGTACTAGCAGCCCACTTTGACGCCGCGTATGGTGAGGAAGGAGAAACTGTTGCCTCCTCCGGCTCTTCAAAGGAACCCGGTAGAACGACGCGACTTGTGCCATATTCTCCAGTTGCCATCAAGATATTCACTGTCGTGGCAAGATTCGATTGAAACGTCGGGATAACGAGCCGTGGGTCGCGCGCGCCGGCCGCACATCCCGCGAGATGAAAAACAATGTCCGGTTTGCGTGTACCAAGGAGATGGCATGTACTTCCGCACCTCGCTGGATGAGCGCCCTGCACAGGTGAGCACCTATAAAACCGCTTGCGCCTGTTACCTTTATTCGTCGATTGGAATAAGATTTCACATTGCCCAATCCCCCGGATCATAGTGTACCGATGTTTCCCATTTAATAGACCTTGAGTTGCGGGATCGGCACAACAAACCTCCCTCCCCATTCTCGAATAAAGTCCATCTGTTGCGCAATTTCATTTTTCAGGTTCCATGGAAGTATAAAGACAAAGTCAGGCTTTGTTTCCTTGATTTTTTCGGGAGGATATATCGGAATGTGCGTACCAGGGGTGAATTTCCCCTGTTTGTAGGGATTTCGGTCAACAGTATATTGAATCAGGTCTCCTCGAATACCGCAATAATTCAGCAATGTGTTCCCCTTACCTGGTGCCCCGTATCCAACAACAGATTTTTCAGCGTTGTTCGCTTCAATTAAGAACTTTAATATTTCTCGCTTCGACGCTTTTACTTTATCGCCAAAGGCTTGATAGACATCCAAATTTCTTATTCCCCAACTCTTTTCCCGTTCCTTCAAGAGTTTCACCCGTTCAAAAACAGATTTGGAAGAGTCTTCGGCATGGCACCCGTAGATACGGAGTGATCCTCCATGAGTGGGCAGTTCGTCTACGTCAAATAGTGTCAGGCCATGCGCTGCGAAGACCGCTTCAACTGTGCTGAAGGAAAGATACGAAAAATGCTCGTGATAGATGGTGTCAAACTGGTTTTCCTCCATCAAACGTACAAGGTGCGGAAATTCCATAGTGATGACACCCTGGGGCTTTAATAAGATCTTCATGCCACCGACAAAGTCGTTTAGGTCCGGGACGTGTGCGAGCACATTATTCCCCAATAGAAGATCAGCCGAAAATCCTTGTCCTGTTAACTCATGCGCGGTTGCTCGCCCAAAAAACTTTACCACGGTTCGGATTCTTTTCTTTTCTGCCTCCCGCGCAACATTCGCTGCCGGCTCTACTCCGAGAACAGGAATCCCTTTCTGGACAAAGTACTGAAGTAAATACCCATCATTGCTTGCAAGTTCGACCACCTGGGTCTTGGCATCCAGTCCGAATCTGTCGACCATAAGTTCGGTATAGTCGTGCGCGTGAGCGAGCCATGTATCAGAGTATGAAGAGAAGTAGGCGTATTCAGTAAAAATCTCTTCCGGCGACACATATTCGCCCAACTGCACGAGAAAACACTTTTCGCAAACAAAGGCATGGAGGGGATAGAAGCGCTCCATATGGTTAAGCTGTTCCACCGTAATGTGTGTCTGACACGGCGGGGACATTCCAAGATCGACGAACAAGTGCTGGAGTGGGTTACTGCAAAATCTACAGGTTAGGCCAATATCCCATGGAAGTTTACTCATGTTGCGCCTTTCTCCTGTCGGATTCCTTCCAAATTGTTTTTGTGCGTCTCCTAGAGACCGATGCCGGCATACCTCGAAAAAGAGTTTTTATCGAGTTGACGTCGTCCATCAACAAAGAGAGGCTGCGGTTTCATTCCCTTCAAGAGATGAGGAATGACCTCAAATTCTTTCCATCTCGTCACCAGCACGGCTGCGTCGACTTCGTGCAGAACCTCCTCGAGCGAGCTGCAGAATTCGACCTCCCCCTTCCGGAAGATTAACTGGGCCTCTTCGTTCGCTACCGGGTCATATGCTCGAACGATGGCTCCCTGTTCGAGCAGTTCGTTGATGATCGGAATCGAAGGCGACTCCCTCATGTCACTCGTGTCAGGCCGGAAAGACAGGCCGAGGATGGCGATTCGCTTCGAACGCATACTTGGGAAATGCCGCTTCAAAATATCGATGACTTTGCGATGTTGCTTTTTATTGATATCGATCACTGCGTTGAGAAGAACCATCGGCTCGCCTGCATTTTCCCCGTGTACAATCAACGCTTTCACGTCTTTCGGAAGACAACTTCCACCAAAACCGCACCCCGCGGCAAGAAAACTTTGGATCGCCGGGGAAATTTTCCCCCCTTCGGGAAGAGATACAGTGAGGTACTTCGAAAGATGAACCCCATGCATCACATCCAGCACATCAACCCCGCCCAAAGCGGCGCAAAGATTTCCGATCTCGTTTGAAAACGATATCGCTACGGCAAGGAGTGCGTTGGAGGCATACTTGATCAACTCCGCTGTCTTGTTGTTGGTCCGAACCCTCTCCACATTATTATCGAAACCAGCATAGATGCCACCGAGCACCCCGATGCTCTTCTCGTCGTTCCCCCCGAGGATGATGCGGTCCGGGAACATGAAATCGTCGATCGCTTCCCCCTCCGTAAGGAACTCTGGGTTCATCCCGACTCCGAAATCCGTACCCGCCTTCTTCCCCGAGTACTGTTCCAGAAGCGGAAGCACCACCTCGTCGGTTGTTCCGGGCACCACGGTGCTCTTGACGACCACGAGATGATATGAAGGTTTGTCCCGAAGGACGGTCCCTATGTTTTTCGAGACTTCCCTGATGAACGAGAGGTCGATCGACTGTCCGTCGAACGGCGTCCCGACGGCGATCATGGTGACGTCGGTTTCGAGGATCGCCTTGCCGAGGTCCGTCGTGGCGGCGAAGCGGACACCCAGGTTTTTTCCCAGGAGGTCGTCCAGCCCCCGCTCGAAGAAGGGGGACTTCCCCCGACGAATCCTGTCGATCTTTTCCTTGTCGATGTCGATGCAGATGGTCTGATGCCCCTTCTCGGCAAGGCAGACCCCGGTCACCAGTCCGACGTACCCCGTACCAATGATGGATATCTTCATCAGGCGTCCTCCGCCACGCGGTTTCCGCCGTACCAGATCAGGGAGCGCCTCAACCCTTCCTCCAGCGGGATGGAGGGATTGTAGCCGAGTTCTTTCCTTGCCTTTTCGATGACGGGACACCGCCGGTTCGGATTATCGACCAGATAATCCTTGTCCTCGCTGACTTTCAGCACCACCTTCCCTTGATAACCGAACAGTTCCCGGGAAAACGACACGATCTTCCCCGCGAGGTCGGCCATCGAGATCTCCGGTTTTTCCACTCCGATGTTGTATGCCTCCCCGTTGCGCCCCTTCACGAGGATCTTGAAGTAGCCCACGATGGCGTCGGCGGCGTAACAAAACGTTCTCCTCGGGCTGCCGTCGGACAGCATCACGATGTCTTTTCCGGACAGGACGTCCCGGGCGAAATCCGGGATCACGCGCCGGTCGGAGATCTTCAGGCCCGGCCCGTAGTTGTTGAAGGGGCGGGCCATACGTACCGGGAGACCATGCTGCTGCGCGAAATTGACACAGAGGGTCTCGCCATACCGTTTCGATTCGTCGTAGCAGGCCCTCGGCCCCGTGCAGGACACGTTCCCCCGGTAGGTTTCCGGTGTCGGGATGTTTTCTGGCTGCGGGTCCCCGTAGATCTCGCTTGTTGAATAAAACAGGAACCCCTCTACGGCTTTTCCCTTCTCCTTCTGCCGTTTGGCATACTCGAGGAGGTACCGCAATCCGTTTACGTTGGCATCCATCGTTTCTATGGGGCACCTGCGATAATACGTGGGTGAGGCGATGCAGGCGGCGTGGATGATGTACTGGAAATCCCCGATGTTGCCCGGCAGCGGGTTTGTGACATCGTGCTTGACCAGCACAAGGTGATCGCTTCCATCCAGAGCCTTCAGCCAGTCGGGGACTCCCCGTGAATAATTGTCATAGACGGTCAGGGAAATCTGCCGGCCTTTCCCAGAGTGGCGGTTCCAATACGTGATCGCCTGGACCAGGTAATGCCCGAGGAATCCCGCCCCTCCCGTGATCAGCAAGTTCTTGCCGGCAATATGGACGATCTCCTCCTGCAGGTTGGAGACGATGTAAGCCAGATCCTTCTCGACGACATCCGCGGCGGTTTTCATGGGATTCCTTTCATGAGTCATACATTTTCTGGCTTAATGGAAGACGGATCCCGATGGTGAACTTTTACGATGAGATCATCATCCCTTATTAAATATTTCAGATCTTTTTTAAATTTATAATAATAATTTTTCAACCTGAAAGAATAGACACCTATATATGGTGTAATAAAAGGTAATTTATTTTTCCATTTTCTACGAAAATACTCGACGCTTTTTAAACAATTTTTATGAGAACGCATTCTGGTTAAACTATTATGCACAAGGAAATTACATATGACATAGTTTTTACATCCAATCCCGGACGCAGTAAGCAATAAATCGTTTCCGTAAAGATAAAGGTACGGAAAATTATCATCAAATCGTACTCCAGTTTTTTTGTTTAAAACAAATAACGTTTCATCGATAGCAATAGCTTCAATAGGAGGCTTATGCTTTCCCAATTCTTTTTGGAGTCCATTTGAATATAAATGACCTGCGTACACATTATCCTTTGATATGCCAAATATTCCTAATACGCACCAATTTAAATTTCCACCATCCTTAATGTTTTTGATTATTTCATGAAGTTTACTATCCCAATGCTCAGGCAAATAAACATCTGCCTGAACGAAAACTATTATATCATTCTTCGAATCTTCAATGGCTTTGTTAAGACTAACACAAGGTTTCTCTAATGAAAAATCGTTTATTACTATCAATTCATTATTGTATATCTTTTTCAACGGGGGTGATATAGATAAATTCTTATCAAAAACAGATCTGTATTCATTCGATACAAGAGCAACAAAAGTTATATTAGCCATAATATGCTCCCGAATTGTTATTGATTATCTTCAGTTCCAAAAATATTCCGTCCGTTCAGGTTTTTTGGTGAAATTTTCCGTTAAAGATTTCTCCCCGGATGATGGATCGACTGGTACTTTTCCTGCGCCATGGAAACTATTTCCATGAAGGAAGATATTCTTGTCAGGCTGCAGAGGAATACGTAAAGAACGACGCCGATCGACACCTGGGAAAACAGCAACATCATGGCGCTTTGCACCGAAAGGTATCCAGCGAGGTACACCCCGCACCCCATGATGGAGGCCAGCCCCAGGACAGGGGCGAAATCTCTTATCTGCGCGGTGATCGGGTAGGACAGCAGCTTCCCCGTGTAAAAGGTGTTAATGTAATAGACGATGATCGAGATCTGCCCGTAGATCATCGCGACGATCCCCCAGCGATAGGTGATGAATATCATCGCCGTGATCATCGCTTTCTTGTAGATTTCCAGCCGGAAAACGAGATCCGATCTGCCCAAGGCGATCAGTGCGTTGAGGTTGATTCCGTGGAACGGATACAGCAGGCCGACCATGCAAAGCAACTGCAGATAGGGGACGCAGGGCAGCCATTTTTTCGTCAACATCACGAGCACCAACGGCTTCGCCACGACCGCCAGGCCGATCATCAAGGGGAAATTGACCATCGCCAGGGCGGACAGGGACTTGCGGAGGCCCCGCTTCATCCGCTCCTTGTCGTCCTGGATCGAGGAGAATACGGGAAAGATGACGCGGTCGACCGAGGAGGAGAGATTTTCGACGGGCAACTGCTGGGTCTGCTGCGCACGGGTGTAGTAGCCGAGGTCCGTGGCCGAAAATAGTTTCCCTATGACGATGAGGTACAGGTTGTTGTATATCGATTCCAGCAGCCCGGAAAAGAGCAGCTTCGAACCGAAAGAGAACATGGACCGCAACGAATCCAGGCTGAATATCCAGGTCGGACGCCAAGGCAGGAATACCCAGAGCAACGCGGTCCTGAACAGGTTGCTGCCGATGGATTGAGCGACAAGGCTCCAGACGCCGTACCCGTTGTATGCCAAGGCGACCCCGATGGAACCGGAAAGAGCGGTCGCGACGAAGCTGACCTTCATTTGGGCCTTGAAGTCGATCCGTTTCGTGAGAAGGGCGGTGTGAACGACCCCGAAGGCGTTGATGAACAGATTCAGCGAGAGAACCCGGGTCAGCGGGGCGAGAAGGGGTATCCGGTAGAAGGCGGCGATCCACGGGGCCGCGAGGAACAATGTCCCCGCAACGAAAAAACCGGCGAGGATATTGAAATAGAAGATCGAGCATTCATCCAGGTGGCTGGTGTCCTGTTTCTGGATCAGGGCCGAGCCAAACCCGCTCATGACGAAGGATTGGGCGATCGCCATGAAGATCGTCAGCATCGCGATCATGCCGAACTGTTCGGGGAGGAGCAGGCGGGCAAGAATGATCGAGATGACGAACTGGACCCCCTGCTGCCCGATCGTCTCGAGGAAGCTCCAGAACAATCCCTTTATGGTGTGATTTTTCAACAAGGCTGACGGGTGTTGCCCGGACAGGTCAAACGGAATATCTGCTCACAGGCCGACTTCCAGCTTATCCCGGCGGTATATCTATAAGTTATCCACATATCCCGAACAAACTGTCCGCCGAAACCATAGGTGGCCCCGTAGTTGCCCATATCACCATATTGCCAACTGTTCGGTTCGCCGACCCACCGGTCCACGTAGTCGAAATAGGCCGGGTGATTCCATAAATCCACAGCGCCCATCAGCCTGGCTGCCAGTGCCTGGCCGACCCATGTATAGGAAGAACAGCATATACGATATCCGGCGGGTTGGCCTTTACAGTCGGCGTTTGTGCCAAGATCGGGAGGGCAATCATTACTATACTCAGGATCGACGAGTCCCCATAATGGCTTTCCCTGAGGCCATTCGGGAGTAGGAGCACCGTAAGATGTCCATCGGTCTTCCGGAAATTTGTTGATCGTGCCGGTTCTGTAAAGAGGCGGGTGCTTCATTCCGTCATTGTTCAGCATGATCTCTGCAAAAAGAATCGTCCATTTATATCCCCAGCCAAAACCGCTCCCCTCGACTCCTTTGTGATTGACGAGCCACATGGGGTAGAAATCTATTCCCATTTGGGTCAGTCTTCTCGCAAATTCCACCGCTTTGCTGTGGTTGGTCAAGGCGATCAGGGACGCGTTGGAAACCCCTGTGGAAAAATCCCTTCCATAGGGAAATCCGTTATCAACCGGGTGCAAGGATGCCCCCCAGTTGCCTCCGTGCGACGCATGGTCGAGGTACACCTTGGTAAAAGCATCCCCGTAGGTATTAGGATTCGTTGGTGTTGCTGGCTTGAGCGCTTCCGCGATCGAGCTTGGGTCCGGAACCGGAAGGCCCTCCCCAAGCAGATTGGTGTTCATCTGGGATGTGCGGTAGATGGTTTTGTCTCCCCTGGCGTAAGCCGGCCGGAATGCATCGGAAGGTGGCGGTTCTCTGAGAACAGTCAATACCGCAGCCGATTTTATCCCGGCATGGGTTCCGGTGGTCTGAACGGAGTCCAGTCCGATCGATGAGATGAGTGAAACGACCCCCGAGAACTCTGCCCAGGATCGATCGTTATGGGAAACCGGACATTTAAAGAATCCACATCACTGCTGTCCGGTTAAGAACTGAATAAATTCAACTGGTTGTCGGTTTCAGGTATTGTCTCTTGGCGCATCGCTTTTTCAACCACCCGAATAATATCGGTTTTTTCGAACAGGTTCACTTCCATGATCTGCAGAAGCGTGTGGAGGCTCCCCGGCAGATGAAGACGTTTCTTCACGATCGCCACGATCAGGTAAACGATCACGGCGATCCAGATCTGCGTCTTCACGGCGTTGGCCGAGGTACCGTAGAACGCCTTGATCCGCAGATGTTGCTTGATCCATTTGAAGAACAGTTCGACCTGCCATCGCTTCCGATACGCATCCGCGATCATCTGCGGTGGAACATTGAAGAGGTTTGTCAGGAACACGAGACGTTTCTTCTTCTCGGCATCGACGTAGGCAATTCGCCGCAACGACTCCGGATAACCGGTTCTGGACTTGTAACCGACCAGGGAGATGACCTGATCCCCTCGCACTCCCCGAGATCGTTCGGATCGAATCGACGAGAGACGATGGAACCTCAGGTTGCTCTTCGCGCGGACGACGAAGAACGCCGGCAGAAGATGAATCGCATAGAGACGCGCAAAGTCGATGTACCCGCGATCCATCGTGACGACGGAATCCTTCTCCACCGGCGCAACGTCGAGGAGGTTGACGTCGTGCACTGCGGCCGGGTTTACGCTGATAAACGTAGGGATGGAGCCCTTCAGGTCCAGAAGCGTGTGCATCTTGATGGCGGCTTTCGTCTTCCGGAAGGTGGCCCATGGGAACATCGAGAGGCACAGGTCGATGTTTGTGGAGTCGAGGGCGAAGAGAGAGTGCCCCAGTTCGATCTCCAGTTCCTCGCCTTGGTACAACTTGCGGGCGGCCTGGATCAATGCATAACCAAGGTCCTGGTAGATTCGAAAGTCTCTCGTCTCGTTCGCGTCGGCCAAGGTGGATCGGGAGATCTTTCCCCGCATCCCCACGTGATAGAGTTTCTCCCGGTGGGAGGAGAGACACGATTCGATGTTGCGCAGGCTGTCGCGCCCGGTCAACTGGGCGAACGCCATCGCGATGAACAGATCCCAGCAGGAGAAGGTGCGAACCCGATAGTGCCCCTGATATCGCTCGACGAATTTGCGAAACGTGTGTCGGGGCAGATGGGACAGG
>Ga0315286_10007411_pt1 | contig 10738 bp, 7 predicted proteins | sample YL17G10_0_MG_FD_205038 | JGI IMG/M metagenome (GOLD analysis project Ga0315286, IMG submission 205038) | Sediment microbial communities from Yellowstone Lake, YNP, Wyoming, USA - YL17G10_0 | ecosystem: Environmental > Aquatic > Freshwater > Lake > Sediment | place: USA: Wyoming | collected...
CGGTACTGACCATCGCCCTGCAGATGCGGCTGGCGATGGCGGCGCACGAGCGCCTCTCGGCCGCCGCGTTGCGCGCGCGTTGCATCGAGGTGCTGACCATCGTCGGCATGCCGGATGCCGCGCGGCGGCTCGATGCCTACCCGCACCAGTTCTCAGGGGGCATGCGCCAGCGCGTGGCGATCGCGATCGCGCTCCTGCATCGGCCGCCGCTGATCGTCGCCGACGAGCCGACGACGGCGCTCGACGTGTCCATCCAGGCGCAGATTCTGACGGAGATGAAGAGCCTGGTGGGCGAGATCGGCACCTCGCTCATCTGGATCAGTCACGATCTGGCGACCGTGTCATCGCTCGCCGATCGGATTGCCGTCATGTATGCGGGCCGGATCGTCGAGGACGGGCCGACGGTGGCGGTCCTGCGCAATCCACGCCATCCCTATACGCGCGGCTTGCTGGATTCGCTGCCCGCGCACACCAGGCCAGGCGGCGAGCTGGCGCAGATCAGGGGGACGACGCCATCGCTGCTGAATCTGCCGGCGGGCTGCCCTTTCGCTCCGCGATGCGACCGCGCGGATGCCGCCTGCGAAATCGAGCCGGACATCGTGAGCGGCGCCGGGCGCTCGACTCGCTGCCACCATCCGCTGGAGGTCGCCGCATGAGCCACCTTGTGGGTCCGGCTTCAGCCGGACGCCGCAAGCCGCCTGAAGGCGGCCCCACGAATGCGCTCGGAGGGACGGCGCGCAGCGCCTAGGGTGCTCCCATGACAGCTCCGTTGGTAGTGGCTGACTCCGTGTCGAAGCGATTCCACCCGCGCCTCTCGCTCAGCGAGCGGCTTGCCGCCCGCCTCGGCAGTCCGGTGGAATCGCGGACGGTCCACGCGGTGGATCGGGTATCGCTGACGATTCGCAAAGGCGAAGTGCTCGGTCTCGTCGGCGAGAGCGGCTGCGGCAAGTCGACGCTCGGGCGCATGCTGACCGGCATATTGCCGCCCAGCGAGGGACGCGTCCTGCTCGACGGGCAGCCGATCATGACCGGCGGGCGGCGGCCCGCGAAACGGGACCGGCGCATCCAGATGGTGTTCCAGAATCCGTTCGCCTCGCTCAATCCGCGCATGCGCATCGGCAAGGCCATCGCCGAGGGCCCGCTCGCCCATGGTCTCGTCAGCCGCGACGGCGCCGGGGCGTATGTCGCCGATTGGCTCGCGCGGGTCGGGCTCGACGCCGATTACGCCGATCGTTATCCGCACCAGTTCTCGGGCGGGCAGCGCCAGCGCATCGCCATTGCGCGCGCGCTCGCGATGCAGCCGGATGTCATCGTTTGCGACGAGCCCGTCGCCTCCCTCGACGTGTCGATCCAGGCGCAGATCATCAATCTCTTCCTGCAGCTGCGGCGCGAATTGTCGCTGACGATGCTGTTCATCAGTCACGATCTCGGCGTCGTCAAGCACCTCTGCGACCGGGTTGCCGTGATGTACCTAGGGCGCATCGTCGAGACCGCGCAGGCGGCCGCGCTCTATGCCGCGCCGCGTCATCCGTATACGCGCGGGCTTCTGAACAGCATTCCGAAGCTGCGGCAGGACGAGACGCCGGTGATCTACCATCCGATCGCGGGTGAACTCCCGACGCCGCTGTCCCCGCCAACCGGGTGCCATTTCCACACCCGGTGCCCGCAGGCCGAGGATCGCTGCCGAAGTACGGTGCCGCCGCTCAATCCGGTGGGCGAGCAGCGCGCGGCCGCCTGCCATCTGGTGCAGCCGATGGCCGCGCGCGATGACGACGTTCCCCCGAACGGTTTCGCCCGACCGCCACGGGTGCCGCCGGCCGCAGGGCCCTTGCTGAGTTGAACCGGAGACAACGATGAACGAACAAGCGACGCCCCAACCCTGGCAATGGGAGGATGAGCATTGGCGCAAACTGGTCGGCCATGTTCGCGCCGGCCGCACCTACCGGCCGAAGCGCTGGAAGGACGGGGCGCGTTGCGCGTTGGCGCTTTCATTCGATTCGGACCACGAAACCAACGAACTGCGCGACGGCGGCAAGTCCATCGGGCGCCTGTCCTGGGGTCAGTACGGCAACCGCGTGGGCGTGCCGCGGATCCTTAAGCTGCTCGACAAATACGGCGTGCACGCCACGTTTTACGTGCCGGCCGTCGCCGCGCTGCTGCATTCCGACGAGCAGCGCCGCGTGATCGCCGAAGGTCACGAGATCGGCATTCACGGCTGGATCCACGAGCTCAATTCGGCGCTGCCGTACGCGGCGGAGCGCGACCTGCTGCTGCGCGCCGCCGATACGCTGGAGAAGATAACCGGGACGCGCCCCGTGGGCATCCGCACGCCCTCGTGGGACTTCAGCCCGAACACGCTGGCGATCGAACAGGAGATGGGCCTGGTCTACGACAGCTCGCTGATGGCCGACGAAGATTGCTACGAGCTCCTGCAGGACGGGGTACCGACCGGCATCGTCGAGCTGCCGGTCGAATGGGTGCGCGACGACGCCGTTTATTTCACGATGCATCGCTTCCAGTCGCTCCGCCCGCATACGCCCCCGCGCGAAGTCCTCGAAATATTCAGGCGCGAGTTCGACGTGGCCCACGAGGAAGGCGGCATCTGTCAGCTCACGATGCACCCGCACATCATCGGATTTCGGTCGCGCATCTTCATCGTCGAGGAAATCATCCGCCACGCCAGGGCCAAAGGCGACGTGTGGCTCGCGACCCACCGTGAAGTCGTCGAATGGGCGAAAGCGAACGCGGCGTGAGCTGAACTGCATCTCTTGCCAGACGGCTCGCCCGCGCCACCGAACCCCCAATGCGCATGCTCGCGCGATTGAGATGCCGATCCGTATCCGGAACCCCATTTGTCGCCCGACCGGACCGCGTGTTAAGGTTAAGATCCATGCGAGCCGCCATTCCCCGCTGCCTCCGCTGGCCCGCGTTGGTGGCCGCGATCATCCTGCTTGCTGATCCGGTCGCGGCGCAATCCCAACCCGCCCCGGCAACCGCGAACAAACCGGCCGCATCCGCGGCGAAATCCGCGGCCGCGGAGAAGGACGCCGCGGCGTCACGCGGGCTCTCGGTCGCCAACAAGCCGTGGACCGGCGACTTCGACAAGATGCTCCTGCGCCGGATGATCCGCGTCTACGCGCCCTACAGCCGCTCGCTCTACTTCAACGACAAGGGGCGCGAGCGCGGCCTCTCCGCCGAACTCATCCGCGACTTCGAGCGCTGGCTCAACCAGAAGTACGCGAAAGAGCTCGGCAAGCGGCCTCTCACGATCTACATCGTCCCGGCCACCCGCGACAAGCTGCTGCCGGACCTGGTCGACGGGCTGGCCGACATCGCGTTCGGGAATCTCACGGTCACGGCCGAGCGACTGAAAACGGTCGACATGGTGTCGCCGGCGTCGGTGAGGACCGTGAACGAGATCGTCGTCACCGGCCCCGCCTCGCCGCCGCTCGCCACACTCGACGACCTCGCGGGCAAGACGGTGCACGTGCGCCGCGCGTCGAGCTACTACGAAAGCCTCGTCGCGCAGAACGAGCGCCTGCGCGGCGCCGGCAAGCCGGAGATCAAGCTGGTCCTCGTTCCCGATGCGCTCGAGGACGAGGACATGATGGAGATGCTGAACACCGGCCTTCTCGAGGCGATGGTCGTCGACGACTGGAAGGCGAAGATGTGGGCACAGACGCTACCCAGGCTCAAGGTGCGCACCGACCTGGTGCTGCGCGACAACGGCCGCATCGGCTGGGCGATTCGCAAGGAGAGCCCCAAGCTCGCCGCCGAGATCGAGGACTTCATCAAGAACTGGGCAGCGAAGCAGGGTGTGATCGAGTACCGTCTCGCCCAGTACATGAAACGCGTCAAGGAACTGAAAGACCCGACCGGGACCGGCGAGTGGAAGCGTTTCAAGGACACGTTGGCGCTGTTCGAGAAATACGGCAGCAAGTACGGCTTCGACCCGTTGATGCTGGCCGCGCAGGGATACCAGGAGTCGACTCTCGACCAGAATGCGAAGAGCGCCGTCGGCGCGATCGGCGTCATGCAGATCATGCCGGCGACCGGCGCCGAGCTGAAGGTGGGCGACATCAAGCAGATCGAGCCCAACATCCACGGCGGCGCCAAGTACATGGACCAGCTGATGGCCAAGTACTTCCCCGACGCGAAATTCAGCGACACCAATCGCGCGCTGTTCGCGTTCGCGAGCTACAACTGCGGCCCGGGCAACGTTTCGAAGATGCGCCGCGATGCGGTCAAGCGCGGCCTCGATCCCGACAAGTGGTTCAACAACGTCGAGATCGTCACGGCCGAGAAGATCGGCATCGAGACCACCACCTACGTGCGCAACATCTACAAGTACTACGTCGCGTACAGGCTGATGCTCGACGCGCACGATGTGGCGGACAGGGCGCGGCAGCAGGTGGCGCCCGCGAAGAACTGATCTCGGTCTCCGGCGCGGCCTCAGGTGTAGCGAATCGCCAGGATTTCGTACTCGCGCACGCCGCCCGGCGCGTGTACCTCCGCGGTATCCCCCTCGACCCTGCCGATCAGCGCGCGCGAAATCGGCGAGCTCACCGAAATCTTGCCGTGCTTCAGGTCTGCTTCGTCGTCACCGACGATCTGATAGGTGACGGCGTCGCCGGTCTTGACGTCGACGAGCTCGACGGTCGCACCGAAAACGATGCGGCCATCGGCATCGATCTCCGCCGGATTGATCACCTGCGCATGCGCGAGCCGCCGTTCGACCTCGGCTATCCGGCCTTCGATGAAGCCCTGCCGCTCCTTCGCCGCATCGTAGTCGGCGTTCTCGGCGAGGTCGCCGTGCGAGCGGGCCTCGGCGATCGCCGAAATCACCGCCGGCCGATCGACGGTTTTAAGGCGGTGCAACTCGGCCTTGAGGCGCTTCGCGCCCTCGACGGTCATCGGGACTTTTCTTGTCATGTCACGGCACCTGGAAAAACGTCACGCGCGAGATCGGACCCATTGCTTCGGCGAAGACGCTCGTGCAACGTCTGGATCGCGTAGGGGACGAGTTCGCGCATCCCCGTGAGCCCCAGCGCCGCGGCGCGGGCGCCGGCCAGCGTCGTGTACGTCGGGATCTGGTCGGTGAGCGCCTCGCGCCTGATCTGGTAGCTGTCCTGGATCGCCGAGCGCTTCTCCTGCACGGTGTTGACGACGAGCGCGATCTCGTCGTTCTTCATCATGTCCACGATATGCGGACGGCCCTCGTGGACCTTGTTGACCGGCGTCACCGGCACGCCGGCCGCCGTCAGCGCAGCCGCCGTGCCGCGGGTGGCGACGAGAGCGAAGCCGAGTTCGACCAGGATCTTCGCGAGCTCGATGGCGCGCGGCTTGTCGGCGTCCTTCAGGCTGATGAAGACGTTGCCTCTCGCGGGCAGCCTCACGCCCGCGGCGAGCTGCGACTTGAGAAAGGCCTCGGCGAAAGTATCGCCGACGCCCATCACCTCGCCGGTCGACTTCATTTCCGGCCCGAGGATCGTATCCACGCCCGGGAACTTGATGAAAGGAAACACCGCTTCCTTGACCGAGAAATAGGGCGGGACGATCTCACCCGCGACCCCCTGCGCCGCGAGCGATTGGCCGACCATGCAGCGCGCGGCGATCTTTGCCAGCGGGCGGCCGGTCGCCTTCGACACGAAGGGAACGGTCCGCGACGCCCGCGGATTCACTTCCAGAACGTACACCGTGCCCTTCTGGATCGCGAACTGGACGTTCATCAGGCCGACGACGGACAGGCCGTGCGCCATCGCCACCGTCTGTCGGCGCAACTCGTCCTGCGTCTCGTTCGACAGCGAAAACGGCGGCAGCGAGCACGCCGAGTCGCCCGAGTGCACGCCCGCCTGCTCGATGTGCTCCATGATGCCGCCGATCACGACGTCGGTGCCGTCGCAAAGAGCGTCCACGTCGACCTCGATCGCGTCGCTGAGGAACCGGTCGAGCAGCACGGGCGAATCGTTCGACACCTTGACCGCCTCGCGCATGTAGCGCTCGAGGTCCCGCTGCTCGTGGACGACCTCCATCGCACGGCCGCCCAGCACGTACGACGGGCGCACCACCAGCGGGTAGCCGATTTCCTGGGCGGCCGTCATTGCGGCGCCCTCGGTGCGCGCGGTCCGGTTCGGCGGTTGCTTCAGCTTCAAACGGTGCAACAGCTGCTGAAATCGCTCACGATCCTCCGCCATGTCGATCATGTCGGGCGAAGTGCCGATGATCGGCACGCCGTTCTTCTCGAGGTCGCGCGCGAGCTTCAACGGCGTCTGCCCGCCGTACTGCACGATCACGCCGAACGGCTTTTCGACGTGGACGATCTCGAGCACGTCCTCGAGCGTCAACGGCTCGAAGTAGAGCCGGTCGGAGGTGTCGTAGTCGGTCGACACGGTTTCCGGATTGCAGTTGATCATGATCGTCTCGTACCCGTCTTCGCGCAACGCCATCGCGGCATGCACGCAACAGTAGTCGAACTCGATCCCCTGCCCGATCCGGTTCGGTCCGCCGCCTAACACGATCACTTTCTTCCGGTCGGTCGGCGCCGCCTCGCACTCTTCCTCGTACGTCGAGTAAAGATAGGCGGTCTCTGTCGCGAACTCCGCGGCGCAGGTGTCCACGCGCTTGTAGACCGGTCGAATGCCGAGTTCGTGGCGCTTCGCGCGGACCGTGCTTTCGTCGACCTTGAGCAGGTGCGCAATCCGCCGGTCCGCGAAGCCCATCCGCTTCAGCCTGCGCAACTCATCGCGCGAAAGGCCGGCGAGCGTCCGTTGCTCGAGCGCAAGCTCGGTGTCGACGATCTCCTTGATCTGCGCGAGAAACCACGGATCGATCTTCGTGTGCCGTTGGACCTCCTCGATCGACATCCCGACGCCGAACGCATCGGCGACATACCACAGCCGCTCGGCGCGCGGGTAGGCGAGCTCGTCGCCGATCTTGTCCGGGTCGACCGTCTTGAGATTGAAGCCGTCGACGCCCGTCTCGAGCCCGCGCAGCGCCTTTTGCAGCGATTCCTGGAACGTGCGGCCGATCGCCATCACCTCGCCGACCGATTTCATCTGCGTCGTCAGCCGGTCGTCGGCCTGCTTGAACTTCTCGAACGCGAATCGCGGCACTTTGGTGACGACGTAATCGATCGTCGGCTCGAACGAGGCAGGCATGAAGTGTCCGTCGAGGCCGCCCGTGATGTCGTTCGCAAGCTCGTCCAGCGTGTAGCCGATCGCGAGCTTGGCGGCGATCTTGGCGATCGGAAAGCCGGTGGCCTTCGACGCCAGCGCCGACGACCGCGACACGCGCGGGTTCATCTCGATCACGAGCATCCGTCCGTCCGCCGGATCGATCGCGAACTGGACGTTGGAGCCGCCGGTATCGACGCCGACCTCGCGCAACACGGCGATCGACGCGTCGCGCATGATCTGGTATTCCTTGTCGGTCAGCGTCTGTGCTGGAGCGACGGTGATCGAGTCCCCGGTGTGCACGCCCATCGGGTCCAGGTTTTCGATCGAGCAGACGATGATGCAGTTGTCCTTGCAGTCGCGCACGACCTCCATCTCGAACTCCTTCCAGCCGAGCAGCGACTCCTCGATCAGCAGCTCGTGCGTCGGGGAGAGCGCAAGTCCGTGCTTGCACATCTCGACGAACTCGTCCTTGTTGTACGCAATCCCGCCGCCGGTGCCGCCCAGGGTGAACGACGGCCGGATCACGGCGGGGAAACCGATATCCTGCTGGACCGCCAGCGCCTGGTTGAGGTTGTGCGCGATGCCGGAGCGCGCCGAGCCGAGCCCGATCCGCGTCATCGCCGCCTTGAATTTCTCGCGGTCCTCGGCCTTGTCGATCGCCTTCTTCGACGCGCCGATCAGCTCGACATCGAATTTGTTGAGGACACCCTCGCGCGCGAGGTCGAGCGCGCAGTTCAACGCGGTCTGCCCGCCCATCGTGGGCAACAGCGCATCCGGACGCTCGCGCTCGATGATCCTGGCGATCATCTGCCACGTGATCGGCTCGATGTACGTGACGTCGGCCATTTCGGGGTCGGTCATGATCGTCGCCGGATTCGAGTTCACCAGGATGATGCGGTAGCCTTCTTCGCGCAGCGCCTTGCAGGCCTGCGCGCCCGAATAGTCGAACTCGCACGCCTGTCCGATGATGATCGGACCCGCGCCGATGATGAGAATCGACTCTATGTCGGTGCGTCTCGGCATGGGGCGTCCGCTCAGCCGCTCTTCCTGTCCATCATCTTCACGAACCGGTCGAACAGGTACGCGATGTCATGGGGGCCCGGGCTCGCCTCGGGATGGCCTTGAAAGCCGAACGCCGGCCGGTCGCTCCGCGCGATCCCCTGCAGGCTGCCGTCGAAAAGCGAGACATGCGTGACGCGCGCCGTCGCGGGCAACGTCGTCGCGTCGACGGTGAAGCCGTGGTTCTGGCTCGTGATCAGCACCTGCCCGGTATCCCGGTCCTGCACCGGATGGTTGGCGCCATGATGGCCGAACTTCATCTTGACGGTTCGCGCGCCCGACGCAAGCGCAAGCAGTTGATGGCCGAGGCAGATGCCGAACGTCGGCACCTCCGCATCGACGATCTTCGCGATCGCGCGGACGGCGTACGCGCAGGGCTCGGGGTCGCCCGGACCGTTCGACAGGAAAACGCCGTCCGGCGAAAGCGCGAGTGCCGCCTCCGCGGAGGTCTGCGCGGGCACCACGGTCAGCCGGCAACCGCGTTCGGCGAGCATCCGCAGGATGTTGTGCTTGACGCCGTAGTCGTACGCGACGACGTGAAAGCGCGAGGCGCCTGCCGGCCGGTAGCCCTGGCCCAGCGCCCAGGTGCCTGTCGTCCATTCGTACGGCGTCGCGCAACTGACAACTTGCGCGAGATCCTGACCCGCCATCGACGGCGCCGCCTTCGCGCGCGCGACGGCCCCGGCAATGTCGGTCCCGCCGTCTGCCGAAACCGCATGGAGGCAGCCGTTCTGCGCGCCATTCTCGCGCAGCCTCCGGGTGAGGGCGCGCGTGTCGACGTCGGCGATGCCGACGATATTGTTCGCCGCGAGATAGGCGGAAAGATCGCCGGTCGAACGGAAATTGGAGGCCAGTCGCGGCAGGTCGCGAATGACGAGCCCCGCCGCGAACGGACGCCGCGATTCGACGTCCTCCGGATTCACGCCGACATTGCCGATATGTGGATACGTGAGCGTGACGATCTGCCCGGCATAGGATGGGTCGGTCAGGATTTCCTGGTACCCCGTCATCGCCGTGTTGAAGACGACTTCGCCGACCGAATAGCCCAACGCGCCAATCGCCCGGCCGCGGAAAACGGTGCCGTCGGCCAAGGCGAGGACCGCGGGGGGCGCCGGCGGAAAGAGCGCGTTCCGGGCGTTGGCGGCGGCGGTTGGAGCGGGCATGGCGGAATCGCGATCGGCTAGGAGCAGACCCCCCGTGGAGGGCTCCCGGGGGTCCGGACGTGCGAAGCGGGAACGCCGGCGCTACCCGCAGCCGTTCCCGCTTTGAGGCTGCTGATTATACCGGCGGAGGGGAGCCGATACAACCGCGAACGCGCCAATCGCCGTTCTCAATACGCCGCGGAAAACCCTCCGTCGACGTAGAGCAGGTGGCCGGTCACGTAGCCCGCCGCCGCCGAAGCGAGGAAAACGGCGGCGCCGGCGATCTCGGAGGGCTCGCCCCATCGTCCGGCGGGCGTGCGGCGCGCAACCCACGCCGAAAAATCCGCGTCGGCGATCAGCGGCGCATTCATTTCGGTCTTGAAGAACCCGGGGGCGATGCCGTTCACCTGGATGTTGTGCGGCGCGAGCTCCACGGCAAGCGCGCGCGTCAGCATCTTGAGCGCGCCCTTGCTTGCCGCGTAGGGAACGATGTTGGGCCGTCCGAGATCGGACGCGAGCGAACAGACATTGATTATCTTGCCGCGCCGCCTCGCCTTCATCGCCGGCAACAGCGCGCGCGTGACAAAAAACGGACCGTCGAGATTCGCCGCCATCAGCGCGCGCCACTCGTCCGGCGCGAAGTCCTCGAGGTGCTTGCGGGTGTTCATCGCGGCATTGTTGACGAGAATGTCGATCGGCCCCTGCGCACGCTCGACGTCCGCGATGCCCGCAGCGACCGCACCGGCGTCCGTGACATCGAACGGCGCGAGACCCGCGTCGATGCCCTCCCTGGCGAGTGCTTCGGCGGCGGTCGCGAGCTTGTCGCGATTGCGGCCGTTCAGCACCACGCGCGAGCCGGCAAGGGCGAGCCCGCGGGCGATCGCGAAGCCGAGCCCCGATCCGCCTCCGGTGACGAGCGCACGTGTACCGCCGAGATCGAAGGGGTGTGCTGCCGCTGACACCGTTCTCTACCTCAGGTCCAGGACGTCCTGCATGTCGGAAAGGCCGGTCGCGCCCACCGCGCGGCGTCGGGCCACGAAGTGCGCGGCCCGCAACGCGCCTGCCGCAAAGTTCTGCCGCGAGGTCGCCTTGTGCGCGAGCTCGACACGCTCGCCCGCGCCCGCGAAGATCACCGTGTGGTCGCCGACGACGTCGCCGCCGCGCAGGCTGGCAAAACCGATGGCGCCGCGCTTGCGCTCACCGGTCATGCCTTCGCGCGCATAAACGGCGCATTGGGCCAATGCGCGTCCGGCACCCTGCGCTGCCGCTTCGCCGAGACGCAGCGCGGTGCCCGACGGCGCGTCGACCTTGTGCTTGTGGTGCATCTCGACGATCTCGATGTCGAACTCGGGGCCCAGTCGC
>Ga0315286_10007414_pt1 | contig 10734 bp, 9 predicted proteins | sample YL17G10_0_MG_FD_205038 | JGI IMG/M metagenome (GOLD analysis project Ga0315286, IMG submission 205038) | Sediment microbial communities from Yellowstone Lake, YNP, Wyoming, USA - YL17G10_0 | ecosystem: Environmental > Aquatic > Freshwater > Lake > Sediment | place: USA: Wyoming | collected...
AAGAAAACTTTTCGGAAGCAGATACGGTGGGTTTTGGTATTGAAGAAAATGAAACAGGCTGTACGGTTAAGGTCTATTTGGAGTTCAAAAGCAGATACGAAGAAGCCATCAAAAAAAAGCCGGATAAACCGGGTCCATACCTGTCGCATTTAGGATTTAAGTGGGATGCTTCGGATAATACCAGAAGCGCTTTGGGAAGATACACGTGCTTTCCTGCATTTACCGTCGAAGACATGCTGGAAAGGCTATCAAACAATTTTTACAGGAACAAAGATAGAGACCCATTTCAAATTGTGAAAGATATTCTCCATTTGGGATCAAGCAAGGTTGGCCATGACAAGTTTCTCTATCTCGATGTAAACGAGAAAAATAATTTAAGAACATCCTTCGACATCAATATGTACGGCGCGAACCTCCAGATGAAAGAACTGTACCCATTTTTGTTGGAGATGTGTGGGTACTATTCGATTCCTTGCGGGCAATTTCACATCCTTTATGATCCGGTAAAAACCCAGATATTTGGACACCTGGCGGGCGGTATAGACAGAGAAGGCAAAGATTTTCTCACCGTATACTTTGGAGAGTAAGGGATTTCCAAATGAGATTCGAAATGCAGATTGCGGAACGGGGAATGGAAAAGTTTACAGCCAGTTTCATAGGTGTCCTTAAGTGGCTGACGCGGAGGAAGGCGGTGACGAGATAGACACGCGAAAAGCCATTTCCAATATTGCTCTGATTGGTGGAAGTGGCAATGATGTGGTGATGGGTGGCGATGGCAATGACAATGAAACGGGTTCAGCCCGAAACGCTTTAGGTGGTAATATTGAGCTATTTGCCGACGTTGCGAAAGAAGTTTTCCAAGTTTCTCGAGTAAAGGGACGAGATTCGTATTGATTCTGGACAAGGAGAAGGCTAAAATACTGGTCGTCAGGATACGGGAAGGTGAAAATCCTTTATGGTGCGAATTTCCGAGGAATTAGGAGACGGACTTCACCCAGTTCGTCCCGGAGACCAATTAGCCAGTGGTCTCGGAATTAACCCCGATCAGGAACTCTGGCGCCAGTTTGCCGAAGCAACCACCCCCAAAACATTCTGCCAGAGCTGGCTCTCTCTTCTCTGCCAATCGCTCCAGGGCATCAAAAGCGGCCTTGTATTGCTGGGAAATACGGATCGCGGTCCCTTCACGCCGGCAGCCGTCTGGCCGCACCCGTATTTCAGCGTCAAGCATCTCACTGCCGCGGCCGAACGAACCCTGAAGGAGCGCCGTGGTCTGTTCATCCCAAACGATTCGGCTGAGAACCCAGAAACCCGGGAAGCCATGAGCTATTCTGTGACCTATCCCATCGAAGCCTCGGGGAAGCTTTACGGAGCGGTCGTTCTGGAAGTCGAGCTGCGCCCCGGTCACGAAATCCAGAGCATGATGAGACAGCTTCACTGGGGTGCTGCCTGGCTGGAGGTCATGCACCACCGGACTGCCGCCTTGAAATCGGAAGGGACCATCGGCCGTCTGCAGACCGTTCTGAATTTGATTGCCAGTGCCGTTGAGGAGGGACACTTCCAGCCGGCCGCCATGGCTTTTGTGACCAAACTGGCGACAGAGCTGGATTGTGACCGGGTGAGCCTGGGTTTCATCGTTGGGCAGCAACTCCGCGTTCAGGCCTTATCTCACAGCGCCGAGTTTGGCAAGCAGATGAATCTAGTCCGGGCGATTGAAGCAGCCATGGAAGAGGCGGTGGACCAGCAGGCCGTAGTGGCGTGGCCATCGCCGCCGGATACCCCTCCCTTGGTTACCCTGGCCCACGCGGAGCTGGCCCGGCAGCACGGGGTCGGTTCGATCTGCACGGTTCCCCTGGGTAATAAGGGAAAGTTCGTTGGGGGACTGACTCTCGAACGTCCGGAGGAGAAGCCCTTCGATCCGGACACGGTCGAGGTCATTGAAACCCTGGCTGCCCTCGTCGGTCCGATCCTCGAGACCAAGCGAAGAGAGGAACGCTGGCTGATCACTAAGGCAGGGGAGTCATTGGCCAACCAGTTAAAAAAGCTCGTTGGGGCGGGCCACTTAGCTGTCAAGTTGAGCGCTGCTGTCCTGCTTGCGCTCGTCATTTTCTTTTGGTTGGCCAAGGGGGACTATCGAATTTCAGCGAAGACCGGCCTCGAAGGAACCATTCAGCGCATGGTGAGTGCCCCTTTCAATGGCTACATTACAGAAGCACGAGTGCGGCCTGGTGATGTCGTCAAGCAGGGAGAATTGCTCTGTCTCCTTGATGATAGGGATTTGAAATTAGAGCGTCTCAGATACTTTACTCAGAAAGAACAACTCGTCAAGCAGTATCATGAAGCCATGGCAAAACACGACCGGCCGCAGATCCATATCAACAAATCCAAGATCGATCAGGCCGAGGCGCAGATTGCTCTGCTTGATGAGCAGCTGCTGCGGACGAAGGTGGTCGCTCCTTTCAACGGAGTGATCATGAAGGGTGATTTGAGTCAATCGTTAGGTGCTCCAGTGGAGCGAGGCCAGGTATTATTTGAGGTGGCGCCTCTCGAATCCTACCGAGTGATTATAGAAGTTGACGAGCGTGATATTGCCGATGTCGTTATCGGCCAAGGGGGTGAACTCGTGCTTCCGTCCATGCCAGGGGATGTGTTCCCACTTGTTGTGGATAAGATCACTCCAGTATCGATAGCGAAAGAAGGGAGAAACTATTTCCGCGTGGAAGCCCACCTGGAGAATGTCTCGGAAAGACTCCGTCCTGGGATGGAAGGTGTCGGCAAGATCACCGTCGATCGTCGTAAATTGATCTGGATCTGGACGCACGAGCTCATCGACTGGTTGCGCCTTAAGCTTTGGTCGTGGTGGCCGTAGCCCCCATTTAATAAAATGAGTCCCTCTCTGTTTAGTCCATCCTGGTATCGTGTCGCTGCACTGAAACCGCGCCTCCGCAGCCATGTGGAGATTCATCGTCATCACTACCGCGGGGAGCTCTGGTATGTCCTCGAGGACCATGCAACAGGTAGATTCCAACGCTTCACTCCGGCTGCCTATCTCCTCATCGGGCTCATGGACGGACAACGCACTGTTGATGAGATCTGGGGGGAAGGGAGATTTCGTCTCGTGGACGACTCTCCAACCCAGGAGGAGATGATTCGTCTCCTCAGTCAGCTTCATGGAGTGGACGCTATACAGTGTGACGTACCCCCCGACACGGCTGAGTTATTGAGGCGCTTCGAGAAGCGTCAATACAGCACGTGGAAACAGAATGTGCGAAACCCACTTTCCATGCGTTTCTCGATCCTTGACCCAGAACAGATCTTGGTTTGGCTCCAGCCGCTTGCGCGAGCAATCTTCAGTTGGTTTGGAGGTCTCCTCTGGCTCGCTGTTGTAGGGACTGGGATTTTTTGGGCGGGTCTTCACTGGCCCGAGCTCACTGAAGACATTACGGATCGCGTCCTGGCACCGAAAAATATCGTGCTCCTCTGGCTCACCTTCCCCTTCCTGAAAGCCTTTCATGAGTTCGGACACGCCTTTGCCATAAAAAAATTGGGCGGTGAAGTCCATGAAATAGGCATGATGTTACTGGTACTGACACCCATTCCCTATGTGGATGCCTCCTCTGCCTCGGCCTTCCGGAATAAATGGGAACGCATCATGGTCGGTGCTGCTGGAATGGCTGTAGAATTATTTATCGCGGCCATCGCCTTGTTCGTTTGGATCAATGTAGAGCCAGGGGGTGTCCGATCAATACTTTACAATATAATTTTTATAGCAGGGATTTCTTCACTCCTCTTCAATGGTAATCCGCTCCTTCGTTACGATGCCTACTATATGCTGGGTGATTTGCTTGAGATTCCCAATCTCGGGCCGAGGGGAATCCGCTATTTGGGTTACGCGGCGCAACGCTACCTCTTCGGGCTCCGTGATTTAGAACCGCCTCTCTCAGCCCCTGGTGAGCGTGTCTGGTTCGTCTTCTATACAGTGGCCTCCTTTGCTTATCGGATCTTCATCTATGCTTCGATCATCCTTTTTATTGCCAGCAAATTTTTTGTGGCAGGGGTGGTTCTTGCCGGCTGGGCAATGGTCAGCATGATCATCCTGCCGGCGGGCAAGGGCATCCGGTTTCTCTTTTCCTCCCCAAGGCTCGGCCGGAAAAGGGCCAGAGCCGTGTTGGTCAGTGGTATGGCCCTGGCCGGAATTGTAGCGATCGTCTCATTCGCGCCTGTCCCATTGAGTACCCGGTCTGAAGGGATCATATGGATACCCGAAAAATCATTCGTTCGTGCAGGAACAGAGGGATTTGTTGACCGGCTTATTGCAATGCCTGGAGCCCGAGTCAGTCGTGGCGATCCCCTCATTGAGTGTTCTGACCCACTTTTGCCCGCCCGTATCCGGGTGCTGGAATCCAGGTTCGCCGAGTTAAAGGCAACCTACGATACCCAGGTGCTTTCAGATCGGGTTCAGGCACAAATAACAAATGAAGAGATGAAACAGGTGACAGGCGAACTTGACGATGTGCGCAAGCGTGCCAATGAGCTAACCATTCGAAGTTCTGCTGACGGCATTTTTCTTTCTCCGATGAGCCAAGATCTTCCTGGTCGATTTGTCCGCAAGGGGGAGCTGCTGGGCTATGTGCTGGACCGTTCAACCATCACCGCCCGGGTAGTCGTCCAACAAGGGGACATTGACTTTGTTCGCCAACGGACTTCAGGAGTGAAGGTCCGATTTACTGAGAAGATTGCTGAAACCATACCCGCCGTGATCAAGCGGGAAGTCCCTGCAGCCACGGACCAGTTGCCGAGCAGAACGCTCAGCCAGCAGGGTGGCGGAGAGATTGCCATCGATCCACGCGACACGCTAGGGGTGAAGGCATATCAAAAGGTATTTCTCTTTGACATTGAATTGCCCGAACCTGTGGGATTATATAATGTGGGGGGTCGTGTCTATGTGCGATTTGACCATGGACGGGAACCTCTTGTCTGGCGGTGGTACAGAAGTGTACGGGAACTATTTTTGAAGAGATTCAATGTATAATCATAGCCTTTCCCTCCAACCCTACATCGCTGTTGGTATCTATCCGGAACGCCAGGAGCCACGCATGGGATGGCTTGACCGGGTGGCAGCCTCCGCCACAGGAAAACTTGCTCCTTGGCTTCGCCCCCAAGCCTCACGTTTCGAGTGGATCATCAATCTCGTCAACGATCAGGCTGGCTTCATGGGAGAACTAAACGATGGCGAAATCAAAAAACTCAGCCAGAGTCTCCGGCAACGCTTACGTAGCGAGGGCTACAAACAGGAGCTGGTGGCCCAGGCTTTTGCCCTGGTACGTGAAGTTGCAGGTCGTACACTGGGTATGCGTCATTTCGATGTTCAGTTGATCGGTGGCCTGGTCCTTCTCAATGGAATGATAGCGGAAATGGAAACGGGCGAAGGGAAGACCCTCGCTGCTACCCTTCCTGCCTGTACGTCGGCCCTCGCGGGAATCCCTGTCCATATTATTACTGTCAATGATTACCTTGCTGATCGTGACACAAAATGGATGGGGCCGATTTATCAAGCACTCGGGCTTACCGTGGGAACGATCAAGCATGGGATGGATTCAGAAGCCAGGAGAGCGGCTTATCGATGTGATGTCACTTATTGCACCAACAAAGAAGTGACCTTCGATTATCTCAGAGATAGGATTGTCCTCTGGGACAGACCCAGTCAGACTCGACTTCAACTTGAGCGCCTTTACGGGGATCGCTCCCGAGTGCGGAATCTCCTGCTGCGCGGCCTCCATTTTGCCATTGTCGATGAGGCTGACAGTGTACTCATCGATGAGGCACGGACCCCTCTCATTATTTCTGCAGAAGGTGAGGGTGATGATGAGCAGAGGTTTTACGAGCAGGCCCTCGATATTGCTAAAACACTCATACCAGGAGAAGATTTCTCGATTTTAGCGAGTGAACGATCGCTTGAACTTACTGAAAAGGGCAAGGACCGAATCGAAGAAAATGCCCGGTGGAATACAAGAATATTGGTAAACAAGCAACAGCGTGAAGAGCTGGTGCATCAAGCCCTGGTAGGGATCCACTTGTTCCATCGGGATAAACACTACCTGATTAAAGATGGAAAGGTACAGATCGTTGATGAATATACGGGACGCTTGATGCCCGACCGGTCTTGGGAGAGAGGTTTACATCAACTCATCGAGATCAAGGAAAACTGTGACATGACCAGACGGAAAGAGACTCAAGCTCGGATCAGCTACCAACGCTTTTTCCGTCGTTACCTCCGGCTGTCTGGCATGACAGGTACAGCCAGAGAGGTAGCAGGAGAGCTATGGTCGATCTACCGATTACGTGTGGTGACTGTACCAACCAACCGACCCTTGCGGAGAAGCTATCTTCCAGATCATGTCTATCCAGAAGCAGAGAAGAGATGGGAAGCGGTGGTCAATCGTATTTCGGACCAACACCGCAAAGGCCGACCGGTTCTCGTGGGCACTCGCTCCGTAGCTGCTTCAGAATACCTGAGCTGCCTCCTGTCGGATGCGGGACTCCCCCACAAGGCGCTCAACGCACGGCAGGATCAGGAAGAAGCAGAAATCATTGCGGGCGCTGGCGAACAGGCCCGCATTACGGTGGCCACCAATATGGCAGGTCGAGGAACAGATATCCATCTTGGTCCGGGTGTGGCCGAACGAGGAGGGCTTCATGTCATTGCCACAGAACGACACGAAGCCCGACGAATCGACCGTCAGCTTTTTGGGCGCTGTGGCAGACAAGGCGATCCCGGCACAAATGAAGCGGTTGTCTCGCTGGAGGACGAATTGGTGACGGTCTATGTAAGCAAGCCATATCAATGGATAGCGGCTTTGGTACTGAAAAAACCTAATAGGGTCATTGCCCGGTGGGTCGGAAAGATTCTATTCAATAGAGCACAACGAAAGGCAGAGCGTCTTCATGCCCGGATGCGCCATGACCTTCTTAAAATGGATGAGCAATTGGGCGACGCCCTGGCATTTTCTGGTCGACCAGAATAAAGTACCCCGCAGCAGAGCTTCGGGGTATTCGATTCTTAAAAAAACTCTCCTCCCCCTTGATGGGGGAGGATTAAGGTGGGGGTGATGACAAAAGCATTTCCCCCTTACCCTAACCCTCTCCCCCCAAGGGAGAGGGAAAACCATTCATTCTCCCAGCAGAGCTGGGGGGTATTCTGGTATATTTTTATAAGGTGAGGTGCTTTCTATGAAGTCTTTAAGGGTTCAATGGTTAAATTTTTTTGTACCTGTTGCAGTCGTACTATCTGGATTCGCAGGAGCGCGAGCTGCCGAGTTCGATGGTGTTATTGAGCCTCACAGGGTTGTGAAGGTCGGGAGTGCAGTGTCGGGGGTCCTTGAGACGATAAATGTTGATCGAGGCGACTTTGTGAAAGAGGGCCAGGTTTTAGCGATATTGCAGTCCGGTGTTGAAAAGGCTGCTGTAGAGGTTGCTCGAGTCCGGGCAAAGATGGAAGGGGAATTGAAAGGGAAGAAGGCCAACCTGGAATTCCATACACGAAAACAGATTCGAAACGAAATACTCTATAAAGGAGAGGTCCTACCCCTAGGCCAAATGGACGAGATTGAGACCGGAAGGATCCTTGCAGAAATGCAGCACCTGGAGGCATTAGAGAATAAACGGCTTGCCGAACAGGAGCTCAATCGTGCGATGGAAGTGGTCAATCGAATGAGTATCCATAGTCCAATGAATGGTGTGGTTATGGAAAGACTCCTTTCTCCAGGAGAATACGTGGAAACCCAACCGATATTGAAACTGGCCGAGATCGATATCCTCTACGTGGAGGTTATCATTCCAGTGGCTCAATACGCTTCAATTAAGGTGGGGATGCGGGCCAAGGTAATCCCAGAGGCTCCAATAGGCGGTCAGTATATTGCTGAAGTGAAGATTGTGGATAGAGTGATTGATGCAGCAAGTGGGACATTTGGCGTTCGCTTGGAGCTACCCAACCCGAACCATCGATTGCCTGCAGGTCTAAAGTGTAAAGTTATTTTTCCAGGCAAATAAGAGAAGGATTTGGCCTTTAGTCTGATTTCAATAATTCAATCCGCTCAACTCACTTAGAGAATCATTACGATATAATCACCTTGCTTGTCCAACTCGTCTGGTGTGTCGAGTTTGGAGAGTTTAGTCTTGTCCCGTGTATAAGAAGTGATCTTGTCAGCGGCCAAGCCAAATGGAGTGCCTTCATTGTCTGCCTTCATGCCCTTGAGACTGACCTTGCCCAAGTTCCTGGCAGCAATCCGAGAGTCCACGAATGAGGGCTCCGTTGAGCCGGAGATCCCTTTGATGGTGAGGGCCTTGATCTCCACAACAACCTCAAAGTCATTTAGGGAAGCCGGCAGCCCTTCAACCTCATCCTTCACCCCGGCAAAGACCGTGCTGTGACGAAGTGCCCCTGTCGTGAGCGAGGTCACGTTTCCCGTGGCCCTCATCTCGACATTGTCCATCGCACCCGTCACGCTGATCTTCCCTACATTGCCCCCAATGTCCCAGTCGCCACCTTGGATGTTGCCTTTAACCGTCAGAGTCCCAAGCGTTTGTGCCACACTGCTGCTGCCGGAAAGAATCAGGTCTGCCCCGAAGTCAGAGCTGATCGTTATCTTGGAAACCCAAGGAGCAATCAATGCACTTGTCCTGAGCGGTGCCGAAGGGCTCCCATCCCATTGAGTTGCCGTGAGACTCTTTAAGCCTGAGCCAAGCTCAATGTTTGTGCCTGCCCTTAAAGTTCCTGCCTTCACTGTTACCCCTGTGCTCTGTGTTCCTGGCAAAATCAGATCGGCCCCGTTTTGGGTGCCGTGGATGTCAATGGTATTAATGTAGCCCTCACCGGTCATTGCAATGCCACCTCAACACTCTTATCCAGTCCTAAAGTCGTGTGAAAATTAGCTTTTGTTTCCTTCAGGATCATGGCATATCTTTCAACTGATTTTTTCAATTCATCCTTCGTGGTTGCCCCCCTGCTAATGGCATATGAAACCAAGGCAGGCATAGTTATTCTATAGGATTTAGCCGCAGCTGTGTATGCGGATTCAGCAAGTTCTTTTTTTGAGGCATTGGGCTCAACAAGGATGGGCTGCCCAATGTCTATGTAAATGTTGCCTCTACCAAGGTTATACAAATTGTAAAAGAAATGGGATTCAAGAAAGGTGTAATATAGCTTTCCTGCAAAGAAAACGAGGGGATTCTCGGATTTCTTTATATTGGCTGCTTTAGCCAGCCTGACGAAATAGTTGTCTTCAGCAACAAAATCATACGAAACTGCTATGGGAACAATGTAAACTTTATCCCCTTTTTTAGAAACATTTATCGCCGGGCTGAAAAGTGACGAAGCAAACTTTCTTATTTTTTCGGAGTACGCCCTCCCTGTCCTTATACTTTTTCCATTCCCATTAACCGAACTTTCTATTTCAGGAAAAACCAATACGGGTTTGTTACTTCCGAGGAAAGCCTCAATTTGGGTGCAAGTATAAGGAAGTTCGTGCGAAACCGAAGGCCCCCTTTTTAAAGGGACTGCACCCCACTTCATCATGTCTATCCCTGTGAACTGCTTGACAGACCTCCCTATAATCCCTGTGAGCAGGTTACTGCCCCCGATAGTCCTTGGGCAGGGCAAGCCCTCGAGTAACATCTTTCCGCAAATCACAATATGGTCAAGATGGCTTTTGTGCAGTGATGCATATAGAATTGAAGATGTTACTAAATCAAGAATTTTCTTTTTGCTCTCCTCGGACAACACGATTGAGCGGTAGGAATTAGAGATCAGCCTTTCTATTCCGGGTGCTGCTCTCTGACAATGTTCGGGGTCGAAACGATCTTCGCAGATGTTGCGGGGCAAGAACGGGGCTTCATACGGCTTTTTAAGAATCGGCACTGGTATAGGAAGTTGCTTCATTTCCTTTCCCCCGCTCTTCCCTCCCTTTCTGCTTTGACGAACGTGGAGAAAAAATTCCTTCATTAGGACGACTTTCTCTTTCGTCAGTAGGGTTAAAACGTGTTAATGACTTTGTTCCTCCTTCAAAGACCTTCCGAAAATGATAACCGTAAATGGCAAGCCTCACACACACGGAAAAGAGTGACGGACGTCGGAGGAGTGTCCACAAAAGGGTCTTCCAATAATAAAAACGCTCTTCGCCCCATATACCCAAAGACCAGATTGAATGGAAGAAAGCTTTGATGTCGCCAAATTGTATCGTATTGTCTATTCTTTTTGGCGGACTATAGTTCTTCAAAAAAGTGATAACACGCGTATAGAAGTGGCGAGGTGAGTAAATAAAGTCGACGATGTATTTGTATCCTTCCATAAGCTGGCGGTAGCCCATCTTGGGGATGAAATTTATGGAAAAGTTGGTATTGTCTCCTTTCGTTTCTCACGTAAGCCTATTCTCTTCCTGAAGGCGTTGATAGAGCTTCGTCCCCCTCTCTGCATTCAGAAGTCCTACCATGGCGCTGACAATCCCGCTTTCTTGGATGAAATCTGTTTGCTTCTGAAAGGTAGCTGTTGAATCGCTATCGAAACCAAGGATGAACCCGCCTGTGACCTGGAGGCCGAGTCTCTGCATCCTCTTAACCCCCCCCATCAAATCCCAGCCTATATTCTGAGTCTTGTTACATTCGTAGAGGCTCTTCTCTTCAGGAGTTTCGATTCCTAAAAACACCGAATCAAACCCAGCCCTTACCATAAGCTTTATCAAC
>Ga0315286_10007415_pt1 | contig 10733 bp, 7 predicted proteins | sample YL17G10_0_MG_FD_205038 | JGI IMG/M metagenome (GOLD analysis project Ga0315286, IMG submission 205038) | Sediment microbial communities from Yellowstone Lake, YNP, Wyoming, USA - YL17G10_0 | ecosystem: Environmental > Aquatic > Freshwater > Lake > Sediment | place: USA: Wyoming | collected...
TAGGTTTCCGTACGGTCGGCGATGACCAGGAGGTTGCCGCAGGATTCCATGTGCCTAACCCTCCATGTGTCTGATATATTAACACTTCCTGGAGCTCATAACAAACTCCCGGGGCGAAGACGGGATCCTGCGAAGAGGCCGCATCAAGCTGTCGCTATTTTTTGATGACGCCCGGCCGGCCTCTCAGATACTGGATCCGGACCCTCTCTCCGATTTCTTCCTCCACCCGGACGGTTTCGTATTTGGCCTGAGATAGGAATTTGAGGTGGGCCCGAAGATACGTGATGCCCTGCATCGAAAGGAAATCGAGCCAGGCGCCGCGGGCGGTCTCATCCATCAGTTCAGGCGTCTCTTCGACGAACGTCGTCTGCGTCCGAGGCGAGAGACGGCTCTCCGTGGAGGATCGCCGCTTGGCGTAGAGGTTCAGCCCGTCGTAGAGCTCCAGCATGTCGGCATGCGGCTGCCACCGGGTCGCCCAGCGATTGTAGCGGTCATAGAACTTCCGGTTCGAGTCCTTGATCTTGGGATCGGCCTGCATCTCGTTGATGATGAAGGCTTTAAGATCATCGCCCGCTTCCTTGAAGACGCCGTAAATCGGAAGGGTTAGGGCCCGATAGTAGGCGAACCAGCCCTTAGGGATCCAGTATTCCCGGAACAGGTACGGGGAATAATTGGAGAACTGTTGGACCCATTCGTGGGACGGATAACCGTGGAGATTAAGGTAGATGTCCGGAGCCCATTTCGCGTAGAGGTTCCGGCGGACGGACGCTTCGGGGAGGAGCGGCCGCGATGTGCCGACCATCGAGCCTACGTCCATCCCCATGGCGCTGTAGCGGCCGGCGTGGAGGCTATGAAACGGGGTGAGCTTCTGGAGGTCGTAGGCCAAAGCGGCGCCGTCCGGATTTTCCATCGGCTGGAGCACGAAATTGATCTTATTCGCATACTCCTGGTAGGCTTTGTCCGTAGCGAGGAGTTCGGCGAGCTTCAGGATGTAGTTCGTCGAGGACACTTCGTTGGCATGCTGGCGGCCGCTGAGAAACAGCGTCGGCTTCTGGGCGATGAGCCGCGGCACCGAGACGGAGTCGCCCAGCGGCTTGAAGATCTCGAGGACCGGGACGTTGCGCTTCTCGTAGGACCTGCCGCCGACATAGCTCCGGATCTGGGGGAAGGAGCCGAAGCGATTGACGGTTTCCTGGACCATCTCCGGCGACATGATCTTGTCGGTCTCGACAAGGGCCGCTCCCGGCTTGAGGGGCGGGACCGCCGCCTTGAGCGGCGGAGGCGGGGGAATCACGGGAACCGATTCCTCCTTCTGCATGTCCTTGGCGCTGAGCTTGAAGAGAATCGATTCGAGGTTGGGATAGCTCAGGCCGTTCGGAAGCAAGCCTTTGTCGGCGAGCTCTCGGTAGGAGGCGAGGATATCGAGGAACGTCAGATAGTCGGTTTCCTTTTCGAAGTCCATCTCGGCCTTAAGGCTCTCGATCCGCTCTTCGAGGCCGTTGTAAACGAGCGCGGAGACCATCACGGGCTTGCTCTTGAGCGCAGGGAACCCGATCTTCCGGCTGGTCTCTTCCTTGCCCCGCTCCTTCCAGCGGAGGACCATCTGGGGCGCGGAAGAGAGCCAGTCTTCGAACGTCACCTTGACCCGGGGCGCATCGCCCTCGGACGAAGGATGGATCACGGGAAAGATGTTGCCCGGGGCCGAGAAGCGCTGCGTGTCCTCGGGAAGTTCGGACTCCTCGGCGTCGAGCTCGGTGATGCCGCGCAGGAAGTCCAGCGTGTCGAAGTAGATCTCGTCGTGGAGGGCTTCGAGGGAGCTCGCGATCTCCTCGTCCAGTCCGAGGCGATAGTCCGGCTCGCTCGCCCACAGCTCGATCCGCAGCTGCTTGAAGTACGGCTGCTTGGTGAACGTCGGCTCGTTCCCGGTCTTTCGCAGGACGTGGGCATAGAGCGGTGCCAGGACCTGGTCCTGGTAGTAGTCCCAGAATTTCTCAAGGTCGCTCGGGAGAGGGGCGTCGAAAATGACCGCCTCGCCCCTCTCGATCCGCGTCCACCCGGTCGTGAGCTTCACGCTTCCCCATTCCGGCAGGGCTTTGAGATAAGGGATCTCCCGGAGCCGGGGCGAGAAGCTCTGTTGAAAGATCACGCTGTTCTTGGCGTCCAGGGCCGAGACCGTGTAGGTCGGGCCCTTTGCCGGGGCGAGCTCGAAACGGATCTTGTCAAAAGGCAGGGCCAGGTCGCGGGCTAGGAACTCGTCCACCGGATACAGCTCTTGGAGCCAGCGCGACGGCTCGGTGTAAAACCGCTTCGGCCGGCTGAAATCCTCCTTCTCCTCAGCGAACCGGACCACGATCTGGCTTACCGGTTTGCCTTTCAGGGCGGGGCCGACCTTCTCGAGCAGCCAATAGAAGCCCTGCTTGTAGGAAGAGAGGACCTCGACCTCGGCCGGTTGCTTGAGGGTCTCGGCGCAGAACGATTCGATCTGTTTCCGGATCTTCTGCCGGACCTCGGGCGATTCGCTCAGGCCCAAGCTGATCCGGAGGGGAGCCGCCGCAGCGGCTGCCGCGTCCGGGGCAGCGCCCGCAAGGGCTCTCAGTTTTTCCTCGACGGCCTTGAGGGCATCTTCGCCCTCCCACGAAAAAGCCTGTTCTTTCTCGAAGATCCTCTTGCTGTCGGTCACCGAAAAGCTTTTAACATCGACCGTCTCGGCCCGAAGGCCGGCGGTCAGGGTCTTTTTCAGGTCCTCCTCGAATTTCGGATTGACCAGGGGGAGCGTGAGCTCCGCGGTGAAGGATTCGAGGTCCCGGTCCTTGAAATCCTCGATCGTCTTCTTCAGACTTTGAGAGAAAAAGGCCTCGGCGGCGCCGCGGTCCCCTTTGAGGAACCTGTCGAGGTCGGGACCGAGGTCGTTGATTTGCGGCCGGCCGCTCCGGTATTCGTCGAAATAGGGGAACGTCCGGTTGAAGTAAGCGAGCGTCTTTTCCAGGCCGATGGCGTCGGCGCCGAGAAACGCGAGGGCACTCGACTTGTTGAAGGCCCGCGGGATGACGAGAGCCGCGCCCCAGGCGCTCTCGAGCGCGGGCAACTTGAGCTTGCCCGTCCGCTGGAGCTCCTGGACCAGAGCGCTCGGCCCGACGAGGATCGGGGCGACGAGGGCCTTGCGGTTTTCGATCTCCCGGTCCAGATAGACGATCGGGAACGACGCCCCGGCCGTGTTCAGGACGAGCTTCGAAGCGAGCGGGCCCACGCCCCGCGCGGCGCCCGTCGGCGGAATAACGACTTTGGCATCGAGCGTGTCCAGGATACCGTCCCGGTCAGAGTCGCCATAGAGCCCCTTGGTCGTGAACAGGCTGAGGAGGTCGAACTCCTTTCCTGCTCCATCCGCCCGAGGCGCGTCCTTGAATCCGGGGGTCAGCATCCGCTTCGGATAGCCCAAGCGGGGTAAGACGGCTTGCAGGGTCCGTTTTCCAAAGCGGAGGGCGAATGTCAATTGGGCGCAGCCGGGGTAGGAGAGGAGCTCGCTTTTCTGGCCTCGCAGATGCTGCTCGCGAACTGCATCGACGGCCTTGAACGTCAGATTGAGATCGTCGTCGTCCGTGAGATAGATGTCCACGGTGAGGTCCTTGATCTCGCCGGCGTTGAACGACAGCTTTTTCAGGGTCCCCGGCCCCTTCTTCAAGGCTGGGAATTCGTAGAGCACCGACCGGATGATCGTCCTCTGAAGCCGGACGCCTTCGGCCGTCAAGTACTGGGTGAGGTCCTTTTCGAGCTTGTCGAAGGTCGCCCCTTCCTCGCGGCCCCAAACGTCCCAGAAATAGGGCCAACGGAGGAAGAACGCCCGTCCCGTCTGGAGAAGAGAATCCTCCGAACCGGCGGCGAGGACGAGGCCGGTCTGCGTCTTGGATGCGAACACGGCGACCACGCCCTGGGAAGAGCCGAGCTCGGGAAGGACGATGTCCCTGCCTTTCAGGGCGTCCCGCAGCCACTTGACGTTCGTTCCGATGAGGATGGGGTTCTCGACCTTCTCGATGTTCGGGACTTCGGACTCCCGCTTTATCAGGGTGAAGTCCTGGGCCAGACTTTCGAAATTGGCCCGGGAGGCGATGTCGGCCGCCAGGGCGAGCTCGACCGCGGACGGATTGTCGGGAATGATGATCGTCAGGGCGACCTTGTCGGCCAGCCCGTCCCCGTCCATGTCCTTGAGGCCCTTTCCCAAGAGGAAGAGCTGGGACAGGCTCCCGATGTCGGCCAAGGCAGGACCGAAGCCGAAGATCAGCAGCAGGATCAGGATGATGCTCTTTTTCATGGGACGCTCTCCTTCGGCGGCCGCAGCTTCGCCGAAAATTCATTTTATACCAAAAGTCGGCGCTCATCCAGCCGATGCGGCGGCGGGGCTCGCTCGCTTCTTGACACGCGGGGTATTTCCTTCTTATAGTCAAGGAACAATCTTTTGTGGAGGAGGGGGGGCCCAGGCAGAGCCCGGGGCGCCGGCCTCCGTGGCAATCACCCGAAAGCGATATTACCGCGAACCGGAAAGGAGGAGAGATGTTCAAGGAATTCAAAGAATTCGCCGTGAAGGGGAACGTCATGGACCTGGCCGTCGGCGTCATCATCGGCGCCGCGTTCGGCAAGATCGTATCGTCCCTGATTGACGACGTGATCATGCCGGTCATCGGGCTTCTGCTCGGCAAAGTCGATTTTTCGAACCTGTTCCTCAGTCTGTCCGGAGGCGCGTTTCCGACGCTGGCTGAGGCCAAGAAGGCCGGCGCGGCGACGCTCAATTACGGTCTTTTTATCAACGCCCTGTTCAATTTCCTGATCATCGGCCTGGTGATTTTCATGATGGTCAAATGGGTGAACAAGCTTCGGAAGCCCGCCCCCGCCGTCGCGGCCGCCGCCCCGACGACCAAGGAATGCCCCTTCTGCTTCACGATGATCCCGATCAAGGCCGTTCGTTGCCCGGCCTGCACCTCGGAGCTGAAAAAGTAGGAAAACGGATCGAACCTGAAAGCGTCGGGCGTCTATAAGGCGCGGCCTCGCCGCCCTTCTCTATTTTTTCGGAAACCAGGGGACGAAGGCCCTTGTCCGGCGGGCGTAGGCCTTGAACTCCGGATTTCCTTCGTATTTCTTCTCGAGCATCCTCACGCCCGAGACCCGGAGCAGCATGAATGTGATCAGTAACGGGCTGACGATGGCCGTCCAGCCGTTGTCGACGCCCCAGGCGATGAGGAAGATCCCCCACCACATCGTCGCCTCCCCGAAATAATTCGGGTGTCGGGTGATCCTCCAGAGTCCGGTCATGATGATCCTGCCTTTGTTCTCCGGGGCGCGCTTGAAGCGCAATAGCTGGGCATCGCCTACCGTCTCGAAGATGAACCCCAGAACCCAGACAGCGGCGCCGGCGAAATCCGTCGCGCCGAGCGATCCGCCCGGAGTCCGGTTGACGAGCATGAGGGGATAGGATACGACGAGAAGGATGAGACCTTGGAGGAGAAAGACCTGGAGATAGCTCCGGAGGACAAACAAGCGTCCCCAATCCCGCCGCCACTTCGCATAGCGGAAGTCTTCGGGCCGGTTCCGGTTGCGAATAAAGATATGAAAGGCCAGCCTTAGGCCCCAGGCCAGCACCAGGCCGCAAGCCAGAACGCCCCGGGGCGGGGGGGAGGGTTGGGAAAAGAAGCTCAGGCCCCCGACCAGAATGAACCCCAGACCCCAGCCGATATCAGCCAGAGAGTTGTCCTTCCGGACGAGGGCGATCAGGAACAGGGCGGTCATGTATAAGAGGACGGCCAAAGCGCAGGTTGAGACGAGGGAACTCATGGACGGGGTTTGCGGCCGCTATTCGCTCTGCACGGCCACGGCGGCCGCGCCGATCCCGGCATGGACGCCGATGACGGGCGCCGCGTCGATAATGAAGTCCGGGGGCTTTCCGAGAATCGCGGTGATCTTCCGGGCATAGATATCGGCCCGTTCCCGGTTGTGGATATGGACGACGGCGCAACTCCGCACCGTCCCGGACTGGGCGATCGCCTCGATGCTCCGGAGAATCTTGGCCATGTTCGCCCGGCCGCTGAACGACTTCCCGCCGGCGGTCGCTTTTCCGTCCGCATCTAGGGTCAGAATCGGCTTGATGTGCAGGATCCCTCCGATCATGCCCTGGGCGGCGCTGACGCGGCCGCCGCGGACGAAATATTTCATCGTGGCCACATCCACAAAAATCTTGGTCTTGGGGATCCAGGCCTCCATGCGGGCCACGATTTCTTCGTGAGATGTCCCGGCGAGGGCCAGGGCTGAAGCCCGCTCCGCGATCAGACCGATGCCCGCCGAAACGTTGCGCGAATCGACAAGAGATATTTTCCGGCCGGTGAGCTGTTCGATGGTGCTGCGGCACGCGTCGTGGAAGCCGCTCAATTTGCCCGAAACCGTCAGGAAAATGAGCGATTCATAGTGGCCGGCCAGGTAGGACAGGAAATGAAGGACGGTCTGCTGTCCCGGCTGCGCGGTCTTGGGGTGGAAGGGGCTCGTCTTCAGCAAATCGTAAAATTGGTGGGGGCGGATCGTCAGCTTGTCCAGGAACTGCTGCTCGCCGAACGAGAAGGGAAAGGGGAGGACGTGGATCTGCCGTTCATCGAGGATCTCGGGCGGCAGGTCGCAGGCCGAATCGACGATGATCCCGATCTTCGACTTCGGGGTGTGGGCGGCCTCGTACTGACGCAGCATATCGTCCACTTTTATCTGGGCCACAGTCCCTTGGTCCTTGAGGACCTGAAACAGCTCCTGGGGCCCGTTCGTGTGGACGTGGATCCGGACCAATTCCTCGGAGCCGGCTACAACCGCTGAAGCGCCGTGCCTCTGGACGACCTCCCGGATCGCATCGGGGTCGAGTGTCTCGCCCGTCAGGAGGGCTTCGGCGCAATACCTGTAGTCCAGAGACCTGTCCCTAGCGGGCGTCTTGATCTCTTCGAAGGTCCAACTCGTCTCGACGGAGGCCGCAGACCGCCGGATCCGGCCCTTGGTGATGAAATGGAGGACGCCTTCCAGAAAGTCGACGAACCCCTTGGCCCCGGCGTCGACGACCCCCGCCCTTGCCAGGACCTGGAGCTTCTGGGTCGTTTCCCGCAGGCTTTGCCGGGCTGCAGCCAAGCTCTCGGTCCACAGCTCGACGAAATCCGTGGTTTGCATCCGTTTCTGATAGACGGCTTCAGCCCAGTCGCGGATGACGGTGATCATCGTCCCCTCGACCGGTGTGGCGATGGCCCGGTGGGCGTGCTGAACGGCCCGCTTGACGGATTCCCCGAACGAGCGGGTGGTGAGCAGGGACTCAGGTCCGATCTCCTTGCTCATCCCGTGAATGAACTGGGCGAAGATCAGGCCGGAATTGCCCCGCGCCCCGCCGAGGGCCGCCGTGGCCATGGATTTCAGGGTGGTGCGGATCGAGCGATGGGCTTGGGCGCCGACGGCGATGGCCCGCATCGTGGTGGCGAGATTGGTCCCGGTATCGGCGTCGGGGACGGGGAAGACGTTGATCTCGTTGAGATAGGCCTGGTCGGAAATGATCGCGTCCCCGCCGGCGAGGACCGCGTGATAGAGACGGCTTCCGTTGACATAGCGGATCTTCATCGTTCTGCCTGCCGAAACCTCCCTCGAAATCCCGGATCCGGGCCTCGTTCCGCGGCCGGAAAGACCAAGGTTATTCTACCATAAACTCCGAAGCCGGGGGAAGGCCCCGGCGGGTGCGGAGCATTTCTACCTGACGATGAACTTGCGGCCGGCATGCTCGAGGATGGCCATCGGGATGTCATAAACCCGTTCAAGCAGCTCCTCGGTCAGAGTCTCGTCCGGACGTCCGGCCGAGACCACGCGGCCTTCTTTGAGGAACACCAGTATGTCGGAGTATTTCACGGCCACGTCCAGATTGTGGAGGGTGACGAGGACGGTCTTCTTCTTCTCGATGGCCAGCTTCCGGACGAGGTCCATGAGTCCGGTCTCGTGCTTCGGGTCGAGGAACGTGGTCGGTTCGTCAAGGACGAGGATGTCCGAATTCTGGGCCAGGGCCCGGGCGATGAGGACGAGCCGGCGCTCGCCGCTGCTGAGCTGAGTGTAGGCCCGGCCTGCATAGCGGGCGAGTCCCACGTAGTCCAGGGCCTCCAGGGCCGCGGCCGTATCGTCGTCGGAAGGGGTCGAAAAGAGGGGGACATAGGCGGTCCGTCCCATGAGAACGAAGTCGATGATCGCATAGTTGAATGCGGAGCTGTGCTCCTGGGGAACATACGCCAGCCGCCGGGCGCGGGCGGCCTCGGGGAGTGTCGCGAGGTCCCGGCCCTCGACGAAGATCGAGCCGCGGGGCGAGGGGAGGATGCCGCTCAGGCACTTAAGGAGCGTGGTTTTTCCGGCCCCGTTGGGGCCGACGATGGTGGTCAGGGCCGCGCCCGGGAACTCGAGCGAGGGGACGCGGAGATCGAAGCCTTGGTAGCGGTAAACGAGATCCTGGACGCGGATGCTCACAGCCAGACCTTCTTGGATTTCCGAAGGAGGACGATGAAGAACGGGATGCCGATGAGACTGGTGAAGATCCCGACAGGCAGCTCGAATGAGGCCAGGCTCCGGGCGAGGTCATCGGCCAGGACAAGGTAGCCCGCGCCGAGCGCGGCCGAGAGAGGTACGACCCGGCGGTTGTCCACCCCGACCATCATCCGGACGAGGTGCGGAATCAACAAGCCGACCCAGCCGATGATGCCGGCGACCGAGGTCGCCGCGGCGGTCATGAGCGTCGCGAGGCCGATGACCAGGATCTTGTCCCGCCGGAGGTTGACGCCCATCGCCCGGGCCTCCTCGTCGCTCATGGACAGGGCGTTCAACCGCCAGCGCATGAGGATGAGGACGGTGACCCCGATGGCCATCAGGGGAAGAGCCACGATGAGCTCGCGCCATCCGGGCCAGCTCATGCTGCCCATTAGCCAGTTGAATAAAGCTTGCAGGGCGTAGGGACTGGCGAAATATTCGACGAGCGAGAGCAGGGCGGAAAAGAAGGCCGAGGTGATGACGCCGGTCAGGAGGAGGGAAATGATCGGGGAATCCGATTTCCGGGAAATGGACAGGACGAGGAGGACGGCGACGACGGCGAAGGCGAAGGCGGCGATCTGGGGGGGGAAGGCGGCGCCGAGGAAGACGAGAGAAAGCGAGGCGCCGAACGCGGCGCCCGAGGAGATACCGAGGATGAATTCGTTGACCAGGGGATTCTTGAAGAGCGCCTGGAGGGCGGCGCCCGAGACCGAGAGCGAGGCGCCGACCGTCATCGCCAGGATGAGCCGGGGGAGGCGGACGCTGAAAACGGTGTTGATATAGCCTTCCGGGTCGGGGAATCCGCCGGCCAGCGAGGGAAAGATCGGCGACAGCAGGGTCTTGATGATGTCTTTCGCCGGGATATGCCATGAGCCGATGAAGAGAGAGACGAAGAAAGCCGCGAACGGGAAGAGGATGATCAGGCCGCGGAGCGCGCGCTGCTTCCTAGTCATGGGTCCACTCCCGGCAGCGGAGGACGCCGCAGAGAGCCGAAAAGCCGCCCTCGATCCCGTAAAATTTCTTGAAGACCGCGTTCCCCTCCCGGTCCAGGTCGAACCTGGGAAATATCCCGGGGTGGAAGAGGTCCGCCAGATAGAGCGTCTCGACGGTCACCTCGGCCATGTCCCACCAGTTCCAGAAACCGAACGTATAGCGGACGTGCCCGGATTTGACCGCTTTGACCGAGGCCAGCCGCGGGTCGGTCCGGACGGTTTCGACGGTGACCCTCCGGTCCCGGGGCTGATAGTTCCCCTGGACCAGAATGAAATCGGGGTTCCAACGAATGAGCTGCTCGATGCTGACCAGCGTGTTGACCGCTCCCAGGACATCCGGCATGGCCTTCTCGGCCACGTTGATTCCCCCGGCGGTCGCGACCGGATCGTAGGCGATGGGGGTTTTCGTCAGGACGCCCCAGAACGATAGGAAAACGCGGGGCCGGGAACCATCCGGCACCTCCCGGACCGCTTCCCGCACGCGGCCCATTTGGGTGTCAAAATAGGCCGTGAGCTCGGCGGCGCGCGTCTCGCGGCCGAGGACCCCGCCGACGAAGGCCAGGATCTCGGCCTGGCGGGCGAACCGGCCCATCGAGGCCAGGGCCAGTACGGGCACGGACGTCCTGCGCTCGAGCGACTCGACGATCTGCCGCTCGAAGGGCGAGGCGAAGATGACGTCCGGCTTCAGGCGGAGGACCTCCTCCAGATTCACGTTGTTCTCGGACATGGAGACGACGGGGAGTCTGGTACCCGGCGGAAAGATCAGGCCGAAGAGATGGTCCTGCGATCGGATCGAATAGTCGATGCCGACCAGGCGGTCGCCGGCCCCCAGGGACACGATCATCCGGGTGATCTCGGGCTGGATCGAGACGATGCGCTCGATCCGGGCAGGAAGGCTAACGGTCCGACCAAGATCGTCCCGGACGGTCAGTCTGGCCTGCGACGCCGCAGGACCCCAGGACGAGATGGAGAGCGTCAAAACAAAGGCGATGTGTCGGAAGCCGCGCATATTGATGAGCGCCCTATTATAGGGAATTCCCCGCGGAAAATAAATCCGGTCAGTGTTCGAGATGGGGGGGGCGGCCCATTTTCCGGGCGATATAGCCCTCGACTTTGCGGAAGAGGACGAGCGTGACGACGATGATGGCGGTGAAAATTGCGGCCGGAAGGAAATAACCC
>Ga0315286_10007416_pt1 | contig 10732 bp, 8 predicted proteins | sample YL17G10_0_MG_FD_205038 | JGI IMG/M metagenome (GOLD analysis project Ga0315286, IMG submission 205038) | Sediment microbial communities from Yellowstone Lake, YNP, Wyoming, USA - YL17G10_0 | ecosystem: Environmental > Aquatic > Freshwater > Lake > Sediment | place: USA: Wyoming | collected...
TCCACAATGAAGACGTCGTGGAGCGGCTGTCGAGCACGGGGCTGCGAACCGTCGCATCGGTGGACGAGATCGACTCCGGAACCGTCCTGATCCGTTCCCACGGCGTCGCGCCCGGAGAACTGGAGCGGCTCCGGTCCAGGGGGCTCCATATCGTCGATGCGACCTGCGTGCTCGTCAAGCGGGTCCAGCAGATCGCCAAACAGCTCGAGGAAGAGGGCTACGCGGTGGTCATCATCGGGGAGGAGAGCCACCCCGAGGTCCAGGGTGTCATGGGCTGTGTCAAGAATGTCGTGGTCGTGGCGGGCGAGAGCGACCTGCACAAGCTGCCGTCCGACGGCAAGCTGGGGATTGTCTGCCAAACGACCCAAAGCCCGGAGCACTTCGGCCGAATGCTCGGCGCCATCGGGCAGGGGGGCTTTCGCGAGCTGAAGGTCATCAACACGCTGTGCAAGGAGGCCATCAAGCGGCAGGAATCGGCCATTGCCCTGTGCAAGAAGGTGGAGGTCATGTTCGTCCTCGGCGGTCTGCACAGCGCCAACACCCGCCGGCTGGCCGAGTTGTGCAAAAACCACAACCGGGAAACCTTTCACTTGCAGAATTGGGATGAGCTTGATAAAAATGTGCTTATCGGCAAGAATATCGCCGGTGTAACGGCGGGCGCATCGACGCCCAACTGGGTTATCGACGAATTTGTCAAGCATCTGGAGGCTTTCGACGAAAGACGATAGGGCCCTCACCGTTATGGTCTGGAGAGAATTTGCACCCGCTGCGTACGCGGGAGCGTTAGGCGTTTGATTGACAATTCTGTTTCGGCCACACGCTGTATGGGCCTGTCGGTGTGTATGTGGGGCGTCGGCAGGCTGAATCAACGAACTCCACAGGGGAAACGAAGTTTATGGTAGATCGAAACATTATCAACAGGTTGGGGTTGTCCAACGAGAAACTGCAAGAGCAGATTGGAGAGATGTTCGGCGACGGGGAAACCCAGTATCTCGAACAGGTCCTCCAACGCAAGGTCGATTCCCGGCTGCCGGGCACCATTCTCAAGGGCACCATCGTCTCTCAGATCGGCAACGACGTGATCGTCGAGGTGGGCCTCAAGAGCGAGGGGGTGGTCGATGCGGGGGAATTCGACAGCCCCGAGGAGGCGGCCCCCGGCAAGGAAATCGAGGTCCTGCTCGAAGATACGGACTCGGAAAGCGGCCTGATCCTGCTGAGCAAGCGAAAAGCGGACATGATCCGAGGCTGGGAACACATCATCAACACGAAGAAGGAAGGCGACGTCGTCAGCGGCCGGGTCATCCGCCGCATCAAGGGCGGCCTGCTCGTGGACATCGGCGTGGCCGTCTTCCTGCCCGCCTCGCAAGTCGATATTCGAAAACCCGGCGATATCAGCCGGTTCATCGGCAAAGAAGTCGAGTGCAAGGTCCTCAAGATCGACGTGGAGAACCGCAATATCGTCGTCTCGCGGCGCAAGCTCATCGAAGAGGAGCGGCGGACGAGCAAGGAGAAGATACTCAACGAGATCGAGGTCGGCCAGCTTCGCAAGGGCATCGTCAAGAACATCGCCGACTTCGGCGTGTTCGTCGATCTCGGCGGCCTGGATGGCCTGCTGCATATCTCGGACCTGAGCTGGGGCCGGATTTCGCACCCGTCGGAAGTGGTCAACCTGGACCAGGAGATCGAGTGCGTCGTCATCGGCGTGGACAAGCAAAGCGAGAAGATCTCGCTGGGCCTCAAGCAAAAGAGCGCCAGCCCGTGGGAGAACGTCGAGAACAAGTACCCCGTCGCCTCCCGGGTCAAGGGCCGTGTCGTCAACGTGATGAACTACGGCGTGTTCGTGCGGCTGGAGGACGGGATCGAGGGCCTCGTCCACATCAGCGAGATGAGCTGGACCCGGCGGCTGTCGCACCCGAGCGAGATGGTCAACCTCGACGACGAGATCGAGGTCGCCGTGCTCAATATCAATAAGGAGAAACAGGAAATCTCGCTGGGTATGAAGCAGATCGAGCCGAACCCGTGGGAGCTGGCGGCCCGGAAGTATCCGACGGGGACCATCGTCACGGCCCATGTGCGCAGCATGACGAATTTCGGCGCCTTCGTCGAGATCGAGCCCGGCATCGACGGCATGATCCACATCTCGGACCTGAGCTGGACCCGCAAGTACGGCCATCCGAGCGAGGCCCTGCAAAAGGGCGAAGAGGTCAAGTGCGTCGTGCTCGAGGTCAACCAGGAGAAGCAGCGGATTTCCCTCGGCATGAAGCAGATGACCGAGGACCCGTGGATTCACGCGATTCCCGAGAAGTACATCCCCGGCCAGATCATCAAGGGCAAGATCGCCAAGCTCACCAACTTCGGCGCTTTCGTGGAGCTGGAGTCCGAGCTGGAAGGCCTGCTCCATATCTCCGAGCTGGCCGACCACAAGATCGAGAAGCCCCAGGATGTCGTCAAGCCGGGCGATGAGGTCGAGGTCAAGATCCTCAAGGTCGATCCGGAAGCCCGCAAGATCGGCTTGAGCCTGCGGAGAGTGCAGTGGGCGGCCGCTCCTGCCGAGGAGCATCCCGCCCCGTCGGCGGCCCCGAAGAAGGCTTCCAAGTACCAGGTGGCGGCGGCCCCGGTCGATGCCGGCGGCGACACCCTCCGGGTCAAAGAGGCTCTGCAGCGAAGGGCCCAGGCCAAAGCTGCTCCGGGTCCCGAGTCGCCAGCGCAAGAGCTTGCCGACGAGCCCAAGCTCGAAGAGGGGCCGGCGGCCGGTCAATAACGGAGTCCGGACCCCGAATAGGGTCAGGGAACAATCATGTGACGTTACGGGCCTTCCCAACCGTGGGAAGGCCCGTTTTTTAGGTGCTTCGTGCGGTTGAATTGCCGGATTTCTCACCACTGGGAGACCGCGGATTCCAGTCAAACGACGTAATCATTGTTGTCTGTATCGCCGAAAGCTATAATAGGCCCATATAGGTCATCCATCCGTCATTATTGGGAGATCATAGCAATGCTGCTGTGGCTGTTCAGGGGGATCTTCATTATCGTTATCATCTCGGTGCTGGTGGTGAGCGCCGCCTCCATGGATCTCACGGCTGCCGAGAACTCGACGAGCTGGTGGGCGGTCGTGATCAGCGGCATGGGACTGGTCATCTTTTTCCTGTTGCTCGATGTCCTGACGCCGAAACGCAAGCTCACCGCCCTGGCGGGTGTATTTTTCGGTCTGCTGGTCGGCATGCTCATCAGTGCCGTGCTGGCGCAGGCCGTGGACATGATCGGGGAGACCTACCGCATCCAGTTGGTCGAGTCCGCCAAGGTCGCCATCAAGTGGATGATGGGCATCTGCATCTGCTATTTCACGATCAGCATCGTGATGCGCACGAAGGACGATTTCCGTTTTGTCATCCCCTACGTGGAGTTCGCCAAGCAGACCAAAGGCTCGAGGCCGCTGGTGCTGGATACCTCGGCCATCGTGGACGGGCGCGTCGCCGATCTGTGCGAAAGCCGGTTGTTCGACGCCCCGGTGGTCGTGCCGCGTTTCGTCCTGAACGAGCTGCAGCTCATTGCCGATTCGGCGGACAAGCTCAAGCGCAACCGCGGCCGTCGCGGCCTGGACGTGCTCAAGAAGATGCAGGCGAGCTCGTCCATTGAGGTGGAGATCGACGAGAGCACCGCCACGGAGATCGAGGAAGCCAAGGGAGTCGATCAGAAGCTGCTGCTGTTCACCAAGGTTCGTAACGGCCGGTTGGTCACGACCGACTACAACCTCACGAAGGTCGCCCAGGTGCGGAGCGTCGATGTCGTGAATATCAACGATCTGGCCAATTCGCTCAAGGTAGTGGCTCTGCCGGGCGAGACGATGCAGGTCCGGATTGTCAAGCCGGGCGAAGAGGCGGACCAGGGCATCGGCTATTTGGATGATGGGACGATGATTGTCGTCGAGGGCGCGCGCAGCAAGATCGGCAAGGACATCGTGCTGAGCGTGACCAGTTCCTTGCAGACCTCGGCCGGCAAGATGATCTTCGGCAAGTTCGAGTCTTTCGCATCGGAAGGGGACGAAGGCTCGCGAGGAAATGAGAATTCCCGCCGCCCGCCCCTGCGCCGGCCTGCCAATTCCGGCACCCAGCCGGGATAAGGCGAGATGGTTCTTGAGGTCCCATGAGTCCCTTAGGTCCTATCACGCGGCACTGATCGGCTTCGCCATCGCGAGCAGCGACTTCACGCACGTGCCGACCCCCAGGGCCAACCCAACGGCAAACAGCGGCCAGTGGAAGTACTCCACATAGTTCGCCTCGGTAATGTGAGTGCCGCCGAGGCAGAATGAGACTACGATGATGATCGCGGAGGCGAGCCAGCCGAGGCAATCCATGTAGGTGATCGCCAGGGGCCGCCCCTGCGCACAGCGATACAGGATCGCTGTGCCGAACGCAAACATCGTCAGGGACGCAAGGACCGGGCACAGAACCGGTGAAGCCCAGACCATGGGGATCAGAAAGAGGATATCCCAATCCGTCAGCGATCCGGGCCAGTCCAAGAGGACCTTGAGCCAGACGTAATAGAAGATGTCCCAAACGGCGAAGATGACGAGAGAATAGGCGATTCGCTCCTGAAGGAGATTCCCAAAGAGCCACGCGGCCGTGATGATCAGGACGAGCGTGGCGGCCTCGCGTCCTACCTCCGTCAGCACGAGCCGCTTTCCTTCGGGCGTGGCATCGAACACCTCCATGGGGAAGGTGAAGCCGTTCGGGTGAAATAGAGCCCGCAGGTACACCACGACGGCGGACTCGATATAGCCGAACGCCACGCTGAAAGCAACGGCGATCAAAAGCCTCTTGAGTATCTGCCTGGTCTCCCCTCTCATGCCTGGCCGAACCTCCCTCTATGAAACCTGCTACAACGATGCCAGTGCTTCCAGCAGCGTCGGGATGATCTGGGCTTCCGGCACGGTGGCGATTCTCCGGCCGTTGCGATAGAAGTATGCTTTGTCCTTGGCCGCACAGATGGCGAAATCGGCGTCCGCCGCTTCGCCGGGACCGTTGACCACGCAGCCCATCACCGCGACTCGGCAGGGCTTTGGGATTTTGCACAGGGCCTTTTCCACCTCGCGAGCCAGCTTGACCACGTCGATCTCGGTGCGCCCGCATGTGGGGCAGACGACCAGCTCGGGTCTGCGGCGCTCGCGCAGCCCCAATGCGACCAGGATCTCCACGGCCATTTGCGTCTCAATGACGGGATCGCCGGCGGCGCTGACGCGGATCGTGTCGCCGATCCCTTCCGCCAGCAGAGTGCCGAGGGCGACCGCCGAAGGAATCCTGGCGTCCTCCGGCAGGCCGGCGTGCGTCAGGCCCAGATGAATCGGATAGCGGAACGTCTCGGCGATCCGCCGGTTGACCTCGATGGTCCGCAGGGCGTCGCTGGTCTTGGCGCTCAGGACCAACCGGTCGAAACCCCGATCTTCGAAGATCTGTACATATTGTCGCATCTCCGCGAGCATCAGTTCGACTCTCTCTGCGAGCGGGACCGGCTCCCTGGTCAGGTCCCGAATGCTCGCTTCGTTGACGCCGATGCGGATCGCGACCTTGTGTGATTTGGCGGCCTCGATGATCCGGTGAATATCCTCGCGGCTCTTGATATTGCCCGGATTCAGGCGGATCTTCGCGGCCCCGCCCTCCATCGCTTCGATGGCCCGCGCGGGGCTGAAATGAATATCGGCGATGAGCGGAACGCGCACCTTGCGGACGATTTGGGCGAAAGCCGCTGTGTCGGCCCGTCGCGGCACGGCGACCCGAACCAGCTCGCATCCCGCTCGCACGAGATCGTCGATCTGTTGAATACAACGATCGACGTCCGTCGTGGGGACCTTCGTCATCGACTGGACGACGATAGGGGCGCCGGCACCGAGCTTTATAGGACCAACCGTAACGGTTGTGGTGGACCTTCTCTGGATCACGGCCCAATTGTAGCTTGTATCCCGAGGCCGGGCAAACTAAAATGCGTCGTGTGGGTTCCTTGATCCTGTATCTGCTGGCGATCCCGGTCCTGATCTATGCCGTCTGGGGCCTCGTGCTGCTTTTCGCACAGGGAAAGCTGCTGTATCGGCCTATGCGGCAGGTCAGCTCTACACCCACCGATCTGGGCCTGGAGTACGAAAACGTCACGTTCCACAGCACCGATGGTGTCAAGCTGACGGGCTGGTATGTCCCCGCCGGGAACGCTCCTTTCACGATTCTGTTCTGTCACGGCAACGGCGGAAACATCATGCATCAACTTGACAGTCTCGCCCTCTTCCACAGCCTGGGGTTGAGCTGTCTCGTCTTTGACTACCGGGGTTACGGCAACAGCGGCGGCCGGCCGACGGAGGCGGGGACCTACCGCGATGCCCAAGCCGCGTACGATTGGCTGACCGGCGCGAAGGGCATCCCGCCGGAGCAGATCATCCTGTTCGGCCGATCACTTGGCGGCAGCATCGCCGCCCACCTGGCCGGTAGGGTGCAGGCCGGCGCCCTGGTGATCGAGGGTGCGTTTACCTCGTTCCCGGACATCGCTGCCTGGTTCTATCCGCACATGCCGGTCCGCCCGTTTGCCCTTTTCCGATACAACACGCTGGCCTGCATCAGAGAAGTCCGCTGCCCGGTAATGATCGTGCACAGCCGCGATGATGAGATGGTGCCCTTTGACTTCGCGACCCGGTTGTTCGAGGCAGCCCACGAGCCGAAGCAACTTGTGGAAATCCTCGGGAGCCACAACGAGGGCTTTCTGCTCTCGGGCGACAAGTACAAAGAGGCTTGGCTCCAGTGGCTGGACTTCGTGAAGGACTACCAGTCCGAAACCGCCGTGCGGGAAGCATCGTAGGGATCGTCAAGCGGCTGCGGTGATGCGGCTTGTCTGGGGTCCCGGAATTCGCCGGATCACCTTGGGCCTGGGCGTCGGAAGTCCTCCGGGAAGTTGAGGTACGCATAGGGGCCGTGGAACTCGTAGGCCTTGCGGTCACGGGCCTTGGCCGCCTCGACCTCATCGTCATAGACGCCAAGATAGTAGTGCACCCCGCGGCATTGGATTCTCGCCTGCCATTTGTTGTCCTTGTTGCGGTACACACCCACAAACCGCGAAGTTCCGCCGCAAGGCCCTCGGTTGGCCTGATTCTGCTGCCGTGTGCACACCCGCAGGTTGCAGCGCCGGTTGTTCAGGCCGTTGCCGTCGATATGGTCCACGATATAGCCCTGGCGCGGCCGCAGGATCATGCGATGCATATACATGTCCTTTCCCTTCTCGCGACACCGTGCGTAGACATTGCGGCCGTGGGGGCTCGCATACCATCGGTACTTGCTGAGCTTCTTGTAGTCGGCGGCATCGACGGTGGCGAACAGCCCGTTTCCCAGCGGGAGGCGCCGGACGCTTGGGTCGGACTCATCGGCCGCCGGAGCGGGGTGGCTCTGCGCCGGTTTCGCTCGGGGCCGCTTCCAGCATTTCGCCTTGAAGTTCCGGCAGGTCTCGATGGGCAGGGCCTCCCGCAGCTCGCCCGGACTGCGCGGGTGGTTCGTGCATAGCAGCAACCGGGTCATGCCCATGCATTCATCCATCCCCTGACGCCACTTCGACAGGGGACAGGAGTACGCACACAACTGGCATCGGCCCGCGAACAGGATCGCATAGGCCGGTTTCCAACGCTCCCCCCGGTACTGCCGGGGCCACACGTCGCTGTCCGGCGGCGGCACGCGGGGGAGTCTTTTCCTCCCGCCCCGGCCTTCCGCCGATGCCTTCCCCCAAACCTTTTGTCCTTTTACTTGCACCTTTTTTCCTTTACCTTGACCCTCCCGTCTCTTCCGCTTTTTCATGATGCTCCCCTTTCCTCGAAAATCCGAAGCACGAAGCTCGAAATCCGAAACAAATCCAAAGATCGAAACGCTGTCGCCGGGCCGGGCCCCCCTTTCGGATTTTGGATTTGAAACATTCGAGTTCGTTTCGGATTTCGGGTTTCGATATTCGAATTTACACCACGTATTGCTGCACGCGATACTGCCTGCATGGTACATTGACCATTCATGTATGTCAATAACAATACAAACACAATAGCATATTTTTGGTGTCTCCTAAGGAAAGCCTGCAAAAAAGTGTAGCACAGCCGCCCCCGGCTGTGGACTCCGAGCCCGCTGCAGAGGCCGGAGGACGGAGGACAGAAGGCCGGAGGCGGTAGGCCGTGGGTCGTAGCTGACCCCTGGCCCCCGATCCCTGATCCCCGTCTTGCCGACAACCGGCTACTGCTTTTTGACCGCGAAATACGCGAACCATGCGAAAAGGGCCAGGAGGTCATCGACAGATCCTGTCATTGCGAGCGAAGCGCGGCAATCTTACTCCCTTTGTTGTTCTCGCGCAGGCGGGAATCCACAATGGGAGCGGCACGCGACGAGAGGCGAGGGACGACTCCAACCGCAGATAAACGCTGATGAACGCGGATTTGACTCTAAATCATCAATCGTAAATCGTAAATCGTCAATCATCAATCCACAGGGATTCCTCTTTACATCTTTGCCGGTGTGGCTCTACAATGAGGCCGTGAATGCGTAGCGAAGGGGCCCTGGGAGACGCAGAAAAAACCTCGGGCCAAAGATTGGAAGTGTTGGGAGAAGATCGGAAATGGGTAGGTGGGAGCCCCTACTCCCCGAAGAGTGAGTTGGAAACACGCAAGGCACTGATATGAGCGGTTCTACACATAATCATCAGAAAGTGAATTCGGTGTTGATTCTTGAATGCTTGGACCGTAGCGATCCCGGCTCGGAAGGGCGGTTCTTATCCCACATGCTCGACCTCATGAGAATCAAGAGCCAGTACATTGAGGTATGGACCAAGGAGCAGCTTCTCGCGTTGCTTAAGACAGTTCCTGAAAGGGTTAAGATCGTTCATATCACAACACACGGAGTATGTCGGCAAAGTGGCAAGAACTTTCGCGGGCATTGGCCCCAGTTGCTGGATCGGCTCCGGACCGTCGCGGGACCGTGGACGATCTGTTTCGAGGCGACGTGCGGGTATGGCTACCTGTATCGCGAGCTGTCCCGGATGGCCGCACGCGTCGTAGTGGCACACCCGGGCCAGTTGCGGCTGATCTTCCGCGCCAAGCGCAAGAACGACCGGATCGACGCCCGCAAGCTGGCGAAGCTGCTGTATCTGGACGAAGTGCCCCCGGCCCATGTGCCCAGCCAGGAGGTCCAGAGCTGGCGGGAGCTGCTCGAACACCGCCGGCGGATGGTGGATCGCCAGACCACCTGCAAGAACGCGATCCGCAGCCTGCTTCGTTCGCACGGAAAGATCGCCGCGCCGGGGCTTTGGACGAAGAAGGGCCTGGCGTGGTTGCGGCAGGAGGAGATGCCCACGGCGGCGGCACGCCTCAAACGCGACCTGCTGCTGGACGAGTTGGCGGAGGCCAAACGACGCGTGCGGACCGTGACGAAGGCCCTGGATGAGATCGGCGAGCGCCACCCGGCGGTGCTTCTGCTGCGGACGATTCCCGGGGTGGGGATCCGCACGGCGGAGACGGTGGCCGCGTATATGGACAATGCCAAACGTTTCGTCCGCAGCGCGCAGGTGGGCGCCTATTTCGGACTGGTTCCCTGCCAGGACGCCAGCGCCGGGGTCAACCGCCTCGGCCACATCACGCGGCAAGGCCCGAGCACGGCCCGCAAGTATCTCGTGGAAGCGGCCTGGCAAGGCGTGTATCGCTCCCCGACGATCCGGGCGTATTTCGAGCGGGTCCGGCACGGGCGTCCCGAACGGCGCAAGATCGCGTTGGTGGCGACGGCCCACTACCTGCTGCGGTGCATGCACGCGATGCTGGTGCGGAATCAGCCGTGGCACGAGGCGGCGTGACAACGGACCGGGGGGCCGGCCTTGCCGCGTGTTGGTGGCGCGGCCGGAACCAGGCATAGCGATCGACAAGAGAAGAGGCGGTTCAGAGAAGAGAAAGGATGGCAACGGGGACCTCTCGGAAGGCAAGACGCCGACGCGACGATCTGCGGGATGACTTGGCTGGACTCCGTTCTTGGGGACTGAGGCCGCGTGACCTCGTTATGGTGACTGGAGCCGGCTCGTACGTAGCTTCCTGGCACCCCGAACCGGGTGATGCCGAATAGATGTGTGGGATTCCCGCGAAAAAATCCCGCGACCGTCTTGACAACGGCTTGCTCATAGACGTCCCCGGAATTAGGCCGGCACCATTGCCGGGCAAAGGTCATATGGGAAATGTCAGGTTCTGCAAAACGAAGGGGACAATCTTATGAACCGGATTCTGCTTTCGATAGTGTGCATTTCTCTTGCAGCCGCGGGCTTTGCCAGGGCGGATGTGTCAGACAAGAATGCCAAATTGATTCAGGCCGCACAGGACGGCAACCTGCCAGCCGTGCGAACCCTGCTAGCTGACGGTGCTGAGGTCAACGCCAAGAGCCCCACTCATGGTGCAACATCTCTGATAGCAGCAGCGTATGGAGGTCATGTGGAAATCGTCAAGTTGTTGTTGGAGAAAGGCGCCGATGTGAATGTGCAACAAACCGGAACCGGCATGACCGCCCTGTATATGGCGTCGCAGCAAGGCAGCACGGAGGTCGTCAGACTCCTTTTTGAAAAGGGCGGTGATGTTAATACAAAGACGACCCCCGACGGAACAACGGCTCTGATGAAGGCGGCGGAAAAAGGCCGTGTGGAGGTCGTCAAGCTCCTGCTTGGAAAGGGGGCTCACGTCGATGCGAAGAGAGCCGATGAT
>Ga0315286_10007417_pt1 | contig 10732 bp, 3 predicted proteins | sample YL17G10_0_MG_FD_205038 | JGI IMG/M metagenome (GOLD analysis project Ga0315286, IMG submission 205038) | Sediment microbial communities from Yellowstone Lake, YNP, Wyoming, USA - YL17G10_0 | ecosystem: Environmental > Aquatic > Freshwater > Lake > Sediment | place: USA: Wyoming | collected...
ATGCTCTCGGGCGTCCGCGCGTTCCACCGGGACTCGGCGGCGGAAACCATGTCGGCGATCTTGCGCGAGGAGCCGCCGGATCTTACGGCGACGAACAAGAGCGTGCAGCCGGGTCTGGAGCGGATCGTGCGGCACTGCCTGGAGAAGAACCCCGAGGAACGGTTCTACTCGGCGCGCGACCTCGCTTTCGATCTAGAGGCGCTCTCCGGGCTGTCCGAAACGACAGCCGTCGCGCCCGTCGCGGGCCCGTCGGCACGCCGGCGGCTCCTTCCCGCGCTCAGCATCGCGGCGATCCTCGCGTCGCTCACGGTCGGTTACCTGGTGGGTAAGGGGCGCAGTGCAACGGCACCCCCTAGGATTCGACAGCTGACATTTCGGCGGGGAACCGTGTGGTCGGCCCGCTTCGGTTCGGATGGGAAGACGGTCCTCTACAGCGCCTCCTGGGACGGTGAGCCGACCGGGATCTTCGTCAGCGCTCCCGAGAGCCCCGAGTCGCGGCCCCTCGGCATTCCCGGGGCCGACGTTCTCGCCGTCTCGTCGTCCGGCGACCTCGCGGTGTCTCTGGAGAGCAGCGTCTTCACCGAGTTTGCGAAGACGGGAACGCTGGCCCGCGCGAGCGCGACGGGAGGCGGGGCCCCCCGACAGATCCTCGAAGGAGTTGAGTTCGCCGATTGGGCGCCGAACGGGCAGGATCTCGCGGTCGTCCGGACACTCGGCGGCCGAACGCGGCTGGAGTACCCGATCGGCAAGACGATTTACGAGACGCGCGGCTGGATCGGGAGCCCGCGCATCTCGCGCGGCGGAGACCGGGTCGCCTTCCTCGATCATCCGAACCCCGGCGACGACGGAGGTCTTGCTGCCGTCGTCGATCGCGCCGGGAAGAAAGTGACGCTCTCGCCTCCCTTCGAAAGCACCCAGGGACTCGCGTGGTCGCCCGACGGCTCTGAGGTCTGGTTCACGGCGGCAGAAGTGAGCAATCGCGCTCTCTACGGCGTCTCGCTCTCGGGAAAGCTGCGGTTGCTCACGCGCGTGACGGGCTCGCTGACCATCCAGGACACTTCTCGCGACGGACGCGTTCTGCTGATCGACGAGGCGCGGAGGCTGGGTTTGTCCGCGCTCCCCCCGGGAAAGACGAAGGAGCGGGAGCTTTCCTGGCTCGACTGGTCGCGCCCCGTCGGTCTCTCGAGGGATGGTAAGACGGTCCTCTTCTTCGAATCCGGAGAAGGCGGTGGCCCGGGTTACTCCACCTATGTGCGCGACACGGACGGCACGCCCGCGGTCCGGCTTGGCGAGGGCAATGCCGTCGCCCTTTCCCCGGACGGGAAGTGGGCCGTCGCTCTCCTGCACAAGCTCACCGACGCGCATCTGGTCCTGTATCCGACTGGCACGGGACAGCCGAGGCCGCTGCCGTTGCCGGGTCTCCGTGGGGTGGGAGCGACTCGGTTCCTTCCGGATGGCCGCCGCTTGCTCATCGGCGCGAACGAGGAGGGCCGGGGCGATCGGGTTTACCTCGTGGACGTCGAAGGAGGAAAGCCCCGGGCGCTCACACAGGAGAATTTCCGCGGTCCCGGTCCGATCTCCACGGACGGGAAACGCTTCCTCGCGCGCGGCCCGGACGAGAAGGCGTACATCCACCTGATCGAGGGCGGCGAACCGGCGCCGATCCCGGGGTTCGAACCGGGCGACGTCGTCGTGAGCTGGACGACCGATGATCGAGCCCTCTTCGTCCAGCGCAGCGGAGGTCCCGGGGCGCGGATCGATCGGCTCGATCTGGCGACGGGACGCCGGGAACCCTGGCGCGAGATCCTGCCCTCGGACGCGGCGGGAGTCGTTCGGATCTCCTCGGTCTTTGTCTCGCCGGATGGGACGTTCTACGCCTACGCTTACTCGCGCGTCCTTTCGAATCTCTTTCTCGTCGAGGGCTTGAAGTGACGCTTGCGGCAGGGGCGAAGCTCGGCCCATACGAGATCCTCGCGCCGATCGGCGCGGGGGGAATGGGCGAGGTTTACCGGGCGAAGGACACGAAGCTGGGCCGTGACGTGGCGATCAAAGTCCTTCCGGAAGAGTTCTTCGAGGAGGAAGAGAGGAGACTTCGCTTCGAGCGGGAAGCCCGCACGCTGGCGAGCCTGAATCATCCGGGGATCGCTGCCATTCATTCCTTCGAAGAAATCCCCGGTTCCGTCTCTTCCTCTTCCCGCCACCTGCTCGTCATGGAGCTCGTCGAGGGAGAAGATTTGGGGCAGCGGCTCGTCTCCGGTCCCATTCCGCTCGATGAATCTCTGGCCTACGCAAAGCAGATCGCCGAAGCGCTGGAGGCGGCGCACGAGAAGGGGATCGTCCATCGCGACCTCAAGCCCGCGAACGTGAAGGTGACTCCCGACGGCCGGGTGAAGCTGCTCGACTTCGGCCTCGCGAAGATCTTCGAAGGCGATCCGACGAACGACAGGGGCGGAAGCGGCGGAGCCGTCACGAAGTCTCCGACACTCACGGCTCGGGCGACGGCGGCCGGAGTGATTCTCGGGACGGCGGCGTACATGTCTCCGGAGCAGGCACGCGGGAAGGCAGTCGACAAGCGGACGGACGTCTGGGCGTTCGGGTGCGTCCTCTACGAGATGTTGACGGGAAAGAGGGCGTTTGAAGGGGAGACCATCTCCGACACGCTCGTCTCCGTTCTTTCGAAGGAACCGGACTGGGCGGCTCTGCCGGAACAGACGCCGGTCGGGGTGAAGAGAACTCTTAGAAAGTGTCTTCAACGCGACGCCAGGCTCCGCCTTCGCGACATCGGCGACGCGCGGCTGGACCTCGAAGAGATCGCCGGAACGGCAAGCTCGGGCTCGTCTTCCTTCGAAGAAGAACAAGCTGCGCCTGGCTCCACCCTAGGTCGCGATGCTTCTGCGAGTCGAACGCGAGGGAGCAGAAAGTCTCTCTACCTCTCCTGGGCTGTTGCCGCCGCCCTTGCGGTGGTCACGGGGACGCTCGCCGTGCGCACTCGTGCCCCGCACGCGGCCGCGCCAGCCGCAGTGCAGAGATTCATGCTGTCGCGACTGAGCCTCTCCGTCGATCCGGCGCAGAGCCTTGCCTTTTCACCGGACGGTACGAAGCTGGTGTACCGCGGACGCGGAGAGGACGGGTACTACCGCCTTTACCTGCGCGCCTTCGATTCGTTCGAGGAAAAGCCGATTGCCGGTACGGAAGAGGGCGGACAGCCGTTCTTCTCGCCGGACAGCGCGTGGATCGCATTCTTTGCGGCCCACAACCTCAAGAAGGTCTCTCTCTCCGGCGGATCACCCCAGTTGATCTGCCCGGCCAAAGGGTTTACCGGGGGCGGGACGTGGCTGCCAGACGACACGATCGTCTTCGCCGGCGACGCCCTCACCGGGCTGGATCGTGTTTCCTCGCGGGGCGGCAGGCCGGAGAGGCTCCTCACGCTGGACCAGAAACAGTTCCAGTTGATCGTGTCGCCCTGGGCGCTCCCCGGCGGGAAGGCCGTTCTCGCCACGGTCCGGATGGGAGAGGAGTTCGCGACGGCTGTCGTTTCATTGACCGATCGAATCGTCCGCACAATCGAGAAGGACGCGTATGCCCCAATCTACATCCCGACCGGTCACATCGTCTATCACCAGGGGAACTCTCTCCTCGCACTGCCGTTCGACGCCGAGCGGTTGACGGTCACCGGAAGCGCCTTCCCGGTCCTGACGGAAATCCGGACCCGGATCGCCTCGCAGGTCCGGGGGTTCGGCGTCTCGAACGGCGGATCCCTCGTCTACATTCCCCTCCTCGCGGGCCGCGAGGAGCGGAGCACGCTCGCCTGGGTTGACCGGCGAGGCGCCGTGACGCCGATCGCCGAGATTCCGATGAGTCTCGACATTCCACGCGTATCGCCGGACGACACCCGGATCGCGTTCCGGCGTCCCGCCGCCAACTGTGACGTCTGGATTCACGACATCGCACGTGGCACGACGACGCGACTGACCCTCGAAGGCGACAACCACGGCGTCGTCTGGAATCCGGACGGTCGAAGGGTGACGTTCGGCCGGGTTGCGACGGCTGCCGGCGGCAAAACCGGAATCCTCTCGGCGCCGGCTGACGGGTCCGGCCCTCCGGAACTTCTCGCGTCCGTCGAGCGCGGAAACTGGTTCCCGACGTCGTGGTCGCCCGACGGGCGCCGCCTCCTGGTCAACTGGCCGGGACACGAGACCGGCGCCGACATCGGTCTCCTATCTCTCGACGGCGAACGGAAGCTCACGCCTCTCCTCCGGACCCCGTTCGATGAGACGAACGCGGTGTTTTCTCGCGACGGCCGTCTCGTGGCCTACACCTCGAACGAGTCGGGTCGCGCAGAGGTCTACGCACAGCCATACCCCGCCATGGACGCGCGCGTCCAGATCTCGACGGACGGCGGAAGCGAGCCGGTCTGGTCGCGTAGCGGGCGCGAGCTCTTCTTTCGCCAGGGAAAGAAGATGATGGCCGCCGGCGTCACGGCGGCACCCCGCCTCTCGATCGGCCGGCCGGTCGTCCTCTTCGAAGGGGACTTTGCGCGCGGGCCCGGACTGCCCGGCTACGACGTCTCGATTGACGACCAGAGGTTTCTCGTCGTGCGCGGGCCCGGAAGCTCCGGCGCGAACGAGTTGGCCGTCGTCCTCGACTGGTTCGAGGAGGTGCGGCACAAGGCAGCGGCGGGAGGTAAGAAGCCGTGACGCTGCAGTCCGGCACCCGCCTCGGCGCGTACGAGATCCTCGCCCCCGTTGGTGCGGGAGGGATGGGCGAGGTGTACCGGGCGAAGGACACGAAGCTGGGCCGTGACGTGGCGATCAAAGTCCTTCCCGAGAAGTTCTTTGAAGACAGGGAGAGCATCGCCCGGTTCGAGAGGGAGGCGAAATCGCTGGCGGCGGTGAGCCATCCCAACATCGCCGCTCTCTACAACTTCGAGGAGATTTCCGGCCGGCACCTCCTTGTGATGGAGCTGGCCGAGGGACAGACGCTCACCGATCGTCTGTTGAAGGGCCCGCTGCCGCTGGACCAGCTCCTGAGGCTCGCGATCGAGATCGCCCTGGCGCTGGATGCGGCCCACCGGGCGGGTATCGTCCACCGGGATTTGAAGCCCGGAAACGTGATGCTGACGAAGTCGGGCGTGAAGATGCTGGACTTCGGACTAGCGAAAGCCGCGGCGTCTCCCATCCAACCCTCGGAGTTGACCTCCCAGCCCACGGAGCTGCCGAAGAACCTCACGGAGAAGGGGACCATCCTCGGGACGTTTCAGTACATGGCGCCGGAGCAGCTCGAAGGGAAGGAGGCCGACAACAGAACGGACATCTTCGCTTTCGGGGCCGTGCTCTACGAGATGGCGACCGGCAAGAAGGCTTTCGCCGGCTCGAGCCAGGCCTCGCTGATCTCGGCCATCATGTCTTCCGATCCCCCGCTGGTTTCCGCGATTCAACCTATGACCCCGCCGGCCCTGGACCGGGTCGTGAGGACGTGTCTCGCGAAGGACCCGGAGGAGCGGTGGCAGAACGCTCACGACGTGGCCAGCGAGCTGAAATGGATCTCCGAGGGCTCGCAGGCCGGCGCACCGGCAGTCGTCGTGTCGCGCCGCAAGGCCCGCGAGCGGCTCGCGTGGTCGCTTCGGGCGGCCGCGCTTCTCGTGGCCGTCGCGGCGCTGGCCCTCGTCTGGCGGCGGCCGGGCGAGCCGGCCCGCGTGGTCCGGCTGTCTCTCGAGACGCCGGTCAAGGCGCCGTTCCAGACGTTCGATCACGCCACGCTCTCGCCGGACGGCCGGCTCGTGGCATTCATCGCGCGCACGTCGGTCGGAAAGCGGGTCATCTGGATCCGGCCGCTGGCGTCTCTTGCCGCGAGAGAGCTGGCGGGCACCGAGAACGCCGTGCAGCTCTTCTGGTCGCCGAGCAGCGCCTCCATCGGATTCTTCGCGGAAGGAAAGCTGAAGCGCATCGAGGCGTCCGGCGGCCCGCCGCAGGTCCTCTGCGAGGCGCCCTATCCCCTCGGCGGCTCCTGGAGTCGTGACGGCGTCATCCTTTTCGCTCCGAAGTCATTCGATGTTCTCTATCGGGTGGCTTCAACGGGCGGCACGGCCGCTCCCGTCACGAAGCTCGGACCGCGGGAGGATTCGCACATCTGGCCCTGCTTTCTCCCCGACGGGAAGCACTTCGTATTCCTCGCGGACGCCTCGAACACTTCCGACCATTCGATCCGGCTCGGCTCGCTCGATACTCCCGAGAGCGAGAAGCTCGTTGCTCCCGCCGTCACGAATCCCGGCTTCGCGCCGCCCGACTGGCTCCTCTTCGTCCGGGCGGGGACGCTCGTCGCGCAGCGCCTGGACGTCGCGAACCACAGGCTCACCGGCGACGCCGTGCCGCTCGGCGAGCAGATCGCGCCGAACGAGCCGATGCACGGCTTCGAGTTCTCGGCTTCGCAAACGGGGGTCCTGCTTTACCGAAGTGAAGACCCCGATTCACAGCTCGTCTGGTTCGACCGGACGGGCCGGAGGCTGGCCACGGTGGGGGAGCCGATCCGGTACGCGCGATTCGAGCTGGCACCGAACGAGAGACAGGTCGCGTACGAGAAGCTCGACGCGGACGGCAGGCACGGAAACCTCTGGCTGCTGGACCTCGAGAGAGGCTCAACTTCCCGCCTCACGTCCACGCCGGGCTCCGACTACGGGCCGATCTGGTCGCCGGACGGCCGGAAGATCCTCTTTGCCTCGTCACGGTCCGGTCTTCCGGATCTTTTCGAGATCACCTCGGGAGGCGGCTCCGCGGAGAAGCTGGTCTTTCACGACGCACAGGACAAGAACCCGCTCGACTGGTCGCGGGACGGGCGGTTCGCGCTCTTCGTGTCGATCTCGCCCGCGACCAGCGAGGACATCTGGATCCTGCCGCTGTCGGAGGGGGGCAAGCCCGCCCCGCTCGTCGCGACCCGCTTTTCGGAAATCGATGCCCAGATCTCGCCCGACGGAAGGTGGTTCGCATATTCCTCCGACGAGTCGGGCCGGCCGGAGGTCTACGTGCAATCGATCTCGGATGCCTCGCGGCGCTATCAGGTGTCGACCTCGGGGGGCAGCCGTCCGCGGTGGCGGGGAGACGGCAAGGAACTGTTCTTCTTCGCGGGGAGCCTGCTGCAGGCTGCCGACGTCAGGTTGGAACCGGGTTTCGAAGCCGGCAAGCCGAAGGACCTGTTTCGCCTGCCGGTCTGGTCGGATTACGCCATCGCGCGAGACGGTCAAAGGATCCTCGTGGCAACTTCGGTGGACGCAAATCCTTTCGTTTCGCCGAAGGTCGTCCTGAACTTCACGTGGGAGCTTCCGGGAAGATGACGCTCGCCTCCGGTACCCGCCTCGGCGCTTACGAGATCGTCTCCCCGCTCGGCGCGGGCGGGATGGGAGAGGTCTACCGGGCAAAGGACACGAAGCTCGGTCGCGACGTCGCGATCAAGGTCCTGCCGGAGGAGTTCTTCGAGGACAAGGACCGCGTGGCCCGCTTCGAGAGAGAGGCGAAATCGTTGGCCGCCCTGAACCATCCGGGCATCGCCGCTATCTACTCCTTCGAAGAAATCTCCGGTCGACACCTCCTCGTCATGGAGCTCGTCGAAGGAGAAGACCTCGGGCAGCGGCTCGTCTCCGGGCCTCTTCCCCTCGACGAATCTCTCGCGTACGCGAAGCAGATCGCCGAGGCTCTGGAGGCGGCGCACGAGAAGGGGATCGTCCACCGGGATCTCAAGCCAGGAAACGTGAAGGTCACCGAGGAGGGGAAGGTCAAGCTGCTCGACTTCGGGCTGGCCAAGGCCTTTGAAGGAGATCCTTCGAAGGAGAAGAGCGGCCCGGGACTCGCGGAGTCGCCGACGCTCACGGCGCGGGCCACGGCGGCTGGGATGATTCTGGGTACCGCGGCCTACATGTCGCCGGAACAGGCGCGGGGGAAGACCGTCGACAAGCGGACGGACGTCTGGGCCTTCGGCTGCGTCCTCTACGAGATGCTCGCGGGGAGCCGGGCCTTCGAGGGCGAGACCGTCAGCGACACGCTCGCGGCCGTCCTGATGAAGGAGCCGGAGTGGAGCGTGCTGCCGGAGGCGACCCCGGCCGGAGTGAGAAGAGTCCTTCGGAAGTGCCTGCAGCGGGACGCGAAGCTGCGTCTCCACGACATCGCCGACGCGCGGCTGGACCTGGAAGAGATCGCTGCGGCCAGTGCCTCCGGCCAATTACCCTTCGAAGAAAAGACCGCGGTGCCAAGCCCCGCTGTAGGTCGAAGCGACGGAGCGAAACGAGAGAGAGGGAGCAGAAAGTTTCTCTATCTTTCTTGGGCGATTGCGGCCGCCTTCGCGGCCGCGACAGGGGCGCTCGCGCTGCGCGGTCGCGTCCCGCAGGTCGCGCGTGAAGGCATCACGCGTTTCACCGCGGCGGTGCCGGAGGGGATGCGGCTTCTTCTGGACGACACGACCAACATGGCAATTTCGCGGGACGGCCGCAAACTGGTCGTGTCGGCCCTGGACGAAAGGACGGGCACGTCGCATCTCGAGCTGCGGCGGCTCGACGACCTCCAGTGCACGAAGCTCGCGAACTCCGAGGACGCGAGCAGCCCCTTCTTCTCGCCGGACGGAGAGTCCATCGGCTTTTTCGCCGGGGGAAAGCTGAAGAAGATGCTCCTGGCCGGGGGGACGCCCATCGTGCTCGCAGACGCACCCACCCAACGCGGAGGCTGCTGGGGCCCGGACGACCGGATCATCTATTCGCCGGAGTACACATCGGGGCTTCTGAGCGTCCCGGCGGCGGGGGGATCGCCGACGGAGATCGCGAGGCCCGATCCGAAGAAGAAGGAGAGGACCTACCGGTGGCCGGACGCGCTCCCGAACCGGGCCGGAATCCTCTTCACGATCGGCTGGACGGACAGCCCGCAGAACTACGAGAACGCCGACATCGGCGTCCTCTCCGGGGGCGTGATCCACACGCTCGTCAAGGGCGCGAACATGGCGCGATTCGTCCCGCCCAACCATCTGGTCTTCGTCCGGCTCGGAAACCTCTACGGCGTCGAGCTCGACCTCACCAACCTGACCGTGCGCGGAACGCCCGTGCCGGTGCTCCAGGAGCTCGGAGGCGATCCGACGAGCGGCGTCTCGTATCTTTCCATCGCGGAAAGCGGCACGCTCGCCTGGGTTCCGGGCACGGCGCTTGCGGGCCGGTCCTGGATCACCCTGACCGACCGCAGCGGCAAGCCCACGCGCCTTCCCCTGCCACCGCAGGACTACAACACGCCCGTCTTCTCGCCCGACGGGCTTCGCCTCGCTTACAACGTCGGCAAGGGCGTCTCGGGCCCGGTCGGCGACGTCTGGACGATCTCGCTCTCCGATCTCGCCCCGAGCCGGCTCACGTTCGACGAATACAACGCGGGACCCGTCTGGTCTCCGGACGGCCGCGAGATCGCCTACGCCGTCACCTCGGGCAAGGCGCAGGGAATGTACCGGAAGCCCGTCGACGGGAGCGGGGCAGCCGTCCTCCTCGGTGAATCCACGACGACGGCCATCATTCCCGGCTCCTGGAGCCCGGACGGCAGACTCTTCGCGGCCACGTTCATCGGCGATTTCGAGATCCGGCTCGTCGATGTCACAACGGGAAAGAGCCGACTCTTCGAGTCGGGGGCCGCCGCGCCGGCATTCTCGCCCGACGGCCGCTTCATCGCGTTTCAGGTGGCGAATGCTTCGGGAGAGCCCCACGTCTTCGTTCGGCCGGTCGAAGGTGACGCGAAATGGCAGGTCACTCCGGACGTCGGCGGCTTCCCGAGATGGGCCGCCGGAGGGCGCGAACTGATGTTTCTCCAGAACTCGCGCCTGATGAAGGTGGACGTCGAGACGCGCCCGTCGTTCCGCGCGGGCCCGGCGCAGGTCCTCTTCGGGGGCCTCGAGGGCTACTCCTGGAGGACGAACCCGACCGTGAACTGGGACGTGTCCCGGGACGGCAAGAGGTTCGCGTTCGTGGAATTCCGGAACAGCGGCACGCAGGCGCGACAGGTGGCCGTGGCCCTCAACTGGGGCCAAGTGCTGAGAGCCGCGCCCGCCGTCAAGGACGCCCGATGACACTGAACTCCGGCACCCGCCTCGGTCCGTACGAGATCCTCTCTGCCCTCGGCGCGGGCGGAATGGGGGAGGTCTACCGCGCGAAGGACACTCGGCTCGGGCGCGAGGTGGCGATCAAGGTCCTGCCGGCGGAGCTCTCCTCCGATCACGAGCGGCTCAGGCGTTTCGAGAGGGAGGCGCGGTCGGCGTCGACCCTCAACCACCCGGGCATCGTGACGATTCACGACATCGGCTCCTCGGGCGGCGTGTCGTACATCGCGATGGAACTCGTGGAGGGGGAGAACCTGGACGCGGTCATCCCGCCCGGCGGACTTCCCCTCTCACGGTTCTTCGAGATCAGCGTGCCGTTGGCCGATGCGTTGTCGGCGGCTCACGAGAGCGGCATCGTGCATCGGGACCTGAAGCCCGGCAACGTGATGGTCACGCGCGAGGGGCGCGTCAAGGTTCTGGACTTCGGCTTGGCCAAGCGCGAAGTCTGCGACTCGGACCCGGATTCCTCGAGCACTCCGACGGAGAGCCGGGCGAACCTGACGGGCGAAGGCCAGGTCTACGGCACCGTCGCCTACATGTCGCCGGAGCAGGCTAGGGGCGCAAAGGTGGACCCGCGGTCGGACGTCTTCTCGCTCGGCGTCGTTCTTTATCAGATGTTGACCGG
>Ga0315286_10007418_pt1 | contig 10731 bp, 13 predicted proteins | sample YL17G10_0_MG_FD_205038 | JGI IMG/M metagenome (GOLD analysis project Ga0315286, IMG submission 205038) | Sediment microbial communities from Yellowstone Lake, YNP, Wyoming, USA - YL17G10_0 | ecosystem: Environmental > Aquatic > Freshwater > Lake > Sediment | place: USA: Wyoming | collected...
TGGAGAACTTGAAGTCAACGCTGGAAGCCGGAGTAGACCTGCGTTTTGCCCGACGCCCGTTCCTCGGGATCATCTTCGACATCCTGGACGCAGAGCGCGCCGCCAAGGAGGGCATCGCCGCCGAAGCAGGGATCTATGTGAACCTCGCAGTGGAGGGCGGCGGCGCCCGGGTCGCGGGACTGAAAAAAGGCGACGTCATCAGCTCCATCGGTGGCATCGAGACACCGGGCTTCCAGGAGTTGGTGAATGCCCTGCAAGCTCGGCGCGCCAGAGACGTGGTGGACGTGGAGTTGGCTCGAGGCCAACAGCGGGAGACGGTCCAGGTCACGCTGGGGCAGCGGCCCCTCCAGGAGCTCCCCGTCACCGCTGAGGAGCTGGCAGAAGCGCTGGCCCAGGGCTACAAGGAGACGGACGGGGCGCTTCAGGCTGCGGTCGAAGGGCTGACCGAAGACGAAGCCGGTCGTCGCCCGGCCGAAGGGGAATGGTCGGTCAAAGAGGTGCTGGCCCACATTTCAGCCGTCGAGCGCGATCAGCAGTGCTTCCTGGGTGTATTTGCCCTGGATGGTTGGCTGGACACGGGCCCGGGCAACGCCTCGGCGCTGGCCGGCCGCTTGGCCGCGACGCTGTCGATCACCCGCACACTCCAGGGCCTGGTGGACAGGTTCCTCACCGACGAAGCCGAGACGGTGGCCTACGTGGGCTCGCTACCTGTGGAGACCATGGCCCACAAGGCTCGCTTCCGTCGCATTGCACAGAACATGCTGGGCCTGCCCGACCACACCCGCGAGCATATCGAGCAGCTCAAGGCGACCATCGCGGCCGTGCGGGGCACCTAGAGTGCTGGTCACCCAGCCTGTCCGGCAAGGTCCGGCAGGTTGACCCACATTATGTCGCCCTGAGCGAGGCGAGGGGTATCTTCTGGTCACAGCACGGTTCTTCGCCTCACTTCCCGGCCTTGGGGGGATATCAGGCGGAAGGGTTGGAGGGACGATGGGGTCCTTTTCGCTGAAGGAACTGTGGGCAGTGGGCCGGTCGTTGGGGTTGCGGTGTGTGTTGCTGCGCAGTCTACCCGGTCCGGCGACGCCTGTACGAGGCCCGCAGCACGCCGGAAAAACCCCCAGGGGGTGGGATTCTGACCACCGTCCGCTCCCTGCTGCGGCCGCGACGCACACCGGCCTTCGACGAGCCCTTGAGCGAGATACTCTCGGTCCAGGTTGACGGGCAGGCGATAGATCTCCATTGTACGAACGGGGCACTCCGGCTGGAGGTGCTGGCGGCCGACCTGATCCGCGCGCGCGCAGGCCCTTCCGGCCAGGCGAGCTTTGCGCCGCTCACTTCCTACGCCCTGGATCCTGAAACCCAGTGGCCCGCGGTGCCTTTTGACGTTGAGGACAGCGTCGAGGCGGTGACGATCCGCTGCGCTCGGCTCACATGCCACGTCTCCAAGCGACCGTGCCGCGTGGATTTTAGCGACGCCAAGGGCCATCCCTTGAGCCTGGACGCCGAGGGGTTGGGCTTTCGGGGCAGAGGTGCCTTTTGCACCCGCGGCCTGGCGGAGGGAGAGGCGATCTATGGCCTGGGCGAGAAGGCATTCGGGCTCAACCTTCGCGGCCGGGCGCTGGAGCTGTGGAACCGCGACCCCGAATGCTACTCGCCGGGCGATGGCCCCCTCTACCTGAGCATTCCCCTGGTCGTCGGACTGTGCGACGGGCAGGCCTACGGCCTGTTTTTCGACAATCCTGGCCGCGCCCGCATTGACCTGCCTGCCCTACCTACGCCTAGACCGCAGGGAGCGCGTGACCCCGGGTCAGACCGCCAGGATAGGCAAGTAAAAGCTGGCAATCCTGGGGACCAGGCCCAGATCAGCCGGCTGCGCTATGAGGTCGACACGGGCGAGCTGTGCTTCTATTTCTTCGCGGGCCCGACTCTGCCCGCCGTGCTGGAGCGCTACACCCAACTGACCGGGCGCATGCCTTTGCCGCCCCGGTGGCTTCTGGGCTACCAGCAGAGCCGCTGGAGCTACTTCCCCGAAGGTCAGGTCCGCGAGTTGGCCGCTGAGCTCCGCCGACGCCGCATCCCCTGATACGTTCTATACCTGGACATCCACTTCATGGATGGCTACCGCGTCTTTACGTGGGATCCCGAGCGGTTCCCAGACCCCCTGCGCCTGCTGTCCGAGCTGCGAGCACAGGGGTTTCGCGTCATCACCACGGTAGATCCGGGGGTCAAGATCGACGCCGGGTACCGCGTCCACGACGACGGGCTGGCGCGCGACGCCTTTTGCCGGCTGCCCGGTGACGCCCTCTTCCGGGGTCCGGTGTGGTCTGGCGACTGCTTCTTCCCCGATTTCACCGATGCGCGCGTGCGGACCTGGTGGGGCGACCTGCACGCATCGCTACTGGGGGTGGGTATGGCCGGCGTTTGAAACGACATGAACGAGCCGGCCATCTTTGGGGCGATATGCCGCGCAACCTGCTCCACCGGCACGAAGGCAAAGGGGCCAGCCATGGCGAACTACACAATGCCTGCGGGCTGCAGATGGCCCGCGCCGGCTCGGAGGGGGTGCGGCGACTCTGTCCTGACAGGCGCGTGCCGCAAATCAGCCGCTCAGGGTATGCCGGAGTGCAGCGTCACGCTGTGGTCTGGACCGGCGACAAGCGCTCCAGCCGGGAGCACCCGCGGCTGAGCGTGAGCACGTGCCTGAACCTGGGGATGAGCGGCGTGGCCATGTGCGGGGCAGACGTCGGAGGCTTTGGGGAGGATTGCAGCGGCGAGTTGCTGGTCCGCTGGACACGGGCCGGTGCGCTCATGCCGTTTTTCCGCAATCACAGTGGCCTGGGCACGGCCCGGCAGGAACCGTGGGCTTTCGGCGAACCCTACGAATCGATCTGCCGGCGCTGGCTCGAGCTGCGTTACGAGCTGCTGCCGTATCTGTACACGGTCGCGGCAGGCGGCCCAAAGCGGTTTGCCCATAATGCGGCCCCTCGCCATGGCGTTCCCCCACGACCGGCGCACCTACAGCCTAGACGACCAATTCATTCTGGGCGACGCGCTCCTGGCCGCGCCGGTGTGCCAGCCAGGACAGACGCCACGGCCCGTGCTTCTGCCCGGCGGCCCGTGGCATGATTTCTGGACCGGCCAGCCGCGCAGCGCCGAGATCACGGCAGCACCGCTTGAGCGGATGCCGTTATTTGTGCGGGCGGGCTCGGTCGTGCCCACAGGAACGGTGATGCAGCACACGAACGAGTGCCCACCGCAAGCGCTGCACCTGCGGATCTACCCGGGGAATGGCACGAGCTGGCTGTACGAAGACGACGGCGACAGCCTGGCCTACCAGGCAGGTGACTTCTGCCGGACGCGGTTCGTGTGCGAGCAAGAACGGGATCGGCAGACGATTCGGCGGGAGGCTGAAGGGCCCTACGAGCCGGGTTATGGGCAGTTCGAGATCACCGTCTACGGGCGGACGGCTGCACCCCGGCAGGTGCGGGTCGACGGTCAGGCGGTGCATGCCGACCATCATGCCGGGACGAAAACGCTCCGCATTATGACCGAGCCGTGGAGTTCCTTGGTAGTAGAATAGCGGCCAAGAAACCAGATGCCCGTTCAGGCTTCGTCCCTTTCTGAACGGGCATCGTGCCGAGAAGCCGGTTGGGGCCTACCCAACCAACGATCGGCGTCTCACTTGAATAACGTCACAACTGCAAGAAAGGTCCGCTCACGACACCATTTGCTGTTGCGTCTGGTGCGCCAGGATGATGGCCTCGGCCACATCCTTCATCGGCTTGCGGGTGTTCATGCTCATCTTCTGGATCTTGCGGAACGCCTCCGCCTCACTCAAGCCCTGCGCGTCCATGAGGATCCCCTTGGCCCGATCCACGAACTTGCGGGTCTCCAGCGTGAGCTGAAGGTCCCCCATCTGTTTTTCCATCGCCTTGAACTCGTTGAATCGCGCCAACGCCACCTCGATGGCCGGAACCAGGTCCACTTCTCGGAACGGTTTGACCAGGTAGCCCACCACTCCCGCTTCCCGCGCTCGCACCACCAGGTCACGCTGGCTGTACGCCGTCAGGAGCAGCACCGGGGCAATCTTCTCCTCGGTCAGGAGCCGGGCGGCGTCGATGCCGTCGAACTCGTCTCCTTCAAACTTGATGTCCATGACTACGATGTTGGGCCTCAGTTCCCTGGCCAGGTTGACTGCACTACGCCCATCGCCCACCTCGCCCACGACGAGGTAGCCCAGATTGCCCAACATCTCACGCAGGTCCATACGGATGATTGATTCATCATCAGCGATGATTACGCGTGTCCGCTCTGCCATTATCGACCTCCTTGGCTTTGTTTGGGAAATGATACAACAGCAGAGACCCCTTTGTCCCGGCCGTGAAGCTCGAAACTGCCTTTCAGATCGCCCTGGGCCAAAGTCTTGACGATCTGCAAACCCAGACTGCTGTTCTGGTCCCCTGGATTGCCCGCAGTTAGGGCAGGCAGGTCAAAATCGGCGGGCAGGCCCACCCCGTCGTCGTCCACCGAGATAGTGATCTGGTCGCCATCGTCCTTCAGATTGACAGTAACGGTGCCCCCCTCGTGGCGATGGTAGCCGTGCTCCAACGCATTCTGGAGCAACTCGTTAATCACCAGCGCGCACACCGTTGCCGACTGCGTGGGCAGATAGATGTTCGGCCCCCGCAGATCCAGGCGAATGCCCTTCTCGCGATCTACCACCCCTTCGCGGAACTGGGTGAGGATGCGCTGGCCCACGTCGCGGATGTTGATCACGCGGGCATCCTGGTGGGCCAGGAACTCGTGGATGACCGCCACGCTCAGGATGCGGTTGATCCCCTCCTGCAGAGCTTGGCGCACGTCCTCCGAATCGGCCCGGCGCGCCTGGAGCCGCAGTAGCGAGGCGATGGTCTGCATGTTGTTCTTGACGCGGTGGTGGATCTCCTGGATCATGGCCTGCTTGACCCGGAGCTCCTCTTCCTGCCGGCGGGCGTCAGTCTCGTCGCGGATGGTAATCAGGACCCCTTCCACCCAGCGGACGTCCGCCGCTTTGCGCCGCGCCCAACGCCATCCCTCGCCGGTGGAAAAGAGGGGAATCGCCTTCTTGACCCAGACCCGATCGCGCAGGCTAACCTCTCGCTCGAGGCACTCGCCAGTCTCAAAGGCTTCGCGGACGACGCTGTTGTCGTCCAACACCAGGTCCTCAAAGTGCCACTTGAGCAGGTCACCGGTGTAGCCCAGTTTGCGGTACATGCTGGTGGCAATGCCGCTGACGTACTTGATGCGGTGCTGCGCATCGATCACCACGATGCCATCGTGCTCGGCAAAGGGAGTCAGCCGCTCCACGCCGGACAAGGCGCCTGCGAGCACCATTTCCTGGAACCGGGCCAAGGCGCGCTGGAACTCGCGGCTGCGGCGGTGATGGCGCTCCCGCTCGATCAGGTTCGTTTCGATGGACACCGCTGCCATCACGCTGCCATCGGCCCTGCGCATGGGGTGGGTGGTTTGGACGATGAGCATGCCCTGGGCTGGTGTGGAACGCTGGCCATCGCGGCGCCTCTCGTGCCGCCCAGGGCGGCTCTCGGTCAACGCGCGAAAGACGGCAGGTTCCTCCAGGGCAGACACCTGCCGCTGCACCACCGACTCACTATAGATGGGCAAGATCGAGTGCGGGCGGGCCTGCGAGACAACCACCGCGCGCTCGGCGTTTACAGGGCAATAGATCAGAACGTCGGCGCGGCTCAGGTCGGCCAGGATGCCCAGGTGCCGCTCGACCGCTTGCAGAAAGTCGATATCCTCTTGGGTCAGGTTTTCACAGTCATGAACAACGCTGTCCATTTGCTTCTCGGCTCCGAGAAAGCGCCAACCCGGTCTCGTCCACGACGAAGCGAAATGCATGACTCTTCCTTGACGGCGCCTCTCTAACTTGGAATAAAGCAATGGCCGATAGCACCATGCCATCGACCGTGTTGTGGTCGGGGCGGCCCGATTTGAACGGGCGGCCACTTGAACCCCATTCAAGTGCGCTACCAGACTGCGCTACGCCCCGAGGAACAGAAGAATTATACCGCAAACGGCGAGACCGGTCAAATGGGGTCAAGGGCAACGCAGGTTGGGGAAAAGCTGTCAACGGAGTTCGGGAACGGATGGAACAGCTTCCAGCTCTATCGCCGCGTCGAGCAGTTTGTCCAGATTCCAGTCTTGCGGTATACTCCCGGCAAGGTGAATCACTCAGACTCGTCGAGAGAGAGAAACCATGAAGCGATGGGTAACCACCTTGGCGCTCGTGGCCTGCCTGCTCGCAACCGCGTGGGCGCTCGCCGGCTGCCGCGGAAGGGCTGCACCCACTACCGCCATCCAGCCGGCCCAACCGGCGGCCGCCAGCGCGGCGCAGCCGACAGGGCCGCCGACGTCCGCTTCTCCCACAGAAGCACTGGCCACACAGCCTCCGGCCCCGACGGCCGAGCCCACAGCAGAGCCGACTGTCGCCCAGCCCGCGCCGACCAAGGTGCCACCCACCGAGACCCCCCTGCCCACCGCCACCCAGGAACCGGCGGCCGGTCCCGATCCGGCGAGGGGACAGCAACTCTGGGCGCAAAAACCGTGCCTTGGCTGTTACGGCTCCAACGCCGAAGGCCAGATCGGCCCCCGGCTGGCCGGGACGTCCCGATCCGTCGACCAAGTGCTGCGCAAAGTACGCAACGACGGGCGGTCCATGCCAGCCTTCCCACCGAGTGTAATCAGCGACCAGGAGCTGGCGGACATCGTCGCCTGGCTCCAATCCCTGGCTGGCTAGAGCAGGCCTGGTCCGCGCCTTTGGGGCCGCCGGTACACAATTGGGATGATCCGGTAGGGTCGGTGCGTTGCTCAGGAGGCCGTGGTGGCGATCCGGAACAGGGATAGCAGATGGGGGGGCGCGCAAGCGCGGTTGGCGGGGCTGGCGAGACTGTGGGAGCGGAGCCGCCCCTGGCTGTGGCGAGATGTGCTGGCTCCTCTTGCCATCACCCGTTTGGCACTGCTGCTGGTGGGTTGGTTCTCCCGGTACTTTCCGGCCAGCGCGGACTATCCCATCCAGGCCGCGCTGGCGCGCGGTTGGCAATTTTCGCCGCACCGGCTTCTGGACATCTGGGGGCGGTGGGACAGCGGTTGGTATCTGAACATCGCCACCAACGGCTATGGCCTGCGGGGAGACCTTCAGGCGGTGCAGAGCAACGTTGGATTCCTTCCCCTGTACCCTTACCTGATCAAGCTACTGGCCCTGCTCCTTCCATCCGGACTGCGCACGCGCGGGGGGCTGCTCCTGGTCGGGGTTGTCATCTCTAACCTCTTTCTGCTGGGGGCGTTGATCCTACTACACCGGCTGGTCGCGTCGCTGCGTGGCGACGAAGAGACGGCGGGACGGACGGTCGCGTACCTTCTCCTCTTTCCGACCAGCTTTTTCTTTTCCTGCGCGTACACCGAGTCGGTGTACCTCTTCTTTTCGGTCGCCGCTTTCTGGGCTGCGTCGAAGCAACGGTGGGGAGTAGCGGGCCTCATGGGTGGGTTTTCTGCGTTGACCCGCCCGGTCGGTGTGCTGATCCTGATGCCACTGGTCTGGCAGTATCTCGACGCCAGAGCCTGGAGGGTGCGCCGGATGCGATGGGATGCTGGCTGGCTGCTGCTGGTGCCAGCCGGCCTGTTGACTTTCCTGTGGGGCGTGTATCCTGTGACCAGAAGCCTGCTCGCGCCGCTTCAGACGCAGGCGGCCTGGGACAAGGCGTGGAACTCGCCGTGGGCCACCTGGCTGCACCCAACGGGTGTCAGCCAGTTCATCACGCCGGTGGATCAGGCGTGCGCGATCGGCTTTCTGGCGCTCGCGGTTGTGGCGCTGTGGCGTCTATCATCGGCCAGCTTGGGCCTCTATACATTGCTCCTGATACTGCCTCCCCTGTTCAGTGGCACTCTGGCCTCCATGGCGCGCTATTGCGCGGTGGCCTTTCCGGCCATGGTGGCCCTGGCCTGGCTGAGCCAGCGGCGCTGGGTAGACGGACTGGTCCGGGGCGTCTTCTTCACGTTCCAGGTGTTGCTCATGGTGGCCTGGAGCCAGTTCTATTGGGTCGGGTGAAGGACTAGGAGTCGATTGCCGCACAGACCGGGTACCCTGGTCGCGCAGACGCCACGCCCCCGGCGCGTCCACCTTCTGGCCGGCCCGGACGAGCGGCCTACGCTACCGGATGGTCTCCAGGTCGGCCAGGAGCATCTGCTTCGCCTCGGGGTCGACCATGCTCTCCGACACCCGGCGCGCTGCGGCCAGGTATTCCTCCATCTTGGCCCGGTTGCCGGCCACCAGCTCGGCCCGGTTGCCGGCCACCAGCTCGGCCCGCGCCAGCGCCTCGTAGGCATAGCCCACGTAGAAGGGCAGCACGCCCTCTTCCTGGCTCCAGTCCAGGCTAAACTGGCCGTGCCGGCGGGCCCCGTCAGCCCGGCCCAGCAAGGCATAGATGCGCGACGACTGCCAGTAGGCGGCCGACCGGTTGCTGGGCTCGCAATCCTCGCGCTGCGTCCAGTGCCAGTGGGACGACAGGCTCAGTCGGAGCATCTCTTCATCCTCTTCCGCCGTCCGCTGCGGCTTGTCCATCAGGTCCCACGCTCTATTGAAGCATTCGACGGCAAAATAGCGGTGGGCGGCGGCTTGGTCAAGACTCGGTTTTGTTTCCATCTTGCCTCCTCATCAGCAAGAACAGTTAGTTACCCCTTCACATACGAACACTTCTCGGCGATCAGGCCGTCGGCCAGGCGAAAGAGGTCGACGCCCCGCACATACCCCGCGCCGGACTCTTCGTTGTCAGCCCAGCGATACACCCAACGCTGGACGGCGCGATCGCCAGCCACGAACAGCTCCTCGACCTCAATGCGCGCCGTCGGCGACGCGCGAAACAACTCGATCCAGAACGCCTCGACCGCCGCCTGACCTTCATAGCGGGTGCCGTCTGGGGCCGGGAAGGTGTTCTCAAAGGCGCAGTCGGCCTGCATCAGAGCCATCATCGCCGGCACATCGTGCCGGTTGAAGGCATCGTTGAACCTCACCAACACAGCGGTTGCGTGCTCGACCATCCTCGCCTGCCCTCCAAGGTACTCCACAGCCACCCCTTCGCTGAAGTGGCGCCATAGGTAACAGTTGTATACACCCGAATTCGGGGTTTGTCAAGTTTCGGATGATAGTAATTATCCGATTTGATGGACATTGGAAGTCTCGAAGACCTCCAAGGTCTATGGTCCCGAATCGAACCGAAGGGACTTGCGCAGCGAATAGACAGGGCAATAGCAGCCCCAGGGTCCGGTTGCGCCGTGCCTACAAGATGCAGCCCAACGGCCACGACTATGACCACCGGCGCACCAGATGGTGCTGCGCAAAGATACGCCAGAGAGACACAAAACGGCCGAACCCTGGCTGCCCTTGCCTGGCTGCCGCTCACAAGCACGGCAGGCGGTCAATGCCGGCCGCGCTCTGCCCGATGGCTCGGTCCGCCTGGCCAGGGAAGGACCCTATGGCTCCGAGACCTGGGACATGGCTCAGGCCCGTGCGACTCAGCTTCTCAACCCCGTGCCCTGGCTTCGCCGGCCCTATCCCTGGTGCCCCGCTTGCCAACACCCTCTACCTTTCGCCCTTCGCCTGCCTCAGTCGCTGCGTAAACCCGCGACGGTGCAGGCTTGTCAAGAGCGGCGTTTTACGCCATACTGCCCTCCATGGAGACGCTCCCGTCCCTGGACGCACACGCCCACTTGAACCCGGCCCGGACCACAGGTGAAGGGCAGACTCGGGCGCGGTCCTGGCCATGAGCCTGTCCCTGGCCGAGGCGGCCCTCGTCGCCGCCCGGCCGGAGCCCTTGGTCTCCTGGGGTGTGGGCTGCCATCCCCGCAAGCGGGCGGCACAGTAGTCGTTTGACGTGGAGCGCTTTCGCGAACTGGTGCAGAGCACGGCGATCGTGGGCGAGATCGGACTGGACACAGGATCGCGGGTCCCGTTCGAGCTCCAGCTCCAAACCTTTCGCCAGGCGTTGGAGGTGGTCGCAGGCCTGCCCCGGCTGGTCAGCATCCACACCTACCGCGCCACCGGGCTGGTGCTCGAGGAGCTGCGGCGGCAGCCGGTGGCCGTACCGATTCTCCATTAGTGGACCGGCAACACGGCCGAAACGCGGGAGGCAGTGACCCTGGGCTGCTATTTCTCCGTCCATTCGGCCGTGGCCCGGCACGCCAAGTTCCCCACAACCGTCACGCCGCAGCGTGCGCTGGTCGGCAGCGACCACGGCTGGGCCGACCCGACGGCGGCCATCCCGTGCCGCATCAAGTGGGTGGAGTATCTAGTCGGCCTGCAGTTGCGGCTGGACGTGAAGGACGTCCGGCGCCTGGCCTGGCAGAACCTGGCGGCCATCGTGCGCGAGACAGGTACCGTCGGGCTGCTGTCCAGACCGCTCGCCGCAGTCCTGGCCGAAGCGGGTGCCGGCTCATGGCCGTGAGGCGCAGTGGCGTGCCGTGGGGAGAGCGCAAGGTATTCTTTTGGACATTCAGGTCTGCCGTGGTAGAATACGTCTGCTTATGACACTGCGGGATCGTGTGCCACCGTGCTGCTGGCACGATCGTTGGCCGGATCGGTCAGATGGGCATAGAGTCCTGCTATAGCCGGATGATCCCGGCTCCTATGCCCTGCATAGGCGCGAGGAGGACGACATGAACAGGGACAAAGTGCGGCGA
>Ga0315286_10007419_pt1 | contig 10730 bp, 8 predicted proteins | sample YL17G10_0_MG_FD_205038 | JGI IMG/M metagenome (GOLD analysis project Ga0315286, IMG submission 205038) | Sediment microbial communities from Yellowstone Lake, YNP, Wyoming, USA - YL17G10_0 | ecosystem: Environmental > Aquatic > Freshwater > Lake > Sediment | place: USA: Wyoming | collected...
TCCCAGATATAAAAGTTGTCGCAAAAAATCACATTGGCACGTCTGCCAGTTTTTCCCTTCCTTCAGAGCTTTATGCAAATGCTACTTGCCTGAATGGCTCTATAGTGACATTCAATTGGAATCCTTCTACAGGGGCTTTATTATATTCTGTTTATGTACGCGCTTCTGAAGATGGAGAGTGGCAGGCAGGTGGAAATGTTACGCCAGAGGAATGCGGTGAAACCTGTCAGTATTCATGGAGCAATCTTTACGGCGAATCTGAGTGGAAAGTGCGAGCGTTTGGGGAAGAGGGATATGAAGATAGCGCAGTTGCAAGCGTGTCAGGCTGCCAGGCACCAGACAATTCCTCTGAGGAATCTTTTCTCACGTCTGCCAATCTGGATGTTGTTTTGCAATCTGCCAGCTGCACTCATAGGGTATCATGGTCCGCCAAAGATCTCGGATGCTCCAACAATTATGTAATTGAATGGTGCAAGGATCAAAATAATATTAATTTCGGCAGCGTTCCTTCAAATTGCCTTTCCTCAAATACCGCCAATACATACTTTGATGTGCCGGTAGTTGCAGGCTCCCATTATTATTGGCAGGTAATAAGGCCTGCAAAGTATTGTGATAATGCAAACCTTGAGTTAGTTACATCCGGTTCATTTGTAGGGAATGGCGGCGATAAATCAATTTCTTTCACGACAGATGGAAACAAATGTGTTGGCCTGACCTATTATTACGAGTATTGTACAGGAGACAGGGCGGCGCTTCCGTGCGAAAGCTTCAGCGATGCGTATGGGGGCTGCTCTTGCGCAAGCACAACTGGCTCCCCTATGCAGTTTTCTAGAATGGCAAGCGGAATTACTTATTCATGGAAACTTTGGGATTACAAAAACAAATGCGATGCATCTCATTGGGGCAATGTTGCGACCGGCGATTTCACAGATACTTGCGGGGCAACGCCATATTGCGGAGATGGTGCGGTAACGACAGGCGAACAATGCGATGCAGGCGGGGGAAAAACCTTTTTGGATAATTCACCACAATGTCCTCAAAATCAATATGTTTGCAACGGTGTTCATTTTGGTTATAGAGATGCCACGGGCAGCTGCTCAAACTGCAAGTGCGTGGAAGATGTCCCAGCAACGTATTGCTCAAAGGGGTCATGTGGTGCAGCGTGCAGTGAGGATTCCGAGTGCATAGGGCAATATGTGTGCAACCAGGCTACATGCTCCTGCGCTCCAAACGGCCCGGATACACCTGAAAATCTTGCAGCAACGTCCGTATGCGCTGCTGAAACCCCTACTGATACAATGCCTGTCACCGTCACATTTACATGGAAAGCCTCATCTAATGCAGACTATTACCGGGTTTATGTATGGGCCCCTGAGCTTAATCAATGGCATGAAGGAAGGCAGGTCATGGACTATGAGTGCGGGGCAACATGTTCTGATGTTTGGTATAATTTCCCTTCTGGCACACAACACATATGGATGGTTAGGGCATTCCGGATAGGAGGATATGCTGATAGCAGCGAACTCACACTGACAACAGTATCGTGCAATATTCAGCCGCAGCCCGATACTTCAAAACCAACTAAGCCGGCCTTGGCCACTCCAACGCAAGCCTGCGAATTCGACAGCGCTGATGATATTTCTCCTGTAACCGTTACATTCAAATGGGTTCCCTCAATCGGCGCTGACTCTTACAAAGTTTATGTTTACGCTCCTGAAGTAAGCAAGTGGCTCGAGGCAGCCAGTTCTGTTTCAAGCTGCGGAGCATACTGTCAGTACACGTGGAAGGATTTTCTTCCCAATGTAGGATATTCCTGGATGGTGAGAGCATCCAATAATGCAGGTTACACAGACAGCGATACCACTGGTTTAACAACAAGAAATGATTGCACCTATGAGCGCCCTATCTCGCTGCTCCCTGGCAAGCCTTCGCTGCTGCCGCCAACGACAAAATGCGCGCCAGATTATGCCGGAGATACTTCTCCTGTCACAGTAACCTTTAATTGGAATGCAGCGACAGGGGCAGATTATTACAGAGTGTATGTTTACGCTCCGGATATAAGTCCAACATACTGGCACGAGGGGCGAATTGTTAATTCCGGAGAATGCGGGGCGACATGTTCAGACGTATGGTATGATTTCCCGGCAGGAACTTCACACATATGGATGGTGAGAGCTTTCAATTCCAGGGGTAATACAGACAGTGACCAAAACAGCTTCCCGTCTGAAAAATCCTGCGTCTCGGCTCCTACACAGCCTCAATCCCTATCCGCAGATATGGTTTGCCAGCCGGAAAATGCAAATGATGCACTTCCTGTTACTATAACTTTCAAATGGGCAAAGACAAGCGATGCACATCACTACAGGGTTTATGTATACAAAGGACCTACAGGCTGGGACTGGTATGAGGGAGGTGTTATTTATCCGTCGCAGTGCACAACCAATTTGTGTCAGGATACTTGGGGGAATTTCGCCTCAGGTGACAGCCGCCCCTGGCTTGTAAAAGCATTCAGCAGTGCGGATGAGCAGAGCGCAGTAAGGGTGGATAGTGAGTCAGCGCTCTTTGGACCCACGCCAAACTGTCAGGGGCAGCCGGCGCAATCTTGCCCAAATGCAAAATGTGAAACACCAATGGAAGATTGCAGTTCATGTCCGGCTGATTGCGGCACATGCGGGGATAATCCTCAGCTTTTGCCGCCCACAACGGAGTGCTCCCCGTCTGATCCTTCAGATCCAGACCCCGTGAAAGTCACATTCAAATGGCTGCCTGCTTCTGGAGCAAACCATTATAAAGTATGGGTTTGGAAAGGGCCAAGCATGTACGATTGGATAACGAGCGCCAGTCCTGTTTACGGCACTGCTGAAACATGGTATGATTTCCCTTCGGGCACAACGCACACGTGGTTTGTCAGGGCTTACAAAAGCACTGATGAGTCTGTAGGCGGCGTGAACAGTGATACTGCATCGTTCACAACAATTAGCGGCTGTCTTGAATTTCCTATGGTTTCGCCTGATGATCCATACTATGACGGTCAATGGAATTTACAAATGATACATATGCCTGCTGCATGGAAAATAACCACGGGCTCGCCTTCTGTAATCGTTGCGGATCTTGACACGGGTTTTGACCTCTATCATCCTGACCTTGCGCACCTGCAAAATGCGCCCAAGCGTAATGTTATTGACAATAATGATGACATTACAGATGAAGACGGTCACGGAACTATGACTCTGGGCGTTATAGCTGCTCAAACAGACAATTTTGAGGGAATTGCAGGAGTTGCTCCGAATACAGGCGTTATGCTCGTAAAAATAGAGACACACGAATCAATATGGAAATACGACTACTGGTCCACGGACATAACAGAAGGTGTTAACTGGGCTTTAGACAACGGAGCCAAGGTTATATCCTTAAGTTTCAGTGATGGCACGAGTGATGATCCGGACATTCCCGGCACATTAGAGGAGAAGGATCCGCCACTGTACAGGGCTATGCAGCGAGCATACAACATGGGTGTTGTGGTTGTGGCTTCTAGTGGAAACGAGGCAGAAAGCTTTGATGAGTATAATAATTTCATAGGGTGTCCAGCTTGCTATGACACAGTTTTAGCAGTCGGGGGAGTGAACAGCAATGCCGATAGGGTTCCATATTCAAATTATCAAACGAGAAGGCCCGGAAAACTAATGGTGATGGCGCCTACACGTGTCCTGACAACGCAACTAGGAGGAGGTATAGATAATTTTTGGGGCACTTCAGCCTCAGCGCCTCATGTTGCAGCACTGGCTGGGCTTTTCTTTTCCGTCGCTCCAACAAGATATACCAACAAGGACTTTTATAGGTTAATCGCAGAAACAGCACAGCACAGGTACGGGAGTGACTCAAATGGATGGAGTCCTCAATATGGATATGGCCTTGTTGACGCATATGCTCTCTTAAAGAAGGTTGACTGCAAAAGATATGATTTCAACGGCGATAAAATAATAGATATCATTGATGTACAATCAGTGGCTTATAGATACGGCTCGAAGGAGGGTGATGCAATCTATGATCCGCTATACGATGTCTCGCCATATGAAGGAGATGGATTCATAGATGGAGATGACGTTAGAGAGGTATTCAATAGAGATTATTGGATTTGCCCGTAATTTACACTTTCGTAGAATTCTCTTTAATCGTGTTCAAAATTAATTTGGTATTGGTTCTTTCCACAAAATCATATGTCTGGATTTTCTTAAGAAAATCATCCATGGCTCTTGTTGTTTTGAATCTTCCGATTATTGTGGCGTCAAATTCTCCTGTTGTATCGTAGACTGCGTATACATTCGGAGAGCGTGCAATTTTTTCCTCGAGCTCGAACAATTTTCCCTTGGAAATTCTAACTTCAATTAGAACTTGTATGTCGTAACCCAGTTTTCTATAATTTACCCTGGCGGTATAGCTTTCAATTATGCCCTCTTTCTCCAGACGCTTGATTCTGTTTCTCACTGTAATAAAGCTTATTCCAAGCTTTGTTGCAAGCTCCCGCAAAGGAATTTTGGAATTCTCATTAAGCTCATTGATTAGCTTCCTATCCTGCTCGTCTATTTCAAGAACGTTAGTTTTTGCAATTTTGGTTGCCATAACCGTATGAAATATTAACAAATATATAAATTTTTCGGGTATTAAACACTTTTGTTAATAAATTGTCTAATAAAGTTTATAATTTAGCTAAAATAACAATCCGCATGATAAATTCTGGAGATGTGGCATGGGTTTCTGCTGCTGCTGTGCTGGTAATGCTGATGACACCTGCACTGGGCTTCTTTTATGCCGGGCTTGTCAGGAAGAAAAATCTTGTTTCAACATTAGTTCAATGCCTCGCTATTTTCGCGGTTGTTAGCATAATCTGGGCACTATGCGGCTACAGCTTAGCGTTTGGTCCGAGCATTGGCGGGATTATAGGTGATTTATCCAAATTCGGACTAATTGGTGTAGACGGCGGGCCAAATCCTGATTATTCATCATCAATTCCTGAATTGCTGTTTTTCTTTTTTCAGCTTAAATTTGCAGCTATAACGCCTGCATTAATCATAGGGGCGTTTGCTGAGAGGGTTAATTTCCGTTCTCTGTTGATATTCATTGTTTTGTGGACGATTCTGATATATGCGCCAATCGCTCATTGGGTCTGGAATGTTCACGGTTGGCTTCGGGCATTGGGGGCAATTGATTTCGCCGGAGGCACAGTTGTTCATATTGCCGCAGGGCTTTCAGCATTAGCTGCGGCGATTGTAATCGGGAGGAGAAAAGGACATGGAAATGGCTCAGAGTTCAAGCCAAATAATATTCCCTTCGTTATTTTGGGAGCCGCTTTGCTCTGGTTCGGATGGTTTGGCTTTAATGCGGGAAGCGCATTAGCCGCGAATTATATTGCCGTTTCTGCACTGGTTGTTACAAATCTGGCGGCTGCCTCTGCAGCTTTAAGCTGGATGTTTGTAGACTGGATTAAGAAAGGCAAGCCTTCTGCAGTTGGCATTTCGGTAGGTGCTGTGTGCGGACTTGTTGCAATAACGCCTGCTTCTGGATACGTAACTGTTCTATCATCAATATTCATAGGCTTAATCGCGGGTATTGTTTCTAATCTTGTGGCAAACTGGCGCGCGACAAGAACAAAACTTGACGATTCACTCGATGTGTTTGCCTGCCACGGCGTCAGCGGAATCTGGGGAGCGCTTGCAACAGGATTATTTGCAACAGTTGCAATAAATGCATCAGGTGCGAACGGGTTATTCTACGGAAATCCTCATCAATTACTGGTTCAGTTGTTTGCAGTTATTGTTGTAGGCGCTTACGCATTCATTGGTTCTTTTGCTATTCTTAAAGTGATGGGCTTTTTCACAAGTATCAGGGTAACAGCTGAAGAAGAGGAAAAGGGATTGGATCACAGTCAGCACGGGGAACGGGCGTATGGCTGAAAAAAATCAAGAAATTTTAGTTTTAACTTCTAAATTATCTCTTAATATCAAATATTGAGGAGGAGCTTGGTATGTTAAAGTTGCCTTCTCACAATAGTTTTTTACACCCCATCTAAGATTTCGAATATCACTTGGGGCAATTCCTATTGTAATATCAGAAGTCAAAGGCAGGGGTTTCTTCGCATTAAGCTCATAGCGCTTGGTAGGATCAAAATTTGGCAATCCCGTTATATAAAGACCAACAACTTTGCCGGTTGGAAGCCAGGTCAAGGAGTCAATATCAACTTCCACTGAACCCAAAACCACTTCTATTAAATCTTTTGTATGTATAACTGCTCCTTCACCAACTTTGTGGGTCAGCTTTAAGCCTTTTAAATGTGATTTTGCCATATATTAGTACAATTTATGTCCCTTTATAAATTTTGTCCTTCTGTAGTAAGAACAAAAAAGATATAAAGACTAGCCTTCAATAATGGGAAACATGAGAAAAGAACACGTAGTTTTATTGGCGGTTATGGCCGTAGCGCTTCTGGATGTGTTTATTTTTTATATGAAATTCCAAGGATAATTCATCTTAAGCCGTAGTTTTTTTCGTAATCGTTCAGTTCTTTTTCTTCTTCCGAGTTTATATTTCTTTTTTCTATCTTAATTCGGGGCATTGTGAATCTGAAAACAACTCCGATAATCAATCCTAACCCCAATCCTGCCAGATGGCTTATATTCGCAACATTCCCCGGCATAAACATCCCCATATAATCTAAAAATGCCCAAACGCCTGCAGCAATTATCATCGGCATCGGAACATATGATACCCAGACAATCATTCCAGGCCGCATTATTGCCAGTGTTCCCAGAATTCCCATAATTGCCCCGGATGCTCCCAAGAGGGCATTGTAATACATCATGCCAATAAATCCTGCAAAAATACCTGTGGCAAAGAAAACCAAAAGGAATTTTTTTGTTCCAATATATTTTTCCAGGATTAAGCCAAATAATGCAAGCGCAAACATGTTTGAAAGCAAATGCCCAAAGCTTCCATGCGCAAAAATTGACGTTATGAAAGTCCAGGGATGAATGAAGGCATCTCTGGAAACAAGCGTTATCTGATTGGTTAAATTGGGAATTAATTCCTGAAAAGAGAAAACGATTATGCAGATAGCTGTAAGCCACAATGCAGTATAATACAATTCGGGCTCTTTTTGCATGCTATTCCTTCACTTTATAATCCACATCAATAACTTTCCCTTTTCGCGCTTTCTTTTTCCTTTTTCTTGATATCCAAAGAAAAAATGCCGCCAGCAGGACTATGATTATCGGTATCAGGATAATAAAGAGCGTTATCGCCACTACTATTATAAGATACCACTTTGCCACAAATGCCAGGAAATCCCAACCGGCGTGATGCCCTAGAATTTGTGTTTGGTTGTATGCGAATAAATAGATAAAAAATATGATTATAAGACTGAATACGCTTCCAAATCTGAAATTAAATCCGCGTCCATTCATCATTATGAAGAAAAACCAAAAATTTAAAAAGATTTGCATATTGAAAGAACAACATGAAAGATCCTTTGCCCAAAGACTTGTTTGATATTCTGGCTTGCCCTGTCGACAAAGCGGATTTGAAGTACACTCCAAAGAAAGACGGCTTGAAGTGTGTTAAATGCAAGTTTGTCTATCCGATTAAGGAGGGCATACCAATTCTCCTGCCTCCAGAGATGCAGAAGAAAGGCAGAAAGTAATCATCTTCTTTACAAGAAAACTATTTAAAACTACTTTTCTTTCTCCTTATATGTGACTGAAGAAAACAAATCAGAAGGCATGAGCAGGGAGAACTTCCTTGATGCTGTGAAAGAATTCAATCCCAAGGCAGATTTAAAACTCATAAGCAAAGCATACGATTTCTCCAAAAATGCCCATGCAGGGCAAAAGCGCGTTTCAGGAGACGATTTCTTCTCGCATGTTTTGGAGGTTGCATATCTTCTTGCAGAGCTCCGTCTTGACTCTGAAACAGTCTGCGCAGCATTACTGCACGATGTAGTTGAGGACGCGAGGATAAAGCCGGAGAGAATTATGGCTGAATTTGGAGGAGAGGTTTACGAATTAGTTCGGGGTGTTACAAAAATAAAAGCCATAAAACTGGAGACAGGAGAAGAGGCAAGAAATGAAAACCTCAGAAAAGTGCTTCTTGCGACAATCAAAGACATCAGAGTGATATTAATCAAGCTGATTGACCGGCTTCATAATATGCGGACTTTGAAGTATTTGGACAGGGAAAAACAGATTGCGCTATCAAAAGAAACCCTCAATATTTACGCTCCAATTGCCTATAAGCTGGGAATGTATAATATAAAATCTGAGCTTGAGGATTTGAGCCTGAGATATCTGGAGCCAGATGCTTATCAGGAAATAAAAAGCAAGATTGCCAAGAAAAAGGAGCAGAGGGATGCAGAGGTCAAACATCTCACAAACGAGATAGAAAAAAAGCTGAGGGAAAAGGGCATAAAGGCCAATGTTGTGGGAAGGGCAAAGAGTTTTTACAGCATCTATAAAAAAATCAAGAAGAAAGGTTATCATTTTGAGAATGTCCATGACTTATACGCTATCAGGATATTGGCGGATAGTGATGACGAGTGCTACAGAATTCTGGGAGTAATCCATTCTTCGTGGACTCCAATACCTGGCACATTTACGGATTATATAGCAACCCCAAAGCCGAATATGTATCAGTCCATTCATACTGACATAATTGTTGGGGGGGAGCCAGTTGAAATCCAGATACGCACAATGGATATGCATTATCAGGCCGAGGACGGAATAGCGGCGCACTGGCGCTATAAGGACACAGAGCGCGATAAGGAGTTCGACAAGAAAATATCGTGGCTGAAGCAGCTGCTTGAATGGAAGAGAGATTCCGCTGATGCGCGCGACTTCATAGAATCAATGAAGATTGACCTGTTCAAGGACCAGATTGTAGTGTTTACGCCTAAAGGAGATCCTATTCCCCTGCCGGAAGGCTCCACGCCAATAGATTTTGCTTACATGGTTCACACAGATATTGGAAATCATTGCGTAAGGGCAAAGGTAAACAATGCAATTGCGCCATTAGACTCTGAATTGAAAAGCGGCGACTTGGTTGAAATAATAATTGCCAAGAATGCCAAGCCCTCACGGCATTGGCTCAAGTTTGCAAAAACCCATCAGGCAAAGGGCAAGATAAGGCATGCGCTGGATATTGATGCAGACAGGGAGCAGAAGCCTGAGGATGAAACAATGGGTGATGAAGACCTAATTCAAAAGCTCGACATCAAAGGGATTAAGCTGAACCAGGTAAAGCTCGCAAGGTGCTGCCGTCCACAGTTCAAAGATGAGGTGCAGGGCTTTAGGATGAAGTACGGCAAAATTGCTGTCCACAAATTAACCTGCGACAACATAAGACTTCAGGATGAAAAAAAGAAGATAAAGCTTGGCTGGATTGACACTGGGGCCAAGCCGTCCATAATTGAGCTAAGAATAGAAATCATAGACAGAATTGGACTGTTAGCTGACATCCTAAACATTTTTTCCAGAGAAGGATTGAACGTGGAGACTGTAACCCAGAGGATGATAAAGGAAAAGCTTGTTATTCTCTTTGAACTAAAGATGACCAAAAAAATCAACATATCAGAGCTTATTAACCAGCTGAAGGCAATAAGAAATATTATTGATGTTAGAAGGACAGGATGAAAAAAATCTTAATGATTCTTCTGATTATTATCTTGGTAGTACTTGCAGCTTACGCAGTAACTCATTTGCATATAAGAGCATCATTGAACGAAAGATTCTGTCTTTGGGAGAAACAATCTGCCATTATAAAGTCTGAAGGATTGAAGATTACGCTGATTAATGCGATTTATTCGCCATGCCCCAAGAATGCAATGTGTTTTTGGAGCGGGGTTGGGGCCGATTTGAACATATCATATGCAGGAAACAGCACAAGAATACTTGGAACAGTGAGCACAGACGCATTTGGATATAAAATCCTTGTAAGCGATATCAGCTCCTTCCGCAGCTGCTTTATTGTAAATAAGATGGAGTAAATTTTAAATATATACTCTCAATCGGCGAGGCCTATTGCTGCAAAACTCTTTTTTACCACAATATATTTAAATTTCTCTCCTCGCCATAGTACTGCAAAATGAACAACGCTTTTCCTAAGACTTATGACTTTAAGAAAATAGAGGCTGAGGCTGAATCGCTTTGGTCCAAGAAGAGGATTGTAGAGAGGGCACTCTATAACTACAGGAAAAAGCCGCTCTTTTCTTTTCTGGAGGGCCCTCCAACAGCAAATGCTCCGCCAGGTTTGCATCACGCAGAGACGCGAATTTTCAAGGACTTGGTATGCAGATACAACTTTATGAACGGGTTTTCTGTGCCCAGAAAGGGCGGATGGGACTGTCACGGGCTTCCTGTTGAGGTGCAGGTGGAGAAGAAGCTGAGGCTTACATCGAAAAAAGATGTTCTGAAGTATGGGGTTGACAGATTCACAAAAATATGCAAAACTGATGTTTTCTCCCATATTCGCGAGTGGGAAAAATTCACCAAAAAACTTGGCTTTTGGATTGATCTGAAAAGACCATATGTAACCATGGAAAACAACTACATAGAAAGCGTTTGGTGGTCCATAAAAGAGCTTTACGGCAAAAATCTGCTTTATGAAGGATTGAAGATTGTGCCTTACTGTCCGAGGTGCGAAACTGCATTGTCAAGCCATGAGGTTGCTTTAGGATATCAGGATAT
>Ga0315286_10007420_pt1 | contig 10730 bp, 12 predicted proteins | sample YL17G10_0_MG_FD_205038 | JGI IMG/M metagenome (GOLD analysis project Ga0315286, IMG submission 205038) | Sediment microbial communities from Yellowstone Lake, YNP, Wyoming, USA - YL17G10_0 | ecosystem: Environmental > Aquatic > Freshwater > Lake > Sediment | place: USA: Wyoming | collected...
CGGCCAGTCCTCGGGGACGCCCCCGCCGATCAAGTATGTCTGGCCGAAGCGGATCGCCGTCGTCGTCGCCGGGCTGGCACTCGTGGGCGGAATCGGCTTCGGTGTCAAAACCCTTCTCCACAAAGACGACACCGCCGCCACGAGCCAGGAGACGGTTCAGTCAGCATCTCCGGCGCCCGGGGGCTCGCAGGCTCCGACGGCGCCCGAGGGGGCGCAGGCACCGGCAGCGACGACGGCGCCCATGAAACTCAGCCAGGCCGTCACCGATTCCGCCGGGGTGTTGACCAGCGAGCAGACCGACGAGGTGAAGTCTGCCGTCAAAAGCCTGCAGACGGCCCGAGACGTCCGGTTGTGGGTGGTTTACGTCGACGCTTTCGACGGCCCGCCCGCGGAGTGGGCCCGCAAGACCACCTCCCTCACCAGGATGGGGGACCGGGACGCCATCCTCGCCATCGCGACAAAGCAGCGGAGGTACGCCTTCCTGCTCGCACCGGCCGCCGCAAACGGGTCGGAACAGGCCGTTAATGATCTGCGGCGAAACAAGGTCGAACCGCGTCTTCGTGACAGCGACTTCGCTGGCGCAGCCGTCGCCGCCGCCACCGGGCTGCAAGCCGTCGGCTAAACCGGTTCCCCCCCAGCCTGCGTCCTTGAGCTGGGCGACGGCGAAGCCGGTGGACTTCAGGTCGCCGACGCCGTAGCCGGCGGTTCTGGGCCGCTCGCTCTCACGGAGATTCTGACGGAAACAAAACAGGCCAGACCTTTCGGCCTGGCCTGCTTCTCTGTGGAGCTGCCGGGAATCGAACCCGGGTCCTACGGCATTCCCTCAAGACTTCTCCGTGCGCAGTCCGCTATGCCTCTACTTGGATCTCCTGCTCACGCGAACAAGTCAGGATGACGATCCCAGTCGCTGTTTGATGTCCCGATACATCCCGCGACCGGTCGTATCGGTTTGTCCCTCTAGCTGATGCCAGGGTCCGGGCCGAGGGCGCTCCCGGTCTGACAGACACACCGTCGCTTAGGCAGCGAGGGCGTAGTCGCGCTGATTGGAATCGGCGCTTAATTGGTTGCAATGACGCTTACGGTGGTCTCTTGCCTGCACCGGCACGCTTCCCTTGATTCGATGCGCGAAGTCGAAACCGTTCAGCCCCTCGCACCCCAGCCGATAGCTTCGACTGGACTTTCCATGCTACTGGACCATAACGACAAACCGACATCGGTTATTTCCCAACGTGACCGCGCGAGTGGTCAACCATCGCGGAGACTAGATGACGTAGGCGAGGTTCTCGACGATCCGGGCGCCCGCGGCGGTGTCCCCGGTGTAGTCGATTTCCCCGGCCCGACCGGCCGCCAGGGGGCGACCGCCGGCCAGCCGGGTGAACTGCAGCCCGTCCAACGCGATCCCAATGGTCGGCTCGGCGCCTCCGAAGTCCTCGACCAGCGCCGCCCGCCCGTCCACAGCGACCCGGATCTCACGCGCAAGCGGCCCGCTCAGCGAGATCAGCACCCGGGAACCGGCCGGGGCCTGGCCCTTCTTGGCGACCACGAACGGCATGCTGGATGCCATCTCGTCGAGCGAGAGCCGGCTGTCCGGCCTGGCCAGGTCCGCATCGGCCGGCGGGCGGCCCAGCGCGTCGCGGATGTCCTGCTCGTGCATCCAGCAGTCGAACACCCGGATGCGCATGAAGCGCCCGTAGCTGTCCGGGCCGGCCGGCGTCTGGGTCGGGGTGTTCCACTCCTCGATCCCCATCGCGCTCAGCGCGGCCCGGCGCTTGGCGGCCACGTCCCGGAATCGCGCCAGCAGTTGCGCCCCGGACTCGCCGCGCAGCGCACGCACCCACGGCTCGTTCATGGCCCCGACGAAGTTGCGGACATGCTCCACCGTGGCGAGGTCGACGTCCGGCTCCGGGGTGGTGATGCCCGACAGCATGGATTCGGTGCCGACGATGTGTGCGACGACGTCGTGGACGTCCCAGCCGGGCAGCGCGGTCGGGGTGCGCCACTGCTCTTCGCCGGCGTCGGCCAGCAGCGCCGCGATGGCGTCCCAGGAGGCGAACAGACCCCCCAGCACCTCGTCTTTGTCCAATACGGTCACGGGGCGCTCGGGGCTGCTCACACGGCGATGGTAATGCAGGCGGCACATCGCCCCAATGATCAGCGCTGTGCAAGCATGCCTGGATGATCATGGAAATCGCCTACATGGACGTTGTTCCCGGCCATGAGGAGCAGTTCGAAGCCGCCTTCGAGCAGGCCAAATCAGTTGTTGCCCAAGCCCACGGGTTTCAGGTGATCCATCTGCATCGCGGCGTCGAACGCCCGGGCACCTACCTTGTCGCCATCGGCTGGGACACCGTCGAGGACCACTTGGAGGGCTTCCGGAATTCGGACTTGTTCACCCAGTGGCGGGCTTTGCTCGGCCCGCACTTCGCCAGCCCACCCGCGGTGGAGCACTGGCGACTCGTCGAACAGTGATTCCACCCCGCCACCCGGGCGCTCAGTACTGCGAGATCAGCGCCACCGCGGCCAGTGCCGTCACCATGCCCACCACCTGCCAGTGGGTGACCCGCTCACGCAACACCACGATGGCCAGCAGCACGGTGGCCGCCGGATAGAGCGACATCAGCACACTGGCCATCGACAGCATCGACGACTGCAGCGCCAGCAGCATGGTGATGTTGGCCCCGACGTCCAGCAGCGCCGCACCCACCGCCAGCCGCAGCGGAAAGCCCTGCGGCGGGCTGAAATTCCCGGTCAGGCCTGCGACCGCCAGCACCAACACGGTGGCCGTGATCCGGCCGAAGAACAGCGGCCACAGCCGGGCCTCCACCGGCGCCTGGGCGATCAACACGAAGTTCAGCCCGAATCCAAACCCGGCCCCCAGGGTCAACCAGGCCACCGCGCGCGTGAAGCGGTGCGGACGCACGTCGGCGTCGGTAGCCTCCCGGCTCACCAGAATCACCGCAACCAGAGCCAGCGCGACACCGATCCCGGCCACCGCCCCGGGCCGCTCCCCCAGCGCCAGGCCCGCCCCCAGTGGCACCCCGGCAGCCAGTACCGCCGTCAGCGGCGAGACCACCGAGATCGGACCGGATCCGAGCGCGGCGTAGAACCACCACACCGCCAGGCCCAGGCTCACCCCGCACAGCGCGCCCCAATAGACGGCCGCCGGCGTCACCGTCCCACCGACCGCGACGGCCAAGACCCCCAACAGCACCAGCGAGACCGGGTAGGACACCAGGACGACGCGCAACGCCGCGACCCGGCGTGCGGCCAGGCCGCCGACGAAATCGCTGAGGCCGTAACAGAATGCCGCCGTCAGCGCGAAAACGACGCCGATCAGATCTTGCCCTTGGTCCGTCGGCCCAGTTCGCGGATCACTTCCCGCTGGGCGTCGCGGCGAGCGATGTCCTGACGTTTGTCGTGGGCCTGTTTTCCGCGGGCCAGGGCGAGCTCCACCTTGACCTTGCCGTCCAGGAAGTACATCGACAGCGGCACCAGAGTCAGGTTGCCGTCGCGGATCTTGCCGACCAGCATGTCGATCTGGCGGCGGTGCAGCAGCAGCTTGCGGTTGCGGCGCGGCGCGTGGTTGGTCCAGGTGCCGTGGTGGTACTCGGCGATGTGCAGGTTGCGCAGCCACACCTCGCCGTCGTCGACGGTGGCGAATGCGTCCGCCATCGACGCCTGACTCTCACGCAGGCTTTTGACTTCCGTACCGACCAGGGCGATACCGGCCTCGAACACCTCGAGGACCGAATAGTTATGCCGGGCTTTGCGGTTGCTGGCGATGATGCGCTTGCCGCCCTTGGCGTCTCCGGCCTTCTTGGCCGCCGCCGCCTTCCGCTCCACCGATGCCTTGGCCACCGCTACTTCCGCACGTACAGCCGCAGTGTGACGTAGGCGGTTGCGGCGGCCATCGCCACGCCGACGGCGAACATGATCGGCGCGATGTACAGAATGTCGGCGTAGTCGATCCTGGCGATCAGATTGGCTTGATAGAACTGGTCGAGCGCCTTGTCCAGGAACAGTGCACGTACCACGATCAGGCCCACAATGGCCAGCACCACACCGACCGTCGCGGCCAGCACCGCCTCCAACAGGAACGGCAACTGGGTGTACCACCGGGTGGCGCCGACCATCCGCATGATGCCGATCTCGGTGCGCCGCGTGTAGGCGGCCACCTGAACCATGTTGGCGATCAACAGGATCGCGCTGATCGCCTGGACGACCGCGATCGCGAAAGCCGCCCGGGACAGGCCGTCGAGGACCGCGAACAGCCGGTCGATCAGTTCCTTCTGGTTGAGCACGTTGAGCACGCCGGGCTGGCCCTGCATGGCGGCGTCGAAGTCCTTGTGCTGCTCGGGGTTGGTGAGCTTGACGATGAACGACGCCGGGAAGGAGTCCTTGCTGGCGACGTCCTTGTATTCGGGGAACTTCGTGATGGCGTCGTTATAGGCGTCCTCCTTGTTCAGGAAGCGCACCGACTTCACGTCCTCGCGACCCTCGATCTGGGCGCGCAGGGCCGTGCATATGTCCGCGTCACAGGTCGGGTCATTGGCCGAGAGGTCGTTGTTGAGGAACACCTGGCTCTCGACACGGTCGAGGTAGATGTTGCGGGACTGGTCGGCCAGCCGCACCACCAGCAGACCGCCGCCGAAGAGGCCGATCGAGATCGCGGTGGTCAGGATCATCGCGATCGTCATGGTGACGTTGCGACGAAGGCCGCTGACGACCTCGTTGACGAGAAATCCGGCGCGCACCTATCGGTCCATTCCGTAGACACCGCGCTGCTCGTCGCGGACCAGGCGGCCCAGCGAAAGCTCCACCACGCGCTGGCGCATGGAGTCGACGATGTGATGGTCGTGGGTAGCCATCAGGACGGTGGTGCCGGTCCTGTTGATCCGGTCCAGCAGGTCCATGATCTCCCGGCTGGTCTCGGGGTCGAGGTTGCCGGTGGGCTCGTCGGCCAGCAGGATCAGCGGCCGGTTGACGAACGCCCGGGCGATCGCCACCCGCTGCTGTTCGCCACCGGACAGCTCGCTCGGCATCCGGTTGGCCTTCCCGGACAGCCCCACCATGTCGAGCACCTCGGGCACCACCTTCTTGATGGTGTCGGACTGTTTACCGATCACCTCCAGCGCGAAGGCCACATTCTCGAATACCGTCTTCTGTTGAAGCAGCCGGAAGTCCTGGAACACGCACCCGATGACCTGGCGCAGCTTGGGGATATGCCGGCCGGAGAGTTTGTTGACGTGGAACTTCGAGACCTGGATCTCACCGGCGGTCGGCGTGTCCTCCGCGAGCAGCAAGCGCATGAAGGTCGACTTACCCGACCCCGACGGGCCGATCAGGAAGACGAATTCACCCTTGTCGACCTTGAGGCTGACGTTGTCCAACGCAGGGCGCGCCGACGCCTTGTACTGCTTGGTGACATGGTCGAGGGTGATCATCACGGCTCACCAGTGTAGCCGGGCGGGCCGGGGCTACCGCGCTGGCGGCGCCGTGGCCGGCACAGGTCCGGTGGTGGCGACGGGCGAGGACGGGCCCGGCGCGGCCGGCGCCGGGGACGCCCCGGGGGTGCCCGGTTCGGTGGCCGCCGGCTCACCCGGGGCGGGCGTCTCCCCGGGGTCGACCGACTGCGGCGCGCCCGGGATCGGGTTGCCGTCGGTGGGGGTCGTCGGCGTCGTGGACGTGGTCGTCGTAGGGGTGGTCGACGTCGTGGTCGGGGTGGTGGTTTCCGGCTGGACGTTGGTCCGCGGGACCCAGGTGTAGGACGGGTCGGGGATGAATCCGGGCGGCACCACTTCACTGGCCGGGACCTGCTCGGGCCGGGGAGCCGGCTCGTAGGTCTCGTACAGCCACCAGATCGCGCAGAACGCGATCAGCAGGGCCGCGGTGGAGGTGCGCAGCCGCCCGCCCGGGATGTAAGCGGGCCAGCGGCGGCCCTCGCGGGGATTGCTGCTCGTCATCGCCGCACCGGTCCCTGGGTCTCTCTCTCGGCGCCGCCGACGGTTGCCGGGTGCACCAGGGCGCCGACCATCGGGGAATTGTCCACGGCGGTGACGATTCCGGCCCGGGCCAGCGCGGCCACCACCAGCAGTCGCAGCCGCCGTCCGACCTCGAACTGCTTTCCGGGCAGGGTCCGGGCGACCATCCGCAGGTTCACCGTGTCCAACTCGATGCTCTCCACACCCATCAACTGCGGCTTGTCCAGCAGCAGATCCTTGAGGCTGCGATCATCCGGGGCAGCCTCACACACTTGGTGCAGCACGTCGTTGACCAGGTTGAGGTCGGCCGAGGCCGGCACCGGGATGTCGATGACCGCACGTGCCCAGTCCTTGGACAGGTTCAGCGACTTCATGATCTGGCCGTTGGGGATGGTGTACATCTCCCCCTCCGAGGTGCGCAGCTTGGTCACCCGCAGCGTGACGTCCTCGACGGTGCCCATCGCGTCGTTGCTCGAGCCCAGCGTCAGTTGCACCAGGTCGCCGAAGCCGTACTGCTTCTCGGTGATGATGAAGAACCCGCTGAGCAGGTCCTGAACCACCCGCTGGGCGCCGAAGCCCAGCGCCGCACCCAGAACCGCGGCGGGCGCCACCAGGGAGCTGACCGGGATCGCCAGGATGCCGGTCACCTCGACGAACACCATGACTCCCAGCAGGGCGATCGCCAGGTAGGAGATCACCGAGGCGACGGCCTGGCGGTGCTTGGCGCTTTCCGAGCGCACCAGGGCGTCGCTCTCCTGGAAGTCCGCGTCGATACGTCGGCTGACCCGCTGCGCCGCCCAGGTGATGAACCGTGCGGCCAGCAGTCCACCGATCACCAGCAGGGCGATCCGCAGTCCCCGGGTCAGGATCCATTCGCCGACCTGACCGTGCCAGAAGTCATGCCAGCGCTCGGCCAACGGGAATGCCATCAATTGTTCAGTGCTCAAAGCTCAGTCGTCATCTCGTCGATTGCGCCAACGGATCCCCGCCTCCAGGAATCCGTCGATGTCCCCATCCAGGACGGCCGCCGGACTGCCGACCTCGTACTCGGTTCGCAGATCCTTGACCATTTGGTAGGGGTGTAGAACGTAGGAGCGCATCTGATTGCCCCACGAACTTCCGCCGTCGCCTTTGAGGGCGTCAAGTTCGGCGCGCTCTTCCAAGCGCTTGCGCTCCAGCAGCTTCGCCTGAAGCACCCGCATCGCAGACACCTTGTTCTGCAGTTGCGACTTTTCGTTCTGGCAGGTCACCACGATACCCGTCGGGATGTGGGTGAGTCGAACCGCGGAGTCGGTGGTGTTGACCGACTGCCCTCCAGGCCCGCTGGACCGGTAGACGTCGACGCGTAGATCGGTCTCGGGGATCTCGATGTGGTCTGTGGTCTCGGTCACCGGCAATACCTCGACTTCGGCGAAGGAGGTCTGCCGGCGACCCTGGTTGTCGAACGGGCTGATCCGCACCAGGCGATGGGTGCCCTGCTCCACCGAGAGGGTGCCGTAGGCGAACGGGGCGTGCACCGCGAAGGTGGCGCTCTTGATGCCGGCCTCCTCGGCGTAGGAGGTGTCGAACACCTCGACGCCGTAGTCGTGTTTCTCCGCCCAGCGGATGTACATCCGCATCAGCATCTCGGCCCAGTCGGCGGCGTCCACCCCGCCGGCGCCGGAGCGGATGGTGACCAGGGCCTCGCGCTCGTCGTACTCCCCCGACAGCAGGGTGCGGACCTCCAGCGCCTCGATGTCCGCCTGCAGGCTGGTCAGCTCGGCATCGGCGTCGGCCAGCGCCTCCGCACCGCCGTCACCCTGTTCTTCGGCGGCCATCTCGTAGAGCACCGGCAGGTCGTCGAGGCGGCCGCGCAGTCCCTGCACCCGGCGCAGCTCGCTCTGGGCGTGAGACAGCTCACTGGTGACCTTCTGGGCCCGGCTCTGGTCGTCCCACAGATTGGGGTCGGAAGCCTCGTGTTCGAGCTTCTCGATCCGACCACGCAGGGCGTCGACGTCGAGCACCCGCTCCACCGTCGTCAGGGTGGCGTCCAGCGTCGCGATCTCCGACTGTCGATCCAGGTCCACGGGATCTCACGTTACCGGCGCCGCCACCGCCGCGATTACCATCCCAGCATGCGTCCTTACTACGTCGCGATCGTTGGCGCCGGCCCGTCCGGCTACTTCGCGGCCGCCTCATTGCTGCGGTTCGCTGATGAGTCGGTGGCCGCCGGCGGTGCCGACATCCGCATCGACATGCTCGAAATGCTTCCCACGCCTTGGGGTTTGGTGCGCTCCGGCGTCGCCCCTGACCACCCCAAGATCAAGTCGATCAGCCGCACCTTCGAGAAGACGGCGGCCGATCCCAGGTTCCGCTTCTTCGGCAATATCGCGGTGGGAAGCCACATCTCCGCCGACGATCTGGCGCAGCGCTACGACGCGGTGGTGTACGCGGTGGGAACCCAGTCCGATCGGGCTCTGGGCATCCCCGGCGAGGAGTTGGCCGGCAGCGTGGCCGCCGTCGACTTCGTCGGCTGGTACAACGCCCACCCGCATTTCACCGAGATGGAGCCCGACATCTCCACCGGCCGCGCGGTTGTCATCGGCAACGGCAATGTCGCCATCGACGTCGCACGCATCCTGGTGACCGACCCTGATGTGCTGGCCGGCACCGATATCGCCGACCACGCGCTGGATGCCCTACGCCACCGCGGCGTGGCGGAGGTGGTGATCGTCGGGCGTCGCGGACCGCTGCAGGGCGCCTTCACCACGCTGGAGTTGCGCGAGCTCGGTGAACTGGACGGCGTCGACGTGGTCGTCAACCCCGCCGACCTCAAGGGGATCACCGACGAGGACGCCGCCGCCGCAGGCAAGACCACCGCCGCCAACATCAAGGTGCTGCGCGGCTACGCGGACAAGACCGCAGCCGGCGAGCACACCGAGGGAAACCGGCGCATCGTGTTCCGTTTCCACCGCTCACCCGTGGAGATCACCGGCTGGGAGAAGGTCGAGACGATCGTGCTGGGCCACAACGAACTCGTCACCGACGAACACGGACGCCAGTCCGCGCGCGACACCGGCGAGCGGGAGACGCTGCCCGCGCAACTGGTGGTCCGGGCGGTCGGCTACCGCGGGGTTGCGATCCCCGGCCTGCCGTTCGACGAGCGGACGGGCACCATCCCGCACGAGAAGGGCCGCATCGCCGGCCGGGCCAACGACTACGTCGTGGGGTGGATCAAGCGCGGGCCGTCCGGGGTGATCGGCACCAACAAGAAGGACTCCCAGGACACCGTCGACACCCTGATCGGCGACCTGTCCGAAGCGCAACTGAGCGAGGTCGGGCCCGACTACGCCGACGAGTTGGTCCGCTGGCTGGTGGAACGCCAGCCGCTGCTGGTCAACGATGACCACTGGCAGGCGATCGACGCCCACGAGCGCGCAGGCGGGGAGTCGCACGGCCGCCCGCGGGTGAAGCTGGCCCGGGTCACCGACCTGCTGCGCATCGCGCACAACTGAGCCCGCCGGGCGTCGGCCTTATAGGTCAATCAGCGGCGATTTCGGCTGCACGGGGCCCACTCCGGCGCTCAGACGGACCGCTCGGGCGGCGCGAAGAACCAGTTGTCCGGGTTCTTCGGCGAATAGGCCACCGGGATCAACTGGCCCATGGTCGGCCAGTTCGCGGTGTCGACCGCCATCCGCTGGTAGACCACATGCTCCTCGACGGTCGGGCCGGTGATCACACCGCTGATGGTGACGAACTGCTCCCCCGGCACGTCGGGCCGCGGGCTCACTCCGGTCACCAGCAGGGTGCCCGGCGCCATTTCTGCGCGCGGACCGCGCCGCCCCATCAGCCGGGGACCTAGCACGAGGGCCAACGCACCGAGGATCAGCAACAGCACCGCGAATTCCATCACCCGGCCATGGTAAGACTGCAGCCGTGAACGGCGAGGATATGGCGCGGGATCTGGACTTGGCGTTGACGCTGGCCGCCCGCGCCGACGCCATCACCGTGGCCCGGTTCGGCGCGCTGGATCTGCGCGTCGACCACAAACCGGACCTGACGCCGGTCACCGACGCCGACGAGGCGGTCGAGTCCGACCTGCGCGACGTTCTCGCCCGGCAACGCCCCGAGGATGCCGTTCTCGGCGAGGAGCAGGGCGGGACGCCGATCTTCACCGGCCGCCAGTGGGTGATCGACCCGATTGACGGCACCAAGAACTTCGTGCGCGGAGTTCCCTTGTGGGCCAGCCTCATTGCGCTACTGGAGGACGGCGTGCCGACCGTGGGGGTGGTGAGCGCGCCGGCGCTGAACCGGCGCTGGTGGGCCGGGCGCGGGATGGGGGCCCACACCGCCGCCGGCGGCGGCGCAGCGCGGCGGCTGTCGGTATCCGGCGTCTCCGCTCTGGAGTCCGCCAGCCTGTCGTTCTCCAGCCTGTCGGGATGGGCCGAGCGGGGCATCCGCGAGCGCTTCATCGACCTCACCGACGCGGTTTGGCGGGTACGGGCGTTCGGCGACTTCTACTCCTACTGCCTGGTGGCCGAGGGTGCGGTCGACATCGCCGCCGAACCCGAGGTCAAGCTGTGGGATCTGGCGCCCCTGGACCTGCTCGTGCGCGAGGCCGGCGGTGAGTTCACCAACCTCGCCGGCGCCCCGGGACCGCACGGCGGCAGTGCGGTGGCCACCAACGGTCTGCTGCACGAGGCGGTTCTGGCCGCGCTGTGAGGCGTGTGACGTTGCTTACAGGGGTCTGACCTTACTCGGGAGTAAGAT
>Ga0315286_10007421_pt1 | contig 10728 bp, 3 predicted proteins | sample YL17G10_0_MG_FD_205038 | JGI IMG/M metagenome (GOLD analysis project Ga0315286, IMG submission 205038) | Sediment microbial communities from Yellowstone Lake, YNP, Wyoming, USA - YL17G10_0 | ecosystem: Environmental > Aquatic > Freshwater > Lake > Sediment | place: USA: Wyoming | collected...
CGTTGACGGTGAGGACGTAGGTGATCAGCTCCCCGGGGTAGATGGCGCCCTGCGCCGCGGTGTTGTCGATGCCGACCGCGCCGCGTTTCGGGCTGAGCGGGACTTCTTCGGTCGCCGTGTCCCCCACTGCCGCGTCGTTCTCGTCGAACGCGGTCGCGGCGGCGGTGCTGACCACGACGTCCGGGATGCCGCCGATGTCGTGGCTCACGCGGTAGGTGATGCGCACCACCTCGGTCGCGTTCGGCGCCAGCGGTCCGAGCCGGCGCCAGCGGTGGAAGCCCCCGCCGTGGTCCTCGGTAACGTGCGCGGCATCGAAGTTGGCATCCTCGAAGTCGAGACCCTGCGCCGCGAGATCGGCGACGCTGAGCACGACATCGGTCAGGACCTGATCGCCGGTGTTCTCGACCGTCGCCAGATACGTGGTGCGCTCGCCCGGCACGATCTCACCGGTGGTGTGGGCGTACTGCACCTGAATCGATGGTCGGGGCACGACGAGCCGCAGATCGGCCGTGTCCTGATCCTCGACCGTCGCGTTCTTGGGATCGGTCCCCTGGACGCCGGCGCGGTTCACGACCGTCGAGTCGCCCGGCACCAGGTGGTAGTCGTCGTAGGCGCGCGCGGCGTTGAAGAAGAGCGTGATCGACTCCGACGACGTGGGCTCCAGCGGCTGCTGGAACTGGAACGTGACCACCGGATCGGTGCTCACCAGTTGGATCATCGCCGGGTCAAAGTCGGCGCTGACGAAGCTCAGGCCGTCGGGAATCGGATCGTTCACGGTCACCGCCGTGAGCGACAGGCCGCCGTCGTTCGAGATCAGCAGGTGATAGCTCACCTGCCCGCCCAGTACCAGGCGCGTGTCGTTCGCCAGCTTCTCGAGGTGGATCGAACTCGTCGCCGCCAGGCAGGGCGTGCTCGTCGCGTCGGCGTCGCTCACCGGCAACTGGCTCGGGGTGAGAGCGGTCACCGCCGCAGTGTTGGCCACGTCCTGCTGGTGCAGCGCATAGTCCACGCCGACCGTCAGGATGATCGTGTGCGACGACCCGGGCACGAGGTCGCCCAGCGTCCAGGTCAGATTCCCGGGCGGCGCCTCGACCGGCGCGGGCTCGGCATCGACGTAGCTCAGACCGGCGGCCAGCACGTCCGTCACCTGAATCTGGCTGAGCGGCACGGCGCCGGTGTTGGTGACGGTGATCAGGTAGTGACCCAGCGCGCCGGCCGGGAAGGGCGATTCCACGGCCACCTTCTCGATGTCGATCGAGCCCGAGCGGGGCACGACCGGCAGTCGCGAATCGTCGGGTTCCGCCACGACGAACTGCTCGTCGGCGGCATACCCGAAGGCACGGGCCTCGTTGACCAGCGTGTCGGGCAGGCTTGCCGCGTCGCCGCTTACCAGGAAGACGAGCGAGAGCATCGTCGACTCGTGCGACAGCAGCGTATCGATGGCGAAGGTCGGAGGGTCCCCGGGCAACTGCACCACGTCATTGTCGAGTTCCGCCCGCGAGAGCGACAGGCCGGCCGGCACGACGTCGCTCACCCGCAGGTCGTGGAGCACTTCGTGTCCGGTGTTGGTGAGCGTGATCAGGTAGTTGACCGTGCCCCCCGGCTCGATGTGGTCGGTCGTGGCGACCTTCTCCACGTCCAGCGCGCGCGCCACCTCACTCGCCGCGGCCAGGGGCAGGTCGGCCGCGTCCGGCGGCGCGTCGATCCGCCGGTGGGCGGGATCGAAGCCGTAGGCGTTGACGACGTTGTGGACCGGGGGATCGAAGTCCCCCGGGTCCGCCGAGGCGTTGCAGGTCAGCGCGATCAGACGGAACGCCCCCGGATGCAGCAGCGGAGCGCGGAACGCGGGCGGGTTCGTGCTCAGCAGCACCATGCCCGGCGGCAGATTGGACGAGGCGTAGCTCAGACCCGGCGGCAGCGTGTCGGTGACCGTCACGTCGGTCAGGTCGAGCTCGCCGCTGTTCGCGACGGTGATCAGATAGGTCACCGTCCCGCCCGGGATCACTTCCGCCTGGGTCGCCACCTTGGTCAGGTCGAGCGTGACCCGCGGCTGAACCAGCGGCATCAGGCTCTCGACCGAGTCGGCGACCACGCGGCCCATCTCGTCGGTGCCCTGGGCCTGGACCTCGTTCTGCACCCAGACCCATCCCATGTTCGGGTTGTAGGCGACCTTGAAGGTGATCGCCATCAGCTCCTCGGCGTGGACCGGCAGATGCGGAATCAGGAAGCTGGGCGGATCGGTGTGCAGGTTGACGATGTCGGGGTTGGTCTGCTCGAAGACGACCTGGGTCAGGTTGTGCGCCCGCAGGTCCTTGACCAGCACATCGTGCAGATCCTGATCGCCGCGGTTGCTCACCGTGATGATGTAGGTCGTCTCGGTGCCGGCGACCAGCCGCGGCTGCGTGTTCACCTTGCCGACCTGGATCGCGGAGCCCCGCGCCGCCACCACCGGCAGCGTCACAGAAACCTCATCGGCCTCCACCGTCTCGCCGAACGGCCCGGTCGCCTCGGCGTCGGCGCGATCGGTGATCTCGGGCGGATAGGCCGCGTCCGGATCGGTGGCGAAGGTGATGCCGATCGGTTCGCAGCAGGTGTGCGCCGGCAGCCGCGCGATGACGAAGATCGGCGGGTCGGTCGAGATCTGCGTCACGTTGGGGCCGAAGTTGGCGTCGAGGAAGGTGAAGCCCGCCGGCGGGAAGTCGGTCACCCGAACGTCCGTCAGATCGGCGTCGCCCGGGTTGACCGCGTTCAGCAGGAATCCGACCGGATCCCCCGGGGTCACGACCGGAGTGAGCGACGTCAGCCGCAGCGCCAGACCCGTGCCCGGGCGCGCCAGGGGCAGGCTGAGGGTGTAGGGCGGCGCCATCACGGGGTTGCCCGCCGGGTCGAGCGCCGTCGCGGTGACGACGTTGTCGACCGGATCCGTGAGCAGGCCGGGATCCTCCGCCACCTGGCAGACCAGCGAGAAGATGCGCGAGGCATTCGGATCCAACAGCGGGATGCGGTACGTCGGAGGCGGGCCCGAGAGATAGACCATGCCCGGCGGCAGTTGCGCCTGCGACAGGCTGAACCCGGGCGGAAGGTGGTCGGTCACGTCGATGTTGTAGAGCTCCTGGTTCCCCCGGTTGATCACCACGATGTCGTAGACGATCGGCTCACCGGGCAGCACCAGGCCTTCGTCGGAGAGCTTGTAGACCATCAGGCCGGTGCAGGGGATGTACACCGGCGTCACGGCGCTTGCCGGCACGGCGACGATCGGCCCGACCGCCGGGTCGTTGCCGGTCGCGGTCATCGTCGCGGTGACCGGGTCGTCGAGGTCGCCCGGATCGTTCGCGGCCGCGAAGTGAAGCGCGATCTCCTTCGCCTGTCCGGCGAAGAGCGAGTCGATGGCGAACGTCGGCGGATTGGGCGCGGTCTGCGCAACCTGCTCGTCGGCGTTCCATCCGATCGGGGTGAGTCCAGAAGGAACCAGCGGCAGCTGCACGATCACGTCGGTCGCCACGGTGCCGCCGAAGTTGGCGATCGTCGCGATGTAGGTGATCTCGCCGCCGGGCACCACCGTCGCCTGGATCGGAACCAGCTGCAGGTCGAGCCGCGCTGGCGCCGCCGGCGGGAGCACGTCGCCGACGAAGATGTCAAAACGCCCCTCACAGACGTCGTTGTCGGAGGTCTGGACGCGCCAGTTGTGCTCGTACCAGCCGGTCGCGCCCGACCCGCCCGGCGAGTCGGCGGAGAAGGGGAAGCTCAGCCCGTGCCCGGGCCGGAGGCAATCGGCGTAGTTCGCCTCCCAGGTGAGCCAGCGCGCGTGCGTGTCGAACGTCCAACCCGGGGGCACCGGCCCCGGAGCGGCGTTGGTGAAACCCGGCGCCAGCTCGATCTCGACGATGCAGATGCGATCGTCGTTCGACGGTCCGTTCTCCACGCCGAGCGTGCAGACGACGGTTTCTCCGATCCCGCTCAGACGGGGCTCGAGGGCCATGGTCCCACCGCAATCGTCGGGAGTCCGGACCCCGGACTGCGCCCGGGCGACGGGTGCCCCCAGGGACAAACCCAGCGCAATCGCGCACAGACCGACGATCCACGGTCCAGGACGTCCTATCCCTCGCATCTGGCAACCCCCCTCTTTCCGGAGAGCCCGAGTCCCGAATCCCGCCCGCTCGCGCATGAGAGCCCTCCCGGGGCTAGAACTTCTGCATGACCTTCAGATAGACGCGGTCGGCGGCATAGTCGTCGGAAGAGTCCGCCGCCGAATCGATCGCGTGCTCCAGCGATTCGTAGCCCGCCGCCAGCCGCCACATGCGCGACGCGTCCCAGGCAACCTCGCCGCTGGCGATCCAGCGGTGGTTCTCCAGTGCCGCGCCGGTTCCCGGGTCACTGTCGCTCCAGGCGATCGGCTCACCGTCGAGACGCGCGTGGCTCACGCGACCGGTCAGCTCCCAGTCGCGGTGCAGGTGCAGGTTCAGCCCCGCCCGGAGACGTCGCAGCTCGGTGTCGCCGCGGCCGGGATCGAAGATGCGGCGCAGCTTCCACTGCATGCCGGCGAAGAACGAGAGCCGGGTCGACCAGTTGTAGGTCACATCCGCCTCCCCCCTACGCTCGAAGCGGCGCAACAGGCCCTGCGCGATGCCGATCTTCCGCGCGTCGCGGAGGTCTTCGATGCCCGCCGCGCCGTGCAGCTCGAGGTCCGGCGTCAGGAACCAGTACGCCTCGACCCGGCTCGCCTCCGACTGGCGCTCGAGAGCATCGGCCCCGTCGTTCCGGGTCCGCTCGCGGTCGTGCGCCAGCAGGAGTTGGATCGGGGAGACGGGCCGCAGGTCGGCCCCCAGCGACAGCGCACCGGTCTGTCTCTCGCGCGTTCCGCCGGTCAAGGCCCAGCCCGCCGCGTCAAGGGCATAGTCGGCCTGCCATTCGGTCTCGCCGCGGAACGCATAGCGCTCGGTCAGTTTCAGCGTGACACCCGCCTCGGCGCGATCGCGGCGCTGGCGCGTGCGCGCCGCCGAACGATCTTGGATCGCCTCGGTCTTGCCGACCAGCCGCGCGCCCCAGAGCGAGCCGGGTTGCAGCTCGAGCCCGCCACGGAGCCGCCAGGTCGCGGTGCGCGCGTTCCAGAGGCCGGGATGGGCGTCGTCGGTGTAGCGTTCGCGTTCCGCCGCCAGGCGGAGCTGCGCGCGCCCGAAACCCTGGCTCGCATCGAGCGTGGCGGTCTCGCGCGCGTCGTCTTTCTGGTGCCAGATCTTCGTGTCGACCGCGGCGCGCCATTCCTGGCGGAGGCCGAGTTCGGTATGGGCGAACGGCCGGTAGCGCACGCCGGCGAAGGTCGCGCGGTCGGTGTACGCGAGGTCCACGAACTGGGGGTCCGCGGTCTTCACGTGCCGCTGGCCGCCCGAGAGATCGAGGTTGCCCGCGGCGCGCAGGGTCGCCTCGACCTTGACCTCCTGTCGATTGCGCTGACCGACCAGTGACCGATTGTCGAGCGGCACGAACTCGTGCCCGATCCGCTGGTAATCCCCGGCGATCGTGAGCCGGGGCAGGTCGCGCGATTCGAGGTGCAACCCGAGCGCGCCGTTGTGGGCCTCGTCTCCCAGTCGACCCGAATCGCTCAGCGCGGCCGTCGCCTCCAGGTGCGTGCGGTCGAAGGGATCGAGCTCCAGGGTCGTGCCGTACGCGGCCAGCTGCTGCGCCGGGGGCCGGTCGCTCCGGTCGCCGCGCCAGGAGCTGGCATCGTCGGCCACGCCGGCGTAGGCCACGCTCGCCTTCACCCCGTCCGCGAGCTTGGCCTCGGTGCGGGCGGCGGCCAGGTACCGCCGGTAGCCGGCCTCCCGGTCGTCGAAGGCGTACTGGACCGAAAGGAAGATCGGGTGGCTCTCGAAGGTCTCGCTCGGCACCGGCGCCATGAAGGTGATCACGCCACGCAGATAGTCGACCGTGTAGTCGATGTTGCGCCGCTGAAGCGTGCGACTGACGAGGATGCTCGCGTCGAAGCGGTCGCGCACCTCGATCGCCACGACCTCGCTGCCGCGCACGATCGGCGCGTGCGCCAGGCGGTAGGGCCCGGCGGTGCCGTCGGCGCGGATCCCGAGCGAATCCTCGGGCGTCTGGAGGAAGGTCGTCCCCTTGAGGCGTCCCCCGATCAGGTCGGTCGCGACCGTCTCGTTGTGCAGGTTGGTGCGCAGACCGAGCAGATCGCGCTGGTAGAGGACAAAGCCGCGGCCGCCGTAATCCGGCTTGAGATCGCCCCCCTCAAGGATGAGGGAGCGCGACTCCAGGTGCGCGAACGCCTCGAGTCGCGCATCGTCGATCGGTTCCATCAGCAGGCGCGCGTCGGGATAGTCGTAGCGCCAATCGTCCTCGCGGTCGTACGAGGCCGCCGCGTGGAGCTTCCAGCGGTCGTTGATCGCGCGCGGCGTGTCCATCACCACCTTCATGCGGAAGGTGTCCCAGAAGCGCCGGTCCCAGTAGCGCTGCGGATAGCGGCGGTACCGTGTGTCGAAGAGAAGGCTCGAGTTGACCTGCAGCCCGGAGCGCAACAAGCCGTCGGCGTGGAGCGAACCCTTGAGGTCGAACGAACCGTCCCGCTCCCCGTGGAAGTAGCCGTTCTCGAACTCGTAGACGCTCCCGTCGACCGTGGTGTGACTCGCTTCCGCGTGCAGGAAGCCGGAGTACCAGAGGTCGGTGCCGGTCGTGGAGCGCCTCCAGAGCGCCGCTTTCACCGGGACGGCCGTGGCCGCCACCAGGAGGAACAGGCCGAACCCAACCGCCAGCCGCTCCGTCAACCGGGGCGGTCTCCGCAAACTGCTTTCCATGACGCTCCCTCTCCCCGCGCCGCCGGCCGTCGGCCGGGGGTGCGTGCTTCGCTTCCGCATGGGCATCCGGGCGCAGTCCCCGACCCGCGGGGAGGAAGTGCCCGGAACGCGGGACTCCCGTATCTCGTGATCGGCAACAGCCAGGCGGTTGCATAGCAGCTCGGGAGTGGCGATTTCGGGCGGTGACCACGCCGCTCGGCCAGGGTCAACGAAAGTCTGAGCCTTGCCGGGGAACTTATGATCGGAATGCGAATTACGGCCGAGAAGGAGGCGGATTCTCCACCCGCGAAGTCCAGTACGACGCCACGGCCGGGTCGCCCTCGGGCGGGGCCCGGGCTGGGAACTCCTTGTCCGTCGCCGGATCGTACAGACCGTTCTTACCTTCGAAGACCGCCAAGGAGACGGCCGCCGTCGTGGAAGTTCTCCTCACCCATCGCGTCCTCCCGACGGCCCGTCGCAGCGGCGCAGTACGCTCAAGGCCGGAGGCGACACGAGCAACGCCACCACCAGCCCCGGCACGAAGCGGAAGAAGCCGCGTTTGAAGGTGTGATCCATCGTCCAGAGCGGGTTGAGCTGCGGGTCCCACTGGTAGAAAAATGGCAGGTAGAGGACCATGCTCGCCCCGAGCACGATCAGCAGCGGACCGGTGAGGCGAGGGTCGGGCGTGCCGGCGAACCACCCGCGACGCCGCCCCCAGCGGGCCAGCGCCCACAGGGCGGCCGCCAGCGGGATTGCGTAGACCACCTCGCCGAACGCGCCGGGATTGGCGATGTTCTTCGCGGCAAAGCGCAACACCTCCAGCATGCGCCCCGGATCGAAATCGAGCGTGCGGCGGAAGTGACGGCCGGGGTCGTAGCCGATCAGCCCCCGGACGACGAGGAGATTCCAGAAGGCGAAGAAGACCGCGGCCGGCGCGAAGATCCCGATGGCGCGCCATCCCCGCCGCCCGCGCGCGACCCAGAGCACGATCGCCAGCGCCAGCGCGAAGAGCACGTTCTCGTTCCGCACTGTCGCCGCCAGCAGCGCATAGAACGCGGCCTCGGCGAGGCCGCCCGCCGTGCCGCGGAGCGCCTCGACGGTCGCGAACATCGCAAGCGCGACGTACGCCATGCTGGCGAGATCCGTCTGCCCCACGGTCAAGTGGAACGCCAGCTCGGGCGGCGTGAGCATCAGGAAGGTCGTCAGCCACGCGGCCGTCGGAGAGCCGGTCCAGCGCCGCACCCGCGACCCGACGACGAGCGCGAACCCGCCGGCGACCAGGGGCACCCAGAGTTGCGGCAGCGCGGGGTGGAAGAGATACCAGAAACCCTCGTTGGTCGCGGTGAACGGCGGATAGACGCACTGCGCGTTGAATGCCAGACGCGTGAATACGCTGGAGCGGAACTTCCCCTCGTACGCCAGGATCTTGCCCACCAGATCGTAGCCGACCAGCCCGTCGTAGGTGCGCGGTGGGTAGAAGCTGGTGTGGATCAGGCTGAAGACGATCAGGCTCGCCGTGGCGAGGGCGAGCACGATCGCGGCGGGCGACCGGAGGAGCGAGGCCCCCCCGGCATCCTCGGTCCGCGGCGGGGCGCCCGTTCCCCGGAACCCACTCCGCGCCAGCGCGAAGCCCGCCAGCGCCACGCCCGAAGCCGCAATCCCCAGACTCAATCGCGTGATCGCGATGCCGCTCAGGTCCATCGCCACGCAGAGCCACGGCACCGCGGCGAGCGCCAGCAGAACCCGCCGGCCGATCTCTTCCGATAGCGGGGCCGGTGCCAGCACGCGCAGATGGCGCAGCAGCCGCGCCGAGCCGTCGCCCAGGAGAGCGAGCACCATCAGGCCCACCAGGAGACCGAGCGGCGACGCGGGTGCGTTCACCACGGCGCCTCCTGCCCCGCGGGCCACGGGTAGATCTTGACCCGATTCTCCTCCGTGGGGATCGCGCCGGGATCGACGCGGTCGAGGCCCCAATGCTCCCAGACGAGAATGTGGGTGATGCGCGCTTTCTCGGGTGACGGATCCCCGAGGTGCACCGGCACCCGCGGGTAGATGAAGTTGTAGGCCGACGAGGGGCTGGCCAGCAGCGGGATCTCCGCCCGGCGATTGAAGTGGTCGATCACGAACTGGCGGGGCGGCATCAGGATGACCGCGTCCGGGGGCGTCATCTCGCGCACGTAGAGCAGCACCGGATAGGTCTGATCGTAGATGACCGACTGGCGCCGCTCGAGCGAGAGCCGCCGGCCGGCCTTCCCGGCACCCCAGCTCTTGCCCGCGAACTCGAGATAGCTCCTTCCCCATCGCGTTCCGACGCAGAAGAGGGCGAGGAGGATCAGCGCGACGATGGAGCAGGCGAGTGGGGAACCAAGGCCCGTGCGCGTGGCGGTCCGCTTCCGCATGCGGCGATTATGCCAGGGACGCGCCCTGGCGCCAAGGCCGACCATATGTCATTGTCGACTCATGGAACGCAGCGCGCGACTCCTGGTGATCCTCGCCGCGCTCGCCGTCATCCTGCTGCTCCTGCCGGCGAAGGTGGGCGACACCGACGTCTGGTTCCACCTGCGCGCCGGTGAATGGCTGCTCGGCGGCGGCGGGTTCCCCAAGGCCGATCCGTTCTCCTTCACCGCCGACCAACCCTGGATCGACACGAGCTGGCTCTTCCAGGTCCCGCTGGCGCTGGCGCATCGGCTGGCGGGGATCGCCGGGGTGACGCTCTGGAACGCGCTCCTGGTGCTGGTTGCGTTCGGGGGCGTCGCCGCGTCCGGCCGGAAGCGAGGGATCGCCCTGCCCGAGTTGATCTCGCTGATCGCGCTGGCGCTGCTCGCCTGCGCGCCGCGGCTTGCCCCACGGCCGGAGAGCTTCAGCCTGGTCTTCCTCGCGATCGCGCTCTGGCTCACGGATCGCGCCATCGCCGGCCGCACGCGCCGGCTATGGGCCATCATCCCCCTGCAGGTCGTCTGGGCGAACAGCGAGACGCTCTTTCCGCTCGGGCTCGCGGTCCTGGGGGCCGGCCTCCTGGAGGCGCTGCGACGCCGGCAGATCCGGGGACCCGGCGCGCGCCACTGGGCGCTCGCGCTCGGTGGCGGAGTGGCGGCGGCCTTGATCAATCCCCATGGCCTGCACGGTGCGCTTCTGCCGTTGCGAATGGCGCGCTCGGTCGCCGATCCGAACGACATCTTCCATCGCGGGGTTTTCGAGCTGATGTCGGCCTTCGATCCCCGGATGCCGTTCGGCAGCGTCGTCTTCTTCTTCCTGATCGCCGCGGTGGTGCTCGCGATCGCCGTCCGGGAACGGCGGCGCCTGGATCTCTTCGCGGTTCTGGTGCTGACCGGATTCGGGTATCTGGCGCTGAGCTCCGTCCGGAACATCCCGCTGTTTGCGCTCGCGGGATCGTTCATCGCGGTTCGCCTGGCGGGGCCCGAGAGGGTTCCGATCACGCACCGCGACGAACCGGTCTCGGCCGGAGCGGTGCTACGACTGGGCCTCGCCCGAATCGGACTGGCCCTGGCCTTCGCTTTCCTGGCGGTGGGCATCCTGACCTCCAGCTTCTACACCGGCCTGCGGCTCGGGAAACGCTTCGGTCTCGGCGTCGATGATCGCGTCTTCCCCACGGCGAGTCTGGATACGTTACGCCGTGCGGGCCCGCCGCCGCGGGTCATGAACGACCACGCCCTGGGTCACTACCTGATCTGGGAGCTGAGACCCGGCACCCAGGTCTTCCTCGACGGCCGCTCCGAGGTTTATCGGACGAGCACGCTCGCCGCGATGCAGAGCGTCCTGGCCGGCGCGGAGGCGTTCGACCGCCGCGCCGAGGACGCAGGCGTGCGCTACGCGCTGCTCGGACACCGGCGCGATTTCCTCGATCCGCTCCTGACCGGTCTCGCATCGCACCCGCGCTGGACGATCGCGGCCTGGGACGCGGCGGGCATCCTCTTCCACCGCGACG
>Ga0315286_10007423_pt1 | contig 10725 bp, 8 predicted proteins | sample YL17G10_0_MG_FD_205038 | JGI IMG/M metagenome (GOLD analysis project Ga0315286, IMG submission 205038) | Sediment microbial communities from Yellowstone Lake, YNP, Wyoming, USA - YL17G10_0 | ecosystem: Environmental > Aquatic > Freshwater > Lake > Sediment | place: USA: Wyoming | collected...
GCCATTGGACTGGCGCCATGTGGTGGGCGTGCTGTTGTTCCTGCCCCTGCTGGTGGGGTTTCGGAGCGTGGCCGATTACCTCGCCAACTACTGCATTGGCTGGGTCAGCGAGCGGGTCATGCGCGACCTTCGCCTGGACATGATGGAGAAGCTCACGACGCTGTCCCTCGATTTTTTCAACCGTTCGACCACCGGCGATCTGTTGACGCGTATCAATGTGGATTCGCAGAACCTGCTCCGCGCGCTCCGCGTGGGCGGCGCCGACCTGTTCAAGGAATCCGGCACGGTGATCGCCCTGTTCGGCGGGCTCTGTCTCCTGGACTGGCAGTTGACGCTGTGCGCACTGGTGCTCTTAGGGCTGTGCGTGTTCCCGCTCATCGTGCTGGGCAAGAAGGCCCGCCGCGCGATGACGGCGACGTTGAGCGCCAACGTCACCCAGTCCAGCCAGTTGGTGGAACTGCTCGCGGGCATCCGGGTCATCAAGGCGTTCAACCTGGAGGCGGTGGAGATGGCGCGCTTCCGCAAGAGCTCGGCCCAACTCGTCCACGCCGGGATGAAAGGGGTGCAGGCCAAGGAACTCACCAATCCCGTCATCGCCGTCATCTCGATGCTCGGTCTGGGTTTGCTGTTGCTCTACAACCTGCAGGCCGGCCGCAGCGGGTCGGAGTTGGCGGCCTTCCTGGCGGGGGTGGTGCTGATCTTTCTGCCGGTCCGGAAGCTGGCCGCGGTGCTCATTCTCTTCGAACAAGCGAGCCCGGGCACGGACCGCCTCCGGGAGATCCTCCACGAGCAACCCAAGGTCACGGAGCCGCCGCACCCCAAACCACTCCCCGCCTTCGCCTCCGCCCTCATGATCGAGAACGTGAGCTTCGCCTACCAGGAGAAGGACGTGTTGCGCGACCTTACCCTGCGGATTCCACGCGGCTCCAAGCTCGGTATCGCGGGCGAAAGCGGTTCCGGCAAGACCACGGTCCTCAACCTGTTGTTCCGGTTCTACGACCCCACGCGCGGCGTGGTTCGCATCGACGGTCTCGACCTGCGCGAAGTCTCGATGCGCGACCTGCGGCAGCAGATGGCACTGGTCAGCCAGGACGTGGTGATCTTCGATCAGACCGTGGCGGAGAACATTGCCTGCGGCAAGCCGGGCGCCACCCGCGCCGAGGTCGAAGCCGCGGCCCGCGCCGCGGACGCGCACGAGTTCATCACGCAGTTGCCCCAGGGCTATGACACGCGTGTGGGCGAACGCGGGGTCACGCTGTCCGGCGGCCAGCGGCAGCGGATCGCCATTGCGCGGGCGTTTGTGCGCAACGCGCCTATCCTGGTGCTGGACGAAGCCACCGCCTCGTTGGATTCCGAGTCGGAAGCGGAGGTGCAGTCGGCGATCGACCGGTTGGCGGAGCACCGGACGGTGATCTGCGTGGCCCACCGGCTCTCCACCCTCGCGGCGCTGGATCGCATCATCGTCCTGTCCGAGGGGCGCCTGGTGGAGAGTGGGAAGTTCGCTGAACTCGTGCGCGCGGGTGGCCTGTTCGCCGCCATGGCAGCGCGGCAGGGAATCACGCCCGCCTCGCTTTGAGCTACTTGCGGACGAGGAAATCGCCCAGCGCCAGGTTCCGGAGGTCGCTTCCGTAAAACATGTTCAAGGCGTCCTCCGGCGAACAGATCATCGGCTCGCCACGGCGGTTCAACGAGGTATTCAGGAGCACGCCGATCCCGGTGAGGGCCTCGAACTTCTTGAGCAGCTCGTAGTAGCGCGGGTTGCTCCGAGCCGTGACGATCTGCGGACGCGCCGTGCCATCCTGGTGCACGATCTCCGCCACGCGCGCCTTCCAGTGATCCGCGACGTCAAAAGTGAAAGTCATGTAAGGGGACGGATGCTTCGTCTGGAGGAGGTCTTCCGCCACGGTGTCGAGCACGGACGGACAGAAGGGCCGCCATCGTTCGCGGTACTTGATTTGGGCGTTGATGAGGTCGGCGGTGCCGCGCCGGCCCGGGTGGCCCAGGATGCTCCGGTTGCCCAGCGCACGAGGACCGAACTCCATCCGGCCTTGGAACCAGGCGACCACCTCTCCCTCGGCGAGAAGCTGGCTGGCCACGTCCGTGATCGCGGGGCATCGCTCGTGCGGCACGCCGCGTTTCCTTAGCGTCCCCTCGATCTCGTCATTGGAATACTCCGGGCCGAGGTAGGCGTGCTCCATCGGCTGGATCGTGTCGCCGCATTGGTGGGCCGCGTAAGTCGCGGCGCCGAGGGCGGTGCCGGCGTCGCTGGCGGCGGGTTGCACGAACAACTCGCCACCCAGTGGAGCCAGCCACTCGATGAGCCGCTGGTTGCACTTCACGTTCAAGGCCACGCCGCCGGCATAGCAAAGGCGTCGGGTGCGCGCGACCTGGTCCCCGAGGTAGTGATTCGTGAGCGCCAGGAGAATCTGCTCCAGTTGTCGCTGCACCGCGGCGGCAATGTGGACGTAGGGTTCGTCGATCTCGTCCCCTTCACGCGCCGGTCCCCACATCTCGATCAGGCGCGGTGAGAAGTAGGTGCCCAACCCTTCCGAACCGCCGCGGGCCGGCCGTTTGTACCGGCGCGCCCCGATGCAATTGACCAGCCGCGTGTTCACCGTGAACCCGCGCTCGTTCCAGCGAATGAGCGGCGACACGTCCGCCTTGTCGGGATCGCCATAGGGCGCCATGCCCATGACTTTGAACTCGCCGTCGAGCATCTCGAAGCCGAGGTACTCGGTGACCGCGCCGTAGCAACCTCCCAGCGAATCCGGCGCGTAGAATTGCTTGAGCCGGTGAATCTCGCCATCCTGCCCGCACCCAAACCAGGTGGTGCAGTACTCCCCCACGCCGTCCACGCTCAGAATGGCGGCCTCGCGGTAGCCGGAGAGGTGGTAGGCGCTGGAGGCATGGGCGAGGTGGTGCTCGACGGGAACGAACCGGATCCGGCGCGGGTCGATGCCGAGGCGCTCCAGCGCGGCGAAGACGTTCCGAACGTTCCGGCGAAAGCGGCGATTACCGTTGAAGAGGGCGACGAACGCGCGGTCGGGCGCGTACCAGTGGCGCCTCGCAAAATGCCAGCGGGCGGGGCCCGAGAGGCTGATGGGCGCGAAGGGATAGGCGACGACCTGGACGTCGGCGGGCTTGAGTCCGGCGTGCTGGAGACAGAATCGGGCGGCCGACTCGGCCTGTTTGCCTTTCGCGTGCTTGTCGCGGAGGAACCGTTCCTCCTCGGCGGCGGCGACGACCTTCCCATCGACCACGAGGGCGGCAGCCGGGTCGTGCCCCACGGCGCCGCCCAAGCCGAGCACGATCATGGTTTGCCTTCCGCGGCGCGCTCGAAGAGCGCCAGATGCAGCGTGTGAATCAAGGGGGCCCGGCCATGATCCTTCACCAGCCGGAACCCGGCTTCCGCAAAGTACCCCTTGATCTCAGCCAGCGAGGTCGCGTGTTTTTCCGACCTCTTCCCGCCCAAAGCGGAGCGCAGGGTGCGCTTCATCGAGGTCACGGACAGCGGGCTGAAGTACGACAGCGCCACGTACTGGCGGGCCACCCGGCAGAGCTCCTTGACCACGCGTGCCCGAATCTCGCGGTCGGGGAAGTGATGGAACAGGCGGAAGCTCACCACCGTATCGAAGTGCCGGTCCGCATAGGTCAGCTTTTCAATGTCCTGTTTCTCCACCGGGCAAGCCACGCCCTGACTGGCGATGTGCTCACGAGCCAGCTTCAGCATGGCGTCCGACAGGTCCGCCGCGGACAGGGTGTAGCCCTGGCGGGCCAGATGGACCGTGACGCGCCCGCCTCCGCAGGGGACGTCGAGGACGCGGTGGGACTTGGGGATGGCGGCGAAGGCACGGTCCACCAGGCGCATCTCGGCGCGGTGTTTGCCTTCCTTGCGCACCTGGTACTTCCGGGCGGTGGTGTCGTCGTACTTGACGCGCCCGCGATAGGCAACAGGAGGTTCACTCATACGGACTTCTCTGGGGTGGCAAGGAACGCGTAGCGTGCGTGGGTCAACCCGTTGACCAACTCGTTGAAGAGGAACTTGAGCCCGGAGGAAAGGTTGACTCGCCGGGGATCGAGCACCAGCCCGGCCTCGGCGAACCGTTGGCGGTATTCCGCCAGGGTGTAGAGATGTTCATTCACCCCGGCGGCGATCAACCGGGCCTGGGTCCGGGAACGGGACTTGAACTTGATCAACGGCCAAACCGGCTCGCGGATGGCCACAAACCGGCCGCCCGGGTTCAAGACCCGCTTCACCTCGCGCAGCGCCTGCACCATGTCCACGGCGTGATGCAGCACGGCCGAGCACACCACGAAATCGAAATGCCGGTCCGGGAAGTCCAACTGATGAAAGTCGCCCGGCGTCCGGGTGATCTTGTGGGCGGCCGCCTGCAGCAGCTTGAAAATGCGCGGTGCCTGCTCCTTGAGGAGGCGGGGGGAAAAATCGGTGGCCACCACTTCGGTCACGGCCGGGAGCTTGGACAGCTCGGCGCTGAACCAGGCCGCACCGGCGCCGATCTCCAGAATGCGCCCCTGGAAATCCAAGCCGCACTGCTTCGTCAGGAACGGCAGGAACCTGGGGAAATCCTCGGTGACGCAGCGAAGCCATTCCGCCTCGCTGCCAAACTCCAGGTCGAGATGGCCCTCCGCCTCCCGAAAGGCCAGCTCTTGCTCATGGCCCATCGCCGAGAGGTACTGGGCCTTCTCGATGTACGTGGATTCGGTCTGGTTCACGCTGGCCGTCGAGCTTAACCGTGGCGTCTGAGAGGAGGCAACGGCGTTTTTCCGCGCTTGGGACGCCGCGCTCAGGGTCCAGACGGATCCACTTCACACAACAGCCGGAAGCCATTCACGTCCCACCGGTCCGCCGGGTTGTTGCCGTCCCGGGTGCTGCCGGTCAGGAATCGAACCTGGGTCATCCATCCCGAGCCCTTCATGACGCGGTAGTGGCCCGAGCCGGGCGGCCCTGTCGGGTCAACCACGTCATTGGTGGGATAGGGTTCATACCAGTCGTTCACCCACTCCCGCGCGTTCCCGATCATGTCATACAGACCCCACGGGTTCGGAGGATAACAGCCCACCGGGGCGGTGAACTTGTAGCCGTCCTCCGACCACGTCTCCACCACGGTTTTCAGACCGTACGAGTTCGCCTTGTTGCGGTCCCAAAAGGCGTCGCCCCAATACAGGCGCGTCTGCGTGCCCGCCTTGCAGGCGTATTCCCATTCGGCTTCGGTGGGCAACCGATACAGCCGGCCCTCGATCTGCGACAACCATCGGCAGAAGCGCTGCGACTCCTGCCAGGTCACCGGCTGGACGGGGTGGTCGTCGCCTTTGGCGCCGCGTTGGTAGGGCGGGCGCTGCTCCGCGTGGGCCGCGTCGAACCGCTCGTATTCGCGGTTCGACACTTCATAGGCGCCAAGATAGTAGGGCTTCGTGAGGGTCACCTGATGGCCGGCTTGATGGCGAAAGCCGGACTGCTTCATGACTTGCGGGCTCAAGCCCATCTGGAACGTGCCCGGCTCCACACGCACCAGCGTCATGCCCTGGGAGTTGACGGCGTAAGTGATCTTGCGGCGCTGCGACCCGTCCGGCGTGGCCACCTCGATCTCCTCGGTCCGGTTGGTCCAGGCGAGCGGCGGCTTGGGCCTGGCCGAACGGTTCGCCGGCGGCAGGTCCCGCATCGAGGAGAGCGGTTTCGGCCATGTATAGCGAATGTGGTACTTGATTTCGTAGGCCAGTCCGGCAAGGGCCGCCGCGCCCAGGCCAATCAGGAGGAATCGCTTCAAGGTCTTGAGTCTTGTGATGGCTGGCTCGAGGGCAACGGTAGGGCAGCGCCCTTGAGGAGGCCAAGGACTTTCGGGCAGGGGTCAGTCCCGGCAATTGACAATCAGTCCCCTTCCCGCCGCAGACAGTGCGTCACCATGCTCGCACTCCCCATCCTCAGAAGGCGCGCGATCCATTTCAGTGTCGTCGTGCTCTCCCTCCGCAACCGCCGTTTCCTGCCGCTCCTCCCCGCCATGATGCTCCCCCATTCCCCCGGCCATCTGCCCCAGCAACTGCTCCCGGAACGGCGCGCCTCCCAGACACCACCCACGCCTCACCGTCTCGAACAAACCTCTGACGATCCTCCTCATCCCGGAAGATCGGTTCGCGTCGGTTCCCGCGATTCGTCACGTGATAAACCGCGCGCGGATGCTCGAGTCGGAGCTTGCGCACCATCGGCAGCAGAGTGACGAAGCCAGGCTGCGTTGTCAATTGTCGGGACTGACCCCTTCTTTGCGTAGGCCGCGGCGCCGAGGCAGGCGGCAGTCAACACCAAGCCCAGCAAGCGTTTCACCGGTTTAGTCATCATCGCTGGCCCACTCTAAGCGCGGCCGGCAGACAACATCAAGGGTTCGGCGCGGGGTGGCCGAGCGTCCCCGGCTTGAGGAAGTCCTGGTACTTCCGCCGCTTCTGCAGCAGGTAGGCGACCCGGTCGCGGATGCGCGCGAAGAGACGCCGATCCACGCCGCCGGCATAGGCGCGCAGAAACCGGAGCCGTTCTCTGCCCGAGACGAAACGCAAGGGGGCCGTCAGGTTCAGCGCCGCCAGATCACGCGCCCGCAGTGTAGGTGGAACGCGCCGGCACCGATCCAGCCGCGCCATGTCGATAAGACAGAACTCAGGGACGGCGCGGTCGGGATTGACAAACAGGTGACGCGTGAACAGGTCAGGGCTGGCCAGGCCGGCATCATGCATCTTGCAGATCGTTCGCGCCAGGGCGTCGAAGACCCGAAGCCGGAGCGCGCGATCCCGACACACGGCGATAAACTCCTCCACCGTCTGCGCCCCGCTGGCCGCTTCCGTGATCAGGAACGAAAAATGTTCCCACAGCGGACCACAGTCTTCGCCATAGGCCACCAGTCCCGCCACCGTCAGGCCGGCCTCCTCCAACGTGCGCGAGTTCTCCCATTCCTGACGCGACTGCGACCAGACGCGGCCGTGCCGCAGCAGGGACATCAGCCCGTCTTTCCGGTAGGGTTTCCAATTGCGCTTCAAGAACCAGACCCGCTCGTCCCCGTCCGGGTCGGTGGTCCTGATGCGGAAGATGTCCCGTCGGCCGCGATGATCCTTGACGAGATCGCCCTGGAAAGCCTTGACCTGCTCCAAGCGGCTCAGGCCGAGTTTCTCCAGAAGGGGCGCGTGCTTCGCGATGACAACCACGCCGGATTAAAGGCCGAACCGACGGCGGGTTGACAGTCCAAAATCACTCCCTCAGAGTGCCCGGCGTGGCGCAACTCGTGAAGGACGGCGTGCGCTGGGAAGTGGATTCCCCGCTCGCCCCGCGGCTCGACGACCTCTTGCGGTCCGCCGGCCAGATCATCAAGGAGTCGCCGGCCAAGCGCGTCCGGCGCCACGAGTTGGACGGCCGAACCTTCTTCGTCAAACGCTACCGGCATGAAGCTGTCGGGCTGCGCCCGTGGAAGTTCTTTTTCAAACCATCGCAGGCGCGCGAGGAATGGAGGTTGGCGCAGCGACTGGAAGCGCTGGGCGTCCCGGTCGTGCGCCACCTTGCGCTCGGCGAACGCTGGCGTTGGGGACTGCGGGAGAGTCTGCTGATTACCGAAGGGTTCGACGGGCAGCCGCTCGATGAGGTGGCGCGACCGGACCTGGCGGCAGTGCTGGACTTCGTCGGCCGGCTGCATGATCGCGGGGTGCTCCAGCGGGACCTGCATCCGGGCAACATCTTGCTGAACGAACGAACGGGGGAGTTGCGCCTGGTGGACCTGCATGGGACGAGAATTCAGCCGGTGGTCACTCCCCCGGAGCGGGAGGCCAACCTCGCCTTTCTCCGCATCTTCCTGCCCATTCCCGTGCCGTCGGCCGTCGTCGGACTGAGCGAGCGGCTCCGCCGGGATTACCGGACGCATCGGGCGGGTCGTTGTCTGAAACATAACCGCGAGTTCGAGCCCCGGCGCCTCGGCGGATTGCGCTGGCACGTGCGCCGACCGATGCGGAACGCCGAGACGGAGAGGATCCTCGTCGATCCGGATGGATTCCTCGCCGCGCGAGCGCAACTCCTGAAGTCCGGCCGCAGCGCCACCCTCGGCCGGGCCCACGGACTCGTGTTGAAGCGCTACAACCTCCGGAAATGGTTCAATCTGCTCAAAGACCTGTTCCGTCCTTCCAAAGCGCGCCGGGCCTTCCATCAATCCTACCATCTGGAACTGGTGGGAATCCCAACGGCTCGACCCATCGCCACGGCGGACCGCCGCCTGCTCGGCCTGCTCCTGAGGAGTTATCTGCTCATGGAAGAAATCCCCGGCGCCCGGCATCTGGGACAATGGCAGGGCGATTCGCGGCATGGGGCCCGGCTGTTGGCGGAACTGCTCGCCCGGCTTCACAACGAAGGGTTCAGCCACCGCGACCTGAAGGAAACGAACCTGGTGTTCGATGCCGCCGACCGCGTGTTCCTCATCGACATGGAAGGGTTGAACTGCCTCGGCACCGTCCCGGCGACACGGGCTGCGCTCGATCTGGCGCGGTTGGCACGGGCGGCGGCTCAACTGCCGCGATGTTCGCCAGCCGAGCGTTTCCTGTTCCTGCGGGTCTATTGCCGGTTACGGCGCCTCCGCCCCCGCGAGCTTCGGAGCCGCTGACCTCCTCCGAAATGACTTCCCTGTCGGCCTTATACGTTCGGCGGATGCACGCCGGGCTGATCCCAGATCACGTCATACTTGGGGCCACGACGGTGCAGCGTCTGCACCCGCCGCAGGACCGAGGTCAGCCGCCGCCGATCGGCGGGTGTCAGCTTGTCCCGGCCGAAGTAGGCGCGGGTGAACGCCAGCAAGTCCCGCGACGTCGCGCCGGACAGTTGCGCCGAGTAGGCCAACTGCGCGAGGTCCTTGATCACCCAGCGTCGTCGGAACCCGCGGGGCCTCGCGACGCGTTGAAGGTCGATGAAGAACAGTTCGCGTCCTGATCCACGCTCCACGACGAAGAGGTGGCTGAGGTAGCAGTCCTTGTGGACGAAGCCCGCGCCGTGGAACCGCCGCGTCAGTTCCGCGACCTGCAACGCCAACTCGCGGCGCGGTCGGGCCTCCAGGGAGCGGGCGTAGTCATGCGCCGCGATTCCACCCGCGATCTCCGCCGTGAGGAGGAAACTCCGCAGGACCACACCGAACGATTGGTTCTGACCCACGGCGATCGGTTCTGCCGTGCTGAAGCCGGCGGCGCGGAGGGCGTGGATCGCCTCCCATTCGTTCAGAGCCTCGTCTTTGGCTCCCGGCCAATGGAGGAGACGCAACAGCCGCCGTGTGGGCGTCAGGTAGGCGGGCTCGTAGCGTTTGAGAAACGTCACCTGAGTGCCGCCTGACGGCAACTTCAACTCGATGCGGACGGTGGACCGCCCGGGCACCGACCGCATCATGGTCCCACCGCTGAGCGCCATCATCCGGTCGAGAGTCTCCAGACCGTTTTCGCGCAGCAACGGGGCGAGGGCCCGCGCTACGCGGAGCCGTCCGCCATCGAGGACCAGGAGATGGTTTTCAGTCATCGGGCCAGCGTGATTTCCGATACGCCAAGGTGTCGCGAATCAGGCGTTTGGCTTCCGGATTGAGCCGCGACAGCCCCAAGTAATCGAGCACGAACGCGAGCCGCTCGCCGCGCGAGGCGTGGCGGGCCGCGCGTTTGTCGAGCGAAGCCAGGTCCTTGAGCTGTCGGCGGCGGCGCCCGAGCGGCCAGCGACTGAAGCGGCCGCGCGGACAATCGATCCACCAGAGCTGCGGCTCGGCCGGGGGTTGCCCGGTCACCAGCACATTGCGCCAGACCAGGTCGTGATGAGAAAAGCCGGCCGTGTGAATGCGCCGGGTCATCGCCGCAAGCTGTCGGCGCAGGCTCACGCGCAAGTGGCGGGCCGAGGCGGTAACACGCGTGGGGCACTGGGTTTCCCAGAAGTCGATCAGTGTCAGCGCCTGCGGGATGGCCCGGGTCAGAATCAGCGCGCCGCGCAGACGCCCCAGTCCGTCCCGCCATTCCCCGCACGCGATCCGGTCAGCGCAGGGAATGCCGAGGGACTTGAAGACCGCGTAGTTCTGATACTCGCAGCGGGCTTTGGAACGACGCCCCAGGAAGGCCCAGCACGGCGACGGATAAGCGTAGTGCTTCGCGAACACCGCCAAGCGAGAGCCGTCCGGTGCGGTCAGCTCGTGCGGCTGCACCTCCACCGCGCGGCGCGGGCCGACTTCGCGGATGCCAAGTCGAGCGCGCAGGGCCGCCAGCGAGGTCAGGCCGAGCTGCGCCAGGAGCGGCCGGTATGGGTCATCCACCCACAACATGTTGCCAAGCAAATAACCCATGACCCAACCGTCGTAAATCCCCGAACTCAGGTGCGACTCAGTCCCGCGTCCCGCACGCGCTGAAGTTGAGGCCCGCGCAATGGACCGGCCTGACCCAGCACCCCCCGGATCAATTGCTTGTCCGCGACGGTGAGTCGGGCATGTCCCGAGTAGGCCAGGAAGAACCGCAGGCGTTCCGTGCGCCGGAAGAACCGCGGCGCCGGGGCATCGAGGGCCGCCAGGTCTTTGGCCCGGCACCGGTTGGCCTCCCACGGCCGCCAGCAACGCCCCTTGTGCGCGTCGATCAGATGGAAATGATCCAGCGACTGCCCGGTGAGAATGATGTTCCGCCAGAAGTAGTCGTGGTGGACAAACCGGTGATCGTGCAGCCGACGCGTGTAGTCCGCCA
>Ga0315286_10007424_pt1 | contig 10725 bp, 7 predicted proteins | sample YL17G10_0_MG_FD_205038 | JGI IMG/M metagenome (GOLD analysis project Ga0315286, IMG submission 205038) | Sediment microbial communities from Yellowstone Lake, YNP, Wyoming, USA - YL17G10_0 | ecosystem: Environmental > Aquatic > Freshwater > Lake > Sediment | place: USA: Wyoming | collected...
TGTCCGTGGGCAACCCTTCCAGGCCATGCTGGCAGACCACGACCGGCCGGCGCTCGCCGGATTTCAGATCTTTCGGGAGCAGAAGATAACCCCACGCGAAGACATCCGGCCAGACGTCGAGCACGACTTCGTAGCCGGACCACTTCGGCTTATCGACCACCTTCCGAGAGCGGGGCTTCGGTGCCGCGCTCGGGGGCGGGAAACGGCCGATCACGTCTTCCCACAGGAGCTTCCGGTAATCCTTCACGGCCGCCGCCCAGTCGTTGGTCGGGCTGGGGCTCAGTTTGCTCCAGAAGAACTCGTCGCGGGCGCGTTCGGAACGCTGCAGCAGGCGTTGGGTGAAATCGACCAACGGCCGCACCTGGCGCTCCTGGCGTTCGTTTGGATCAAAGCCAACCCGCGCGTCCGCCAGCATCCCGGTGGTCACGGCCAGATCCCGGTTGGTGCCCAGCCCGCTCAAGAGCGCCTTCATCGCCGGTTCTGAGCCGGGGCCGATCGTGCCGCCCTCGTTCCCGTAGAAGAAGGCCAGGCTGTTCGTGAACCCGGGGCCCAACAGGGACTGCGCTCGTTTGATCTCGGCCTCGACCTCGAATCGCTCCGGAGTCGCGAGTTTGCCCGGCGCCGCGCCCCAGTGTCCCTCGCGTCCGCGCGGCGGACCGTCCACCTTTGGCACGTCGCTGTATTCCACGACCAGGAGTCGCGGGGCGATGAGGCTGGCGATCTCGGCGTCGCCGAACTCATGCAGCAGCCCGAAGACGTTCCGGTAGATCGGCTCCTCCCAGAGGCGCTGACGGGAGTTGAAGTAGCCGCTCACCCACGCGGCGTCGATGCGCGGGTCCAGCGCCGCGCTGTAGAAGGCGATCAAGCCGCCCTCCGCGTAGCCGGCCACGCCGATTTTCAGCGGCGTTCCGCTGGCCTGGACGCGGCGGGCATTCTCGGAAGCGAACCAATCCACCGCCGCGAGCACCTTCTGCACCTCGTAGCCGATGATGTGACGCCCGAGCTCGAAGGCCTGGCGATAAATCCACTCGCGATGCGGTTGGTTCGTGAAACGGTTGAGGACCGGATTGCCTGACCCCGTGTCCTGTCGATTGATCAGGACCGGCACCAGGACCTGGCAGCCTGACTCGGCGAGCCGCCGGGCAAACTGTTTGTCCGCCGGAAGACCGGGCGCGAGGCCGGCCAGCATCTCCGGCGTCTGGTCGGCGTCCGGGAGTGCGATCACGCGCGCGATGGGCTCGGCCCTGGGCTGCAGAAGCAGGCCTTCGCCCTGGACGCCCTCGAAGACCGGCCAGCGAACCGCGTGGATCACCAGGTTCGTCGTGTCCGCGACGACCGAAGACGCGGCGGTGGTGCTGACGAACTCGAGGGCCTTGACCGCCAGGCGCGGGTCGATCGCTCCGATGCTGCGAAGGAAGCGGTCGCGATTCGGCTGGACCGATTTGGTGTAGGCCTCGCGGGAACTGAAATCGCGTTTCCATAACCGGGGTCGGCCCTCGACCGACCGTTCGAGCTCCCGCATCAGGAACTTGTCGATGCCGGCGACCATCTGCGCCGAGAGATCGCCTTCGAGCGTGAGCGGTTCGGTTTGGGGAAGTGGTTCCTGGGCTTGGGCCGCGGTCAGCCAGAGGGCGGCGCCGAGGCCGGAGATTGCGACGAGCTTTGACCTAAGGATTGGCGCGCCTTGGGACGACGAACGGAACAGACCCCTCACCCGGCTTCGCCACCCTCTCCCCATCGGATGGGGAGAGGGAAGGGTGAGGGGGCGGCGCATGGGAAGGCCGGACCTCCGAGGTTGGGACGCGCAGAGGGACCCTGAACCTGGTAGGGACGCGTTCCACCGCGTCCCCAATTCCTTCCAGGCAGTCAGGGACGGAGTGGAATCCGTCCCTACCAGGCTCGTGCGGTTCACGGAGACGGAATGAGGTTCGGACGGGCGGGATGCGTTTGTGAAAATCATGGCGACATCGTAGGAGCCCGCGAGGCGACGCTCAACCTGAAAGCGAGTTCGCCCGACACGCGCAGCGTCGGAACCGTCATGGCCATGGCTGTGTCGGCGGCGGCGGCGCTCACCAGTCCGGATAGACCTTGCGCGGTCGGGCGTCGTTCCGGCCGGCCTGACGCTGTCGCTCCTGTTCGCGCAAGCGGTCGCGCCGGGTGTCCTGCACCTCTCCCAAGAGCTGATCCAGACTCCGGCTCGGACGCGTGGTGTTCTGCGCCTTTCCCTTGGCCTGCTGCGCCGCCTGTTGGAGTTGCTGGCGCAGGCCCGCCATGCGTTCCTCCACCTGGGCAAGACCCTTCTGGGCGGGGGCGTGCTGCGCGTCAAGGGCCAGGGCGTCGCGATACGAGGTCTCGGCTTCCTCATAGAGGGGCAGGGCGGCTGCGGCGGACTGCGCCTCCGCCCGTTCCGCCGCGTCCTGCTGGATGCGGCCCAGACGGGAGAGCACGTCGGGCAGCCGACGACGCGCCTCGGCGGCTCCTTGCGCGGCCTCGGCATTCTGAGGATTCAGCTCCAGGCCGGCCTCGAAGTGGCTGAGGGCAGCGGTCAACTCGCGAGCCGCCACCGGCACGTTCTGGGGCGTCGCCTCGATGCCCCGGGCGAGGTTGCGCTTTCCCTCCTGGACATGCAGGCGCTCCATCGCCGCGCGCACCTCGTTCTCACCCTGCTGCGCTGCCTGGTTTGTCGGATCGACCTCGCGGGCGGCGGCATAGTGCTGCAGAGCTTCGTCAAAGTGGTTGAGGGCTTCTTCCGGGTTGCCCGGGGCGTCGGCCTCGCCGCTCCGTTGCTCGCGCTGGCCCATGCGCGTAAGCAAATCGGACAGCTTCTTTTCAACCCGCTGCGCGGCCGTTCGCGCCAGCTCGCGCGCTCCGACCGACGACGGCGGTTCATCCTTGGCCTCCGACGGGAGCGGCCGGGCCCCGGTCGAATCGGATGTCCCGGGACCGGGTACGGGGGACTTGGCTTCAGCCAGGTCAGTCAGCGCGTCGCGATAAGCCTGTTCGGCCTCGGCGTCCGACCAGGGGTTGTTCGGTTTGGCGGACTCGTCACCGCGATTCTCCGTCTGCTGCGCCCGTTCGAGGAGTCGTTCGCGCAAACGCTGGTCGGCGGCTGCGGCGTCGCGACGAATGGCGGGATCGGTTGGCGCCAGTTCAACCGCTTCGCGCAAGTGGTCAACCGCCACGCGCAGCAGGTCAATGGCGGCGTCGAGCGGCTGGCTTTCGGAGCGTTGGTACAAGTCCTGGCCGAGCCGGTGGTTCAACCGGGCCAGCCGCTGTTCCACCAGCGCCAGATTGTGTTGAGCCGCGGCGTGCCGGCGCTGCATCCCCAGCACGCTGCGATAGCCGTCCCGGCTGCGGCGCCAGTATTCGAGCGCCTGTTCCGGCGCGGACTGCTCGAGCGGTTCGCCGAGCCGGAACTCCGCGTTGCCGATCTGGAACCAGACCGCCGGCCGAAGCCGACGCGGCAACGATTGATGAGCGAGTTCGAGCCAGGTGTCGTCGGCGCGTTGGAACTCACCGGCGGCATAGTCGGTCACGCCGCGGTTGTACTCGGTCCACGGCTCCGGCTTGACGTCGCCGTCGGTGGCCGTCGCCACGCCTGACGGAGGATCGGCAGGAGAGGTGGGTTTGTCCGCGGCCTCGGTCGGGAGGCCGATGAGGAAGGTGGCGAGCAACAGGCGCGTCGCCCGCCCGCGCCGTCGTTCGCTGAAGCCCCACTCGAACGCGAGGAGGAGGAGCGCGGCGAGCAGGGGCCATTGGAAGAACTCGCGGGGGTCGCCCAGTGGGCGGCTCTCCGTCGTGCGCGGAAGTCCCGCCGCCGCTCGCTCAAACCAGGCGACCAACTCGTGACTGTCGCGGCCCGCGAGACGCACGTAGAGCCCTTGGCCTGTCCCGGCGCTTTCGCGCAGCGTCCGCTCATCCAGCCGCGAGACCACGTCGCGACCGAAGGCGTTCTTGAGATAACCGCTGCCCGGACTGGCGCGGACGGGCACGCGTCCGCCGGCATGGGAGCCGACCCCGGCGGCGTGCACGCGAATGCGGTCCCGACCCGCCTCGCGCGCCGCGACGGCGGCTTCGCCTTGCACCTGTTCGCCGTCGCTGATCACCAGCAGCGCGCGGGGCCCTTCGCTGCCGCGGTCAAAACTCTCCTGCGCCCGGCGGATCGCCTGGGCCACGTGGGTGCCCGGTTCGGAAATCATGTCCGGCTGGAGCGAGTCCAGGGCGCGTTCGACGACCGCGTGATCGCGCGTGAGGGGGACGACGAGAAACGCCTGGCCGGCGAACGCCACCAACCCGACGCGGTCGCCGCCCAGATGATGCAACAGGTGGCGCAGCGCCGCGCGGGCGGCAGCGAGCCGGTTGGTGCCTTCCACATCGGCGACGAGCATCGAGCGTGAGACGTCGAGCGCCACCAACAGGTCGATGCCCGTGCGCTCGACTTGGACGATCTCGTGGCCCTGCTGAGGGCGGGCCAGGGCCAACGCAAGAACGGCCAGTCCGAACAACAGCAGGCCTTGTTTCACCCAGCGTCTCCGCGGGTCGAGGCTGGCGACGAGTTGGTCCAGCAAGGGCGTGGGCAGCGCCGACGCCAGGGCAAGGCGCCGCCGCCGCTGACTCCAGGACAGCCAGGCGAAGCCGAGCGCGACCAGGAGCGGCGTGAGCCCCAGCCAGAGTGGAGTCCCGAACTTCATGGCAGTCGCCTCCACCGGGTGTGCGCCAGCGTCAACTCCAGCGTGAGCAGCGCCAGCGCCGGAATCGCCACCCAGGCGAACAACTCGCGATAGGCCCGGATGCGCCGGTCGGACAGCTTTTGTTTCTCCAGCGTGTCGATCTGGCGATACACGGCGCGCAGGTGCTGGCCGTGCCGGACGCGGAAGTATTCGCCGCCGGTGCGCGCCGCGGTGCGGGTCAGAACCTCACTCAAGTCATTCTGCGGCGTCGCTTCGTCCGGGCTGAGCAGTTGGATGACGTGAACCCGGATTCCCAGGGGAGCCAGCGCTTCGGCCACGACCTCGGGCGGTGGCCCCGCGCTGATGTTCTCCGCATCGGTCAGCAGGATCGCCACCCGGGTTTCATTTGTGTGCCGCTGGAGGTGCTGGGCCGCGACCGCGAGCGCCGAGCCGACGGCAGTCCCGGTTCCGTTTTCTTCCTGTCGCAGCCGCTCCAGCAGCCACTCGTGATCCAACGTCAGCGGACCGGCGAGATACGCGTCCCGGTCGAAGCTGACCAGCCCGAGCCGGTCGTTTGGGCGCGCGCGGATGAACTCGGCGCAGATGCGCTTGAGGCCGTCGCTGCGGGAGACCCGGCGACCGTCCAGCAGGAAATCGCGGGTGCGCATCGTGCCGGAGAAGTCGAGGGCGAGGACCAGGTTGATGCCGTGGGTGTCCTCGCGCGACTCGGATTTCTCGACTTGCGGCCGGCTCAGCCCCAGGGTCAGGAGCGCCAGGGCCAGGAAGCGCAACCTCGTCAGCCAGGCGCCGGGGCCGAATCGAACCGCGCGTGCGCCCGGTCCCAGCAGGCTGCGCGAAGGATACCGCAATGCCGGTCGGAGCCCGGCCCGGCCGCGCCAACGCGCGAGCAACGGCAGCAGCAGGAGCAGCAGCAACCACAACGGTGAAGCGAGACGGAAGCCGGTCATGACGCGACAGGGGCAGGGACCGGCGGTGTGGGCCGGGAATCCATGACCAGGCTTACGGCGGCTTGATGAAGTTGCTGGAGTTCGACGAGTTCGGCGATGGCCCGGCCGAACTTCATGAGGTCGCACCGCGTCAGGTAACGCCTTAGGGGCTCCCGGTGCGGCTCGGGCAGAAGATCTCCCACCCGGACGGCGACGAAGAACTCCTCGGTCGTCAGTCGGGGTGCGTGCAGTCCAAAGCGGCGTTCGAGGTAACGGCGCACGACGCCGGTGGCAGCGATGGCGTAATCGCGCGAAGCCTCCGTCCGCAACCAGGCCGAACAGCGCTCCAATTCGCGCAGCGCTTCTTCCCACGCCGCCAGGGCTTCGTCAGGGGAGGTCGGCCGGGGCGTGATCCGCTTCCGCCTCCGCCGCGCCAACCACACCGCCGCGCCGACAAGCAACAGCAGGACCGCGAGGACCCAGATTCCTGCTCTCAGCTCCGGCGGATGGAGGAGGCGCAGGTCTTCGATGAGGTTGGGGTCACGCATCGAAGGCCGGGGGGACAAGCGCTCCCTGGCGATGCTCGAAGAACCGGAGCAAGGCCGGGTAGTAGGGAGCGTCGGTTCGACAAGAGATCAGGTCCACGCCCGCCCGCCGGAACGAGTCTCGCAACTGCGCCCTCTGGGCGAGGTGAGCGCGCTCGAGAGCCAAGCGCACGCCCGGGTCCGAGGTGTCCAACTCCACCACTTCGCCGGTCTCCGCGTCTTCGCACACGAGCCAGCCCAGCGACGGCAGGTGACCCTCCGCGGGGTCGCGGACGTGGACGCCGACCACGTCGTGGCGCCGGGCGGCGATGGACAACGAGCGCTCAAAGCCGGCGTCCAGAAAGTCCGACAGCACGAAAACGGTGGCCCGCCGGGGGAACGCGTGCACCACCGCGTCCAGGGCAACCGGCAGCCGGGTGGTGCGCGACCGGGCGCGGTGATCGAGGATGGCGGCGACGATGCTCAGGGCTTGCATCCGGCTCGCGTGCGGGGCGAGGAACCACTCGATCTGGTCGGTGAACAGGACGAGACCGACGCGGTCGTTGTTCTGCACGGCGCTCAAGGCCAGTACCGCCGCCAGCTCGGCCAGGAGTTCGCGTTTGCTTTGCGGCCCCGATCCAAAATCGCCCGAGGCGCTCACGTCCACGAGCAGGAGCAGCGTCAGGTGCCGTTCCTCGACCCGGTGTTTGACTTGGACCGTGCCGGTGCGCGCGGTGGCATGCCAGTCAATCGAGCGCACGTCATCGCCCGGATGATATTCGCGGATTTCGTCGAACTCGATGCCGCGCCCGCGAAAGACGGAACGATACGGCCCGGCAAAGAGGTCTTCCACGAGCCGCCGGGCGCGCAGTTCGATCAGGCGGGTCCGGCGCAGGATGTCCAGCGACGTCATGGTACCGGCACGCGGTCGAGGATCTGCCGCACGATCTGTTCCGAAGTCACGCGGTCGGCGTCCGCCTCAAACGTGGTCAGCACGCGATGGCGGAGCACATCGGGGGCGATGGCCTTGATGTCGGCGGGGGTGACGTGGGGCCGGCCCTGGAGGAAGGCGAGCGCCTTGGCGGCGATGCAGAGGTTGATGGAGGCGCGCGGCGAGGCCCCGAAGCGGATGTAGGGCTTGAGTTCCGCAACCGACCGCGCCGGATCCCGCGTGGTGAGGACCAGCCGGACAATGTAGTCGGCGATCTGCTCGTCGATGAACACCTGGTCCACCAACGATCGCATGGCGAGGATGGTCTCGGGCTGGAGGATCGGCTGGAGCGGCGGCCGGACCGCCGTGGTGGCCATGAGGGCCATGATCTGCTTCTCTTCCGCTTCACTCGGGTAGGTCACCACCACCTTCAACATGAAGCGGTCCACCTGCGCCTCCGGCAGGCTATAGGTGCCTTCCTGTTCGATCGGATTCATCGTGGCCAACACCAGGAACGGTGAGGGTAGCGGAAAGCTCGTCTCACCGATGGTGACCTGCCGCTCCTGCATGGCCTCCAGCAGCGCGCTCTGGACCTTGGCGGGCGCGCGATTGATTTCGTCGGCCAGGACGAGGTTGGCAAAGATGGGGCCCTTGCGCGTGTGATAGGTGTTGTCGCGCGGGTTGAAGACGAGGTTGCCGATCAGATCGCCCGGGAGCAGGTCGGGCGTGAACTGGACGCGGGCGAACTTGAGGTGAAGGCATTGGGCAAGGGCGTTGACGGTGGCGGTCTTGGCCAGGCCGGGCACACCTTCGAGCAGCACGTGGCCGTTGGCCAGCAACCCGACCAGGAGGCGGTCGATCAACGGGATCTGGCCGACGATGTTGCGGGCCATCTCGCGTCGGAGCGCGGCCAGGGGTGGTTGGTGAGTGGCGATGGTGTCCTGCAAGGGGCGGAGATCGGAATGCATGCGTCGCCGGCGATTATGGGAATCGCGCGCCCGCCGGAAAGATAAAACGGCGCGCGGAGCGTCCGCGGAGAGTCTCTCTTCCTCCCCAACTGCGATCCGCGGCAGATCGGTCTGGGTGGACCGACCGTGAGGCTGAGGAACCCGCGGCAGCCGGGTCAGCGATCCGCGCGTTGGCGGGCGCGCGCATCGATCAATTGGCGGATCGCTTCGATCGTGGACGGATCCTGTTGCAGGGTGGCGGCCTTCTCGAGGAGGCGCAGCGCCCCTTCCGTGGCGTTGGTCATGTCGGCGACCAGCAGCGCGTTGGTCAAGGCCTCCACGAACATTACGCCGCGGATCAGTTGCTCACGCTCGGCGAGCCACTGGCGTCGGAGCGTCTCCACGCTCGACGCGGAGTAACTGCCGGCGTCGAGCGCCGTGAGTTGCTCGGTGATCTGGCCGATCCGGAACCAGACGTTGCTCGGCTGGGCGGTGATGGAGGCCAGCCGATTGAGGCTGAGCAGGGTCTGGCTCAAGTCGCCTTCCTGGAACTGGCGGTCCGCCTGTTCGGCCAACCGTTGCGCCTCGTTGGAGTCAACCGGGTGCCGCAGATACGGAGCGCCCCAGAGGATCGCCGCGATGGCGGCCAATCCGCACAGCAACCCCAACAAAACTGGCCCCCAGGTCCGCGAGCGGGGCGCGGCCGGGACAGGCAACGGAGTGTCCCCAGGCTCGGCGACGGGTTGGAGATTGTCCGCTTCAGCCGCGGGGGTGACGTCGTCCCCGGAAGGCCCGGGTTCGGGAGGACCGGGCAGGGGAGCAAAGTCCGCAATGTCCGCTTCCACGGTTGGGCCGACGGCTTTCGGTGGAGCCGGGACTGGGGCAGGAACCGGTGCGGTTGGTGGCAACTCGAGAGCAGGCGCCAGCGTCAACGGAGTTGGCTGCACCGCGAAACCTGTGGGCGCCGCCGCGGTGGTGCGGTCGGCGGGCGGAGCTGGAGGAGGTTGCCCGGGAACTTCGGGCTCGGTGCCTTCCGGTTGCGGCGCCGGGGCCGGGGGCGGAGGTGGAGTCCACGGTCTTTGGCTGTCTGATGCGCCGGCGGGAATCCCTTCGAGCGGGGTCGCGGGAGGCGGGGCGGGCAGGGGCAGGATCGTGCCGTCCTTCGGCAGCAGGCCCATCTGACGCAACCGTTCGATTTGTTCGTTGGTGAACGGCCCGAAGAACCGACCGCGATGAACCAGTTGGAAACGGGGTTCCATCAGTCAGCCTCAGTTCGCGGCGACGGCGACTGCGGCGCGGTGTTGCGTTCGATCTCGAAGAGGGCGCTGACCAAGTCAGCGACGAGCACGGCGGCCAGGTAAAGGAAGTGGATGACCATCGGCAGCAGGGCCAGTCCCAGCGCCGCTGCCACCGCCATGAAGGCGTCGTCTCCCACGCTGAGGCGGGTGGAGGACAGACCCACCAGAAAGGCGCCATTGATGACGAGGGCCGTCAGGGCGGCCATCATGCCGTAGCCAAACAGCAGCGCCCCCATGCGCAACAACAAGCGCGCCGCGAATCTGACCAGGTTGACGTAGTACTCCCCCGCCCGGAACACGGCATCCTTCAGGTAGTCCACGTTCAACAAGTGCTTGGGGAAACTGCTGACCAGATGCACGTGGTAAACCAGCACGGCAGCGAGAATGCCGAGCGCCCCGTCGATCAAGCCCAGGCGCAGGCTGACGCGGAACAACTGCGAGGCGCCATACAGCGAGGATACCAGGACCGCCACCGCCGCGATCAGGCTCAGCAGACTCAGGGTCCGCGGGATGACATCGGCCGGCAACAGGACGGGGGACCGATCCACCAGTCGCTCATTGGCGCACGAGAACTTCGCCGCCAGGTAGTGCAGGATCACCGAAAGCAGGGCGGCGCCGACGCCGGCCAGGATGGGCTCGCCGGAGTCAGTCCGGATCGCGACCACCCCACTGCCCAACAGAATCAACACCCCCGCCGCCAGCACTCCGTAGCTGCCGAGATTCGTCACGACCCGGGCGTAGCGTTGGAAGCCCAGCGCGAATCGGTCATCGCCTCCCGGTCTTCCCACCCGGTCCAGGCGCTCGTCCAGGAAGCGCACCAAAGACGTTTGATCGGTGTCCTGCTGGAGGAGTTGCCAAAGGTTGGTTCGGTGACTGTCTCCGTCCGGGGGTTCCCACTCACCGCGCACTTCCAGATCGCTCCAGCGCGTCCAATCCGCGCCTCCTTCCTGGATCACGAGGGTGTCGGGTCTGAGCACGCCACTGGCCGCCAGCGTCTGCAAGGCGCTGAAGGGAAGCGGGCCAATCGGTTTCTGGTCTTCGGCGAGATAGAAGTAGTTCACAAGTTGGGTCGCGCGCAGTCTGAGAAGGCGTTCAGCCTCTTACAAGCGGAAACTCGCGACGATCGTAATGCCTCGGTTAACCCCGGTGAAGGGCTGCGAGACGCACGGGAGCTATCGTCCTCCTCCTCGTCGTCGTCCTCGATTCCCGGCCCTCCCTTCCGAGGACGAGGGCGACGACGAGGACGAGCCGCCGCCGGGAGAGATTGACCGGTTACCGACGCTCGGGGTTCCTTGATTTTGGAAGGGCTGTAAGCCGAATTCTGTCTGCCTCGACTTGCGTCGAGGGAGAGGACCATTTGTCTGGGCAGCCAGTACCCGGGACCCGGCTTTCGCCGTGGAGCGGGCCA
>Ga0315286_10007426_pt1 | contig 10724 bp, 9 predicted proteins | sample YL17G10_0_MG_FD_205038 | JGI IMG/M metagenome (GOLD analysis project Ga0315286, IMG submission 205038) | Sediment microbial communities from Yellowstone Lake, YNP, Wyoming, USA - YL17G10_0 | ecosystem: Environmental > Aquatic > Freshwater > Lake > Sediment | place: USA: Wyoming | collected...
GGTCACAAAAGAGAACCTGCTGACCGGACAGCGAAAACACACGAATACCGCGTATCTCACATTTGTTGCGACGGACGACGATGGCCGGCCAGTCTCGGTTCCTCCGGTTAAACCCGAATCGAAAGATGAACGAAGGCGCTTCGGCGACGCTGCGCGAAGACGCCACCTGAGACTGCTCCACCGCGGGCGGCGTTAGAAAACCCATCGTAAGGACAAAACAAGACTTGTGTCGTATCTTTCAAAGTTCTGTTCACGACATTATAGACCGTTTCGCGCAACTGTCCTCCTCACGGCCGTGCTTGCGATAGAATGTCTCCCGCAGTCTCGTGAAACAGCATTCGGAGTTGTCCACACCATCACCACGCCTGGAGCGTTAAGCCACATACGCAAGATTCCTGGGTTGGATCGATCTTCAATCCGACTTCTCCTGTGGAATACCGCTCCGCCAGAAGTGTACGTCGCCCGCGTTGATTCAACATTTCTGAGAATGTCCACGGTGCATCACTCTGTACCCTTTGCGTTTGACGACATCCTCGGCGCAGACGTCAACAGGGATTCCAGAACCGATCTGCTGTTTCTGAGCAAAGCAAACCAGGCAATCTCCGTCGTTCTCGATCTGTCTCGTAACACGCTGTCCGCTCCACGAACCATTTTACTTCCCTTTGTTCCATCAGGATGGAGTTTGGGAGATATCGACAATAACGGGAAGCTCGATATTCTTGTGTACGATCGGAACAATCCGGGGATTGTCCCGCTCATGGGGGATGGTAAAGGCGGATTTGTTGTTGGAAAAACCATTGCGCCCGACCTACCGGTCGGATGTTTGTCGGTCACCCATCTCAACAATGACAATCTCCTTGACATCGTTGCCTACGATTGGGTAAAGAGCGAACTTCATCTCCTGTACGGTGTCGGCCGTGGACGGTTTCTCGACCAGAGCGTCTTTCCTGTCAACGGTGAAGTTTTTGAAATACTTCCTGCAGCAATCGACCCGGAAAGTGTTCTGGATTTTCTGCTTATTATGCGGCAGCCAGCTGAAATACAGATGTGGCAAGGGAATGGTATCGGCGAATTTCGATTGTCGAAGCGGGCAAGTCCGGGTGCTTTCCCCGTGTCGTACGCTCTTGGCGATGTCAACAACGATGGCAGTCAAGATGTTTCAATCCTGGATAGCAAATCCTCCCTTCAAGTTTCCATAAACAACGGAGAGGAATGGTTGAACGAGTGGATACCGTTCGCCGCCGGCACGGATCCACGACAACTGATCGTGACGGACCTCAACGGTGACGGGCGTATGGACGCGATCGTTCTCGATTCGATTGGCCAGTCTCTTCGATTCCTTTTTAGTAGTCTGCAGGAGAACGTGCTCGAGGATTCGTTGGAGTTCGCGACGGGAATTCATCCATCCGGCCTTGTCATCAGAAATGCAGTTCGCAACGCACAGAATGACCTGGTCGCTGTCAATACGAAAAGCCGCAGCCTGTCAGTCTATGCAGGCCGACGCTCCAACACGTTGATGGGACAGGTTTCGTACGCGCTTTCGATTGACCCGCTGTTTCTGACCTTTCATTCGTCGACCGATTCCTCTGTTCGATATATCGTCAATTCCCGATCGCCCGATTCCCTCGTGTTCTTCACATTGAATGTGAGAGACAGCTCGTCCTCGTATGCAGTCATTCCGAGTGAAGGACTCTCCGAAGTCATCCAGGCCGGGGTCACTTCGGGCCAGGAATCCGAATTCTTCACCTTCAACACGATTGCCGGTGTGGACACCCCGGCAATCCATTATTATCAGCGACTCAACCCGGGTACGTTCATTGAACAGAGTTTTCGTCTTGGAAAGCCGAATCTGTTGTTGGGTGCAACTGCATGTTTCATGAACGATGACAAGTATCCCGATTTGATCTATATCTATCGGAATCTGGATTCCGCCAATATTGACCTCGTCGTTTCCTATGGCGACTCGCTTCAGTCATACACGCAGCGCAACTCTTCCATCGATTTAAGTTCGATTCCCATGGGGCGCGCCTATCTCTGGACAAGTTCATTCGCCCATGCTGCTGCGCTTGATCTGCTGATCTATGCTTCGGAGCCCGGGAATACACTCTACGTTGCCAAAGGGAGAGGGGGCGGGCAATTCGATGGGCCGGTACCCGTGCTGCGTGACGTTCGTCTTCTCAATCGATCTATGCTTCAAATCGTCGACGCCGACAATGATGGTAGTCTCGATATAGTTCTGGCCAATGCGGCAACGCGGAAGCTTGGATGGATGCGAGGTAGGCCGGATGGCTCATTCGAACAATGGAAACCGCTTGTCGGGATGGAGGAAGAACAGATGTTTACCATCGGCGATCTCAATGGAGATGGGATCGGCGACATCGCTCTCACTGTGAAGGCCCGAGGGATCGTGAAGATTCTCAATGGAGCAGCAAGATTTGTGAAGGGTAGATCGCGAAATGAGAAATAGCATCAATCTATCAATTGGCCTGGTCGTCCTGGCGTGCTTCGCGGAGGCGCAGCCGATAAAGTCCTTGCGTCAAATTGTGAGGGCGTTGGAGAGTAGTCAATCAGTCTCTCTCTATTCGACCGCGGATTCTTCGACGGTCAAGTGTGGTACCCCGTTGATTCAAGCAATACGATCTCAATGGAGTGCTTTGTCTCCTCAATCGAGGGCGGAGTTGGAACAGGTCCTTCAACGGCCTACTCTTCAGACAAGCAGACTCAGTCCTTCGGGTCATTTTCGGATACACTTCGATTCGTCCGGCTACAATCAACCCGCGATTATTGTCAACGGCCAGCCAATTCCGAACAGTCACTCTGCATACATCGATTCTGTCGTCGCAGTTCTCGACTATGTATGGAATTATGAAATTGGGATTCTTGGATATGATCCTCCACCGCCGGACAATAATCTGGGAGGAGGACCTGAATATGATATCTATGTTGAGGAATTGGGGACATCGGAATTTGGATACACGGATTGGCCATACCCATATGATCCTGATGTTATCCTGAATGGAAGTAACGAACGGCATTTCACCTACATTGTTATTGACAACGACTATCTTGGTTTCAGAACCCCGGGAATGAATGGCCTCAAAGTCACTTGCGCACACGAGTTTCACCACGCCGTACAAATCGGAGCGTACGGTCTTTGGAACAACGTAGCCAACAACGATTTCTATTTCAACGAGCTGACATCATCATGGATGGAGGATGTGGTCTATACCGATGTGAATGATTACTACTTTGATGTCGTAAACTACTTTCGGGGGCTAAGAGATTATCGCGGTTCTGCTCTGTCATTTGCGTTCTTTTCACGCAGCTCGTATGCCGGATATGAGCGATGTATTTGGGGACATTTCTTGGCAAAGAGGTTCGGAAGGAACATAATGAGAGAAATATGGACCGGAATCCGCGAGACGCCTTTTCTCAAAAGTGCCGAAAAAGTTCTGCTGGATCACGGAACTGATTGGGGAACGGAGTTCTCTCTCTTCTCGTATTGGAACTACTACACGGCTGATCGTGCTGATTCTGCTCGGTTTTATCCCGAAGGGAAGAACTATCCGCGGTTCACGCCAAACATGACTACCAACTTCACAGGGTCCACGAGCACGATTGCCAGTGGATCCTACCCGCTCTCGACGGCAATGTATGAGTTTCAGCTGGCTCAGGATACCATCACAGCGATTGTGTCGAACAACGAGGTGCAAGCGATTCTTTCGAATGACATGGGCGCGAGGCAAATCACTCTTATGTTGTCGAAGGGGGCTGTTTCGGCGCCGCATGTGCTGCTCTCGAACGGCCTCACCGCCGGTTTCTCTGCCGATGATTTGACACAATGGAAGACATTCTATACGGGCGCGTCCACCAAAACGGACTTGGAAAGAGTACAGCTGGCCGCATCGCCGAATCCGTTCCGGCTTGCGGTGTCGGCCAGGCTTGTGTTGCCGGTCGAGGATCCCGCGGCCGCGAAAGCGTCGGTCTATTTTCTGAGCAGCTCGATGGCGTTGGCCTACACCGGTGAATATGATGTCACAACGGAATTTGGAACTCGGATGATAGCCATCCCGGCAAAGGACATTCAGACGAGAATCTCATCCGGCATCTATTTTGTCGTCGCGAAAATGACCCATAGCGAATCTCGATGGAAGGTCGCGATTATCCAATGAGCAATATCGAAATCCATGCACGCGATCTTTCCAAGAACTTCAATCGCCGGCCGATCTTTCGTGACATATCCTTTTCGCTCTCGTCGCCTGACTCGATTGCCTTCACAGGGAAGAACGGCTCAGGAAAATCGACCCTCGCAAAAATCGTTGCAGGTGTCCTCAGTCCGACGAAGGGTGAAGTGGTCTATCAAATGAACGGGAAGGCGCTGACCGAGGATGAGCGAAAAATCCATGTTGGATTTGTTTCGCCATACTTGAATCTCTACGATGAGTTTACAGCTTTGGAAAATATAGCCCTCCTGGCGAAGATGCGGTCCAACCACTCTTCGATCGAAGCAATCACAGAATCTCTCCTCAAACGTTTCAATCTTTGGCAACGACGGGATGATAACGTGCGTGGGTATTCTTCCGGGATGAAACAACGGCTTAAGTATGTTTTCGCCCTTGTGCATTCACCGTCGATCCTGATCCTGGACGAACCTTCGACGAATCTGGACAATGATGGAATGAACGTGGTTGAGGAGGTCGTGAAAGAACAGTTGTCGTCTTCGATCCTTGTTGTCGCGACCAACGATTCTGCAGAAGCAAACTGGTGCAAACAGGTCGTTCAGCTTTGACTTCAAATGGGTTTCGTCGCCTCGTCCTGGTCTGACTCCCTTTTAGGCCTCGAAAGATGGAAAACCTTGCTGTTCTTGGGAGTTTTCACTAATTTGAAAGTGATGAGTTTTTCAACAAGTACATACGCTGTAGTGCGAAAGGACGTAAAATCGGAGCTGAGAACGCGTTACGCACTGAATGCACTCCTCATGTTTGTTGTGACCGCAGTTTCGACAATCCTTTTTGCCCTGAGGTCCGATAATCCTTCGATTGAGCTTCTCTCCGGCATGTATTGGGTGGTGATATTTTTTACCGCCATGTCAGGCCTCTCAAGAATCTTCGTGAGCGAGGAGGAACGAGGGACTGTTCTCGTGTTGCAACTCATTGCCTCACCTGAGACGATCTATTTTGGCAAGCTTATCTTCAATGCCGGACTCACGCTCCTCATGACGACGGCTGTCACGTTGCTCTACATGGTTGTGTTTCCGGGCTTTGTCATCAAGTCGTATGAAATCTTCCTGCCGACCATTGTTCTTGGAAGTATGGGATTTGCCGCATCTGCCACAATCATCGCAGCCATCATAGCCAAGGCGGGCGCAAAAGGAACTTTGTATCCTGTCCTTTCGTTCCCAATTCTGATACCGTTGCTTATGACCGTAATGAATGCAACTACCCGGGCTCTCGACGGAGAGAGTTTTGGAAACGCCCTGGGGGAGTTCCAGGTTCTGGCCGGCTACTTGCTGGCGATGGTTGGTGGTTCGTATATCCTGTTCGATTACGTTTGGAAAGACTAGTGCCGCTTCCAACTAGTGATATTGTGTTTTTGAAATCGTTCTGCCTATTGTCCGAAGGTCCGAAGGATCCCTTTGGGGACCCCTTCGGGGGAAGCAGGCACTATTGCTGTTTTGAAAAGGATTGGCGATAAATCATAAGTTTTCTTCTTAGAAGTAGCACTAGCATGAGAATTGTAAAGATCGGTGCCGTCGTCCTCATCACCATCGTCATCATCGCTGGTATTGCAGTTCCAACGTCACTGCATCCATCGTCCTGGCTCGAATTCCCGCTGATTCCCTCTCTGGAGCAAAAGGCAAGAAACATCTTCTTCCATGTGCCCACAGCCTGGACAACCGTTGTGGCTTTTTTGGTCTCAACGTTTTTCGGATTCCGTTACCTTCGCACCAACGATATTACTTACGATATCTGGTCCGTCTCCTCCGCAAGCCTCGGATTCCTCTTCTGTTTTCTCGCGACCGTCACGGGATCTGTATGGGCAAAATTCAACTGGGGGTCGTTTTGGAACTGGGATCCGCGTGAGACTTCGATCTTTGTCCTCTTGCTCATCTATGGTGCGTATTTTGCGCTTCGGTCATCGCTCGAGAACGAAGAATTACGCGCGAAGCTCTCGGCAGTCTACTCAATCATTGCGGGATTGACGGCCCCATTTTTCATATTCGTCATGCCCAGAATCATGTCAGGATTGCATCCGGGTTCGAAGGGGGACCCGCAGGGGAGCGGCCCGGTCGTCAATTTTACCATGTCGCGGAATATGTTATTCGTCTTCTTCATGGGACTGATAGGATTCAACCTTCTGTATGTTTGGATGCTCAAGCTTCGTGTTCGGATTGCGAAGCTCGAATACGAACAATCACCACATCATCATTAAGGCGAATCATGGAGCAGTTTTTTCAGCAAAATCAGATGTACGTAGTCTTGACGATTGTTCTGCTCATTTGGGCAGGCATCGTCTTCTATTTATGGAGGTTGGATAGAAAAATCCAACATCTTGAAAACACGATGAAGAAAGGATAAGAGCGTATGAAGGCGAAGGTTATTGTGGGCGTTGTCATCGTCATTGCAGGCATCATCCTGAGTGCCGTCAGCTTTGTGCAGTCGAACGTCGAGTATGGTGATTTTGCAACCGCCGAACGGACGCATAAGAAAATCCAGGTCAAAGGAGAATGGGTCAAGGAAATGGATTGCGCTTTCGACCCTCAGAAGGCCCAATTCACGTTCCACATGAAGGATGAAAACAACCGGGTCGTCAAGGTGGTTCTCGACGGTGCGAGGCCGAACAACTTCGAACTTGCAACAAGCGTTGTTGCCAAAGGAACCATGACCGGAGATCATTTCCATGCTACCGAACTGCTGACGAAATGTCCCTCCAAATACGAGGGTGATGCAGAGACCATGAAGAAGACCCTATAAGGAGAACGCAACGTGATTGGCGGAATAATCGTAAAAATCGCTTTTGTGTGTGCGGTGGCAGCGGCGTTTCTTTACTACCGTGTTTCTCGTGGGGCCGGACGTCGCGAGTTAGCTTTTGCGCGCAGCGGTTTCCACTTGGCAGTGGCTTTCTTGATGGGCGCGGCAGCAATTCTGCTCTACCTCGTACTAACGCACCAATTCCAGTACACGTACGTTTGGAACTACAGCTCAACGGATCTATCGCTTCCTCTCTTGATTTCGACTTTCTATGCCGGACAGGAAGGGAGTTTCATGCTCTGGACCGTCTACACGTGCCTCATAGGAATTTTTCTTATCCGATACACGTCGAAGATGGGCTATGAGGCGGAGGTGATGTCGGTCTATTCTCTCATCCTCTCGTTTCTGTTGCTGATGCTGGTGGTGAAAAATCCGTTCACGTACATCTGGAATACGTTCCCCCAGGACTTGATACAGACCGGACCAATCGCCGCGGGAGCTATGAACTATCAAATCCTCGATGCCGCAAAAGGTATCTGGGCACGCTATCCGGTGGAAGGAAAGGGATTGAATCCGCTTCTTCAGAACTACTGGATGGTTATCCACCCCCAGATTCTGTTTCTCGGGTTTGCATCCATGGCTGTTCCGTACTCCATGGCCGTCGCCGGACTTCTCAAACGGGACTATCATTCCTGGATTCGGGTCGCAACACCGTGGGCAGTCTTTGGCGCGTTGGTCCTCGGAACGGGTATCATTCTCGGCGGCTATTGGGCTTATGAAACACTCGGATGGGGAGGTTTCTGGGGATGGGATCCGGTTGAAAACTCATCTCTCATACCCTGGTTGTTGTGTGTCGCCGCTATTCACACGTCGCTCACGCAACGACAGAGCGGTGCATTCGTGAAGACGAATTTTATCCTCAGCATGCTTACCTTCATTATGGTCCTCTACAGCACGTTCCTCACGCGAAGTGGAGTACTCGGCGAGACATCCGTTCACTCGTTCGTTGACGCCGGCATGTGGGTCTACTGGCTCCTCCTCAGCTTTATTGCGGTATTCGCCGTCCTTGGGTTGTGGCTTCTCCTCAAGCGGATGAAAGAAATGCCCAAGGTCCCTGTGGAACATACAGTCTTCTCCCGGGAGTTTGCCCTTTTTCTTGGAGCCGCCGCTCTGACATTTGTCGCAATTTTCGTCGTTGTCGGAACCTCTTCCCCCATTATCACTTCCATTATCAGGGGAAAAGCTTCGGCCGTCGACATCATGTACTATGTGAAGACGAACCTTCCGCTCGGTATCGCGATTGCGTTTCTCTCCGGATTGGGACAGCTTCTCTGGTGGAAGAATTCAAATGCCACGACGCTTCTCAAGAGAATGGCTCTGCCAATCGTTGTCGGATTGGTCGGCACAGCCGCCGTCCTGACAATGGGGACAGAGGACATTCTGATTTTGGTTTTCGTGTTTTGTTCCGCATTTTCCCTGGCGGCAAATTTCCAGGTTGGCTATGATGTCTACATCGGCAACCCGAAGTTCATCGGCGGTTCTATCGCGCATATCGGTATTGCACTGCTCTGTCTGGGATTTGTGACCTCAGAGCGATACCACCAAAAACAGACCGTGTCTCTCGAGAAGAACCGCCCTGTGAGCGTTCTCGGTTATACCATGACCTACCTGAGGAACGAAAAGGTCGACAACAAACTGGATGCATTCCGGGTTCAGGTTGAAAAGGATGGCAGGAAGAACGTGGTTTCGCCAACGATGTACTTCAGCGAATTCACGAACAGTGTGATGCGCCATCCTGATCTGATCAACTATCTTAATCGTGATCTCTACGTGGCGCCGCTTTCCCTCGAGGAGGCAAAAGTGTCGGAGGAGAAGCCGGTGGACTTGCAGAAGGGCCAATCGACGGACATCGGACCGCTAAACGTGAAGTTTGCGGATGTTCATTTCGATGAGACGCAACGCGGGGCGATGATGGAAGGGAAGGGCTTCGAGATCCATGGCGAACTTGAAGTCGTGGAAGGGAAGAAAAAACAGACGTTGACTCTTGTCATGAGAAACGGTCCCAATGGCCCTGAGTTCCCGCCAATCTTCTACGTCGCCCAATCTGGGCAGACGTACGGATTCAGGATGGACAAGATCATCCCAAACAATGAGGACAAGTCCAAATCGAGAATGCAGTTCGTTGTCAGCATGCCCCTCGCCGGCCCGGATCAACCGCGGGGAGAAGTGCTTGTGATCGAAGCGAGCGTCAAGCCCTACATCAATCTTGTGTGGATGGGGACCGTGACGCTTGCGATTGGATTCTTCATGACCATCCTTCGAAGAGCGGAAGAGGCAAGGCTGAAGACGAAGGGGTAGCAATCAAGAACAACCGCTTAGCAATGAAAAACCCGACTTGAGTCGGGTTTTTTGTTTCCAGGCACAATACCGTGTCAAATCCAGAGTTAAATCCTATCCCTTCGTCAGGACGAAATCGAAAATCGTATTGACGCCCAGTGGGGTCCACGAATAGAACGGTTCGGCATACTGAACGCCGATCTTCTTTCCGTAGTACTTTGCTTCGGTCTCGATTCGATCCAGGAATTCGGGTCTGCTGAGGATTGTCTCCGGCTCCTTGCTTTTGGGATTGTGAAACTGAGAAGCGTGCGCCCGGATGGCTTTCATCTTGATTTCGAAGGTGCTTGAGATGTCGACAATGAAAGAAGGGGTATATTCATACCATTGCATGAACTCGAAGAAATTGTCGGGGCGGTGCGGCTCTTGAGCCAATCCATTCAGCGAAGTCTTGATCTTGCGAAGCCCTGCATAGAACCATGCTTCCTTGCACAGATTGTGCGTGTGTACATGGTCCGGATGCCGTTCGATCGAATGCGGAATCATCAGTATTCTTGGGCGCAGTTCACGGATGAGTGTTATGACTTTCTTGAGATTGGCACGGCTCAGCTCGATGTTACCATCGGGAATCCCGAGGTTCTTGCGCGTAACGACTCCGAGTATCTTTGCCGCACTGGCCGCTTCGCGCAAGCGAATTTCTTTTGTCCCCCGTGTCCCCAGTTCCCCCTGTGTAGCGTCCGCAAGGGCGACCTTGTGACCTTCCTGTACAAGTTTCGCGATCGTCCCTCCGCATGAAAGTTCGATGTCGTCCGGATGGGCGCCGATGGCTAGAATGTCAACCTTCATAGAATTGGTCCGAATGTGATAGACGAAAATGGATCAACGTATTGGTGAATATAGGGAAGGGAAGAGAGAAAGACAACGCCTTCCGAGGGGAGTGAGGAGAGGGACGCAGAGAGCGCCGACCTCAGATGCCTCTTGCCACTCGGAAGGGCCCGGAGAATTACAGTTCGACAAGGCCAGCAATCTTCAGGAATTCGACATAGTTAAGAATGTCCTGGAGATCCATTCTCCGCTCGTTCTGAGCATCGAGCATGTTCTTGATGTCGAGAATAGTATTCTTTCCGTTGATGAGCAGCTGTAACTCGCTTGCGCCGAAGTAACTCCTCGGCGTGATCTTGAGTCTTTCACGCGTTTCAACGGGCACCTTCTCCATATATTCCCGATATCCGCCGTAACCATTTGCCATGACTTTGTCTGTCGGTTTCGGAGTCATTTTCGATGCCTTTTTCTCCGCCACGGTTAAATCTGTGGAAACAGCGGCCGTATTCAGACGTTTGGCGGTTGCTTTCATGTGCATTTCGAGCGCCGTAGCGTGTGTCCGTGCGAGATTGTCAATCGTTTTCTGGACATTCTCGA
>Ga0315286_10007427_pt1 | contig 10724 bp, 20 predicted proteins | sample YL17G10_0_MG_FD_205038 | JGI IMG/M metagenome (GOLD analysis project Ga0315286, IMG submission 205038) | Sediment microbial communities from Yellowstone Lake, YNP, Wyoming, USA - YL17G10_0 | ecosystem: Environmental > Aquatic > Freshwater > Lake > Sediment | place: USA: Wyoming | collected...
CGATAGCGATGGAGCGCGGGTTGACGTTTGCGGTGAGAGAGGGTGGGAGAACCGTGGGCCAGGGCGTTGTCGGTGAGATATACGCATAACAATAAACCGGTTACGTAAGAACGGAGGTATTTAGGTGCCTGGACAGAAGATCAGGATAAGACTGAAGGGCTTTGACCACGCTACGGTTGATCGCTCTGCCCGGGAGATCGTTCGAACTGCTAAGCAGAGCGGGGCGAAGGTTTCGGGCCCGGTACCCTTGCCGACCAAGCGTTCGGTCTATACGGTGCTTCGGTCGTGTCACGTGGATAAGAAATCGAGGGAACAGTTCGAGATTCGGACTCACAAGAGGCTGATTGACATCTGGGAGTCGACTCCTCAGACGGTGGAGGCCCTGATGAAGTTGGATCTCCCCGCTGGAGTCGACATCGAGATCAAGGTGTAGCGAAGAGTCTTCCCGAGGAAGGTGAGCTTGTATGAAAGGGATGATAGGGCGAAAGATCGGAATGGCGCGAGTCTTCGATGACAAGGGAGACGTGGTCCCCGTCACCGTGATTGAAGCCGGACCGTGCGCCGTGGTCGAAGTGAAGACCAAGGGCAAGCACGGATACAATGCGATCCAGATAGGGTTCGGCAGGCGTAAGAAGTCGCGGGCCAAGAAACCCCTGGTCGGCGTCTACGCGAAGGCAGGCCTGGAGCCGGCGCAGCTCTTACGCGAGATCAGGCTCGAAGACATATCCGGTTTCAAGGTCGGCATGGAGCTCAGGGCAGACGTATTCAAGGTGGGCGAGCAGGTGCGCGTCACAGGCGTGACCAAGGGCAAGGGCTTCCAGGGAGTCGTGAAGCGCTGGGGCTTCCACGGTTGCGGTGATGCTCACGGGAGCACGTCGCACCGGCGGCCGGGTTCTATCGGCCAGTGCGCCTACCCGGGCAGGATATGGAAGAACAAGCACATGCCGGGTCATACCGGCGCTGCGCGGAAGACGATCAGGAATCTTGAGGTCGTCAAAGTCGATCCCGAGAACAATCTAATTGCCGTGAAGGGCGCTGTCCCGGGCCATTCCAGAAGTTATGTGATGGTTCGCGGGCAGTGACGGAAGGGACTACGATGGAGTTTGAAGTGATCAATGCGAGCGGTTCGAGTTCAGGCAAGATAGACCTGCCTGATAGTGTGTTCGATGTGAAGGTCAAGAAGCACCTGATTTACGAAGCATCGCGGTCCTTTATGGCCAATCAAAGGCTTGGAACCGCCAGGGCGAAGACGCGGTCCGAGGTCAAGGCCAGCACCAAGAAGCCATGGCGGCAGAAGGGGCTGGGAAAAGCAAGGGCCGGACAGGTCAGCTCCCCGGTGTGGGTGGGCGGAGGAGTCGCCCATGGGCCGAAGCAACGGGATTTCTATTACTCGCTGCCGAAGAAGGCCCGCAAGAGCGCGATCAGATCGGCGCTTTCGGCGAAGGCCAAGGAAGGCGGCATCAAGATAGTGGAGGGGTTGGGGGTCGGCGAAGCCAAGACCAAACAGGCGGTCCAGATGCTTAAGGCACTGGGGGTCGCCGATCAGCGGTGCCTGCTTGTACTCGGCGCCAAGAGCGACGTCCTCATGAAGGCGACGCGCAACATCCCCGGAGTCAAGACCGCTGTCGCCAAGGACCTGAACATTCACGACATCTTGAGTTTCGATACGTTGGTGATTGATAAGGACGCAGTGGGAGTGCTTGTGGAGGTGCTGAAAAGTTGAAGGATGCACGATCAATAATTCTCAAGCCTATTGTGACCGAGAAGGGTTCGCGGCTGAGGGAGACAGGAAACAAGTATGTCTTTAAGGTAGCGACCGGCGCCAACAGGATTGAGATAAAGCGAGCGGTCGAAGAGATCTTTCACGTGAAGGTTAAGGGCGTCAGGACAATGGTCGCCCACGGCAAGGTCAAGCGGATGGGCATGTTCAGCGGCAAGAGGCCCGATTGGAAGAAAGCCGTCGTGACGCTTGAAACGGGCCAGACAATCGATCTATTTGAACAGGTGTAGCCATGGGAATCAGAAAGTACAAACCGGTAACATCCGCTCTGAGGTATAAGACCGGTTATACCTTCGAGGAGATCACAAAGACAAAACCCGAACCGGGCCTTGTCGAGCACCTCACGCGCAAGGCCGGCAAGAACAACCAGGGGCGGGTCACCGTGCGCTTCAGAGGCGGCGGCCACAAGCGGCTATATCGCAGGATAGACTTCAGGCGCGACAAGCACGGCATTCCTGCCAGGGTTGCGAGCGTGGAGTATGACCCCAATCGGTCGGCAAGGATAGCCCTCTTGCACTATGTGGACGGCGAGAAGCGCTACATCGTGTGGCCTGTGGGACTCTCGGTCGGGGACAAGGTTCTTTCGGGGTCCGGCTCGGAGATAAGGCCGGGAAACGCGATGCCCCTGAGCGAGATACCCCTCGGTACCGAAGTCCACAACGTGGAGATGGTGCCGGGCAAGGGCGGGCAGCTTGCGCGGAGTGCCGGCTCCTTCGTACGGCTGGTTGCCAAAGAGGGGCTCTACGCCCACCTTCGGCTGCCCTCCGGCGAGATGAGGCTCGTGAGGCAGCAGTGTCTGGCCACGATCGGTCAGGTTGGGAACGTCGAACACGGGAGCATCTCGATCGGCAAGGCCGGCAGGTATAGATGGATGGGTTGGAGGCCGCGCGTAAGAGGCGTTGCCATGAACCCGGTTGATCATCCGATGGGTGGCGGTGAAGGCAAGAGTTCCGGCGGCAGGCATCCGTGCTCGCCGCAGGGGCTGCCCAGCAAGGGCTATAAGACCAGGAAACGCAAGGGTTCCGATAAATTTATCGTGAAAAGAAGGAAATAGGGGGGACAGTGGAGCATGCCTCGTTCTCTTAAAAAAGGTCCGCATGTGGACCAGAAGCTTATGGACAAGATCAACGAGCTCAACCGGACGAGAGAGAAAAAAGTGATCCGGACCTGGTCGAGGGCTTCGACCGTAACACCCGAGTTTGTGTCGCATACTCTGGCCGTCCACAATGGGAATAAGTTCATCCCGATCTTCGTCACGGAGAACATGGTTGGGCATAAGCTTGGGGAGTTCGCTCCGACACGGACTTTCAGGGGACACAGCGGCAGGGTTTCCGCTGAGAAGGCCACCAAGGTAAGGTAAAGTGAGGGATTTTCGATGGAGGCAAGGGCAACAGCGAATTTCGTTCTGATATCGCCCAGGAAGGCAAGACTGGTGACTCGCCTGATCCAAGGCAAGCCTGTCAATGAAGCTCTTGCGGTACTCAAGTACACGCCCAAGAAAGGGGCGGTAATAGTTTCCAAGGTCTTGAATTCCGCTATTGCCAATGCGATCGACGTCGAGGGAACCGGCAAACTGGATCCGGACACCCTTTATGTAAAGAGCGCAACCATTGATCCGGGCCCTGTGATGCCGAGATGGCGGCCGAGGGCGTTCGGAAGGGCGGCAAGAATAAGAAAACGACTCAGTCACGTGAAAGTCGTGGTCACAACGGAGACTCCTCGCGCGCTAAAGGGCACGAGGAAGATACGAAAGGTAAAGGCCCACGTTGCTAAGAAAAAGGGCAAGAAGTAAGGAGGTATCGTTTTGGGGCAGAAGACTAATCCTATCGGTCTAAGACTTGGAATCGTTAAGACCTGGGATTCGCGATGGTTTGCAAAGAAGGGCTACGCCGAGCTCCTGCGGGAAGACATCTTCATACGGAAGTATATAACCAGCAGGCTACAACGGGCGGGTATATCCAAGGTCGTGATTGACAGAGCCCCGAAGAAGATCACGGTCACAATTCATACCGCAAGGCCGGGAATCGTAATCGGCCGCAAAGGGGCCGAGGTCGACCAGCTGAGGGATGAGCTTCAGCACATCACCAAGAAAGAGATCCACGTGAATATCCAGGAAGTGGAGAAGCCCGAGCTGGATGCCCAGCTGGTTGCCGAGCACATAGCGAGCCAATTGGAGCAGCGCGTGTCCCACCGGCGGGCGATGAAAAAAGCGATCGCGTCTGCGATGAGGGCGGGCGCGAAGGGCATTAAGATAATGTGTAAGGGCAGACTCTCGGGAGCCGAGATGGCGCGGGTAGAGCAGTACATGGAGGGGAGAGTTCCCCTGCACACCTTGAGAGCCGATGTGGATTTTGCCAGGGCAACCGCAAGGACCACCTACGGCGCCAGCGGAGTCAAGGTGTGGGTTTTCCACGGCGAGATCTTTGGGAAGCCCGAGGAAACGCAAGGGAAGAAATAGAGACCAGGGACTAGAGGAGCTCGCAGATGCTTAGTCCGAAGAGAGAAAAATATAGAAAGCAGCAGAGGGGCAAGCGCCGCGGTTTGGCGTGGAGGGGCTGCAACATCGAATTTGGCGAGTACGGGTTGATGGCGCTTGAGGCAGCATGGATCACTGCGAGGCAAATCGAGGCTGCTCGAGTCGCCATGACCAGGCACGTGAAGCGGGGTGGGAAGATCTGGGTAAGGATCTACCCCGACAAGCCGGTGACCTTCAAGCCGGCCGAGACCAGAATGGGTAAGGGCAAGGGCACGCCTGAGTATCACGTCGCGGTGGTGAAGCCCGGCCGGGTGATGTTCGAACTCGGTGGTGTCAACGAGGCAATTGCGCGCGCGGCGATGTTGCTTGCCGCGAGGAAACTGCCCATCAAGACAAGATTCATGTCGAGAGAGGTGGTATAGCCCGATGAAGCCGGAGAAATATCGAGAGCTCACGCGAGAGGAGCTTGAGAGGACTGCAAGAGACCTGCGTGAGGAGCTGTTTAACCTGAGATTCCGTGTCTCAACACAGAAGCTTGATAATCCCTTGAGACTCAGGTACCTCAAGCGGGATCTCGCGAGGGTCCTCACGATCCTGAGGGGCGACGAGCTCGGCAGGACGAGACTGCCGGGGAGCCAGGAAGCCAAAGTGGCGACAGGTCAAGGGGCAGGAGATAAGAAGGAAGTCAAAGAATGAAGGCTACGGGAAGAAAGACCAGATCGGGCGTTGTGATAAGCAACAAGATGCAGAAGACGGTCGTTGTGGAGTCAGAAAGGCGTCTGAGACATCCGGTCTACGGCAAGGTGATCAAAAAGAGACGCCGTTTTTACGCCGACGATCCGAAACAGCAGTGTCAAGAAGGTGATCTTGTAAGAATCGTCGAGACCAGGCCGCTCAGTAAGCTTAAGAGGTGGCGGGTGGCCGAGGTCTTGAAAAAAGCGGAATAGGATGGAGCCGTATGGTACAGCAGCAAACGATACTCACGATAGCGGATAATTCGGGCGCGCGGACGGCCAAGTGCCTGAGGGTACTTGGCGGATCTTACCGGAGATATGGCCGGGTCGGTGACATCGTCGTAGTCAGCATACGCGATGCGCTTCCCGCCAGTGAAATCAAGAAGGGCGATATCGCGAAGGCCGTGATCGTAAGGACCAGGAAAGAGTTCAGGAGACCCGACGGCTCTTACATCCGTTTCGATCAGAATGCGGCCGTCTTGATAAATGAAGACAAGGAACCGAGGGCCTCGAGAATATTCGGGCCCGTGGCAAGGGAACTGAGGGACAAGCAGTTCATGAAGATCATCTCCCTTGCTCCTGAGGTTGTGTGACGGAGGCGCGTAGATGCGTATAGCAAGAGACGACACTGTTAAAGTTGTTACCGGAGACGATAAGGGCAAATCCGGACGGGTACTGAAGGTCTTCCCCGACAAGAACAGGGTGCTTGTGGAAGGCGTCAACTTCATCAAACGCCATACCAAGCAAAGGTCGCGGGTGCAACCCGGGGGGATCGTGCAGAAGGAAGCGCCGATCCATATCTCCAATGTGATGGTGGTATGTCCGAGGTGCGGAGAAAACACAAGGCCTAAGCGATCCCGGCTGGCGGAAGGACGCCCGGTCAGGGTATGTAACAAGTGCAACGAGGTAATCGGCAAGGAGTAAAGGGGCAGATAAAAGTGGCAGAGGAGAAGAAAAGCAAGAAGGTAAAGCCTGAGAAGGACAAGCCTGGCAAGGACAAGCCTGGCAAAGAGAAGCCGGGCAAAGAGAAGCCGGGCAAAGACAAGCCGGACAAGGACAAGCCGGACAGGGTGATCGACGCCTCAGAGCGGATGGAGAAAGGTTATGTCCCGAGGATGCTTCGTCGATACCGCGAGGAAGCGATCCCGGCCCTGAAGACCAGGTTCGGATACACCAACCTGCTCAAGATCCCGAGGCTGGAGAAGATTGTGATAAACATGGGCTGCGGAGACGGCCTGAAGGATCCGAAGCTCTTTGATGCAGCTGTAAGCGACATGACCGCCATTGCAGGTCAGCGGCCCGTGATTACCCGCGCCTCCAGGTCGGTCGCAAGCTTCAAGCTGAGAAAGGGCATGACCGTGGGGTGCAGGGTGACGTTGCGGGGCGCGAGGATGTACGAGTTCTTCGACAGGCTCGTGAACGTGGCGATCCCGAGGATCAGGGATTTCCGGGGGCTATCGCCCAACAGCTTCGACGGCCGCGGCAACTACACCTTCGGCCTCAAGGAGCAGATCGTCTTCCCTGAGATTGAATACGATAAAGTGGTGAAGATCAGGGGGATGGATATAACCCTGACGATGACAGCAAAAACAGATGAAGAGGCATTGGAGCTCTTAAGAAGCCTCGGAATGCCGTTCCGGGTAAGCTGAAAGACGAGGGAGGATCGGTGGCAACAAAGGCAATGATGGAAAAATGGAAAGGCCAGCCGAAGTACAAGGTTCAGCACAGGAATAGATGTCATCGCTGCGGGCGGCCCAGGGGGTACTTGAGGAAATTCGGAATCTGCAGGATCTGTTTTAGGGATCTCTCGCTCATGGGCCAGATTCCCGGCGTCGTCAAGTCGAGTTGGTAGCCAAATAGACGTGAGGTATGTTTGATGGCAGTAACGGATCCGATTGCGGATATGCTCACAGTTATAAGGAACGGCTGCAAGGCCAAGCAGAAGAAGGTCGAGGTGCCGGCTTCGCGTGTCAAGTCGGAGATCCTGAAGGTGCTGCTCAGGGAGAGGTACATATCGAACTACAGGTATATCGAGGACACCAAGCAGGGAAGGCTGCGGATATACCTCAAGTACACCGTGGACGAGGACAACGTGATAACCGGCCTGAGGCGAGTGTCCAGACCCGGATTGCGAATCTATAGAGGGGCCGACGAGATTGTGAGCGTGCGGGGCGGCTTGGGTGTGGCAATCATGAGCACGTCGCACGGCATTATGACCAACGTCGACGCTCGGAAGCGTGGAATCGGCGGCGAAGTAATCTGCAATATTTGGTAAGTGAGGGTGTGATATGTCGCGAATAGGGAGGAAACCGGTTCCAATCCCAAGTGGGGTTGAGGTCAAGGTTGAAGGGGCCACGGTCAAGGTCAAGGGTCCCAAGGGCGATATTGAGAAGACGATGCCCCGGGGCATAACGGTCGCAATCGACGACGGCATGGTCGTGGTCACGCGTCCGAGCGATCTGGGTTATGACCGCGCCCTTCACGGTACCGCAAGAATCTTGATCAGCAACATGGTCAAAGGCGTCACAGAGGGCTTCTCAAAGCAGCTGGAGATCGAGGGGGTCGGGTACAAGGCCCAGGTGCAGGGCAAGAAACTGACGCTCAATCTATCGATGTCTCATCCGGTGGTCTACGAGGCCGCCGAAGGCATCACCATTGAAGTTCCGGACCCGAGAAAGATAAACGTGAGCGGCGCGGACAAAGAGATGGTGGGACAGGCCGCCGCGGAAATCAGGAGAGTATTCCCGCCCGAGCCCTATAAGGGCAAGGGCATACGATACGTCGGTGAGTACGTGAGACGGAAGGCCGGCAAGACTGGAGCAACGCAAACTTAACGGGGTTTGTTGATGGCAACAAAGAGACTAAGCGGACGAGACAGAAGGCACGTGAGGATCAGACGTAGAATCCGAGGTGTTGCCTCACGGCCGAGGCTGGTTGTCTTCAGGAGCAACAAGCATATCTATGCCCAGATGGTGGATGATACCAAGGGCACGACGATCCTTGGGGTGGCGGGGTCTTCCAAGGCGGTAGCCGAGAAGACCAAGGACGCCAAGGAACGGTTTGCCGAGAGCCTTGCGGTGGGCGCAGAGATCGCAAAGCAGGCTCTTGAGAAGGGCATATCAGCGGTGGTGTTCGATAGGGCCGGTTACCGCTATCACGGGCAGGTAAAGGCTCTTGCCGATGCCGCAAGAAAGGCCGGCTTGAAGTTCTAAGGCTGGAAGGGGGGTCGGACTTTGGCAGAAGAGTTACGCGGAAAAGACAAGCAAGAGGAAACCAAGAAGGAGGCGGTTCCCGCAGAGGCCGCAAAGGCCGCGCCGCGGCGCGATGCCGGAAGGCCGACACGAGGGAGACCTCCGGGCCGCAGGTTTGACCGCGGCCGCGATCGGGGCGAGGACGAGGGGAACCAGCTGATCGAACGCGTGGTCCACATAAACCGGGTCGCCAAGGTCGTCAAGGGCGGCAGGCGTTTCAGTTTCAACGCGATCGTGGCGGTGGGCGACGGCAAAGGCCAGGTTGGAGTTGGGCTCGGCAAAGCCAACGAAGTGGCTGATGCAATCCGGAAGGGCAGCGAGGCGGCCAAGAAGAACATGGTCAAGATTCCGCTTCTGGGCACAACCATTCCTCACGAGGTGATAGGCCGGAGCGGGGCGGGCAGGGTTCTCTTGAAGCCGGCATCCCCCGGTACGGGTGTTATCGCCGGTGGAGCGGTGAGAGGCGTTGTCGAGCCGGCAGGGGTAAAGGACATTCTCACAAAATCCCTCGGTTCTCACAACCCTCACAACGTAGTGAAAGCAACGATCGATGGGCTGTTACAGCTCAGACGGGCACGGGATGTCGGAAAGATGAGAGGCATGTCGGTGGCCGAGGTGCTTGGAATATCGGAGAGTGATCTACGTGGCAAAATTGCGAATTAAACAGACAAAGAGCGGAATAGGCAGCCTCAAGAACCACAAGCGGGTGCTTCGGGCATTGGGACTCAAGCATCCGCATGACGTGGTCGAGCATGGGGACTCCCCCATGATCCGAGGCATGGTAGAGAGAGTTAAGCATCTCGTCAGTGTAGAGGTAATCCAGGAGGAGAAGTAATCAGGTGAAACTAAGCGAACTTGCTCCGGCCCCCGGGGCGACGAAGAAGCGAAAGCGCGTCGGGTGCGGACCCGGCAGCGGCCACGGTAAACGGAGCACCCGGGGCAACAAAGGGCAGAGGGCCAGGAATACCGTAAGCATCTGGTTCGAGGGCGGACAGATGCCGTTGCAGCGGAGGCTACCCAAGCGTGGATTCACAAATTTCACAAGGGTGGAGCATCAGGTAGTCAATCTGGGCCGTCTTGCCGAGCTCTTTATAGCCGGCGACGAGGTGAATCCCGAGACCCTGAAGGCGAAGAATCTGGTCAGGCGGAAGGGAATGCCGATCAAGATCCTTGGCCCCGGAGAGATCGGCTTCGCACTCAAGGTCAAGGTTCACGCCATATCAAGCAAGGCTCGCGAGCTAGTGGAGAAGGCTGGGGGGACAGTCAGCCTCATAGGTTAGAACCTCGATTGGGACCGCATCGGTCCTTTGGTCTGAGGAGAGGAAATGGCATTCTTAGACAAGGCTACGAGCATATTCAAGATACCGGAGCTCAGGAGACGGATTCTCTTTACGCTGTCTCTCCTGGTGGTTTTCAGAGTCGGTTCATACGTTCCCGTACCCGGGATCGACAGCACCGCGCTTGGAAGCGCCCTGAAGGCGATGCAGGATGCGGGCGGCGGCCTGCTGGGCCTCTATGACATGTTCGCCGGCGGCGCCTTCTCCCGCGCGACCGTTTTTGCTCTGGGCATCATGCCTTACATTTCCGCCTCGATCATACTGCAGCTCTTGACGGCGGTGATACCTTACTTCGAAAAGCTTCAGAAGGAAGGCGAAGAAGGCAAGAAGAAGATCACCCAGTACACCCGTTACGGCACGGTCTTTCTAAGCATAATCCAGGGATACGGAATCTCCATATTCCTTGAGAACATGCCGGTCCCGGGCGGCGGCGCCCCGATCGTGCCGATGGGAGGCATGGCCTTCCGGATGATGACGACCATAACACTGACATCGGGAACCATTTTCCTGATGTGGCTGGGCGAGCAGATCTCGGATAAGGGCATCGGGAATGGCATCTCGCTCCTGATCTTCACCGGCATCATCGCCAGGTATCCGAACGACATCTTCCGGACCATCCAGTCGGTCGCAATCCGCGAGCTGAGTCTATTTAAGTTCATCTTCCTGGCCCTCTTGATGGTGATGATCATAGCGGGCGTGATCGTGATGACCCAGGCGATGCGCAAGATCCCGGTCCAGTACGCCAAACGCGTGATCGGCAGGCGGGTCTACGGCGGCCAGAGCACCCACATTCCGTTGCGGGTGAATACCGCGGGCGTGATACCTATCATCTTCGCTCAGTCGATCCTGATGTTTCCTCAGACGATTGCAACCTTCTTTGCGTCCAGGGGAGCGGGTTTCGTGCAGCTGCTGAACGATTACCTGCGCCCGTCCTCGGTGATCTACAACGTTCTCTACGGCGTAATCATCGTATTCTTCGCCTACTTCTACACCGCGATCGTCTTCAATCCCAGAGACCTCGCGGACAACATGCAGAAGTACGGCGGGTTCATTCCGGGGATAAGGCCGGGTACCAGGACAAGCGAGTACATCGACCGGGTGTTGACCAGAGTGACCTTGCCCGGGGCGCTCTTCCTCGCCTTTATT
>Ga0315286_10007428_pt1 | contig 10724 bp, 4 predicted proteins | sample YL17G10_0_MG_FD_205038 | JGI IMG/M metagenome (GOLD analysis project Ga0315286, IMG submission 205038) | Sediment microbial communities from Yellowstone Lake, YNP, Wyoming, USA - YL17G10_0 | ecosystem: Environmental > Aquatic > Freshwater > Lake > Sediment | place: USA: Wyoming | collected...
TGACGGGCGCGAAACCGGGCAACGCGTGGCCCTCTCCCAACGTGAAACAGGGCACTTACACGATTACGGAAGCCCTTGGTCAGGACGGCACCACAACCGGCTTGTGGCTCCTCGACAAGATCCAGTGCACCGGTGGCAACTACCAGGTCAATCTCGCAACCGGAACAGCAACGATCGACCTCCACGTCGGGGACAATGTGACGTGCACCTTCTGGAACGTGGTGCCGCGCATGACCGGTGGCGGCAGCGTGTTCACAGACAGCGCCAGCTTTGGGACGCCCGCCGGCACGAGGGTGACCCACGGCTTCACGCTGCACTGCGGCATCCTCGCCAAGAAGAGGTCAAACAACCTGGAGATCAATTGGGCTCGCCAGGATGGGAATCAGAACAACTTCAAGCTGAGTTCGTTGGCCGGTGTCATTTGCGGTGGCCAGCCTACGCTGCGTCCGCCCGAGGACGTGATTCTGAATCCTGAGATGCCTATGGCTCCGTTCAATACCTACACGGGATGGGGCTATGGCTCCCTGAACAACGGAAGCCCGACCGGCTACTTCGTTCAGTGGCAATTGGTGGATAACGGTGAGCCGGGGTTGAATGATACGTTCTCGCTCACCATTTGGGATCTCAAGACCCTGACGGACAACAAGTGGGTACCGACGGGGCCGACTAGCGTTCCCCCGGGCGCGACGATGGTCATCAGCTTCACTGGACTCAAGCTGAACATGGGCAACCATCAGGCCCACTAGGCATCATGCTCAGGCAGAGGGGGCTCGGCTTCGTGCCGGGCTCCCTCTTCTTTTGTACCCCTGTTTGTACTCCCCTACCCGCCGCTCGCAGCTCCCACACGATCGTGATCCCCCGAACAATGCTGGGGTAGACAGCGCCGGCGAATACAAGGCGAATCGTTCTCGTTTGGCCGCAATCCGCTTCTTGCCGCACTCGGCGCGGCACTTGCCTCTCCTGCTGCAGATATGGCCGTCTCCGGACCCGGACGGCGCGTGCGCAGGAAGGCATCATGACATCGACCCGCCAGGCAACGCTTCTCGTGGTGTTCGCGCTTCTCCTTTCGACAACTCCGCATGCAGCCCCCATCGGACAGCCGGATCAGGCCGTCGCCCTGTCCCGTGTCCGCGCGCTGTCGGACGACCTGGCCGCCATGGAGGCCAGCCTCGAACCCGGGAAAGGCGTGCCGCCCGGCACGCTGAACCTGATGCGGCAGGCGGCGCTCGAACGGCAGGCCCTCCTGCACGACATGGTGCAGGACGATCCGGGGGCCGTGCTCGGCCTGGCCTGGTCCGCCGAGCGGCGAAACGCCCTGCCAGCCGGTGTCGGCGAACTCATTGAGCAGCACGTCACGCTCGAGGGCACGCTCGAAATCCACATCGAGGACCATCGCACGGGCGCCATCGTCCGCTATCACCTGGTCACCCCGCGCGGCCCGGTCTCGATGCACTTCGCCAGCAATCCGCCCGGCTGGCTGACGGGCGATCGCGTCCGCGTCACCGGTGTGCAGGTCGGCGACGCGCTGGCGCTATCGTCAGGGACGACCAGTGTCCAGACAGTGGCCGCTGCGTCGGCTGCCTCCACCTTCGGCGAGCAGCGCACGCTCCTCATGCTCGTCAACTTCCAGGACGACCCCGTCCAGCCCTACACGACCGCATTCGCGCGTGACACGGTCTTCAACACGACGAGCCGGTTCGATCTCGAGGGCTCGTACCAGCAGACCTGGCTCACCGGCGATGTCGCCGGCTGGTTCACCCTCGCCATGAGCAGCACGGTCTGCGACACGACGACGCTGGCAACCCTCGCGAAACAGGCCGCAACCGCGGCCGGCTTCAGCCTGTCGGCGTACACGCATTACCTCTATGCGTCTCCGAGCAACGCCTGCGCCTGGTGGGGTCTCGGATCCGTGGGGGGCAATCCCTCTCAGGCCTGGATCAACGGGGATCTCGACGTGGTCGTGGTCGCGCACGAGATGGGCCACAACTTCGGCCTCTACCACTCGCGCTCGCTCGACTGCGGCGCGGCCGTCGTCGGCACCTCCTGCACCGCTGACGAGTACGGCGACACGGTGGACATCATGGGAGCCGCGTCGGGCCACTTCAACGCCTTCCAGAAGGAGCGCCTGGCGTGGCTCGGCTACGGCGCATCGCCCGAGGTCACGACGGTCCAGTCCGGAGGCGCATATGTCATCGACCCGCTCGAGTCGGCGAGCGGCCGCGCGAAGGCGCTGAAGATCCTCAAGTCGACTGACGCGGCCACGGGGCTGCGGACGTGGTACTACGTCGAGCTTCGGCGCGGCATCGGCTTCGACACCTCCCTCGGCGGCAATGCCAACCTCATGAACGGGGTCGTCATCCACACCGGCTCGGAGTCGAGCGGCAACAGCAGCTACCTGCTCGACATGACGCCGGAGACCTCGTCGTGGTACGACCCGGCGCTGACGATCGGCCGGGGCTACACCGACGCGGATGCCGGCGTCACGATCACACCGCTGTCGGTCAGCGACACGGGCGCCACGGTGTCCGTGACGATCGCCGACACCCCGTGCGTCACCGGCGTTCCCAACGTGACGATGAACCCGTCGCAGTCGCTGGCCGTGTCGCCGGGAACGGCGGTGGCATATACGGTGACGGTGCGCAACAACGACGGCGTTGGCTGCGGCACCTCCACATTCCGCCTCGGCGCCTCGGCGCCGGCTGGCTGGACCGCGGTGCTTGGCTCGTCCGCACTCGCGGTGGCGCCAAGCAGTGCGGGGTCGGCGAATCTGCAGGTCACCTCGACGCTGGCCTCCGCCTCGGGCACCTATCCGGTGACAGCCACGGGAGCCGACTCCGCTGACGCCAGACGTGCGGCAACAGCTTCGGCGTCCTACGTAGTCGCCGCGCCCCTCGCCGTAACGGTCTCGACCAGCAGTGCGAGCTACGCCCGAGGGGCGACAGTTCCGATCACGGCGAAGGTCACTAGCGGCGGCACGCCGGTGGCGGGCGCCACCGTGACCTTCAAGATCACGCCTCCGAGCGGAAAACCGAGCACCGTGAGCGTCGTCACCAACGCGACCGGAACCGCCACCTACCAGCTCCGCCTACAGCCGAAGAGTCCGAAGGGCGTCTATCAAGTCGCGGCAACGGCCAGCGCGGGTGGCAAGTCGGCGTCGGCGTCAACCAGCTTCAGCGTCAACTAGCAACTGCGGTCGGGTCGGCACAGGCCGGCGTCGGGGAGGCGAGGCGAGAGATCCGTCACATCAACAGTCCGCGCCTCGATCGCGAGCCTGCGCGGCTATTGTGAACGCGCGCGCGCTTCTCCTGCGTCCAGCATCAGGGTTCGTAGAAATCAACAAACCCCAGGCGGGACATGGGCTCGAAGTCGGAATCGAGCGACCAGACCAGACTCCCCGTTTCTCTCGCCAGGGCACCGATCAGCAGATCACCGAAGCCGAAGCGCTGGCCGGATGCGCCCGCGACGTCCACCCAGCCGTCGATCAACCGCCAAGTGTCGTCGGACGGGTAGAGGACGGGAAGCGCGGAAAGTGATCGTCGCCGGCGTGGGAGCCATCAACGTTGAAACTAAGTGGCGGTATGTCTACAACTATTATCTTGAATGTTTGATTTAACCGAGTCTCAACGCAAGGCCCAAACACGGCTCAAGCGGACATCCACGCGCCAGCGGCGATCCGACACCGGGAAATCCCGTCTGCCATCGGTCGTGCTCGCCGGGGTTCGGGCGCTGATTCTCGGAATGGAACGCCCGCCGATGGTCGTCATCCAGCGCCGCGTCGCGGAGGTGTGTGCCGAACGCCGACTGAAGACGTCGCCCAGGCCGCTACGCTGCCGGGACACCAGCTCGCGTTCTATAGTTTCAACGACGGCACGCTGGCGACAGCCAGCTATGCGGCTGGCCTCCCGTGGCTCGATCTCTATCAGGCTGCGCGACTGCGGGACTGGCGGCCGCGTTCGGCATCCTACGCCAGCGCGGCGAGCCCCGCGGCTAGGTGACCCGCTTTCGCGCGCGATCTGTTTTCCGCGCGGGTGTCCGTGCGGCTTCGCCCCAAGCTTCGAAAAAGTCGGCCGGCGAACGCGCAAAGAAGTCTCCAAGCGGGATCCCGTGTCCACCGACCAGTACCGCGTGGGAGCGCGGATACCGAATGCGAAACGCCTCCAGGCCGCTCAGGCGGCAGGGGCGCCCGCTCTTCACCTCCAACGCCCACACCTCGCGTCCCCGTGTCACCACGAAATCCACTTCCTGATCCCCGTCGCGCCAGTACGTGACCTGCCAGATCGGTTCGTGAAGATGGTTGAGCAGGTGCGCCCCGACGGCGTTTTCGACCACGCGGCCCCACCAGGCTCCGTCACCCCGCGCGTCGGCAAACGACAGCGGAGACAGAGCGTGAACCAGCGCCGAGTTCCAGACAATGAGCTTCGGACTGCTTCCACGGCGCCGCCCACGCCCGGCCGAGTAGAGTTCCAGGCCGCTCGCCAGAAATGCCGTTTCCAGCAGTTTCAGGTAGTGCGCAAGCGTGGTCGTATTTCCGACATCCTGCAGTTGTCCCAGCATCTTGTTGTACGACACGTGCTGAGCGGGGAACGCCGCTGCGAAGGCAAAGAGATGGCGGAGCAGCGACGGTTTGTGCACGGTTTGAAGCTGAAGAACGTCCCGGGCGATAGCGGGCTCCACCAGACCGTCGGCGACGTATCGCTTCCACAACGGCTCGTCATCCGCGAAGGGCGCGGCCCCGGGATACCCGCCAAAGAACAACCAGCGGTCGAGATCCCATGCGAACGCCTCGCGGCATTCCGCCCAACTCCAGTGAGGGCAACGGTGAAGCAGAAACCGGCCGGCCAGACTCTCGACCAGGCCCCGCTGCAGAAGCAGCGACGACGAGCCCAGGAGGATCACATGTAGTGGTCGACGCGATCGAACGGAGTCGTCCCACAGGCGCTTCACGACCTCGCTCCATCCGCGCACCTTCTGAATCTCGTCGAGCACGAGAATCGCGGGTGTACCGGCCGCGGCCGGGAGCGCAAGCGCCGCGGTCCAGTGCGACTCGATCCACTCCGGTCCCGGGGGCAACGCCGTGTCGGCGGCCGCGAGGTGGCAGGACCGATTCAAGCGATCCATCAACTGTTGCACGGCTGTGGTCTTGCCCGCCTGGCGGGGACCGACGACAACCTGGAACAGGCGACGGTCGCGGCTAAGCGCCCGTTCCAGGTCGTCGACCACGGCGCGTTGAAATGGTTTCACTGCCGGAGATTCTACCGCGTTGGCGCCGGGTGTCAAGATTACTCAGTCACTGAGTAAAATTGCTCAGCGGCAAGTTTCCACGCCGCGCGCCGACCCGAACGCGCTCCGGAACTCAGGGTCGAGCGACCTGGCGGCTCATCCGGTCCGATTCCACGCGACACCGGCGCCTCCGCAGCGCGACCCGCAGTTACTTGACGGTGAGCGTCCCCGTGCCGCTGCCTGTCAGCCCGCCGCCCGACACATCAGCCCGCACCTGGTAGACGCCGAGCGGGTCGGTGCGTTTCGGCCGGAACTTCACAGTTGCCGCGCCGGCGGTACTGGTCACCGCCGACAGCGTGGTCGTCGTTCCGGTCGGGCCGGTGAGAGTGACGGTCACGCTCGCGCCGGCCACAGCCTGGCCAGCCGCACGCGCCGACACCGAGATGTCGTACGCGCCCTTGACGGCACCCCCGCTCGCCGGTGGAGTCACGGCCAGGCTCGCCGCCGACGAGGCGCCGGTATGCACGAGCACGCCCGGCGCGATCGTCGCGTCGAAGCCGACCCGCGTGCGAGCATCGATGTAATACCAGGTCTTGCTGCCCGCGGCGTCGGCGCTCTTCAACACCTTCAAGGCTTTTGGCGCCGTGCCCATCGGCGCATAGCCGTCCACCCAGTAGCTGTTGCTCACACCGACGGTCTGGATGGGAGGGGAAATGCCGTAGTTGAGCCAGCCGAGGCGCTCCTTTTGAAAGGCGGTCATGTGGCCGGTCGCGCTGAGGCCCATGACGTCGCGGTCGTCGCCGTACTCGACGGTCGAGCAACCGGCGGTGTCGCAGGGCTGCGAGTGCGAGAGGTAGTTGCCGAAGTTGTGACCAAGTTCGTGCGCAACGACCTTGAGGCTGTAGGTGCCATTCACCCAGGCCCGCGACGGATTGCCGCCCACCGAGCCCAACCCCCACCACGTGCAGGCGCCGATCTGAGGAAATCCGTACACCTTGCGCGAATAGGCGGAGAGGGTCACGCCGCCCAGACTCGCAGCGGCCTGATCGGCCAGCGTGGCAATCTGGTTGGTGTCGCAGGCCGTGCTGTTCATCGGGATCGTGAACCACCCGACCACATCACCGGCAAGCGAGGTCTGCCCATAGGAGTTCTCGGCGCAGAAACCAGCGGTCGTCTGCAACGTCGTCGCATACGCCGACGCCGGGGTATACGGCTGGCTCGCGTTGTCCTGGAAGTTCACGAGGATCACCAGGGTCCGCTGCTGGCCGAAGGTGTTCGGCACGGCGACCGACAGGGTCTGGACGCCGCCAGACCCCGACACTGTCAGTGTCTCGTTCTGGAGCCGCCCCGTGACGCGCGCGCGGCCCGCCCGGCGGATCTATCCCCGCAGCCGTTCGGTTACGCCAGCGCGTCGATGATGGCGTTCAGCGTGGGGCTGGGGCGCATCGCGGCCACCGTCTTCACGGCGTCTGGACGGTAGTAGCCTCCCATGTCGACGGGCCTCCCCTGCGCGCCGATCAGCTCTCCGTTGATCGTCGCCTCGTTCTCGATCAACTGCTTCGCCGCGCCGGCGAAGCGCGCCTGGAGTTCCTTGTCCTTCGACTGCGCCGCCAGCGCCTCGGCCCAGTACATCGCCAGATAGAAATGGCTGCCGCGGTTGTCGATCTGGCCCACCTTGCGCGCCGGCGACTTGTTGTTGTCGAGGAACCTGCCAATCGCCTGGTCGAGCGTCTCGGCCAGCAGCGCCGCGCGCGGGTTCCCGAACGTCGCGCCGATGTGTTCCAGCGAGGCGGCAAAAGCCGAGAACTCACCGAGCGAGTCCCAGCGCAGGTACCCTTCCTTCTGGAACTGCTGCACGTGCTTGGGCGCTGACCCGCCGGCGCCGGTCTCGAAGAGCCCGCCGCCCGCGAGCAGCGGCACAATCGAGAGCATCTTCGCCGACGTGCCGATCTCGAGGATCGGGAAGAGGTCCGTCAGGTAGTCACGCAGGACGTTGCCCGTGACCGAGATGGTGTCCTGGCCCTTGCGGATCCGCTCGAGCGAGTACGTCATCGCCTCCACCGGGTGGAGGAGACGGATTTCGAGGCCCGTCGTGTCGTGGTCCTTGAGATAGGCCTCGACCTTCGCGACGACCTGCGCGTCGTGAGCGCGGTTCGTGTCGAGCCAGATGACGGCCGGCGCGCCAGTCGCCCGACCGCGCCTGACGGCCAGCTTGACCCAGTCGCGGATGGCGATGTCCTTGGTCTGGCAGGAACGGAAAATATCGCCCTCCTCGACGTTCTGCTCGAGGAGCGTCTCGCCGGAGGACTCGACGACGACACGGATCGTGCCGGCGCCCGGGGCGATGAACGTCTTGTCGTGCGAGCCGTACTCCTCGGCCTTCTGGGCCATGAGGCCGACGTTCGGCACAGAGCCCATCGTCGCCGGGTCGAGGGCCCCGTGCGTCTGACAGTCCTCGATGATGGTCTTGTAGATCGTGGCGTAGCAGCGGTCGGGAATCATCGCCTTGGTGTCGTGCAGCTTGCCGTCCGGGCCCCACATCCTGCCCGACTCGCGGACCACGACCGGCATCGAGGCGTCAACGATGATGTCGTTGGGAACGTGGAGGTTGGTGATCCCACGGTCCGAGTCCACCATCGCCAGCGCCGGGCGATCGGCGTAGACAGCCTTGATGTCGGCCTCGATCTCCGCCCTCTTGTCAGCAGGCAGGCCCTGGATCTTGGCATAGACGTCGCCCAGGCCGTTGCTCGGGTTCACGCCCAACTGCTTGAACGTGGCGGCGTGCTTCTCGAAGACGTCCTTGTAGAAGACGGTGACGGCGTGGCCGAACATCACCGGGTCGGACACCTTCATCATGGTGGACTTGAGGTGCAGGGACAGCAGCAGGCCGCTCTTCTTCGCGTCCTCGATCTGTTCCTCGAAGAAGTTGCGCAGCGCCTTGACGTGCATCACCGAGGTGTCGAGGATCTCCCCTTCCAGAAGGCCCATCTTCTTCTTGAGGACGGTGATGGCGCCGCCGGCGGTCACGTACTCGTAGCGGACCTCGGTCGCCTTCGTGATGGTGGTGGAGTTCTCGCTGCCGTAGAAGTCGCCGCCGGTCATGTGCGCGACGTGGGACCTGGAATCCGCGGCCCAGGCGCCCAGCGTGTGCGGGTGCTTCCTGGAAAACGCCTTCACGGACAGCGGCGAGCGGCGGTCCGAGTTGCCCTCGCGAAGCACGGGGTTGACGGCGCTGCCGAGTACCTTCGCGTAGCGCGCCTGGATGGCCTTTCCGGCATCGTCCTTCGGGGCCTCGGGGTAGTCCGGAACTGCGTACCCCTTCGCCTGGAGCTCCGTGATGGCCTCCTTGAGCTGCGGGATCGACGCAGAAATGTTCGGCAGCTTGATGATGTTGGCCTCGGGCTTCAGCGTCAGCTCGCCGAGCTGCGCGAGGTAGTCCGGAACGCGCTGCGCCTCGGTCAGGTTCTCGGGGAAGTTGGCGAGAATCCGGCCCGCGAACGAGATGTCCCGCGTCTCGACCGAGATGCCGGTGCCCTTCGTGAAGGCCTGGACGATGGGCAGCAACGAGCACGTGGCCAGCGCTGGCGCCTCGTCAATCTGGGTCCAGATGATTGTCGATGTCGTGGTGTTCATGGCTTCTCCTCTGAGGCCCTGGAGCAACTGTCCGCAAGGCCTTCTGGTCAATCGATGGCAGACGCATGCTGGCAGCCCGTGGCGCAAGGCCGTCTGCACTGGGACGACCACACAATGTAGCACGAGGATCGCGCGGGCAGGCATAGCGGTGCCCGCGGCCAGCTCGGCGGGTGGGTGTCGCGACGGACCGCGCCCGCCTGCCAGGTCTACCGCCTGCGCTCGAAGAGGGTAAGTTCGGGCACGGTCCAATACCAACCGGTCGTGCGGCCGGCCTGACGCAGCCACAGCGTGCGCGTCAGATTCGACGGCAAGTCGAGCACGACGGGTGTTCCTGCGCTGCCCTTCGCCAGACTCCGGATCAGGTGCGGCATGACCGACCCCGCATAGAGGATGATCCTGCCACCGCCAGCCGCTTCCGACTCGACCACCAGTTCCCGCGGATGGTTGCCGATGCCCACGAACGGCGTCGCGAACACAAGCCGCCCGACATCCACCTCCCGATCGAACGCGAGCCTCAACCACTCCCCCCCGGCCTGCGGCTTGCCGGAGTGCCAGCGTGTTTCGATGTCACCATCGACGGCGTACCGGACCAGATCGGGATTCGCGGAAGCCGTCGTACGGAACTCGCCGGCGGTCAGGGCCACAAGACGACGCTCGTCAATGGGCGGCCATGGCACAGGAGCCGCCAGACGCCAGGCGATCGTGGCGCCGAACCGCCTCCGCTCGTCGATGTTGTCGCTCGCGCGATCGATGGCCTCGGCGAGACCGTCTGGATCGGTCCATTCCAGCTCCGGCCGGGTCGACGCCACATCGCGGTGGAGGACGATGTACCGCACGCCGATCGAGCGCAGCCCGCGCAGCACGGCGCCGACCTCGTCTCGCTCTTTGAGCGGCGAAGCCCAGACGCTCAGATAATCCTGCAACGCATACCCGTACCCGCTGTAGCCGTTCACGATCGGATGCCCGTGCAAGAGCGTGTTGTACTGGTACGTGAGCGAGAGCGGCGCGAAGGCAAACGGGACAATCGGCAGCTCGAGGACCCCGCCTTCGGGCCCTCCCCTGAGCCAGGCGTTCAATTCGCTGCGGGCGCGTTGCGACGCATCGAACGACACCATCGTGAGCGGCCCGCCATAGCCGTCCAGAACGACAGCAGCGCCGACGAGCACGGTCGCCACCGCGCCGAGGCGCGGACGCAATCGCGCCAGCACCCACGCCGCTCCGGCCGATGCGAGCACCGCGAGGACGAGTGCGAGGACCACGACGAAGCGCGCGGGCACTCGTAAACCGTCAAAGCCCGGCACCATCCGCACCAGCCCGGCGTAGGGGCCAACGACCCCGGGCCCGAGCGTCATCCAGAACCCGAAGCCGACGAGGGTGGTGTAGAGCGCGACGTGCCACCTCCATCCCGGGGGCCGGCCCTCTCCGGCAGTGGCCACGCCCTTCAGCCCCGACAGCACCCCAATCACGGCCAGTACCGTCACGATCACGCCCGGGTACAGCTCGCGCTCGGCCTCGCCGACGCGCAGATGCCCAGTCCACACCCACAACCCGGACGGGATACGCAGGTAGTCGCCCGCCACGGCGCTGTACATGATCATCTCGCCCACGGCGCGATGCGGGCCGTGGCTCAGCCGCGTGCGCAGGTACGCCAGCACCACCGGCGCCAGGGCGACCCCGATGCCCGCCGCTGCCACGCCGAGGTCGAGGAGCACACGCCCTGGAGACGGCATGGTGCGGTCGAGGCGCGGCACCCGGACACGCAGAAAACGGCCAAGTTCCGCAGCGCCCACCCCAGCCACGGTGACACCGAAAAAGAACATGAAGTAGCCGTTTGACAATGCCTGCACGACAAAGGCCAGCGCGAACAAGGC
>Ga0315286_10007429_pt1 | contig 10722 bp, 10 predicted proteins | sample YL17G10_0_MG_FD_205038 | JGI IMG/M metagenome (GOLD analysis project Ga0315286, IMG submission 205038) | Sediment microbial communities from Yellowstone Lake, YNP, Wyoming, USA - YL17G10_0 | ecosystem: Environmental > Aquatic > Freshwater > Lake > Sediment | place: USA: Wyoming | collected...
ACGGCTTCCAGCGGAGCTCGGGATCGATCGAGGGGATGAGGGCCGCGAGATGGCCTTGCTTGTTGAAACGGGCGGCCATGAAATTACCGATGATGCCCTCGTCGACGTTTTTTCCGCCGCCGACCTGAGCCAGGACGCCACGGCCCGCCTCCTGGATGTATTCCTCGAGTCCCGGACGGGCCTTCTTGGGATTGAATTCCTTCCGCCCCGTGCCGAGAGAGATCGTGTTGTAGCCCGCGGCCATGTAGACTGGGGGTCGGTTTTTTTTCATGGTCTGACCTCACTCATCGAAATAGCTGTTGACCGGGCCGTAGGCATGGTAGAAACCCGTGAGCATGACCGTGTTGACGTCTTCGGTCTTCTCCGCGACGCCGTCCCTGACCAGTTCGAGCCCGGCCTCCTTGGCCTTCCGGCCGCAGCCCTTGGCCAGCTCGGCCCCCAGCGTGGTCATTGCCCGGAGGTCCCGGAAGTAGCCTTGGAGATAGCCCGGACGATCGGCGACCTGGATGACGCTCTTCCAGGGCTTGCCCGACGCGGGGAGAGGACCCAGCCGGACGTCGCATCTCGGCCCGATTTCGGCGAAGGGGACGTAGGCCTTCGCCTCGATATCGTAGACCCCGTTCGACCGTCCTTTCTCATATTTCAAGAAGCCGTCCTTCTGAGAGCCGTCGGCGAACTGGCCTCCTATGACCCCCGCTGAGACCAGCCGGTCGAGGAGGGGACTTCGCAGGCCTGAGCCGACGGACCGGTCGTTCATGACCCTGAGGATCGACTGGCAGATGTCGAGTCCGACGTAGTCGACCAGCTGGAAGATGCCCATGGGCCGGATGAGGAAATCCTGGCTGACCCTGTTGACCATATAGACGGCGTCGACGAAACCGAACTCCGGGGCGAGGCGCTCGACCTCGGCGATGCCGTGGAGGGCGTCCCGCATGAAGTGGCCGTTGCCGATGAAGCCGGCGACGTCGTTCGACGGGACCACGGTCTTGCGCAGCTTCTTGGCGTATTGTCCGGCGAACTCGGCCAGCTCCGGAAGTGTGGATTTCGCCCGGATGACCTCGACGAGCTTCTGGACCGCCGGCGGGTTATAGAAGTGGAAGCCGATGATCCGTCCGCCGAGACCCGCCTTCTCGTCGAGCTCGTGGATGGGGATGGAGGACGTGTTCGTCAGGAACCAGGCGTCCTTTGGATTCTGGGCCCGGATCTGGCCGAGGAGCCCGACCTTGAGGTCAGGGTTTTCGCTGGCCGCTTCGAAGACGAGGCTGGCGCTGTAGGCGGCCTCGAGCCGCGTGGTCGGCCGGACGACGGCCAGGACGTCCTCGATGTATTGCCCGATGACCTCCTCGTTCTCGACGAGGTCGGCCCGGTCGGCATAGGCGCTCCGAAGCCAGCCCGTCTTTTTTTCGGCGGCCCGCCGCACCTGGCCGCGGAGGTACTTCAGGAGCCCCGACAAAGCCGTTTCCGAGATGTCCACGGCGTGGAGGGCGAAATTGTGCGACCGGTTCTCCGGCTCCAGGTTCAAATCGGCCATCTCCATGGCCGTCAGCAGGACGATGCCGCTGCCCATCTTGCCCGCGGCGCCGAGGACGGCGACTTTTTCCAAGCGTTCGGCATAATTCATCGGCGACCTCTCCTCATCCCGTGGTCAAGCATTCCACTCGGGCTTCCGTTTCTCCAGGAAAGCCTTCATCCCCTCGGCTCCCTCGTTTTCGAAAAGCGAGCCGAACGCCTCGGCTTCGAGGGCGCAGCCGCTCTCGAAATCCTTCAAGATCCCCTCGCGGACGACGCGCTTCACGAGCCGGACGGCCCGCGGACCCTTGGCCGCGATCGTCTTGGCCAGCTCGACCGCCGTCGGCAAGAGGGCCTCGGGCTCGACGACCTTCTGGACGAGACCCATCCGGAGCGCCTCCTCGGCCCCGACCATTTCGCCCGACAGCAGGAGGAAGAGGGCGTTTCCGAGGCCGATGAGACGGGGCAATCGCTGTGTCGCCGCGTATCCGGGGATGAGCCCGAGGTTGACTTCGGGTTGGCCGAACTTCGCCTTGGCGCTGGCGATCCGGAAATCGCAGGCCAGGGCCAGCTCGCAGCCGCCGCCGAGGGCGAAGCCGTTGACGGCGGCGATGACCGGTTTTTCGAGAAGCTCCAAGTTGCGGAAAGTCCGCTGGCCGACCTTGGAGAAGGCCCTCGCATCGTCCTCGGTTTTGGAGACCATTTCGGCGATATCGGCCCCTGCGGCGAACGCTTTTCCGTCGCCAGTGATGATGACGACTTTGATATCGGCGCGGCCAGCGATCTCGGCGATGAGGCCGTCCATCTCCTGGAAGAACCGGGTGTTCAGGGCGTTCATGGCCTGGGGCCGGGAAACCGTCACCGTGGCCACGGCCTCGGAGACCTCCATTTTAAGGATTTCGTAGTTCATGGATCCTCCTCAATCGCTCAGAAGCGACCTGGCGATGACCAGACGCTGGATCTCCGAGGTCCCTTCGTAGATCTCGGTGATCCGCTGGTCTCGGTAGAGCCGCTCGACCTTGTAGTCCTTGATGAAGCCATAGCCGCCGTGGATCTGGAGTGCTTTGTGACAGACGCGGTGGGACATCTCGGAGGCGAAGAGCTTGATCATCGCCGATTCTTTGGTGAACTTCTTGGCGCCCGAGTCTTTCATCCAGGCGACGCGGTAGAGCATGGTTTTGGCCACCTCGACGTCGACGGCCATGTCGGCCAGGGTGAACTGGAGGGCCTCGAATTCCGCGAGGGGCTTGCCGAATTGGACCCTCTCCTTGGCGTACTTGACCGCCTCCTCGAGGGCGGCTTCGGCGATGCCGACGGCCTGCGCGGCGATGCCGATCCTTCCGCAGTCGAGCGTCGCCAGGGCGATGTTCAACCCCTTGTTTTCCTGCCCCAGCAGGTTCTTGGCCGGGACCCGGCAGTCGGTGAAGACCATCTCGGTGGTGCTGGAGGAACGGATGCCGAGCTTGTTCTCGTGCTTACCCACTTCGAAACCCGGAGTTTCCTTGAGGATGAGGAAGGCCGATATCCCTTTCGCCCCCTTTTCCCGGTCGGTGCTGAAAAAGGCGATGATGACGTCGGCGAAGCCGCCGTTGGTCGTGAAGTTCTTGGTGCCGTTGAGGACGTAGTCGTCCCCGTCGCGGACGGCCGTGGCCCGGATGTGGCCCGGGTCGCTCCCGGCGCCCGCTTCCGTCAGCGAGAAGCAGCCGAGCCATTCCCCCGAGGCCAGCTTGGGCAGATAGGCTTTTTTCTGGTCCTCGGTCCCGAACATCATGACGGCGTCGTTGACCAGGGAGTTCTGCACCGAGACGCCCACGGAGGTGCCGGCGTCCACCTTGCTGAACTCGACCATGGCCCCGGCGTAGGCGACGGCCCCCGCTCCCGTCCCGCCGTATTCATCGGGGACGGTCATGCCGAGATAGCCGAGTTCGCCGAGCTCCTTGAGGGCCTTGATGTTGACCTCCTGCTTTTCGTCGAGTTCGGCCGCGACCGGGGCCAGTTCCTTTTCGGCGAATTTCTTTGCCCCGTCGATGATCATGCGGTGTTCTTCCGAGAATGTGAAATCCATGTTGTTCCTCCGTGTATCGGTTTATCCGGAGACGCGGCGGGCGTTCATCCGGATGTACTCGACGATTTCCTGAAGGTCGTCGCCCGGGCCGAAGACCTTGCCCACGCCCAGCTCTTTGAGCTTTTCCTGGTCCTTGGTCGGGATGATCCCGCCGCCGGTGAGCAAACGGTCGCCGAGGCCGGAGCTCTCCATGAGCTCGCGGACCTTCCGGAAATTGCTCATGTGGGCCCCGGACAGGATGGACAGGCCGACGACGTCGGCGTCCTCCTCGACGGCGGCCCGGACGATGGCCTCCGGTGCTTGCTGGAGGCCGAGGTAAACGACCTCCATGCCCGCCTCGACCAGGGCGCGGGCGACGACCTTAGCGCCCCGGTCATGGCCGTCGAGGCCCGGCTTGGCGATGATGACCTTGATTTTTCGCTCCGCCATGGCGTTTTCCTCTTTCTTGGATCGTTAATAAAACGGCTGTTCCCGGTATTTTCCGAAAACCGCCGTCAAAGTATCACTGATCTCTCCCAGCGTCACGTACCGCCGGGCGCATTCGAGCAGGGGAGGCATCAGGTTCCGTCTGCCGGCCGCCGCGGTTTTTAGAGCGGTCAAGCTCGTCCGGACCGCCCCGTTGTCGCGCTCGGCCTTGGTCCGCCGCAGAAAAGCGACATGGTCCCTCTCCACGGACTCGTCGATTTCGAGGAGGGGGATCTCCAGCTTCTGGCCCGGGTTGGCGAATTCGTTGACGCCGACGTGGAACTTCTTCTTCCGGGACAGGGCCATCTGGTATTCGTAGGCGGCCCGGGTGATCTCCCGCTGGAAGAAACCCTGTTCGATGGCCTTGACGACGCCGCCGAGCTCGTCGATCTTCCGGAAGTAGCGTTCAGCCTCCTCCTCGAGATCGCTGGTGAGTTTTTCGATGTAATAGGACCCGCCGAGGGGGTCGATGACGTTGGCGGCGCCGCTTTCGAAGGCGATGATCTGCTGGGTCCGGAGGGCGATCTCCACGGCCTTTTCCGAGGGTAGGGCCAGGGCCTCGTCCATCGAGTTCGTGTGCAGGCTCTGGCAGCCGCCGAGGACTCCGGCCAAGGCTTCGAGGGCCGTGCGCACGATGTTGATTTCGGGCTGCTGGGCGGTCAGGCTGCAGCCGGCCGTCTGGACGTGGAAGCGGCACAGCCAGGACCGGGGGTTTTTCGCCTTGTACTTGTCCCGCATCGCCCGGGCCCAGATCCGCCGGGCCGCCCGCATCTTGGCGATCTCCTCGAAGAAATCGAGATGGGAGTTGAAGAAAAACGACAGCCGGGGCGCGAAGTCCTCGATGTCCAGGCCGGCCGCCAGGGCATGCTCCACGTAGCAAAATCCGTCGGCCAGAGTGAAGGCCAGCTCCTGGGCCGCCGTAGAGCCCGCCTCGCGGATATGGTAGCCGCTGATCGAGATCGTGTTCCATTGCGGGACCTTGTCGGCGCAGAACGCCATGAGGTCCGTGATGAGGCGCAGGTGGGGCTCGGGGGGGAAGATCCACTCTTTTTGGGCGATGTACTCTTTGAGGATGTCGTTCTGGAGGGTGCCCCGGAGCTTGTCGAAGCCGATGCCGCGCTCCTCCGCATTGGCCAGGAACATGGCGAAGATCCAGGCCGCCGGGGCGTTGATCGTCATCGAGGTCGAAACGCGGTCCAGCGGGATCCGGGCGAAGAGGCGCTCCATGTCGGCGAGGGTGTCCACGGCGACGCCGGTCTTGCCCACCTCTCCGGCGGCCAGCGGATGGTCGGAGTCGAGTCCGTAGAGGGTCGGGTTGTCGAAAGCGACCGAGAGGCCCGTCTGGCCCTTGTCGAGCAGGAAACGGTACCTCTCGTTGGTTTGGTCGGGAGTGCCCATGCCGGCGAACTGGCGCATGGTCCACAGCTTCCCCCGGTACATGGAGGGATGCACGCCCCGGGTGTAGGGGTAGCCCCCGGGGAAGCCGAGCTGCGTCTCGGGGTCGAATTCCGCCAGGTCCTCCCATGTATAGAGGGGTTGGAGAGGCTGTCCGGAGATCGACGAGAAATCCGCGTCGCGGAGTCCGCTCTCCTCGTATTTTTCTTTCCAGGCTTCGCTATTCTTTTTTGCCATGGCCGGCCCTTTCTTCGGCGAGCTCGATCCGGATCCGGGAGCAAGTCCGGCGAATGTAGGGATAGGGAGATCCGCGGCTCGTCAGGAGTTCCTCGGCGAGGGCGCGGATTTCCTCGTCGGCGCCGGCGAGCGTCGAAAAACTCGCCCAAAGTTCCTTTTGGATGGCCGAACGGATCTCCTGTTCCAGCCGGGAACGGCGCTTTTCCCGGTAGCGCCCCGAGCCGACGCAGTCCTGGATGAGGCGTTCGACCTCGGCGGAGGCCGCGTCCATCCCTTTATCCAGGAGCGCCGAGGCCTCCAGAACCGGGGGGAAGGGCCTCCCGTTCCTGACGGGGCTGATATCCATGAGGAAACGCAGGGAATCGAGCAGCGTTGCCGTGCCCTGGAGGTCCGCCTTGTTGATGAGGAAAAGGTCGGCGGCCTCGGTGATCCCGGCCTTCAGGGCTTGGATGACGTCGCCCGTGCCGGGCTGGAGGACCAGGACGACGAGGTCGGAGCAATCGAGGACGTCGAGCTCGGCCTGGCCGACGCCAACCGTCTCGATAAAGATGCGGTCGAGGCCGAAGGCGTCCAGCACGTCGGCCGCGTAGGGTGTCGCCGGGGAGAGGCCCCCGTGGCCGCCGCGGGAGGCCATCGAACGGATGAAGACGTGGTGGTCGTCGCCGAGGTCCTGCATGCGGACGCGGTCGCCCAGGAACGCTCCGCCCGAGAACGGGCTCGTCGGGTCGACGGCCAGGACGCCCACGGCATGGCCGGCCCTGACGGCGCGACGGGCTAGAGCGGCGGTCACCGTGCTCTTCCCGACTCCCGGGGGGCCCGTGACTCCGATCCGTATCCCGCCTTTCTGACCCGGGATGATCCGGTCCAGGATTTCAGGGAGGGCCTCCGGCTCGTTCTCGACCGCGGTGATCAGCCGGGCGCAGGCCAGCCGGCCGCCCTTGAAAAAATCATCCCAGAGGCCCTGCTGGACGAAAGTCACCTCTGATTTATATCGTTTTAAGGAGCGACAGTCAAGAAATCAGGGGCCGCCGGAAAGAGGGTGTTAAAGTCTCAGGCCATCAGGCTGCAAATGGCGGCGACGTTGACCATATCGTCCGGCGAACAGCCGCGGCTGAGGTCGCAATAGGGCTTGTTGAGGCCTTGGACGATCGGGCCGACGGCCTCCGCCCCGGCCAGCCTTTCGGTCAGCTTGTAGCCGATGTTCCCGGCGTCGAGGTCGGGGAAGACGAGGACGTTGGCCTTGCCCGCGACCGGGCTGCCCTTGCACTTCCTTTCGCCGATCGAGGCGACCAGGGCGGCGTCGGCCTGCATCTCGCCGTCGAGGAGGAGATAGGGCGCCTTCTCCTTGGCCATCTTCGTGGCGCTGACGACCTTGTCGACGTCGGCGTGGGCGGCCGAGCCCTTGGTCGAAAAAGAAAGCATGGCCACGCGGGGCTCTTCGCCCGTGACGGCCTGGAAGTTCTTGGCCGAGGTCAGGGCGATGTCGGCGAGCTGGGCGTCGGTCGGGTTGGGGACGACGGCGCAGTCGGCGTAACACAGGAGCTTCTCGGGGAAGACCATGATGAAATAGCTGGAGACCGTCGAGATTCCCGGAGCCGTGCCGACGGTGTGGATGGCGGCCCGGATGACATCGCCCGTGGCCGAGATGTTGCCGCCGACGACGGCCCCGACCTTGCCGGTTTCGAGGAGCAGCCCGGCGAAATAGAGCGGGCTCTTGGCCGCCTCGGCGCTCTGTTCGAGGGTCCAGCCCTTGGCTTTCCTCTTTTCGAAGAGGAGGTTGACGAGTTCGTTTTTGCCTTCGAACGTCAGCGGGTCGACGATCGGGATGCCGCCGATGGCCAGGCCGTTGTCCTTGGCGATTTTTTCGACGGCCGCTTTGTTGCCGACGAGCCAGGGCTCGGCGATTTTCTTGTCCTTGAGCGTCAAGGCCGCCTTCAGGGTTCTCGCGTCCTCGGCGTCGGGAAAGGCGACGCGGAGGAACTTCTTAGCGGCCTTGTCACGGATGTCCTGGATGAATGTATTGCCCATACGATACTCCTTGATCAGGCCGGGTCGGTCAGCTCTCCATGCTGATTTCGGGCATGTCGAACCAGTAGCCGTTTCCGGCGACCGTGTTCATCTCCGCTTGGACGATGGCCTGGTGGCCTTGCTCGATCTCGACGAACCTTTCGAACATGGCGCGCCCGTCGGGAGGGAGCTCCTTGACGACGCGGCCGTAGAATGCGCTCGTCTCGACCTCGACGTCGAGGGCCCGCTTGAGGAGCCGCATTTCCGCCTCCGGCGCTTTCCTTGCGACGCGGCTTTGGAGCGTCCGGACGCCCTCGTCGATGCGCTCGCGCGAAGGCACGACCGTGCCGAGCGCGGCGGCCGTCACGCGGCCCGTGGCTTTCCACTCGGTCAGCCGGGATTCGAGGTAGTCGACATGCTGTCGCTCCTCCTTGGCCAGGACGGAGAAGATCTTCTTCCCGGTTTCGTCCTCGCTCGCGCGGACCGCTTCTTCATACACCTGAACGACTCTCTTCTCATACTGGATGGCTGTCTTGATGGCTTCTTCGATGTTCATTTTTTTTCCTTTTCAATTTTCGGGCATCGTGCTTTTCGGCCTCTCGTAGTCGATGACGGTCTGGAGCAGGTGCCTTCGTAGGGTGGCCAGACGGCGGCTTAGGGCCCGGGCCACCCGCCTCATCACGACGAAGCCGACCTCCGGGTCCTTCTCGAGGTAGTCAAGAAAACGGGGGCCGTCGATGGCCACGGCTTCGACCTCGGTGACCGCTTCGGCCGAGCTGTTGTGATGGCCCTGGCCGACGACGGTGGAGAAACCGAACGCCTGGCCCGGGGTCTCAAGCGACGCGAGCGTGATCGGGTCGGGCAGGGAGGAGGCGTGTACCGTTAGGCGGACCGTACCCTTCAGGAGCAGGAAAGCCCATTCCGATGCCCGCTCCGGCGAAAAAATGATCTCGCCGGGCGCGTAACACTTCTTCTCGGCGATGGCTGCGATCGCGGCGAGGGCCCGGTCGGGCAGATCGACGAAAAGTTCCAGCCCGGCCAGCGTTTTCTTGTCGACCATGTCGGACTCCTTTTCCCTTTCGGTCAGCGGCGGAGGTATTTGTCGATCTGGGCCGCCGCGACCCGTGCGTCGCCCATGGCCAGGATCACCGTCGCCCCGCCGCGGATGATGTCGCCTCCTGCATAGACGCCCGGGAGGCTGGTGGCCATCGTCGCCCAGTCGACTTCGACGTTCGCCCATTTGCCCATCTTGAGCCCTGGCGTCGTCTGGGGGATGAGAGGATTCGGGCTCTGGCCGATGGCGCAGACGGCGAGGTCGACCTCGATCGTGTATTCGGAGCCTTCGATCGGCACGGGCCGGCGGCGGCCCGAGGCGTCCGACTCGCCCAGCCCCATCTTCTGGCACTCCATCGCCCGGAGACGGCCATGCGCGTCGCCGATGTAGCGGATGGGCGTCGTCAGGAGCTGGAATTCGATCCCCTCCTCTTCGGCGTGGTGGATCTCCTCGGTCCGGGCGGGCATTTCGGTTCTCGACCGGCGGTAGACGATGACCGCCCTCTCGGCGCCCAGCCGCTTGGCCGTCCGGACCGAATCCATGGCCACGTTGCCGCCGCCGATAACGGCGGCCGTCCTGGCCTGGAATACCGGCGTGTCGTATGCCGGAAAGTCGTAGGCCCGCATGAGATTGACCCGGGTCAGGTATTCGTTGGCCGAGTAGACGCCGACGAGGTTCTCGCCGGGGATCTTCATGAAATTGGGCAGACCCGCCCCCGAGCCGATGAAAAAGGCCTCATAGCCCTCGTTCCTCAGGTCGTCGATGGTCGCGGTCATGCCCACGACAAAGTTCGTCCGGACCTCGACGCCGAGACGCTTGAGGTAGTCGACTTCGGCTTTCAGGATGGCCTTGGGAAGCCGGAATTCCGGAATGCCGTAGATGAGCACGCCGCCGGATTCATGAAGGGCCTCGAAAACCGTGACCTTGTGCCCGAGTTTGGCCAGGTCGCCGGCGACGGTCAGTCCGGCCGGGCCGGCGCCGATGACGGCCACCTTCTTTCCGCTCGGCGGGGGGAGCGGCGGGATGTTGACCGAACCGCTCAGTCGCTCGAAATCGGAGGCGAACCGCTCCAGGTTCCCGATGGCCACGGGGACGCCCGTGGCCTTTTTCAACGCGCAAACTTCCTCGCACTGCGACTCCTGGGGACAGACGCGGCCGCAGATGGCCGGGAGCGAATTCGTATCCTTGAGCTTCCAAGCGGCGGCCAGGAATTCGCCCCGCTCGATGAGCTTGACGAAGCTGGGGATATCGATGCACACGGGACAGCCCGTGACGCACTGGGGGTTGGCGCAATCGAGGCAGCGGCGGGCTTCGGCTTGGGCCATGTCCTGCGTCAGGCCGAGGTTGACCTCTTTGAAGTCCTTGTTCCGTTCGTCGGCCGGCCGCTCCGGCATCTTCTGGCGGGCCTGCTTCATCCGGTCTTTGGGAGGGACAGCCTTGCGGAGGTCTTTCCGCCAGTCTTTATCGAACTCCGCCCTCAGCTTCTCCTTCAGCTCCGGGGCCAGCTCTTTCTTATCCTCGGCCATGTCTCTCCGTCCTTCGTCCTAGGGAAGCTCGGTCTCCTCGTAGCGGCAGAGCGACCGGATCTCGTCGTCGAAATAGGATTTCCGGCGCATGAAAAGTTCCTCCCAATCCACCTGGTGGGCGTCAAAGTCCGGCCCGTCGACGCAGGCGAACTTGGTTTTGCCGGCGGCCGTGCAGCGGCAAGCGCCGCACATGCCCGTGCCGTCGACCATGATCGGGTTCAAGCTGACGACCGTCTTGATGCCAAACGGTTTGGTGGCCTGGGCGCAGGCGTACATGAGATAGGTGCAACCGACGGCGATGACGCGCGCGACCGGGGCCTCCACCTTCAGGGTCTCTTCGAGCGGCCGGGGGATGAAGTCCTTGGAGGCCAGGGCGTGGTCGCGCGAGGAGAAGATGACCTTGTCACAGACCGATTGGTAGCGGTCCTTCCAGTAGACCAGGTAGTCCGCTTTGGCGTCGATCA
>Ga0315286_10007431_pt1 | contig 10722 bp, 6 predicted proteins | sample YL17G10_0_MG_FD_205038 | JGI IMG/M metagenome (GOLD analysis project Ga0315286, IMG submission 205038) | Sediment microbial communities from Yellowstone Lake, YNP, Wyoming, USA - YL17G10_0 | ecosystem: Environmental > Aquatic > Freshwater > Lake > Sediment | place: USA: Wyoming | collected...
CGGTCGCCTTTTCCAGCAGGATCGTGAAGAGCTCGACCAGCTCTCCTTCGCTGCCCGAGCCCCGCTGATTGCCCCAGTGCTCTTTCAGCAGGAATTCGACGAAATCAGTGGAGAGGGAGACCCCCTCCCCCTTCGCGTACAAAAGCGCCTGCGCGGGGGACTGCGTCTCGAGGAAGTAGCGCACGGCATCCTCGTGCCAGCCCAAACGGGAAAAGACTTCCCTCGTGTGCTCGCCGTCCTGCAGCAGCCTGAAACGCGCGAGAGCGGGAGCGAGCCGGCCGTCTGCCTGCATGCGCTTGGCCTCGGAATACAGAGCATCCGCGGCTTTTCTGTCGTCGGAAGCCTCCCTGGTGAGATGGGCGTACAGGAGGCTCTGGAGCTTTTCCACGAGGGCGCGATCTTCAAGGCCGGATTTCTCGAGCGCCCGGCCAGCCTCGAGGTACTGCCCCATCTCCTCCCGGCAGGCAGCGAGCCCCCGAAAGTCCGCCGCCCGCTCCAGCTCTCCGGCCGCGAGAGTGTGCTCTCCCGCCTGCAGGAAGAGCGGACCGGCCTTGTCCGGCATCGAGAGGGCGCAGTAGCGCAGCGCGGCCTTGAGCGCGGAGCGCCTGCTCTTGACCTGAGGAACCGTCGCGAGAAGTGCCTCGCGATTCGTCTCGGAGGCTCCCGCGAACTGCGCGAAGGCCGCGACAGCCCTGCGGGCATCGCCCCTGCCCTCGAAGTACTGGGCGACGGCAAGATCGTCCCCCAGCTGCCGATAGCAGCGCAGGAGCTTCTCGTCGTTCCCGCTTTTCTTGTACAAACGCGCCGCTTGTTTGAACTCCCCTGCCCGGAAGTACAGGTCCGCGGCCTTCGCCGCATGCCCGAGCTTCACCAGGCATGCGGCCGCCTCGAGGGGGAGCTTCGCCTTCTCGAGCAGAGACGCCGCGCGGCCGTAGTCCCCGGCTGCCGCGTACGCCCTGCCGACGCGCTCGTAGGCGCCCGCCTTCTCCCAGCAGCCCAGCGCACGGGCGCCGTCCCCGATCGCTTCCCACTCACGAGCCGCCTTTGCGAAGCTGCCCTCGGCTTCGTGCAGGCGCGCCACGCACGGCCTCTCGCGCTCGCGATCGCCCAGCGCCCTCCACAGGCGGCGCGCGCCGCTCCAGTCCCCCGAGCGCTCGCGGCATTCCGCCGCCTGCCTCAGCTCGCCGCTCGCCTCGAATAGGGGCGCTGCCGCGGCGAACTCGCCCTGGCTCTTCAAGAGCAGGGCGCTCGCGAGCGCGAGCCGCCCTTCGTTGCCCGCGTTCCTGAAGCATTCGCGTGCGGCGGCGTAATGTCCGTGGCCGAGGTAGTGCTCCCCCTGGGCATCCCATTCCGCCGGCGAAGAGACCACGCGCCACAGCTCGGCAAGCCGCTCCTTCTCCGAAGTGCGGAACACGAGCGGCGCGAGCGACCCGATGTCCCAAATCACCGACGGGGACTCCCCGTCGTAGAGGATGAGGGTGTTCCTCGCCCGGGTGACCGCCACGTAGAGAAGCGCAAGCTCGTGGCGGAGGTGGGGGATCCGGTCGCGTTCGACGCTCCCGCCCGCAGCGATGGATCTCCAGACCGCCCCGGCGCCCTCGGCGCCTTTCGCGCCCTCGGCGCCTTTGTCGTCGCAGAACCTCCACAGGAAGACCGTGTCGAACTCCAGCCCCTTGGCCTCGGCGATCGTGAAGACCAGCTCCGTTGCCAGAGACTTCTTGAGCGTGTCGCGGGCCTCGGCAGTCCGTGTCAGGACCACCTGCCCGGCGGCGCGGAAGTCGATGCGCTCGAGCACCTCTCCCTCCGAGAGGCCGGCGAGCAGAAGAGGGGGCCTGCCGCCGAACTTCCACTCCTCGCGCATCTCCGTGTCGGTGAGCCCCACGAGTCCCGCCTTGAGGTCCAGCAGCGCATTGGAGAGGCGGACGATGGAGCCGACGCAGCGAAAGTTCAGGCTGAGCCTGTACACGGGCGGCACGGGAAGCCCCCGCTCGTAGAGCTTGTTCTTCACTTCCTCCCAGCGAAATCCGCTGGGGTTGATGATCTGGCGCGGGTCGCCTGTGAGCACGACGCCGCGGGGATCGGCCGCCAAACGGAAGAGGAGAGAGATCTGCACGTCAGTGAGGTCCTGCACCTCGTCGCAGACCACAAGGTCCCACGAGAACTCCTCAGGCGTTCCATCCATGCGGCGCAGGGCGGCCTTCGAGAGGTCGATCTCGTCCCAGCGCCCCGAGCGAACAAGTCGCTCCTGGTAAAACTCGGCGATGGCGTGGATCTCCCGCCTGTCGTACAGGAACGCGGGAGCGCGCTTCTTCCCGAGGGCGAGGTACTCCTCGAGCGACAGGAGGGGCGAGGCGAAATCCGAGGCGCTCTTCTCGACCAGGCGCAGCACTTCGTCGAGGACCTTCGCGCACTCCCCGGCCGTCTCGGCCGCACCTCGCGCCATCTCCCTGAGGAATCCCCCGTAGTCTCCGAGGGAGGTCCGCCGCTCGAGGAAGGCGCCGGCACGCAGGCCGATCGAGAGGTCCTGCAGTCCGATGAGGTACTCGCGAAGCTCGCCGCGCTCCGAGGGTGAGATCTCGCGAGAGAGAAACCGCATCGCGAGCGCTGCGTATCGCTTCGGGTTCAGGGGGAGCTTGGATCCCTTGATGATCGAGCGGATCTCCTCCCAGACCAGCTCCGCGTCGAACCTCCTGCGGTCCTTGTGGTCATTGAAGACCTGGATAAACTCGCGCAGGCCCACCTCCCGGTCGGGAGGAAAATCACGGGAGCCTGAGGGCGAGGAGGCGCCGGTGATCTCGAAGAGCAGATCCCGGAACACCATGAACCGCGGCGCCGACACGCCTGCGCTCCCCTCCCGCTTCTCCATGAGCCCGGCATAGATGCGCTCGGCGAGGGATTTCAGCAGAGGATTGTACGTGAGGAAGAGCCTGCGCGATGCCGAAGATGCCCCCCGCAGCAGGTAGTACACCGAGAGGGTGGTCTTGCCGCTGCCCGCCGTGCCCGCGAGCAGCACGGGCGGCGAAGCGGCCAGCAGCGCCTCCTGCTCCCGGGTCAGGAAAAGGAAGGACTCGAAGGAGTCGGGATCGGGGGAGGCGAGCAGCCTCCGCCATTCGCTGTCATCAAGAACGAGCCACCGCTGGGGCCCGTAATCCTCGGGGACCTTCTCCTCCACGTCCTCCTGGCTGCGCCACTGCCTCGGAAGCTGGTCGATCGAGAGGTCTGGCCGCTCTTCTCGCTCCAGCGGCTCGAAGTCGAGGAACGGGGCGTTCCCGGGCGCGATCCGCGACGCCTCCGCGGAGATGTCGTCGTGGCTCACGATCCCCCACACGTAGATCGCCGTCCTGCCGCGGTGGTCGCCGAGGGTGAACAGGAGCCTGTCGCCCTTGCTGAGTCGGGCCTCGAAGACCACCCTGCCGGCGGTGCCCTTCAGCTTCTTCACGCGAACGCCCGCGTCCCAGAAGCCGTTCTCGAGGAACTCGAACTTCTCGCGCAGCCGCCCCCTCTCGCGGCTGGACAGATGGAGGAGGTGGCTCTTCAGGGCGTCGTTGAGCAGGACGATGTACCGGTCATCCGGCATGGGGCGCTCGCTTCATGGCAGTACGGGAGGGCCCGCATACCCTACAGACAAATAGGGCCAGGTGCAACGGGTCGCTCCCCCCGTGATATACTTGGATTGCATAGAGGAGGCACGAGATGGCACTGAGGCTCAAGGAAGTGGTATTTCGAGTCCGCTGCAGGGAGATGGGCTGCCCGTTCGTGAGCGATTTCTCCGTGAAGGAGATCATCATGGGCGCCACGCAGGAGGACGTGGACGGCGAGGCTCTGAAGATCGCGCGCGACCAGGCCATGACGAAGCATGACGCGATCTACGGGAGGAGGCATGCGATGCTCAATCCCGAGACGCACAAGGTCGCCGGCTCATACGAGACACTCGGTCCGGTTTCGCCGGCCGCACGAACCGCAGCCGCGGGTGCGGGCGAGCCCGTGCACACGCGGCGCTTCGACCGGGGCGAGAAGATCGTCGCGAAAGGAGAGCGCGCCACCACGGTGTGCGAGGTCGTGCGGGGTTCCGCGATCAACGAGGCGCGCCCCGGCATCATCTACAGGCCGGGCTCCACATTCGGCGCCGCGGCGCTCTTCGAGCACAAGAAGCGCATGGCCAGCATCGTCGCGGCCGAGAACGATACGCTGATCGGGTTCTATGACATGCGCGAGCTCACGAAGACGGATCCTGCCAAGGCGCGCGAGCTGTACAACGAGGCGATGGAGGACATCTTTCATGTCCTCGCCTACCTGGAGGACAACTGCGCGTCCCTGGAAAAGAAAATCACGAAGCTGAAAGCCGGGCCGGCAAAAAAACCGACGAAAAAACCGGCCCAAAAGCAGGCAGGGAAGCAGGTGCGAAAGGCCCCTGCCAGGCCTGTCAGGAAACCCGCGCGTAAGCCCGCGAAAAGGCCCGCGAAAAGGCCCGTGAAGGGCAAGGCGCCAAAGAGGTAGAGCGCGGCGGTCGGATCAGCGGCCAAGAGAGGCGACCCATGCCTCGATGTCGGCGAGCATCAAGTCTTCGACAGGGGCGATCTTCCCCATTCCGCCCCGCAACTCGAGTGTGGAAACCACTTTCCCGCCCCGGGATTCCAGGCTGCCCCTGACCGTCGCGAATAGCTTTGCCGCGGGGGCGCCCCCTTTCACCGCGACGAGGATGAACCGCTTCCCGCGAGGGTCGATGCCCGCGAGGAACGTGTTCATCGCGGGGACCGGGTGCGACGCCCAGAAGGGCTGGCACAGCACTACCCGGTCGTAGCTTTCCAGGGAGTAGTCGGGATCGACGAGCGTGCTGTGCACGCCCATGATGGCCTGCCGGCCGGCAGCAATGAAGCCCCACGGCCCTTTCCGCCTTCGCGTCTCCCGCAGCTCCCTGATGTCCGCGCCGAGCCTCGCGGCGATCTCGCGGGCCGCCCTCGCCGTCTTCCCTGTGCGGGAATAGTACACGACCAGGTCCTTCATCTGTGTTCTTCTCCTTGTCTTCGGGCATCCGCCCGTTCGTGAAACTCCATGCCGAAAAGCACGTACTCCACGTCGAAGCCGCTGTTCCTGTAGAAGCGCTGCGCCGCCGCGTTGCCCTTTTCGGTTCCCACCTCGATCTCGTTGATGAGCGCCGTCACGCTCCCGCATGCTCGGCGAGCTGTGCGAGCAGCCCTCGAACCACGGCGAGATCCTCGGCTCGACACTCGCGAATCCCAATCATCCCGGAGATTCCCGCACCCTGTCCAGCCATTCGCCGGCCAGAGCCGTGAAGAGGCTCTCCTGCTCGATCTGCAGGCAGTGGCCCGCCCTGTCCAGCACGACGAAGCTTGCCCGGGGATAGCTTTCGATGAGCTTCCATGCGTCGCGGTAGCCCACCACGTCATCCTGCCTGCCCAGCAGGAAAAGAGCGGGCTTGTCCAATGGCGCTTCCAGGGCATCGACGTCGAAGCTGAACCCGTACGCCGGTCCGTGCAGCTTCCTCAGGAACAGCGGATCTCCCGCGGCGAGGGCGGGAAGGATCTCCTCGTTGTATCGGTCCCACGTCTGGCGTGTCTGGACGACCATCTCGACCTCGAACCTCCTGCGCTGCTCGCGGGGGATTGTCGCGTGAAACTCATCGTCGCGCGCCATGCGGTGGAAGCTTGGCCGATCCCTCTTCTGCCTTTCCGGGACGATCATCGGGCACAGGAGCAGAAGCCCATCCACCGACACGGCCCGCTTCCTCACGATCCCCCGAACGAGGTATCCGCCGTAGGATTCCCCCATCAGCGAGAATCGACGGCCGGGCAAGAGCGCGTCGATGAACGCGAGCAGGGTCTCCAGGATCCAGTCGGAGGAGGCCAGACGTGCGGGCGCCCTGCTTCCTCCCATGCCGGGCAGATCGACGTAGATCCGCTGCCAGTCATCGGAGCGCCGGGCGAACACGGGCTCCATGCACGCCTTCATCATGCGCAGATCGAGGGAATACCCGTGGATCAGCAGGATCGGCCGGCCCGCGCCGATCGTCTCGAACTGGAGCCTCGCCTCGCCGACCTGGATTTCCATGCCTGCTCAGAAGCTCATGCAGGTGAGGCCGAGCACATCGGCGAGGACCCGAAGCTCGGCCCGGCGGTCGCCGTACAGGATCACGGTGTGCTCGCGCGAGATGTTTTCCACGAACCCCTCCAGATCGTCGAACTCGAGCAGGGCGCTCACCTCGCAGTGCGGCATGCCGCGGTGGCGCGTGGTCTCGAGGACTTTGCCGCCGGCCAGGAGGAGCGTTGTGCCGTCGAAACGCAGCTCGACGACGGTCATCCGCTCGCCTCCCCTCAGGTCTCCGTCCAGCCCGCAGCCCCTGCCGTCCCGCTTGATCTCGTAGGTCCCTCCCCAGTCCTTGAGCAGATTCTTTCCCGTCGGGCTCATCTCGGGGGGAACGACGCCGATGTAGCCGCAGTGCGCGATCCGGGCGAGACGCTTCCACGTCTTCTTCGGATAGACCTTCGCGTCCGGTGAAAGGGGAGCTCCGAAGTGGTCCGTGAGGGCTCCGACATAGGAGACGGGATACATGTTGGACATCATGCAGGGCGCATCGAGGAAGAAGGAGACGAGGGCCATGCTGAGCATCGCGCAGAAGTCACCGTCGCAGGAGGCGATGTACCCCTCCTCGCGCAGGAGGGCCTGCGCGAGACAGGGCACGTCCCTTCCCCCGCCGATCACCAGGTCGCCGAAGCAGTTCACCCCGAACCCAAGCGCCCTCTCCTCGCGGAGGATTGAGCGGATCGCGATCGTCGTCCTCAGCGCCTCCCGACGCTCGCCGTCGCGCACGCTCTTCACGAGGTAGCGCCCCTTCCGCGACTCCCAGAGCTCGTCGATGTCGGGCTCCGCGACCGCCGCGGCGCGCTCCCTGATGTCGGAGAGAGGGCGCACGAGGATCCGGGTCCCGAGGCTCTCCGTCATCAGGTGCCCGGCCGCGTTGGCGTTCCAGGGGAAGTTCTGCTCGCCGAAAACGACCATCCTCGATGAGGCGAGCATGCGCTTCATCGCGAGGGCGGCGAGCAGCGCGATGCCCTCCTTCTCGTTCCTGACGATCCGTGCCTGCACGCCCAGCGCCCGCAGCAGATCGCGCGCGGACCAGCGCCAGAAATCCGGCTCGTCGTACTCGATGAGGGGCCAGAAGACCAGAGGGAGCTTCCGCTCGACCAGCGGCTGGGGGTGGGAGTTCCACACCTCCGTCGGGTAGGCGGGGATGCTGAGCGGCAGGATCGCGTCCACCTCGGGCCCGATGCCGCGCACCACGCGACCCCAGTGCTCGGGGGACTCGATGGGGATCACGTCGTTCAACACACCGCAGCCGACGATGCGCCCCGCGAGCGCCTTGGTGTCAATTGTCGGCTTGCCCCGGGTGGCAAGGATGGGCTGGATCCGCGCGAGCGGCCGCTTCAGGAACTCGGCCGGCTCGACGGCAAGGAAACGCTGCGATCGGTCACTGCGCATTCATGCCTCCTCGGGCGCGCAGATCCGCGGCCCTGTCCATGATCTCCTGCCGGCCGATCCCCGCCGCCTCGTAGAGGGCGAAGATGTTCTCGTCCGGGGTCTCGGGCGGGATCGTGTGCGAGGCGGCGAGGATGTACCCGCCCCCGCCCGCGCTCATCCCGTCGATCAGCCGCTCGGCGGCACTTCGCACCTCGGCGGGGCTGGCGAAGGGCAGCAGATCCTGCGTGTCCACGCCTCCCATGAAGGCGAGCGAGTCGCCGAACTCTCGCTTCAGCTCCAGCGGATCCATCCCCGGGCAGCCGGCCTGCACGGGGTTGAGCACGTCCAGGCCGCATTCGATGAGGTCGGGAATGATCGGCCGCAGCGCGCCGCAGCAGTGGTGCGCGACCCACAGGCCGCGGGACTTGCCCACAGCGAAAAGCTCGGCCATGAGCGGCTTGATCATGCTCCGCCACGCGGAGGGGCTCATCACCATTGAGCGCTGCCCCGCCACATCGTCGCCGCACCACAGCCAGTCGATGGGGAGCTCCGCGCAAGCCCGTCGGGAAAGCTCGAGGGCGAACTCCGCGCAGCGGCGGAGCATCGCCCGCGCCAGCTCGGTATCGCCTGCCAGATCGAGGATCGCCTCCTCAAGGCCCCGCAGGCGCCAGTACATCTCGAAGGCGCAGGGAGAGACGTCGCAGCCGATGAAGTACTGCTCCCTCTGCTCGAGCAGGGGGTCCATGCGGTGAAGGAGGAAGTCCGCCTTGTCGACGGGGAAGCGGTAGGCGAGGACCTCCTCGCGGGAAGCGCCGGCAAGGGGAAAGCCCACCGGCTGGTTGAAGGCGCCCTCCTTCACCCAGCGGATCCCCCAGAAGTCGACGTGCCCCTCACCCTCGCGCTCGTGGACGATCCCCTCCATCGCGTAGTTGTTGTTCACCCAGGTCATCTTCACATCGTCCCCCATCGCGGCGCCGACCAGATCGGCGGGTATTCCGAGGAGGTCCCCCAGCCGGCGGGCCGTCTGGGGATGGAACCACATGAAGACGGGCACGCGGTCGACAGGCTCTCGCCGCAGGGCCGCGTGGACCCTCTGCTTCGGCGTCATGGGGAATGTCTACCACGAAAGCGGCGAAGCGTCAGCAGATCGCCGCGGCCTTGCAGAACTACCGCCGATGGACAGGCCCACGCGCGCATCCGTCAGAAAGGCATCCCCGTCGACCTCGGCATCGGGTTGCCGGCCGGCTGGTAGGGGCGCTCGACCGCCGCTGCTCGGCCGTCACTCGGGCTCCCGCACTCGGCGCGCGATCATCTCGAGCCTTTCGGGGAGCGCCTCGACGGGCACCCTGTCGGCTGCGCCGATGATTGCATTGCCGTCGATGGCTGCCTCCGCGATCGCCCGGGCCACCTCCTGCTCAAAGCCTTTCTCATCCTGCGAGGCGAGAAGGCAATCCTGGGCGATGCCGCCCCACAATGTGAGGCGCGGCCCGCATATCCGGCGGGCCTCGGCGAACCCCGCGTCGCTTTGCGGCGCTCCGCAGACGCCCTCGATCGCGTCGACCCCCGAAGCCGCCAGACCCGGCAGCAATCCCCTGATCGGCCCGCCGACGTGCACGACGAGCCGTGCGCCTGCGGCATGCATGGTGTCAGCGGTAGTACGGTAGCTTTCCCGCATGTGCCCCTCAAAGGCGGCGGCGGAGATGAACTGGCTGTCAAGGTTGTCCGGCGACAGCACGAGCGCCGGGCGCATTCGCGCGATCTCGGCCGCGAGGGCCTGCAGCTTCGCTTCCAACTCCCCGATCAACCGACCGATCGCCTCGGGCTCCTCGAGCAGGAGTATGAGCCCCTCCGTCCAGCCGAGGAGTGTATGGAGGATGTCCGAGAAGGGCCGCAGGGGAAGCTCAAGAACGGGCAAGTCGCCCAGCTTCGTCGCTGCCGCGCCCTCCGCCCCGCCTTCCGCCACCCGCGACAGATCCACGACGTACCTTCGCGCCTGCACGATCTGGAGGGCAGCAGCGAGATCGTCCGCGGTCTTGACGGGATACTCGGACTGCCACCAGTCCCCGTCGGGCCCCCGGGTCCACCGAGCGGCGAGCGTTCCCGACAGCGCCGTCCACTGCGTGAGCCGCTCGGCGGCGTTCTCGGTCGTCCGCACCTCGATCCCCGGAGTCTCCATCCGCCAGGGAGCCACGGGACGCCACAGCGGCACCCCGAGATCGGCGCAGATCTCCGCGAGCCCCCAGCCCCTCCACCGGGAGGGAAGGCTGCCGCGGGTGGAGTGCCAGCGATGCCACAGGGTGAGGTCCGGGAGAAAGGCGGGGGAGGCCGCCGCGCCGGCGAACAGCGCGCCGACGGAATCGGGGCGGAGGGCGCCGCGGGCGCGGGGCGCGACCCGAGCGCGGGACGGGTTCGTCATGAAAGTGCCACGTCGACGGTGAAGACCTCGATGGGCTCGCTGAAGCCTTTCGCGGATATCGTTCCCGCCGGGCGGACGGGAATCGAGGAAGGGAGGGCCTCGCGCGTTGCCTTGGACACGAGGACCTGCCCGGGCCGGGCGCCGCTTTCCAGGCGCGAAGCGAGGTTCACATTGGAGCCGATCACCGTGTAGTCCAGCCGCCGCGCGGAGCCCATGTTGCCGGCGATCACTTCCCCCGTGTTGATCCCGACCCGGATCGCGATCGCCATCCCGCCCGCGGGCTCCCATCGCCCGCGAAGCTCCGCTACCTTGCGCTGCATTGCGATTGCCGTGCGGACCGCCCGCTCGGCGTGGTCGTGCTGCTCGACGGGATCGCCGAAGAAGGCGAGCATCCCGTCGCCGATGTACTTGTCGATCGTCCCCTCGAACGAGAAGACGACCCCCGCCATCTCCTCGAAGTACTCGTTGAGCATCCGCCGGATGTCCTCGGGGGCCTGACGGGAGCTCCACGTCGTGAAGCCCGAGATGTCGCTGAAAAGGACGGTGAGCACCTTCTTCTCGCACCCTTCCAGCAGGACCGGCCTGTCGAGGATCTTTTTCAGCAGCGGGGGGGAGAAGTAGTGCTCGATGCGAGCCCGAAAGGCCGCCTTCTCCCGCTCCTGGTCCAGGAACGTCGAAGCGGATACGGCAGTAGCGGCGAACAGCATGCCCAGAGCCGGCAGCGCGATGTCCACGACGACACGCAGGAAGAGGAACAGCGCGGCGGCAGCGGCCAGGAAAAGCGCGAGCACCCCGGCGGCCACCGCGAGGAAACCGACTCCGCGCAACCG
>Ga0315286_10007432_pt1 | contig 10721 bp, 11 predicted proteins | sample YL17G10_0_MG_FD_205038 | JGI IMG/M metagenome (GOLD analysis project Ga0315286, IMG submission 205038) | Sediment microbial communities from Yellowstone Lake, YNP, Wyoming, USA - YL17G10_0 | ecosystem: Environmental > Aquatic > Freshwater > Lake > Sediment | place: USA: Wyoming | collected...
GCAGAGAATCTGCCTAAAATCGCACGGGAGAACAACCTTTTTGCGAAAAAGGTTGCTGCCAAAGAAATCTTTGGGTCGAACCTCATCCTGTCCGCGCGCGAAGCGCGCGCCACACCGCAAAAACCCTGGCGATTTTTGCAAATCGCCGAGAAAAAAACCGCAACAATTTCGGAAAGTTTAATAACGGTGGGGATAGAGAGACTCGAACTCTCACAGGATTGCTCCCACATGCACCTGAAGCATGCGTGTATACCAATTTCACCATATCCCCAATATTTTATCTTTAACTATTCAAAATACTTTTTATTCTTTCAGCTTCTGTTTTCAGCGCTCCATCATCTTTATACTCGCCATGATGACGCGTGCTATTCCCATATGTTTCTTTTTTCTGATCCAGATGAATGTTAATAACTAAATCCAAATCCTTTATGGACGCATACATATGAAAGCGCGGAAAACCGGCGCGCGCCAAGGGTCGGATAAAACTCATTTCGCTATTGTCGCCGTGCTGAAAAATATAACCAGCTCTTCGCAGCAGACTTGTCGGATTTTCTTTAATTTTTTCAATAGTTATTTTCATAGTGTCGGAGCGCCGAGAATTTCACCCCGCACCATTTCCAAGCATAACTTGCGATAATCGTTAGAGTTAGAGCGAAGCGGCTTCGCCTTAATACTCAATGATATTACAGTTATTCCCAGAAATGGTGCGGGGCGTGCTCGGATTACATGAACCTTCACCCCGTCACCAAAATCGGTCGTCGGGATGCCGGGAATCGAACCCGGTCTTCACGAACCCGAATCGCGCGTACTACCGGTATACTACATCCCGTTATTTTTTGGTGACGGGGCGGGTCATGCATAATACCACTATACCACGCTCCGTAAAAAATTATGTGCCGCGGGAGAGACTCGAACTCTCAATTTCTTGCGAAAACTAGTTCCTAAGACTAGCGCGTATGCCAATTCCGCCACCGCGGCCTATACTATCTCATTTTTAACTTTCCTGAGTATCTCTACAACTTTCTCATTTTTGCGCAAATTGTCAACCGACTTGACTATAGCATCAGCTTTTTCCGCCCAGGACAGCTGTTTTGACAAAAAAATATGCGCCGACTTGTTGTCCGGTTTTTTTTCGATATATTTGGCAACTATCGCATACCACAGTTGAAAAGTTTCACGCGTCACGCCTATGCCAACTTCTATCTTTGGAACATTGTTGAAATAATGCACAACTTTTTCCCAATTGTTATATTCACCATAGGCAAGTTCGTCTTCCAATTGTTTAGCCGACTGGTGCCAGAAATCAACTGTCCCGGGAATTTCATAAAATTTATATTTATTTAAAATTTCCTCCCGCTTCATATCGCAATACAAATGAAATTTCCAACCAGCCTGGAAAGGAGTGAGCCCGGAGAAATTCAAATCCAGCGGAGAAAAACAGCGGTGCGTGTCCTTTCTTTTTATGCTTTCATCAATCCGGCGGATGTCCGGAAAGACACAGCCCAGCATAAACTCATCTTCAAAATTCGGCAGGGCCGGATTTTTTTCGAAATACCTGCGGGCGTAAATGATATGGGAAACTATTGAAGCCATAACTTTGTATTTTGTATTTGTATTATATATGATTGTGGGTCTGTGCAGAATCGAACTGCAGACCTTACGGATGTGAACCGTACGCTCTAACCAGCTGAGCTACAGACCCAAATATTAAATTTTTTATTTAAAAGTAACTTAGATAAGTTCAGCGTGCGAAATATGATATTACAAATTCAAGTGAGCGAGCGTTAAAAAAGTTTTAGGTCCGCCGCGGGGCAACCAAAACTTTTAGCGAACGAGCGCAGAATTTGTTAGCATATTTCGCCTGCTGAGAGTTCTTTTTGTTACTTTTTCTTGCGGAAAGAAAAAGTAAGGCTATTACTTTACCCAGTGCTTGCTTTTTATCTCCTTATCCTCCTCTTCCTTCTTTTCTTCAATTTTTACTTTCGCCATTTGGCGCAGTTTTTCCAAGTCTTCTTTATTAAGTTTTTCTGCTCGTTTTAATAAATCAGATTTTTTATTTTTCCCCGCGTCTTCAATGACTTCGGAAAGAAGCACGTCTAAAATCGCGCCGATTTTGGGACCGGGTTTGAGTTGCAAATCTTTCATCAGATCATTGCCGTTGATTTTGAGCATCTTCACTGAAACTGCATCATGCGACAGCTTGTCAATCATATATTCCAGATGGCGCAATTTATACGGCTTGGCTTTCGGCGTGCCGGAACCCAGGCGATCGGAAATGCGCACATCAATCAAATCTTTCATATTTTCCAGTCCCACTTTTTGGATGAGCCGGCGCACCGAACTTTCCCCGACCTCTTCGGGATTGTAATAAAACATATGATTATCCACGAGTAATTTTACTTTTTCAATTGTTTCACGTGAAAAACGCAGACGCTCCAGAATTTTGGCTGACACTCGCGCCCCGACATGGTCGTGATTATAGAAAGTCGCAAATTCTCCTTCGCCCCTTTTGGTTTGCGGTTTAGCAATGTCATGGAGAAGCGCTGCCAAGCGCACTTCGAGTTTAGGCGACGGACAGTGTTTCAAAGATAAAATGCTGTGCTTGTAAATTGTATATATATGATGGCGATTCTGCGCGACACCCACACCTTTTTCCAGCTCCGGAATAATATATTCCAAAAGGTTAGTTTCATGGAGCATATCAATTCCTTCAGATGGATTGTCAGAAATAATAATTTTCGCCAGTTCGTCTTTAATACGCTCGAGCGCAATGTGTTTCAAATCTTGGCTGTATTTTTTTACAGCTTCCAGAGTTTTCTTTTCTATTTTGTAGCCAAGTTCAGCATGAAATCTGACTGCGCGCATCATGCGTAGCGCGTCCTCGTCAAACCGTTCATGCGCGTCGCCCACCGCGCGGATTAATTTATTTTTTATATCTTCTTGCCCGCCAAACAAATCTACAATTTCATAATCATTTTGTGCTTTGTTTTTTGTGTTTTGTAACTTGTTTGTTTTTTGTGTTTTGTAACTTGTGATTTTTAATGCTATGGCATTAATAGTAAAGTCCCTCCGGCTCAAATCTTCTTCCAAAGTTCTGGCAAATTCCACTTTATCCGGCCGGCGCTTGTCAGAATATTTTGATTCTATTCGATAAGTAGTTACTTCGATTACATCATGTTCTTTTTTATCATTTCCATTTTTAATAAACGGTTCGACTTTCACGCCCACGGTTCCAAACTCATTTTCATAAAAACTGTCTGGAAAAATTTTTTGCACTTCATCCGGTTTGGCATTAGTCGCCACATCCCAATCTTTTGGCATACGCTCTGCGATTATATCTCTTACGCATCCGCCCACGATAAAAGCCTCAAAGTCTGATTCTTCCAGCTTTTGTAAAACTTCTATAACTTCTTTTGGAATTTTTTTAAGCATAGTGTTTACACTGAGCTTGTCGAAGTGTGCCCCCAGCACGAATCGGACGCACATCTATCCCTTAGGACGGGACTGTTCTATCCATTGAACTATGGGGGCGGATTTATATTATATTAGTGGACGCGAGAGGACTCGAACCTCTGACCTTTTCCATGTCAAGGAAACGCTCTAACCAACTGAGCTACGTGTCCAAATGCATATTTTTTTATTACAAAGACTCGCTTGTTTTTACCGGATCGGGAGCGGGAGCAACTTTTATTTCTTCAACTTCTTCAGCCACAACTTCTTCTACTTTGGGCTTGGCAATTTCATGAAAAAACAGAATCCAGACAGTTTGCGCGAAGGTTTCATAAACCGCCCTCATAAAAAGCGTAATCGCGAGAATAATAACAGCTCCGATTCCAATGGCGATGGCTACACTGATTCCTTTGAACGCCAGGTAAAGAACTGAACCCAGCGCAACCAACACTGCCGCAAAAGGAACCAATAATATAATCAGCGACAACCCCAGAACCATGCCGAGTAGAATAAAAATAAGCCCCATAATAATACTCACGCCCAAATTTTTGCGTAAAAGTGCGTAGGCATTTTCAATTGAAGCCCAAATTTTCAGATCTCCCAGCACCGCATAAATGCTTCCATAAACTCTAATATAAACACTAAGGATTATGAACGGAATAAGAATAACTATCGCCAAAAGCGCCAGCAATACCGCAAAAATATAGGACTTATTTAAAACCAGAATAACAATGGGGGTGGCCAAAATAATCACAGCCAGGAAAATAAACACCGCGCTTAAAAATCCAATGCCCAGGATTTTCCAGAAATATTTTTTTCCTTCACGTACTCCGGATTTGAATTCAATCGGTTCATTTTTAAGAGTTTTTTCAATTGATTTTATCAGCGCGCCACGCCCGATGATTCCCAGCACCAGAAACAAAATGAAAAGAACAAATAAGACAATTCCAGCGCTGATCATTAGCGTGGCGTGGTCAGCCACAAAGCTCATTGCTCTTTCTTCGGTTATTTTGCCGCCGCCAAAATCTTTTCCATTTCCGGGAGAATAATTAAAAGAGCTTCCAGCGCTGGCAAGCGACGCGAAAAAACCAAACCACCAGAGTTTTTTATTTTTCCAGGTAATCTCGGCGGCCTTTTTAATAATATCCAGATAATTAATTTTGGACATTTTTTTGAATTAAGCTGTTTTTGTTTCAGTCTCTACTTTTTTCTCTTCAACTTTGTGCTCTCGTTTTTTAAGTCCCACTATTTCATTAAACTCATCCTGTTCGATAACTTCTTTCTCAATCAGCACGCTCACAATTTTTTCCAGAACTTCTTTTTTCTCGCGAATGATTCTCTCGGCCGTAGCATGCGCTTCAGCGATAAATTTGGTCACTTGTTTGTCAATATCCTCGGCGGTTTTTTCCGAATAATTTTTTTCTTCAGAAATTTCCCGGCCCAAAAACACCAACTCTTCCTTGTGCCCGAAGGTCCGCGGCCCGAGTTCGCTCATGCCAAAGCGGGTGACCAGATTGCGCGCCATCGCGGTCGCCCGCTCCAAATCATTGGACGCGCCAGTGGTTACATCGCCAAAAACTATCTCTTCGCTCACATAACCGCCCAGCAGCACTGCCAGTTCCGAGAGAAAATAATTTTTGGAATGCAATCGCCGGTCTTTTTCCGGAGCGGACAACGTGTAGCCTCCGGCCTGCCCGCGCGAAATTATGGAAACTTTTTGCACTGGATCGGCATGCTCGAGACTGGCTCCCAAAAGAGCGTGCCCGGCTTCATGATAGGCGATAATTTTCTTTTCCTGTTCGTCAATTATCCGGCTTTTTCTTTCCGGCCCTAAAATAACTTTTTCAATGGATTCTGTGAGTTCCGCCATTCCAAGCTGCTTTTTGCCTCTGCGAGCAGCCAGGATTGCCGCTTCATTCACCAAATTGGAAAGATCGGCGCCGGAAAATCCAGAAGTTCTTTCCGCAATTACGCGCAGGTTCACTTTTGGTTCAAAGGGTTTGTTTTTAGAATGAATTTGGAGAATTGCCAGTCTTTCTTCAATGTCCGGCAAATCCATTACCACGCGCCGGTCAAAACGCCCAGGCCGCAGAAGCGCCGGATCCAAAACATCCGGACGGTTGGTCGCCGCCACCACAATTACGTTGGTATTAGTGTCGAAGCCGTCCATTTCCACTAAAATCTGGTTGAGCGTCTGCTCCCGTTCATCATGTCCGCCGCCCAGTCCTGCTCCGCGATGCCGCCCGACTGCGTCAATTTCATCAATGAAAACAATGGCGGGCGCATTTTTCTTGGCTTGTTTGAAAAGATCCCGCACGCGCGAAGCGCCGACGCCCACAAACATTTCTACAAATTCTGATCCGGAAATATTGAAAAATGGCACATTAGCTTCTCCGGCCACCGCTTTGGCAATCAGAGTCTTGCCCGTTCCCGGAGGACCCAAAAGCAAAACACCTTTGGGAATTTTCGCGCCGAGCTTCAAAAATTTGCCAGGACTTTTCAAAAATTCGACAATTTCCCGCAGTTCTTCCTTGGCCTCCTTGGCTCCGGCCACATCCGCAAAAGTCACCCGGTTTTTTTTATCCTTGGGATCAGTCATGCGGGCGCGAGACATTCCAAAAGACAGCGCCTGCGTATTTCCTCTTTGCGCCTGCCGCAGCATAAACCAGATGAAAGCCGCGATTAAAATAAATGGTAAAAGAAAGGGAAGAATTGTGCCCAACCACATTGAAGTGGATGACGGCCCTTTGATTTCAATATTCACCGCGCTCAGTTTCCCCTGATCTACCCCATAGTTTTTGAGCGATTCAGTGAGCCCGGTTTCCTGTTCTTTGGTTGATTTTTCTTCCGTCCCGTCCGTAAGAGTGACGGCCAAATCATTGTTATCCACAGAAATTTGCTTGACCTTGCTATCATTAATCTGGGCCACCAGCGCGCTCAGAGCCACCTCGGCCGGCTTTTTGGTCGGACCGGAATAGAGGACAAACAGCCCGGAAATCAAAAGGAATAAAAACAACATTAAAAGGATATTTTTGGCTAAATTTTTCATAATAAAATTAACTTGTAACAAACAACTCACAACCTACAACAAAATTTTAAAAACCTTGCTAGTTGTTAGTTGTCAGTCGTTAGTTGTTAAGTTCGGATATTATAACCTTATCACCAATGCGTGTCAATTTCAACCCTTTAAACACCATCACCTGGCGCTTGCCCTTGGTGCTTTTGAGCGCTTTCAGAATCTCTTCCACATGCGCCGCGTCAATATCCTTGAGATCCTTTTTAGCTTTTTCAACCGCTTTCAAAATTATTCTTCTTTGCAAGGCTGGATGCAAGTCCATCAATTTTTTAACAGACAAACTACTTGCGCTATCCGTCTTATTTGTCCTATCCGTCCTATAAATTTCACTCGCGATTTTTTCCAAAAGATCCGCGTCTTCGGCAATCGAACTTACTGCGCCTAAAATCGTTTTCCTCAACTGCGGATTGAAATTTTTTTCGAGGTACGGAATCAGCTGATTGCGCACCTTGTTTCTGAAAAATAAATTTTTTTTGTTAGTTCTATCCGTCCTATATGTCTTATCCGTCCTATCCAAATAATTAAGAATTTCTTTTCTTGAAATTCCCAGCATTGGCCGGATGATTTTTCCTGATTTATATTTCATCGCCGACAAACCAGTGAGTCCCGAGCCGCGCATCACGCGCATCAAAAATGTTTCCGCCTGATCATCGGCGTTGTGCGCCACTGCGACAAAATCAAAAGCATTCTCCTTACGCACTTCTTCAAAAAAATTGTAACGAATTTCACGCAGATTATTTTCCGTGGCTTTGGTATTTTTCGGATTAAGCACGGCGATTTCTAGATTATGTTTTTCTGCCAGCTCCCGCACAAACTCTTCATCCTTGTCTGAATCTTTCCCGCGCAGCCCATAATTTACATGCGCCACAATCAGCTCCAGGTCATACTTCGGCGCGATTTTGGCCAGCACTTCCAGCAGGCACACGCTGTCCGGCCCGCCTGACACGCCCAAAACAATCTTCGACCCTTTTGTCCAAAGATTATTCTGAAACGCGGTGTTTTGAATTTTTTTAACTAAATTACTCATAAATGTTTCCTGATTATCTCCGCGGTTTTAGCGATGGCTTCGGAAAGTTTGCCTTCCTCGTTAAATACCGTGTAGTCATAAATATCAGCATGTCTCATCCATTCTATTGTATATTCCATTCTTTCCTGGACATATTCTTCTGAAACATTATCGCGCCGGCGGATGCGGTCTTCAAGAATTTTAAGATCCGAGACAGTTACCAGGATTGCTGGAATTTCAGGATACAATTTTTTGGCGGTGACCACACCTTTCCATTCGATCTTCCAAACTCCAACGTGGCCCGAATTTTTCACGCGCTCGATTTCTTCGTTGGTTACGCCGTAAAAATTACCGTTGTATTCCTCGGCCCATTCCACAAATTCTCCCTCGCCGCACCGGCGGGCAAATTCTTCCTTGCTGATGAAATAATACGGCTTGCCCGGCTCTTCGCCCGGACGCATTTTGCGGGTAGTGGTTGTGATCACCCGCTCAATCGGAAAATATTTCCGCAAGCCTTCAATAATCGAATCCTCACCGGCACCCGACGGTCCGGAGATGATAAAAATTTTTGATTTCATATGCTTTAATAATACCATAAATTTAAGAAGCGCCGTGAAGCGCTTCTTTTTATTTAGACATTTATTTCTCTTTCTCTGTCTTCCTGTCTCGCTGCTGCTTCTTCTTCAATACTGTCTACAAATCTTACTGTTCCGTCTTTCATCTGTATAGCGCGTTTCTTTTTTTTATTTTCTGTCTGCTCAGAAGACATCGGCGGCATTTCTCCTGGCTTTGGCATTCTCATTACTTCTGGCATATTTTTATTTAAAGTTAATAATTACTCTTCCCTTGCCAATATTATAGCCAATTAAACAAACTCGTGCAAATTGGCAAAAGATCTACTTTTTCGTTTTCTCTTTTTCAGCTTTAGCCTTCTTTTCCTTTGGCTCTTTCTTGGTCTTCTCGGCTTTGGCCGGCTTTTCTGCTTTTTCCTTGGCTGGCTTTTTGGCTTTCTTTTCGGGCTTATCTGTCTTGGCTTTCTTTTCAACCTTTTCTTCTTTAACTTCCTCCTTGGTTTCTTCAGCTTCTTTAGAAGCGGCCTTACCAGTTACCAAAACTAATCCCATTCTATGTTCTTTCGGTTCAATGGACAGAATCTTCCAGGAATATTCACCGCCGACCTTGATCAGTTCGTTGATATTCTTCCCCGGAAACATTTCGCCCATTTCGCTCACGTGAGCGAGGCCATGGATGTCCTTATTGAGATAGACAAATGCGCCGAAATGATTGATGCGATGCACAGTGCCTTTCACAGTGTCTCCGATTTTATACTCCAGCTTGCTCCATGGATCCTTTTCCAGCGCCCGCATCGAAAGAGAAATTTTTTCATTCTCAAGCCCGATAATCTGCGCGCTGACTTTCTGCCCGACTTTCACAATGTCGCGCGGATTTTCAATCAACTGCCAGGCCAGTTCGGAAATATGCACCAGGCCTTCCAATTTGCTTTCTTCAGTCAGATTAGTCGTGTCCACATTCGGAGCGAAGAATTTCACAAAAGCGCCGAAGTCAACTACGCCGCTAATTTCTCCCTGAACTACATCGCCGATCTGCAGGCCGGAAATAACTTCGCGGTCTTTTTCTTTTTGCGCGGCCTTTTCGCTTACAATCAATTTTTCCGTTTCGCGGTCAGCGTCCAAAATGCGCACTTCCAATTCTTGAGAAACGAGCTTTTTGAGCAAAGTCAAAATCTTATTCTTGTCGCCGTCCTCCACGCGCGGATAATTCTTGCTGGAAAGCTGGGACACCGGCAAAAATCCGGAAATGCCATTGATTTCCACCAAGAGTCCGCCCTTATTGGCGCTCAAAACTTTGGTCGACACCTTTTCCTGCGTGTCTTTTTTGCTTTCCAAATCTTCCCAGGCTTTTTCATATGATGCCTCGCGGATGGAAAGTTCGATGTATCCGTCTTCGTTTTCCAGATCCGTGATTGTCGCCGTCACTTTATGCCCGACTTTCAATTTGCCTGTTCCCATGCCGTCTTTCATTTCACGGCCAAGAACAATGCCTGTTCCAAACGGCTCGATGTCCAGATAAACGGCGTTGGTTCCGACTTCAATTACTTTTCCTTCAATCACGTCGCCAACATTAGGAAACCGCACATCCGAACTTTCCAAAAGCTCCGCCATCGGCGAAAGCTCTTCCGATGTTTCATCTTTTGTCTTTTTAGCAGTTGAAGATTTTTTGGCAGCCTTTGGTTTTTCTTCCGTCAGCTTGTCCACTTCTTCCGCCAGTTTGTCTAAAATGTTTGCCATAATATTTTATTAGAATTTAAAAAAATTTCCTGTTGAAAGGAAATTATTAAGAATATCGCACAAGCATTAAATCATGCTTATATTAAATTTTCTTAATAATTAACCGTAAAACTAGTATAAGTTGTTTTAAAATATCTGTCAAGCGGGCTATAAAAAGCTCGGCTTTAAGGATCTAAAAAAGCCGAGCTTTGGAAAAACCAAAATAATAAAAAAGAGGCCCGTGATTTCACGTTCCTCTTAGCTCTTGAGTTTCAAGGGTTTAGAGCCAACCTATTTGCTGCGTGTCAACTTTTCCGCACTGGTCTGTTTTTCTCCTTTCTGCTCTCCTTGCCAAAAACCTCTTGACAAAGATTTGCGATTTACGTCTTTGTCTATAGCCTCGATTTGCATCAATAGAAAAATAATTTTGCAATAGCTTGAAAGCCATGATTGTTACGCATGGCGTAATCCAAAAACTCAAGAATGAAAAAAACTATAATTACCGATATGGCAAAAAACATCTTTTCTTTCATGTTTTACCTCCAAAATATATTTGCCCACAGGGCATAATAGCAATTGCTTAGATAACCAAACAATCGCTATTTTGCCCTCTGGATCTTTGTCAAAAAGCTATTCTTATACTGACTTAGTATCTTAGCAAACTTATCGTCAAATGTCAAGGGCTGTGCTATAAAAAGGCTTATATAAGCCCCTCAAAATCCTTCGGGTTTTTATACTTGCTTTAAACAAGCCTTTTTATGGAAAACTAGGTTTTGGCTGTTTTTAGAGTCACTTAGCGTCCCAAGGACTTGAAAAAAAAATCATTAGATGCTAAACTTAGTATGCGAAAAGCGCACTACAAAAGCGCACATTCGAAAAGTTCGTAGATTCGCATTTAATT
>Ga0315286_10007433_pt1 | contig 10720 bp, 5 predicted proteins | sample YL17G10_0_MG_FD_205038 | JGI IMG/M metagenome (GOLD analysis project Ga0315286, IMG submission 205038) | Sediment microbial communities from Yellowstone Lake, YNP, Wyoming, USA - YL17G10_0 | ecosystem: Environmental > Aquatic > Freshwater > Lake > Sediment | place: USA: Wyoming | collected...
TCTTGACAGCGATTGGCCTCTTGCTTAAGATCGAACCCAAGTCTGGGAGATCGTTTAATGGCAGGACGACAGGCTCTGGCCCTGTTAGTGGGGGTTCGAATCCTCCTCTCCCAACAAGAAGGCTGTAATATCGTACAGAAGACCATTGCCGCCACTGGCGTCTACCCGGCGGCGCCCCGGACGCCTCACGATCCTCTTCTCCTGTAGCAAGCTCCTCACCGTTTCACCTTGACGCTGAACCCACCTTTCCATAGTCTGAGCGAGTCTTCCCTCACGGAGGTGGCTATGCAGAGGTTCATCGCATCAGTGGGGTTGGTCTCGTTCGTCGTTGCTCTCGGCGTTGTGTCTCTCGCGGCAACCCAGACCTTCACCAACGACACGGGAAGCGCGGTCACCGGCATCAAGATCACGTTCTCGGACATGGTGTGGGTGACTGAGTGGGATAGGGCCATCTTCACGTCCGAGAGCCCCGTCGGGGTGGCAACCGAGATCACCTTCAGCGGTGGCACGCTTCCAGCCCTAGCCACGTTCTCCGTCACATGGGGTGAGGCGTACGTGGCGGTCACGGGGTACACCTGGCTGACCGGAAGTGGAACGGTAGCTGGCTCGCCCACCGCCTCAGCGACCAACGGCCCTCTGACGTATGAACAGATTATGTCCCAGATTGCGCACTACCCTGGACCCGATGAGCCGCTCTATCAACCCAAGGACGGCGAGCAGATCTGGTTGACGGACCTCGAAGGCCATGCTGACATCTACGACAACGACTCCATCAAGATCAACTACGCGCCTGGCTTCGACAAGAAGCAGATTGCACGCATCGATGTCTATCGCAACGGCGTGAAACTGCGCTTTGTCCCAGCGATGTTCGACGTCTTGACGAACGACCAGATGAAGACGTTCGACGGGAATCCGCAAGAGAACACTCCGAGAAGTAGCCACACGGATCACGCGGTCGTTGGTTACCGGTACTCGTTCCGCTTCTACAAGCTTGGCTCTAGTGTCGTAGACAGAGTGTTGTCGGCTACGGTTCAGAACCCGGTCTCGTTCTCAGGCGAGTACCTGATGGCGAACATCAGCCACAACTGGTGGAGCGCTCTGTACCCGGGCCAGTTCTATGGACTTGAGCCCGCGGCGTTCTTTGCAGATGTGAAAGCGCTAGGGTTCAGAGGGGTGCAAGTCGAGATCAACCTATTCATGGACGACATGTCGTCGAATGAGGTCTTCCCCATCTACGAATACGACCCGCAGCGGATGATGGACTACCAAAGGACAGCCACCGATGATGAGATCAAAACCATCCTGCAGTACATCAAGGCTGCGGGGCTGGATGCGGAAGTGCGGATTGAATTCACGATGACGCAGGATCTCGTGAGGAGTCATCCCAACGAGAACATCACTCGAGAGCTCATCCAGCCAAGAAGTGTCGCGACGTGGTTCGAGAACTACGCAGCCCTATGCGAGCACTATGCCAAACTGGCAGAGGAGAACCATGCGGAGTATTTCTGCCCGATGGTCGAGCTGCAATCAATGGGGCAGTACACAGACCGAGTAGAAGCCTTGCTGACAAGAGTCGATGCGGTGTTCTCTGGGACCTTGGCCGTTTCGGAAGCGACCAACATCTACGGTCTGGGTTTTGAGCTTCCAGAGTGGCACGTAGGGCGCTTCTGGGGATACGACAGCATGGTCATCGGGATGAACTCGTGGGGCCTACCGTTGGAGACGCAGGAAGATCAAAGGTACTCTACGGTTCTTGAGAGGTTTGTGGCCTTTTGGAGACCCTTCGTCGAGGAGTACCGCCGGCTCTACCCGGGCCACAAGATCGTCTTCGAAGAGATTGGCCTATTCAACTACGATGGGACTCTCTTCGGATACCCGCATGAGGTCACGAACCAGGTTCGGGACGACCAAGAAGTCGCCGACTACTGGGCAGCGGCGTTTGGCGGACTGCGGGCGCTTGGGATGGATGGCATTGCCGTCTGGAACATTGGCATCAGGGATCCCAATGTCTTCACAGGGAGCAGTACGCTGAACCAGCCACCCCTTATCTACACCATCACTTCTTTCATCCAGTGACCCAGGGGACCCAAGTGCAGGGTCCCGACAGACAGTCCCCTGCCGGCATCCCCGGCGGTCGGGAGAGTGACTACACTCGATAGGGCGCGCGCCGGAGTTCCGGGATCGTCCCACACTCCAAGCCCAGAGCGTCAGGAGCTCCACGGTCTCGGGGCCGAGTTCGGTGAGAGTTCGAAGGTCGTCCGCTACGATGAGCCGATTGTGAGTTGTGCGTCCCCTCAGCCCGAGGACTGCGGGAGTCCAAGAGTAGTTCCGTAACGGGTGTCCAAATGGGTTCAGGCGCCGCCCCACCTGGAGCTCGTCCCAAGGGACGGCCCTGGGCGGAGTTCACTATGGCTCGCCGTCTCATAGCGCTGAAAGCGCCGCAATCTCCTCCATCAATCGAGGCGGCAAAGTTCTAAGATCGTCCTCCACTCCCAACTAGTAGGCTGTAATATCGTAGAGAAGGCTATTGCCGCCACTGACATCTGCCCGGCGGCGTCACCCGAGACCTCACTCCCCTCTTCTCCGAAGGCAACCCCCGCACCGTTCCGCATTGACGCTGAACCCACCTTTCCATAGTCTGAGCGAGTCGTCCCTCACGGAGGTGGGCATGCAGAGGCTCTTCACGTCACTGGGGTTAGTCTCGCTTGTCGTCGCGTTCGGCGTTGTATCGCTTGCAGCAACTCAGACCTTCACCAACGACACGGGAAGCGCTGTCACCGGCATCAAGATCACCTTCTCAGACATGGTGTGGGTGACGGCGTGGGACAAGGCTGTCTTCCCGACTGAGGCACCTGTTGGTGTGGCTCAAGAGATCACCTTCAGCGGCGGGACACTCCAGAGCCAGGGCAAGTTCAGCGTCACGTGGGGTGAGGCGTACGCCTCCGTCACGGGCTATACCTGGTTGAGCGGGGGCGGCGTATCGGTTGGCTCGCTTGCATCGTCAGCAGGCCCGGCCGCATCGACCCCCGCAGGACAGGTGGAGTCGATGGGCTTCGCGACGACGAGCGACACGCCGACTGTAGTTGGCGACATCCTCAACCCGGCGTACTTCGCCCACGGAGCGTACGTGATGCAGGGCGTGAGTGACCGCGACAAGGTCTTCGCTCTGCCGCTGAGAGGTGTCCCCGAGTTGGCCTTCCTGCCGACCGCCACCGGCATGGATCTGGCGAGCGTGACCTGGAGCCTCGCGATCAGCCATCGGGAAGGAATCGGCGCCGAGATCCGCGACAACACCCTCTACATCTGGGGCAATGACCCGACTTGGGCGGGCTACGGCACCGTGACCCTGAGCGCTCTGATGGCCAATGCGCAGACAGGCTCAGTCACGATCCCGGTGATCGTCTTCCGCACGGACAAGACCCTCATCAACGCAGACGGCAAGAAAGACTACTTCGTTCCCTGGTCGCCGCAACTCGACATCAACCGCGTCCTCTCCGTCGAGGAGCACATGCGAAAGTACGGCAAGGCGGACGCCGGGCTGCTGGATCGCACCCTCCGCTTCTCCGCTTGGGACAAGATGCGGTACGTCAAGGGAGGAAGGATCATTGGCTGGGTCAATGAGACGCGCGGAGCTCCCGAACCCTACGTCCTCGCACGCGTTGATGAGGCGTTCCGTGAATTGCGGCGGATTGGGTGTGACGGCGTCGAGTTCTGGCGGAACTACTACATGGAGTCCCCGTCCGCGGCTTGTCCGACGGAAGTCTTCGATCGATGGACGCCGGGCTTGTCCATGACGGACGAAGAGGTTCTGTACGCCATCAACGAGGCACATCTACAAGGGCTTCGCATTCTCTGGACGCCGGATGTTGCTGAGACGCTCGGAGCGCTCAGAGTCTTCTCGACGCCTGACATCGAAGGCTGGTTCAACTGCTACTCCGACATCGTTGCCAAGAATGCCCGCATCGCGCAAAGCGCGGGAGCAGATTACTTCACCGTCGTCAACAACCTGCTGCCGGAGGCCTTCCCTTGGCCGTACCGCGGAGCTTCTGTCTGGAACACGAAGATGCAGAGCATTCTTCGCGAAGACGTGCGACCGGTCTACGCTGGCCCGGTCGCCCACATGCCCGGCGGCATCGACCTGTCGCATGGAAACATGGACCTGGTCCCCTTCGATCAGCAAGTCGACATCGTTGGAGTGAACAACCTGTTTCCCCATCTGGTGAGGTCGACAGATCCAACATTCGAGGAGGTACGAGACGCTGTGCGAGAGAGGGTCATCGAAGCGTACTGCGTCCCTCTCCAAGAGCGGCTGAACAAGCCGATGTTCACTGCCGAGGGCTTCACCGCTAGCTACGATGGCTTCCTTGCGCTCCTGGACTGCAGCGAAGGCTACTCATGTGGCATGCCGGCAAACGCCGTGTACGACGGTGGGGAACAGGCCACGTGGTACCGCGCTTGGTTCGAGGTGGAGAAGGAGTACCCCTTCCTCTTCGGTCTGGGCTGGGGGTTCTGGCCCCTCAGACTCGGCCTGGGAGGGGTCGGCGACCTCGGGACTGACCCACGGCTGAAACCCGCGGAGAGGGAGATTGCCCGGGCCTATGGAGCGCCCGATCCGTTCGCCACTGTCTGGGTTGACGGCGACCCCACGGATTGGACCGATGCGCCCTTCACCCTACAGGACGCGCCCAACGACGCACTCCTACCCGGACCAGACCTTCTATCCATTGCGATCAAGCGGGATGACGCCTATACGTATCTCGGTATCTGGCTGTCTGCAAGTGTCCCCGCTGCTGGTGGATTCACGATTCTCATCGACACGAACAAGGATGCATCTGGAGACGTGCCGATCATCGTGTCACCGATCGAGCTCGCCCCGTGGTGGATTGTCACGATGTACGAATCGATCGCGAAGTGGGGTGTGGTACGAGGACTCCTTGACATCAACTCAAACGATGCCAACACCTTCTTCGAGCTAAGAATCCCGCGCGCCCTGCTGAAGGAGGACGTCAGGCCTGTGGCGTTCAAGGTGGTACTCGAAGACAGGGCAGGCTTGAATGCCAAGAATCCTCGCACCCTCGATGAGGCAGGTTGGCTTGCGGTGCCAGCACGAGGCGTCAATGCGGGAGGCTGACTGCGGAGCCGGACGACCTCCCGTGGTCTACCCCGGTCTGTGCCGTGCCCAAAGCGCTGCATTTCTGTGCCGAAGACCTTGCTCAGTCCTGCACCGAATCCTGTGCCGCTGACTTCACGAGCGTCTCCGCCTCCCTTATGATCTCCTCGAAGGAGGGCTGGTGGATGAAGAGGCTAGGTGTCGTGTTGTTGTCTGGGTTGCTGCTGTTTGCTCTGTCTTGCCTCGGCGCGAACGAGATAACGAGCGAGCCAGTGGAGTTCACCACGACCACCGATACCCCGACGGTGATTGGGGCGGTCCTCAACCCGGCATACTTCGCCAACGCGGCCTACGTGCTGCAGGGCGTAGAAGATCGCGACAAGGTCTTCGCCTTGCCGCTGAGAGGTGTCCCCGAACTGGCCTTCCTTCCAACTTCCGCTGGCCTTGACCCGGCGAGCGTGACGTGGAGTCTCCAGGTCAGCCACCCCGAGGGAATCGGGGCCGAGATCGCAGACAACACCCTCTACATCTGGGGAAATGGCGCCTCGTGGTCGGGCTACGGTACCGTGACCCTGAGCGGGGCAACGGCCGATGCGCAGACAGGCTCGGTGACCATCCCTGTGACCGTCTTCCGAAGTGACAAGACCCTCGTCAATTCTCAGGGGAAGAAGGACTACTTCGTCCCGTGGTCGCCGCAGCTCGACATTAACCGAATCCTCTCAGTCGAAGAGCACATGCGGAAGTACAACAAGGATGACGGCCTTCTCGACCGGATGATCCGATTCTCGCGATGGCGCCTCATGGAGTACCGGAAAGACGTTGACGTAATGACTCTATGGTTCAATGAGCTGATCCCCTATGCAGGAGGATGGGATGAACAGGCCCAGTTCGCGCTTGTCGATGTGTTCCTAGGGGAGTTCCTGCGGAACGGGGTCAACGGGGTTCGCATGGGGAACGCCTACTACTTCCCAGGGCTGACGGGAACGGAGATAGCCCCGCGCTATGACGTCGCGTGGTTCGGTGTCACTAAGCGTCCCGAGGAGATCGCCTATGTCGTCAACGAAGCGCACCGCCTTGGCATGTCAGTTCTGCTGGGCAACACATACTATCCGCACGTCGCAGAGCGCGGATACGAGCTCTTCGATGCGAACCCTACCCCACTGAACGCCTTCTACGCTAACGTTGAGAAGCAGAATCACACGTCCCTCCTTGAGTGGACCGCGCTAGGCATGGATATGGTTGAGATCGGCAGTGGGCTAGAGTCACCGCACGCCTATCCCGACACGAGTCAGGAAGCTACCTTCATCAACGACGCGCTCGCCGGAATGGCAGATGGTGCAAGGCAAGCGTACCCAGGCCCAATTGCCCACTATGGCAATCCTTTTGGAACCCTCTTCCCTGGTAAGATCATGCTGGACGCCCCGTTGTGGGAGCATTTCGACGTGATCGGTGCTGGGCTTGGCGCGCTGCGCCTCACTCCGTATGCTTCGCCGACGCTGGAGCAGCTCGTGCAGGGTTGGAAGCGCACAATCCGCGACGTCTTCAGCCCCTTCCAGCAACGCTACGACAAACCCTTCCTCGCACTGGACAACGGCTGCTTCGCTGTGGCGGGCTGCGCCAACTGGGGCTCCTACTGCCACTTGATCCCCGAGGCGAGATTCTCTTCGTCCGCGACCAGCCTAAGAGAGATGCAACTGTACTACCTGTCTCAGGATGCGGCATTCAAGGAGATGGAGGGGTATTTCGGCCCAGGCTGGCACTACTACTCACTGACGCCATACGACGTTGGCAGTGTGCGAGATCGCAGCATCAATCCGAGGATGAAGGTCGAAGACGTTATTCAGCTCCTGTTTCTCGGTGGTACCACACCGCGCAAGATCACTATCGATGGTAGTCTGTCGGATTGGCAGGACGTTCCCATCACTGCGAGTGATCCTGCCGGGGATTCCCATGGCGCGAACGACCTTGTCGCACTTCGCTTTGCTGAGGATGATGAGTATTACTTCTTCCGGGTGGACTACACTGCGCCACCCGCGGGGTTCTTAAGCATCGATCTGGACGCCGGTGGTGACGCTAGGCGCGACGCATTCCTATTGCTCAACAACGTCTACACAGCTGACGGCACCTGGTGGGGCGACTCCTTTGTACACCGCTCAGATGGGCGCAAGATTGGCTTCGTGGACTCGATCGATTCAGGGGCTTCCATCGAGTTGCGGGTTGCTAAGCGCTTCCTGCAGGGCATTCTCAGCGCGAGCTCTCTGCGTGTTCACCTAGTCCACTGTGACAAGCAGTGGAAGGTTGAGGATGAGACCGGCTGGTTCCGCGTCTCTGGATAGGCCCACTAGTGGCGAGCTCCGCACCGCTAGGCCATTGGCGGCAATCTAGCACTCCGCGAGGCAAGCCTGCTCCAGGAGCCGACAGTCCGTCGCCACTCCGCGATGGTCACGCGCGTTCTCCAGACGGTCCCCGGGCTTCACGACAGCACAGCTCTGTCAGCGGTTCAGGAACCAGCCTCACGTCATGGACAAAGGTGCGGCCGCCCGATAGGTCTGGCCAGATGCACTCGCGATTGTGAAGCATGCGCTTAGCTCCCGCGACAGGCGCTACCGCCCGCATGCACACGGAGCCCTCATTGCAGTCCCTGCAGCTACTCCCGCCAAGGCAGCCGGTGCCTGCGGGCTGCCCAGTACGTGCAGGGCATAGCTGACTGCAGCTGCCGATGCCAGCTTCTTGAAGGCATCGTTCTTGTGCCCGTCTCCCCAGTCCATGACTCCCTTGATGACCAACCATGGGATCCCCTCGTGATTCGCGGCCACAGCCACCCCAGCGCCCTCCATGTCTCCCCCGATGGCGTCCGGACAGCACGACTGCAGGATCACGCACTTCAGCTCAGCGCTGTTCACCAACTTCTCTCCACTTACGATCGGCCCTTTCTGGGGAATCGCTCGTCTCCCCGGCAGGGTCTCGAAATCCCATCCGCGATCAGAAGGGAACAAGTCTACGGCTGATCTCCACGCGGTCAGTTCGCTACCTCGCCACTTCCAGACCAGCCCGCCGCAGCACACCTTCTGGTGCTCATAGGGAACCGCGCACGAAGAGACGAGGACGTCGCCGGGAGCCTGGCTCTGGCGGCTTGCGCCGAAAGCGCCCCCGAGGCATAGGACGAGTTTGGGGTGTACGAAGGCTATTCCATCCAGCGTCGCTATCTGGGATGCCGTCTGCTCAGCTGAGCCCTGGCTACATCGGATGAGAGCCGCAGTGCAGGCACCGAACCTACCCAGCGTGTAGACGAAGTCCCCCTTCCGCACATTGAAGGTAGGGGCCGTGATGGCGCGAGCTACCTGTGCCCACTCGTCCTGATTCGCAGTGATAAGGAGTAGGTCTACATTTAGCGTTCCGCCAGGAGTCTGGATGGGACCGAAGTCATCGATCTTGACTGCCGGGTTCCACCACTCGCGATCTCGAAACACGTCCTCCTTGACATCCGCGTAGAGGAGCCCGCAGGACGCAGTCACCCTCTCGCCGTGGAGCGCCTGCCAGTAGTTGTACCCACTCAGTGCCGATACCCCGGCGCCGATCAGCAGAAACACGCTGAGCACGGCCGCAGCGCCGAGGCCAAGCGTCCGTCTGTTGCTCATACAGCTGGGCGTGCTCATCCGCCTGCCGGTGCTAGCGCGGAGACATGCCCAATTCATGGCCGCGCCCAAACCCAAAAGGAATGCCCCGAGAGCCGGGAAGAGCAGCACCAGCAGGCCGAGACCCTGGGCCGCCATGGGCAATGCGGCCGGCAGAGCCGCGACAAGGATCGCAGCGATCAGCCAGATGACCAGACTCTGACTCAGCCCGGCAGCCAGATTGGGAGATCCGGGGCGCGTCAACAACCACCTGACCCACGTGCGCAAACTCAGCAGAATCCGTATCATTCATTGTTATCCTATGTGGCCCGATGGGTAGTTGTCAAGTACCCAATTCCTGCGTGCCATGGTGTGAACCGCGCCGAAGGCGCGTGCAGGCGAACACGCACTCCATCCTACTGCGGCCACGTGCGTTCTCTGATCGGTCCCCGAGGCTTTCCCAGTCCGGTTCACATGGCTTCACTGCCTCAGTTCGCGAAAGTACTTCACTCCCCACTTCACGCGCGGCCGTGCCTCCCGTATGATCTCCTCCAAGGAGGGCTGGTGGATGAAGAGGCTCGTTGCGATCTTGTTGTCAGGGCTGTTGGTCTGCGCCTGGAGCTTCCTGGGGGGTACTGGAACCGCCGAGGGGAACGCGCCGGGACCCGCGACAACGAGTGACACCCCAACGGTGACCGGTGATCTGCTGAACTCGCCCTTCTTCGCACACGGTGCTTACGTGATGCAAGGAGTGAGCGATCCTGCCAAGGTGTTCGCGCTGCCGCTTCTCGGAGTTCCTGAGCTCAACTTCCTCCCCACTGTCTCCGGAACTGATCCAAGCACAGTGACGTGGAGGCTCGATGTCAGCGATCCAGAGGGAATCAGCGCCGAGATCCGCGACAGCGTTCTCTACGTTTGGGGCAATAACCCGTCCTGGTCGGGCTACGGCACCGTCACCCTAAGCGGGGCAACGGCCAATGCGCAGACAGGTTCAGTGACCATTCCCGTCACTGTCTTTCGGAGTGACAAGACACTCATCAACTCGGAGGGCAAGAAGGACTACTTCGTCCCCTGGTCACCTCAGTTGGACATCAACAGCATCCTCTCTGTCGAAGAGCACATGCGGAAGTACAACAAGCCCGACATTGGCCTGCTCGACCGCACTGTGCGGTTCTCGCACTGGAGGCTGATGGAGTACCGAAAAGACGTCGACCTCTCGACGATGTGGCTCAATGCCTCGGTCACAGACAGGCAGTGGCCCATGCAGTCGCAGCTCGCACTGGTCGACGTGTGTCTCGCCGAGTTGTCGAGACTGGGTGTCAACGGTGTCCGCATGCAGAACGAGTACTACATTTCCAGCGAGCACGGCACCACAATCCTTCCGCTCTACGGTAACCGCAACTGCGCCGGGCCGACGAAGACGCCAGAAGAGGAGGCCTACGTCATCTGTGAGGCTCACAGGCTCGGCATGTCCGTCATGACCGGCAACATGGTCTCCATCGGCGATGGCGTCAAGTGGCGGGAGCTGTTCTGGGCCTCGCCAGAGCCGTTGTCAGCATTCCTCACCAACTTCGGGGAGCTCAACAGAGCCTCTCTGACGAGGTGGACTCAATTGGGGGTCGACATCGTCGATGTCTGTCCCGCTGTCAGTTCCCTGAACCAGAATTCGGGCACGATGGCGCAGGCGACGGAGCTCTCCAACGGGATCGTCCACATCGCAGAGGCTGCCAGAGCCCTCTATCCAGGCCCTCTGTTTCACACCACGTGCCTCCAGGTTGACTTCTTCCCCGGAGAGTCCGTCCTTGAAGCACCATTCTGGCCAAGTCTAGACATTCTCGGCCTCTCAGACTGGAACATACGACTCACGACTTCTCCGGCCCCGACAATGGCCATGTCCGTCAATGTGGTGTACCGCCATCGCTGCATCTTCGGGCTAGCTGATCAAGCGACGAGTTGCTCGACCAGCAGGTCTCCCTCCTTCACAACAGGGTAGTTC
>Ga0315286_10007434_pt1 | contig 10719 bp, 10 predicted proteins | sample YL17G10_0_MG_FD_205038 | JGI IMG/M metagenome (GOLD analysis project Ga0315286, IMG submission 205038) | Sediment microbial communities from Yellowstone Lake, YNP, Wyoming, USA - YL17G10_0 | ecosystem: Environmental > Aquatic > Freshwater > Lake > Sediment | place: USA: Wyoming | collected...
CGACGCTGTTCATGCGGGTGCTGGGCTCGTACCCGGAGGCGGAGTAGGGCAGGTAGGTAACGGAAAGACCAAGGGCCGGATCAGCGCAGCAGGCAGACTCGTCGGGGCTGGAGCAGGTTGCGTGTCCCGGCTCGCGATCCGTCAATGTTGGGTCGAGCAATCGCATCGGCCCGTAGGGCAGGAATCTTCCTCCCGCCCGAGGTGTTCACAGCCTCAAGACCCGTCTCAGCCCAGCCTCCACCCGGCCCAAGTCTGCTGCGCCCAGCCGTCCAAGCCGCTCCATCACTCGGCGCTTGCTGATCGTCAGTATCTGTTCGCACTTAGCGAACGAAGACTCCGGCAATCCATTCTCCTCGGACGGTTCGAGAGAGACGTGAAAAGGCACATCGCGCCCCTTTGTGCTGACCGCCACAACGATCGTGTTTGGGTAGCTGCTGTGGTTTGCTGCGTCTGTCTGGACTACGAGCGCGGGTCGGCGACCGGTCTGCTCGGAACCCCGTCCAGGCGACCAGTCGACCCACCATATGTCACCACGAGAGATCTCAGGACTCGGCACGAGCGACGACCTCCCGTTGCGCGGCCAGGGCGAACTCCACATCCGTGTCTTCGATATCCCGTGCCACGTCCTCGAATGCCTCACGGAGGCGCCTCCCCTCATCCTCGTCCAGTGCCGCCCGCAAGCTATCCTGCAACAACCGGTTCAGACTGATTCGTCTACGCCTCGCGACGGCGCGCGCTGCCTCATAGATGCTCGCCGGCAGGCGCAGGGTGGTGGCCCTAGTATCCGCCATGATGGTGTCTCGTTTCCGCATCGGATGAAGATGGCTCCGAGTGCTACCACATTATACCATGTCGAGAAGATCGATGGAACGAGAGGCGGTGGGTCTGCCGCTACCGAGAGTCACTCGCCGCTTGGGGCTGGCTTCGGCCCGCCAGGCTGCGGCTCCTGGATCTTCCGCTGCCCGGCGTCGAGCTTCTCGCAGGCTTGCCGGTACTCCTCGGCCTCGGCGTACTGGGCGATTGCCCGCAGACGGAACATGAGGTCTTCGCGCTCGCGCAGGATCTCGCCCAGCCTGAAGTGTGTGGTAACTTCGGCGCTCTGCGCGGCCAGGCCGCCGTGGCGGCTCAGGTAGTCGTCGATCTCGCCCGGCGTGATGCCTTGTTCGCCGACGATCGCTTGCTTGAGCAGCGCCGCGGCCAGCACCTTGCGATCCCGCGTCAGCACCAGCGCCATTCGATCCGCGCTCAACTCAGCAAGCCAGCGCCAGTTGCCAAGCCCCCGCACCAGCGGTATGAGAGGAAGCCGCAGCCCCCGCCCTAGCACGCGCTGTTCCCCAATGACCCGCCGGCACAGGCCGCCCAGCCCGACATGCCCCGCCTTGATGTGCCCCATCTCGCGCCCGATCAGCGCCCACGTCTCACCCGGGCTCAGCCTGCCAGGCAGTTGCTCGGGGACGACGATCATGTTGCGCACCGTTGTGATCTCTGCGCCCTGCGCAGTCACCGCCGCCTGCGCAACGACCCCCACCAGCCGCGCCTGTTTGTTCACCATGTCCGTGAGTTCGCTCGGCACCGGGAGCTGGCGACCAGGACCAGGCCGGGGCCTCTGCCGCAGCTCCTGGCGCTCGAGGCCAATGCCATAATAGGCAAGAGCGATCACGGCCCAGGCCACCCACGCTGGCATGAGCTGCAGGCGGATCCGAGTCAACGCGACCACGCCGAGGACGATGAGGATCACGCCGGCGCCGATGCCGATACCGGTCAGCCGGGCGCGCCGTTCGTCCGGGTGCGCGAAATCGGCCGCGGCGAACCGCACCGGCACGGCCTTCTTCTTCTCCAACTTGACTTTGACCGCCACTGGGCCTCAGTCCTTTCTTCGTTCCCCAAACGCGGCTCGCCCGAAGGGCACCGGGAAAAGCTCCCTCAAGCGCACTTCCCGCCATCCGCCGCCGTGGCCTGCAAGGTAGATCGGCAGATCGTCGGCGAATTCGCTCAGCACCTGCAAGCACGCCCCGCACGGCGGCGCCGGCTCGTCGGCATCAGCGTAAACGGCGAGCGCTCGAAAGCGGCGTTCTCCAGCGGCCACGGCGCCGAATATCGCCGCCCGCTCGGCGCAGACGGTCAGACCGTATGACGCATTCTCCACGTTGCATGCCGTGAAGACCGTCCCGCTCTCACACAGGACCGCCGCGCCGACCTGGAAGCGGGAGTAAGGAGCATACGCACGCTCGCTGGCATCGCGGGCCGTCTGCACCAGGTTTCGCACTTTGGCATTGGTCATGTCGTTTCTACCATCCGGTGGCGCAGCCGTCCTCGGCTGCGAGCCGTTCAACCTACGACCAAAGCGACCAGTCAGAATTACGGCAAACCAGGCGCTGCTCCTCCTCATCAGGTATCAACTGGGGACATGGGTCGAGCGTCGAATACGGTATGGGCCTCGCAGCATAGGCATTGTGAAGGAAACAGCATGCGCAGTCGGCGAAGCGGCTCTGCTCCAGCACACCCACAGCTCCGACCCGCGTGTTGAACGTTGGTTTGAGCCGCCCGTCTCCATCGCGGGCCGGGTGGCAGTCTCCCACGCGCCCGTCACGGTAAAGGGGTATGCGTAGCTGAAAAGTACCGTATAGCGCGTCTGTCACATCGCCCAGCGGGATTGGGGGGCGGCAGTAGCCCACGATGAAGACCAAGTTGCGCCCACTCTTCGTGAGCTTTGGGACGCTGTCCTCTGTTAAGCTCCTAATCGTCGGCGCTCTGCTTGCAACCGGGCAGGCGTTAGTTAGATTAACGCCTATGCCGTCCACGATGGTCTTGACTTCGACGTTCAAACTGGTGTCGCCAACTCTGACCACAAACTCAGGAGTAGGCCCCCGCCGGGGATCAGGGAGAACATAGCGCAGGTTCCAGCCCTGCTGTTTCTCAAGGAAATACGCGACCATGAGCTCGCCGACCGTTTGGTAGAAGCTCTTGTGATTGCAGACGTCCGATCTGAGTCGAGCCCGGTAGTGGGCTGTGATGCCCTCCCCATGATCGGCGGCGGCAGTGAACCATTGCCCCAGGGCAGCTAGGGTGGCGCGTGGATGGGGGGTCGGGTCACTCAGTAGGTCCCTAAGGCGCTCGTCAGCCATCCGACGGCAGTGGGGACACCTTCCGGCCGCTATCAGCGCCAGGTCCTGGTCTGAAAACACGTCTGCAAGAGGGCGCCGTTCCATACTTGATCCCTGTGCCGTCAGACGCGCGACTACTGCCAAATGCTGTTACGTATGGTGGGGCGGGCGTCCCGCCCGCCACCATAATTCATCACGCAGCCGAGACGGCTGCGCCACCAGGCAGCGGCGGCTCCGGAAAAGCCGACCAAGGATAGGCGTAGGGATCCGCGACCAGCCCATTCTTCACCGGGTTGTTCAGCATGTATTCCAGCTTCTCCCGGTATTCCTTCTCGTCGCGGACGATGCGATCCCAACGCTCCGATTGCCAGACCTTGCCCTTTCGTCCGAGCCGGCGGTTGATCTCGTGGGCGGAAAAGGACTTGATCGAATGCGCGATGCGCCCCAGGTCGTACACCGGCGCATCCGGAGCAGAGCCGGACGTGCCCTTCGCCACGATTAGCGGCTGCAATATCAGGTGTACGTGATCAGGCATGACCACTACCGCATGCAGGTCAATGGTGCGCCCGTGGCTATTCAGACACGCGCTCAGCACAATGTCCCTTGCGACGTCCGAGAGTCTGAGTCCGGCGGTGCGAAACGTGACGAAGTAAAGACTACCCGCCTGTTGCCAGTGCGGCAACCTTCGGCGTGATTTGTGAAAGCCTTCTACAGGAGCAGTCCAGGCTGACCGCGTATTCATCTCAGCTTGCCCTGGCACATGGCAGGCGGCTCGCCTGCCCTACCAGACCTTTGCCCCGCTGGCATGACACCATCACTCTGGTGGCGCAGCCGTCTCGGCTCCGATGAATGTCCGCCGGCAGCCCTGGATTCCTTGCCACACGCGCGCAGGCTCGTCCGCCCCCAGGGACCGCTATGCTACAAAGTAGTTTGTCGCATAAACGCGTACTTCTCTTCCGGATATGCGCCGTAGGGCAGGAGCCTTGGTTGCCTCTGGTGACTTGCCCCCCGCCTGAGAGCTCGGTGGCGCAGCCGTCTCGCGGGTTCAGTTGGCAGGCGAGACGCCTGCCCCACCACCCCAATCCTCATCGGCTTCGGGCGGGAGCACACGCGTGATGTGAAGCTTCTGTATCCGATGCGTGTTCACCTCCTCGACGCGGATCCGCAAGCCTCGTGCCTCCACTTCCTCGCCCGGGTGGGGCAGCCGCCCGATCCGGTCGAGCACAAAGCCACCGATCGAATCGAACTCCCCCTCCGGCAGATCCACCCGAAATGCCTCCTCAACATCATCGACGCTGGCGCGCGCGTCTACGATCCCTTCGTCGGAAGACGTCATCAGGATCTGCTCTTCCTGACGGTCATATTCATGCACGATCTCGCCGACGATCTCCTCCAGCAGGTCCTCGATGGTGAGCAGGCCCGCGGTGCCGCCGTACTCATCAATGACGATCGCGATGTGCACGCGCCGCTGCTGCATTTCGGGCAGCAGGTCATCGAGCCCCTTGCTCTCGGGCACGAAATGGGCCGGCCTCGCGATCTCGGCGACGGTTGCCGCAGGCGTCCCTTGCTGGAGTTGGGCAAGCAGATCCTTCGCGTACACGATGCCGGTGATGTGGTCGAGATCTCCCGCGTACACCGGGATGCGCGAGTGGCCGAACTCCTCGATAGCCTTCACAGCCTCGTTCGGCGACGCCTCCTGCGGCAGGCACACCATGTCGGTGCGCGGCACCATCGCCTCGCGCGCGACCTTGTCCGCGAACTCGATGACGCCGTGAATGAGTTCGGCCTCCTCCTCCTGCACCTCCCCCCCGCGCTCGCCCGCGGTGACGAGTTGCTTGATCTCTTCGTCGGAGAAGGCATGCCCTTCGAGCGAGGCGCTCCCGCCAAACACCTTGACGAGCACGCCCGCGATCAGGAATCGCGCGATGGCGCTGAGCGCCGAGGCGATCGGGCGCAGCGCCGCGTGCAGCAGCGCGATGGGGCGCGCCATCCGCAACGCGACACGCTCGGGCTGGTTAGCGCTGTATGATTTGGGCGCGATCTCGAACAGGATCAGAACCACGACCAGCGTGACCGCCGCGCTCAGCGGCACCCATGCTTGCCCCCACAATTGGACCGTCAGCGCGGTGACCAGCGAGGAGATGACGAGGATCGAGAGGTTGATCGCGATCACCAGGCTGCTGAGGATCTCCTGTCGCCGCTCCACCAACTCGGCGAGCAGCGCCGCCCGCGGGTCGCTCCCGGCCGCCAACTGGCGCACCCGCACTCGATCCATCGAGACCAACGCCGCCTCCGCCAGTGAGACGAACGCGAGCAGAAGCAGGGCGCACGCGATTACCAGAACCTGCGCCGCCCCTCCCACGCCCAATGCCGGCCCGGACAGCGCGATGACCCACAGGGTAGTTGAACCCGATCCGTCATCCATGGCCGGTGCCCCTCAAGACTGCTCCCCTTCCCCTGCAGGCGCCTCAGCGCGGGGCTCCCTATGCGTCATGCGCACCTTGGTGACCCGACGGCCGGCCAGCTCCTCTACGACCAGCACCATCGTGGCCGTCTCCACCCGATCGCCGGGGTGCGGGATGACGCCCAGCCGATCATAGATGAAGCCCGCAACCGTGTCGTAGTCCCCCTGCGGCAGTTCCACGCCCTCCAGGTCATTCGCGTCATCAATGGTGAGCTTGCCGTCAACCACCCAGGTGCGATCATCGACGCGCTGCGCCGGGACGTGCTCGACGTCGTACTCGTCATAGATCTCGCCGAAGATCTCCTCGAGCAGGTCCTCCAGCGTCACCAGTCCCGCGGTGCCGCCGTACTCGTCAACGACGATGGCAAGGGCCTGCTTCTGCTTGCGGAGGTCGGTGAGCAGTTCGCTCACCCGCTTGGTCTCGGGGATGAATGCCGGCGGCCGCATCACACGCTCTACCGGCGCGTCGAGTTGATGGTCTCGCAGGTAGGCCAGGAGCGATTTGACGTGCACGACACCGACGATGTGATCCGGGCCTCCGTCGTATACGGGCAGGCGTGACTTGCGACGCTCGACCGCAAGCTGCGCCGCCTCGCGCACGGTGCCGGTGCGCTCGATCAGGATCATATCGGGGCGCGGTACCATGATTTCGCGCGCCACCTTGTCACCGAACTCGAAGATGGAGTGGATCATCGCCTTCTCCTCGGGCTCGATGCCGCCGCGCTCGGCCTCGAGGTCGACGATGGTTCGCAGCTCCTCTTCGGTCACCACGTCTGCCGGCCGATGCGTGACGCCTCCCGCGACCCGCACCAGGCCGTTCGCCAGCACCGTGATGACCTTCACCGGTAACCACAGCGCCCATGTGAGCAGCCATACCGGCCGCGCAGCGAGCCGCGACACGCGCGACGGATTGGCTGCCGCGTATGAGATCGGCGTCATCTCCGTGAAGATAAGCACGATGACGCTGAGAGCCGCAATCGCCGCCATTGGGCCCCACCGCGGACCCAGGTGCGCGGGCTGCACCGCCCAAGTGGTAGCCACCGCTTCCGCGGTATAGTTGAGCCCGGTGATGGTGATGAGAATCGCGGTGAGCATGGTCGTGCGTCGATCCAGCAACGCGACCACGACCCGTCCCGACCACGATCCCTCTTCCGCAAGCTGGCGCAGTCGGTACTTGCCCGCCGACAGGAGCCCAATCTCGGCTGCCGAGAAAAAGGCCGACAGCCCAAGCAGTACGACCAGCGTCAGCACTGCATGCCAATCGGATGAAGTCATGTGCGCGGGACCCCGACTGGTCCCTCTTGCCTCCTCGCCAACCGCGGGCTATCTAACGCGCATTATTCATGCGCGCACGCATCGCACGTAGGGTCCCGCCGGAAAGCCATATGACGGCCGGACGAGACCCCATCGCCCAGAGATTCGGAGATGCGCATAGCGCATCACCCGTGATAGCGCCTCCGTCCAGCCGACAAAACGGCTTTTCGGCCGGACCTCTAATCGTTGCAGGTAGCGCAGCGCGACGATCGCCCGCAAAGCGCTACGACAGCACCTCGAACATAATAACCGCCACCGCCACTGCCGCGGCGGCGCCCAGGACCACCTCGCGCAGCGTGTGTATGCCCGCCTCGACGCGGCTCTGGCACACCAGCAGCGCCAGCAGCGTTGCCGCGCACACCGTCAGCAGGTTGCCCCCGGCGAAATAGACTGCGGTCGCCAGAAACGAAGCGATCGCCGCGTGCGCGCTCACCACGCCGCCGCGCATGAGCGTTCCCTTGCCGCCGCGGACTTTGGCGACGACGACCAGAATCACGATGAGCACTCCCGCCGCCAGCAGCACGTGCAGGATGTTGGCAGGCGCGTGCAGGCTGGGCCCGCTGATCAACGCCCGCAGCCGCGGCTGGTCGAGGAAGATCATCGCACCGACCCCGACCGCGGCGATCGTCGTCACCAGCACCGCAGCGCCCGAAACATCCTTCGCGATCCTCGCCAGTGGGTGGTAGCCGTCGGTCACCAGGTCCACCGTGACCTCGACCGCCGTGTTGAACAGCTCCGCCAACAGCACCATCGCGATGACGATGATGAGCAGGATAAGCTCGATCTTCGTCACGCGCAGGAGCACGCTGAGTGCGATCACCGCCATCGTCACCAGCAAGTGGTAGCGCATGTGCCGGTGGGTGCGAATGACGTGCACCATGCCGTCGAGCGCAAAACGGAAGCTGTCGATGAGGGAGCGTGACTTCATGGTGGCTGCGGCGTGACTGCCTGCGCCAGGCGCCAGATGTTGCGCCCGCGGTTCAGCATTCGCCGCCTCTCCGCATCGGTGTCATCGCGCCATCCGGTGAGGTGGAGCACACCGTGAACCACGAGCAGCGCGAGCTCGTCGTCGAACGCCTGCCGGCGCTCCCGCGCCTGGCGCCGCGCGGTCTCGGCAGAGATCACGACGTCGCCCAGCAGGCGTGGCCCACCCGCCTGCCCGTGGTTCAGTTCGGGCCCGGCCGCCGGAGTCCTGGCAGCTTTGGCGCGATCCCGCCGCTCCGCCGCGTCGGCCGCGGCCGCACGTGTGCGCTGAGACCAGGCGCGTGTCTGGACGCCCGCGGTGCGAAGCTCATCGACAGGCGGCTCGGAGGGGTCGGGCTCCTCTTCCTGGGAAAAGGCCAGGACGTCGGTGGGGACGTCCATGCCGCGATAGTCGCGGTTGAGCCGGCGCACCTCTTCATCGTCCGTGACGAGGAGGCTCAACTCGGCGGAAAGCGGCACCTTCTCCGCTCGCAACGCCGCGCGCGCGGCTCGGCGAAGCAGGCCCTTATTCACGCCCTGGGCGTGGCGAATGGTTATGACTGTGGCCACCGGATCGGCGCGCGCTGAGCTGAGCGAGTTGCGGGTACTCCACGCGCGTGTGAAAGATTATACTCTTGAGCATGCGCAGGAACGCATCGATGATGGCGGATAGGTCGCGCAAGGTCAGAGTGGATTCATCGAGCTGACCGTCCTCCAGCCGCTCGCGCACGATCTCGCGCACCACCGCCTCGACCCGCGCCACCGTCTTGTCGGGCAGGCTCCACACCGCCGCGAACGCGGCATCGGCGAGCATGATGATCGCTCCCTCGCGAGTCCCGGGGCGCGGCCCGGGATAGCGGAAGCTTTCCTCGGGCAGATCGCGGCCCCCGGGGCCGGAGCGCGCCTGCTGGTAGAAGAAGCTGACGAGCGAAGTGCCGTGGTGCTGCCCGATGATGTCGCGGATGACGCGCGGTAGGCGATACTCGCGCGCGAGCTCGACGCCGTCCTTGACATGGGCGGTGATGACGAGGCTCGACAGCGACGGAGCAAGCTGGTCGTGCAGGTTACCGATCCCGAGCAGCGATTGGTTCTCGCTGAAGACGTAGGGGCGGCGCAGCTTGCCGATATCGTGGTAGTAAGCGCCCACGCGCGCCAGGAGGCTGTCGGCGCCGATCGCGTCCGCCGCGGCGCCAGCAAGCTGCGCCACGAGTTCGCTGTCGATGTAGGTCCCGGGCGCCTCGACCAGCATTCGGCGGCGCAGCGGCTCGTTCGGGCTCGCGAGCTCCAAGAGCCGGAAATGGGTCGTGATATCGAACGGTCGCTGGAGCAGGAGGATGCCACCCACGGCGAGCGCAGGCGCACCTAGCCCATAGAGGAGCGAGTGCCATGCCTGGCTCAGGACGTGATCGCCGGCGGTGACCCGTGTGACGAAGAATACGAGCGCGACGTTGAAAGCGCCCAGGAGCGCGCTGGCGCCGAGGAGCTGCGACGGGGGCCAGATGCGGCCCGCGACCAGAAGGCCGGTGAGGCTGCTGCCGAAGGTGAGCAGCGCGACGGAGAACTGTCCCTGCGCCATGATGCCGACGAGCAGACTCTCGAAGACCGCAACCATCAGGGCGACGCGGGTGCCCACGAGCACTGCGATGATCATGACCCCCGACGTCACCGAGAGCATGCTCAGGAGCTCCGCGCGCGGCCCGCGCAGGTTGACCAGGTTGACCGCGAACAAGGCCAGCGCCGAGACCAGCGCGGTCAGCAGCAGGAGTCGGTCATCCTGATAGACCTCAGGCTGCTGGCGGCGCAGGTAAGCGGCAACCGCGAGCACCGCCAGCGCGCACAAGGCGACGATGGAGACGATCTGCCATGGGTTGGGGATCGGGCTGAGCAAGCCGAGAGCCCGCAACGCCGCAAGGTCCTCCCGGGTGACCACATCGCCCTTGCGCAGGATGACGTCCTTCTCCGAGATCTTCATGGTGACCGGACGCACGGCACGGCGGGCCGCAGCCTGCAACGCCTTGGTCGCCTCGGTGTCCTCCCCCAGGTTCGGCTGAACGGCAGATCGAGCGACGGCGGCGACGAGTCCACGCGCTGACTCGGGAAGATCAGAGCCGAGTGCCGCCTCGGCAGCGCTACGCCGGGCCGCCTCCACCGCTTCAACCTTGGCCGGGATGCGCCGCCTCATTTCATCGCGTACGATCTGGACCGTGGGTTCGACGAGGGCGGCGAGCCTGCTCTGATTGGCTCGCGCCCAGGTCCGCGCCTGCGGCGGCACGTCGGGGAATGCCTTGCGGAGATCATCGGCCTTGTCGCGGGTAACCGCGAGTTCGGTGAAACGCCGCGCGACTTCATTCTCCGCGTGCGCGATGGCCTCGGGCCGCACCACCTCCACCGGCACCACCCACTCTTTGGCGCGCTCGCGCAGTTGCTCCGTCGCCTCGGTGTCCACATACTCCACGGTGTGCGGGGCGAAAATGGTCTCGGGGCTGTGGTCGCCGCTCATGAGGGAAACGCGGGTGGCTTGGAAGCCGTAGCCGATGACGATGCCGGCCATGGCGGCCACGGTGGCCACGGCGAGCGCAGCGCGCAGCCACACGCGGCGGCGTTCGACGGCGGCGCCGATGCGCCGCCGCAGCCCCTTCCCCAACTTGACAATGGCCGACATGAGAGTATCGCTTCAGCGGAACACGACGCCGCGGATGCGCCGGGGCGACTCGCTGGCCTCTGGAGCAGGCGCCGCGCGGCCGCCCTTAGCGCGCATTATTCATGCGCGCACGCATTCCACGTAGGATGCACGCTCTTCAAGCGTAGTATGAATAATCCAGGCTAGAAGCGCAGCCGAAAAGTCCACGTTTCGGCTGCCAGCTTCTCCGGATC